>Ga0182012_10003445_pt1 | contig 16850 bp, 10 predicted proteins | sample 612S2SmetaG_FD_120486 | JGI IMG/M metagenome (GOLD analysis project Ga0182012, IMG submission 120486) | Permafrost microbial communities from Stordalen Mire, Sweden - 612S2S metaG | ecosystem: Environmental > Terrestrial > Soil > Wetlands > Permafrost | place: Sweden: Stordalen | collected...
GAAACACCTCCGGCACCAACGCCATCGTGAACACTTGACCCAGTGTCGGCGGTCGCGGCCGCCGACACTCACCGTGCGTTCACGATAGCGTGGAATCTGTGGTCACTTTGGGCGGAATACGCAATAAGTTAATAGGCGGCCAGTCCGTCTCTTTTGACAGGATCACTTCGACGCTCACACTCACCGAAGAAGGTCGCAACGCGCTAAAGAATGTCGCGACTGGCCAGTTGAAGTTATCCATGCCGCTTAGACTCTATTTCGGGAAGACGTTTATTGGAAACGTGCCCGTCATGGTCGTCGTGGGCAGCTACTCTATCTCGGAAAATGCCGACGGCACCGCTACCCTACACACGGAGTCGCCTGTCCCAATGTCGCTCGACACCAGCGGTGCGTGCTCTCCGGGGCTGCCCGGGTGAGCTCAAGTTCCAGAGCCGCCGTGACTGCGCGAGCGTCCCTTCTATCGCCATCCTTTGCGAACCTCGAGGGACACATAGCGACCGACGGCAGAGTGCGTTTGTGCCGTCAAATGGCACTGCGGATCGTCCGATCGCGACCTCGCCGGCAGGAATGGCCTGAAATGGAGGTCTTCGATCAGCGAGGCCCGTAAGATCCCACGTCATTCCGCCGTGAAGATCTTTAGGGTAACGCCGGCGCGGCCGAACGTGGTGCGCAGGTCGGCGAGGTAGTAAGCGAACTGCAAGGCTCCGCGCTTGCGCTCAGTGCCTCCCAAATCTGCCTTCGCCTGCTCTTTACTCAGGAGGCCCACGGTGACCACCCAAACTTCCCGCCGGTACGTGGGGTCCGCCAGGGCCGCCACCACCTGGACGTGGGCCTCCTGGGGGGTGGTTGGGCGGCGGCTATGAATTCGATCAACGGTCTTGATCAGCCTCTTCGATTTGCGGTTCTTGATCTTGATCTGCTTCGGCCAATGGGTGGGAAAGGCGAGGGGTGTGCGCGATGAGCCGATGAAAGCCAAGCTAGCGGAGGCTTGTCGCCCCACGGTCTCCAGATTCGCCGCGGAAACGTTCGCCTCCGCGTTCTTCGCTTTGGCATGAATGAGGAGGATCTTCTTGTTCCGCGGCTGTACGCAAACAAAATCCGCAATCTCGGGCGCTCCGTCATCACAAACCAAAAGCTCGCTCTTGGCGATCTCGGAGGTCAGTGCGTCGTTGCGCATGACACCGCGACCATAAAAGGCATTGAGAACGATGCCAAACTGGGAATGAGTAGCCCAAGTCGCCGGCGTGACGCCCGATTCGCCTTTTTCGCTCACCAGATGTTCCAGGCTCTTCGAGACGATCAAATGGTCGAGAAGATTACCGTCCTGACCCTCCTTCACGGCGTCCCAGTCGATCGAAGGCCTAAAGAACAAGCCGTTGGCGTAGACCACGCCGGTCGATCCGGGTATTACGCGAAAGCACTGTTCGTGATTGATGAGCGCCATGAGCGAGGCGGCATGATCGGTCGGGCCGCTGCCGAAGGGACTCTGTTCAAGCGTGCCTGGCGTGGGTGTGTTGGGGGTGACAATTGCCTCATCAAGCTCAGGACAGTGAAGCGTATAGCGGCCTTTGGGCGGAATCGTGTTGCGGCGCATGTAGGTCGCGTGAATGTGAAATCGACCGCCCAACACGAAGGCAAAATCCGTAGGTTTCCCTTCGTCCGCGACGCGTTCGAGTTCGAGGCAGCGATCGAACTCGAGAATATCTTGGGCGACCTTCGGGTCCCACTTGCGGTCCGCGAACGATGCATCGTCGGGACTCAAGAGGTCCCAGATATCGAGTAGCAGGTTTTGTGCCTCGCCGTCGTCTTTGGCAGGTGGAGCGACCTCTTGGGCAAATCGAGAAAAGAAAGGATGCAACGTAGTCGAGACGTCGCTCAATGCTTTGGCGACCGAGCGAGTCCAGGTCAGATAGTCCTTAAGACCGATGAATCGCGTCGTGGGATCCGCGACGCGACCGCGGCGAATCGAGAGCTCTCGGCGCGTGGTTGCCTCTTCGAGCACGGCAACGCCATGGAGCGAGGAGGGCGCTTGGCTCGCCTCGGCGAGATCATAGTAGCCATCGCTTAAGTTGCGTTTGCGAATGGTCATGGAGCGGATACCGTTATCGCTCAAATCCAATCCCGCCGTCGAGGCCTCGATGATGCGAATGCGTTCATGACCTCGGCGAGTGGCCTTAGGATCACTGAAGAGCCGTTTCATCTCCTCGGGCGGGACACTGAAAAGTCCCAACCGCTCGAAATCGACGCAAAGACTCTCGGTATCGAGAAGAAACACGAAGGGAGGCGATCGAACGATCGCCATCACCCCAAGATTCCACTCCGGGATGCTCTGCTGGCGGAGGTTTCTGGAATTAGCCCAGGTCAGGTAGCGAATCAGGCGCACATCGTCGAAATTACCCGCGGGCGTCGGTGCTGGGACGATTCGCATATCGAATCGGTCTTCTAGCTTGAACGCCTCGGCGCAGGCCCTAGCCATTCGATCGAAGGCCTCATTCGAAAGAACTCGGGCATCCGCTGATTGGGCGGCGTTCTGGGCCGGGTCCAGGTAGTAACAAATGACCGCTCGGCGGGGAAGCAGATACTCATCCAGCGTCGCTTTGTCGTCGGTAAAGAACCCTTTGCGAAACTCACGTCCGATGTATTGCCATTCAGGCGCTGTCTTCTTTAGAAGACTCAAGAGCTGCGTTTCCGCGGTGAACGCGCGATCAGGCTCTTTCGCGACATATTGCTCGTAATTTAGGTAGTTGTTCCAGTGCAGGTGGGAGACCGATTCGAGGGTCTCGGCGCCGGCGCGTGCGTCGTAGGGTCTCTTCGCTCCGAAGATGTTCGCCGATTCTGGCTTCTTTCGGCCTGAGTCCGCGTAGCGAAGCGCTCGGCCGACCTGCTGAATGAGTTCGCGGGCGCTGCGAAATCCGTCATAGAGAAAAATCTCGTGGAAATCCGCGTTATCGATTCCTTCGAGGAGCTTGAATTGGTGTAACCAAATCCGTGATTGGCGGCCAACCCCTTCAGGATCGTTGGCCTCGTGCACGTGTTGGAACCGATAAGGCGCAAGCGCCATCTCGGATCTAGGGCCGAGCTTCTCAAGATCCCCATTAAGGGATCTGGGATTCCCCGTGTGCGCATCGTGGATTAGGACCGCGCGAAGGGTGTGGTCTTGCGCGTAGAACTGACATTGTAGCGCCTTCAGTGTTTCGTACGTGGCCCCGTGGACGATGCACTTCAAAGGGCGACCGTCGGCGAGAATTGGATAACGCTCGCATCGCTCGCGCACGAAGGCGACGAAATCCTCGATGGTCTCGGGTACTTTTTTGGGGCGCGCAGACTTACCGTTAGACATCTCTTTGCGCGGATCGAAGGAAACCTTGCGGATGATTCGATTCTCGACCGCTTCCTGAAAGCTTAGGTTGAACGCAAAGTTCCCGAGTACGTTGAAGTATTTGTAGTCGTTACGATACGGCGTCGCTGAGAAAATGATGGTCGGCACATTGAGCGACTCTACGCATTGCGCCCAACTGAAGGCTGGCTCATAGTGACCTTCGTCCACGATCAAAAGATCGGTATCGCGAAGGAGCGATCGGAAATTCTCGACACCCTTCCGATCATTCGGATCTTTTTGACAATCGTGAAGGATCGCCGCAGGCTCCCGCGCCTGACTTCCTTGCATCGACCGATGGGCCGGGGGTTCGATACCGAGGACCGCATGGAGCGCGTTGAAGGTACCGACGATGATTTGCCGCTCCTTTTGTCTCCCCTTCCAGATGCGGAGGTACCCCTTCTCATTGAGTTTATCGATGCTCGTGTCCCGCCCCTGGTCGAGCTTCTCTAGCAACTCTGCATTTTGGTGGGAGCGGCGCTCAAGAGCTGTGTCGAAATAGCAATAATCGAATCGACTCCAAAATCGCCACGACAGGTCCTTCATCATTTGTTCGACTAGGGCGGTGCGCGGCGTCAAAATGATCGCGCGTTTGACCTTCGGGGCGCAGCACGCGAGTGTCGCGATGACTCCGGTCTTGCCGCTACCCGTCGGCATCTTGATGAGCGCAGACTCCCGCATGCTGTCTGGAGGAGGCTTTGTTTGACGTTGGCTCGAGAGATAGGCAAGGCTTAAGGCGATTGCGCGGCGTTGAGGTGCCCAAAGGCCATCGGCCGGTAGGTAGGAATAGAGGCCTGCGTTCCAGAAGGCATATTGTTCGAGCGCCCGAATCGATTCGCCAAAGTCGAATTCGACCTTCAAGTTGTCGCGATAGGATTCTCCCAGTAGCGCAGTGCCCCCACGACCGGCCTTGAGTGAATCAAGACGGGACAAGGGTTCCTTGGTTTTTCTTTTCATGGTGCCTCCTTGGCTCGTCGATTCCCAATCCTTCAGGTCACACTAGAGTACTTTATGGCGTGGGTAGAGATTGTCTCAAAGTATCGATCACTTACCGTGCAAGACGTCACGAATTGCCGCATGCCGGCCAAAGGTCTACCACGTCGCCACTTAGGCAGGCGCGGATCATGACTGCATCTTCTCGCGTACCAGCGCTTTAGCAGCCGCCGATACAAGGTCTCTGTCGGGGAAATAACCCGCGGCGTGAAGCTCACCCAATACGGCGTTGAATTGTTGGTAATCCGCTAGCCCCTCGCGCGCCTTGCCGGCGAGCGCATCGACCTTATCCGCGAGCGATTCAATGTGTTTTTCATGATTGGCTCTCGCAATAGGTGTAAGCATAGCGGGTCCGTTGGTCACAAAGAGCGATGAATTCCTGCGTACGTATTTGGCGAGCGCAGCGAGCGCCCCCGGCGCATTCGTGCGCGTCTCGCATTCTTGTTGAAGCTCGTATTTATCGAAGATAGCTTCACTGGGGTTCTGCGTAGCGATGAACGGATCAACAAAATCTCGCGCGCCCATATGCTTGCAAGCAAACCTAATTGCAGCTTCATTCGAACGGAATGTTTTATATTCCAGCTTCGCGGCGCGCCCCCCATTTCTTGGCGAAATGTCAGTCCATGCCAACGTAACCGGCCCGAAGTCCGGGTCTTTCCTGCGAAGCGATACCGCAATGTAATAGGCGGCATCATCTATCAATTCCCGATCGCGGTTCAGATCGGGTGCCACGTCTCGCCGCGTGTAGTTGGCCAATGAAAACCCGCCATTGAGCAGCTTGTAAAAACTCACTTCAATTTTTCCGAGGACGGCGCGGCAGCGGCTATGGTCTACTGCCCACGGCATGCGCGGACCGCCTCTTGCTTCAACGCGCGCAATTAGCGCCGCCAAGTCCACCGCGTGCCGCAGATGGGCGCTAATCTGCTTTTCGTCGTGGTTGTTGATAGACCGGCTGTCCGGCTTCCACGGGATGCCAAGATCATGCAGTTTGATCCACGCGCGCAAAGCTTGCTCGGCCGGACCGGGGGTTTCTTCTCCGTCTAACCATCGCTGCATGGTGCGCGGTGTAACTCCAAGAAACTGTGCAGCATCGATCCCGGTCAAATCAAGGCGCAGTAGGTATTGCTCAAGTTCTGTTTTTGTCATAAATACACTTTATGCGAGGCACGAGCGCAGAATATAGGCGACAAAATGTCCGATGTAAACAGACAATATGACTCAGGCTAAGGGCCAGGTCCCCCAAGTCGGTGCGCGTGCTCGCGAGATGGCGTGGCGTGATTCGAGGGGTTCGGGCCCCGGTTCCCGCTGCGCCTGCCATTTTTATCAGCATGGACAACGGGTTAGACTAGCTGGAACGATCGGTAGTCGGAGTGGATGCTTGATACAAAGATCAAATCCTCCCCACGATTTGAACCTACGGCATGCACATCGCCTGGGAGACCACGAGGTTGCGGGACTTTGCCGGATGAGCGGGTGGTTGACGCAATAGAATGGCGCTCTAAAGTCCCGACCACCTAGCTTTTCAAATGTGGTTGGCCTCGTCCAGGAAGACCAGGTGGTTGCGGGACTTTTGCGTGATTCGGTGGTGCTTAGTCGTGCTCTGGGGTGAGTTTGCAACGGACATCCCGCGAGCGTGGTTGTTGAAAATCAATGACTCCCAAATATACAAATTTCCAACTTTTCTGTCCCTTCGAGCTTCCAATCAAGTGGTCGGGGTTTCGAATCCCTCCCGGCGCGCTATTAAACCAATGTTCACTGCGGTTACACGGGCGAACACGTTAGCACTGTAGGGATTAGGGGCGCATTCGACGCGCCCGGTCTCATGGTCATAGATGCCTAGATCGTGGTGACCCGCTGATCGCTTTTCGGTCCAGTTTATTCTTTGGGGCAATAGCCCTTCTGGAACTACGAGGAGCTAGGCAGAATGTAGAGATATTCGAAATGGCAAGCAAATTTACTCCGCCGGAGTACATGCAAGGCCGCTATTTATGAAGCTTGATGGCAATAAGCGCTGCGCCGGACTATTTACCAAAGAGTTACGGGCATGGGGCCATCTTTGGCGTGTTCCCGCGCTTGGATCACTGGTCACAGTGGCGCCGAATTTCCGGCTACGCACAACTCTTGCCCGCTATGTTTTAAAAGCGCGGACCATTGAACTCGGCCCGGGGTTTTTCCGCTTACGGAGGCGCCGACTGACTGTTCTTTGCCATGAGGCAGCCCATGCAGCTGTGGCTTTAAAGTTCAATCCGGCTGAGAAACCGCACGGACCAATTTGGGTTTCTCTTGTTGAGACGGCGGGGTATCCAGCGCGGTCTACCTGGGCAGTTCCGCGCCCGCGTGTTACTTCTAAGCGCGCCGATGTAAGGAATGTCCGGAAGCGGCTGGTGTACGAGCACCGGTGCCCAGTCTGTCAATTTCGGCGATTGGCGGGGCGGTCGGTGCGTGTATGGCGATGTCCTGAGTGCTCGGCGGCTGGGCTCCCGGCAGTATTGACGGTGACACGTAAAGAAATGGTCCCGGAGATCCGATGACGCAGGCTGGCTGCCCATTTTGTAATCCACCCTCGGAACGGGTGTTTTACCGCGACTCGCTTGTTATTGGTCTCTGGGATGGTTTTCCGGTCACCGCTGGTCATGCCCTTCTAATCCCCGTGCGTCATGCTCCCACTTGGTTTGACGCGACTCAGGACGAAAGGGCCGCCCTGATGCGGAGCATCGATATTGCCCGCCATGCCATCGAGTCCCAGGGCATGGTTGACGGCTTCAATATCGGGATCAACTGCGGCGAAGCAGCCGGCCAGACCGTATTCCACCTCCACATACACGTCATTCCGAGGCGTCGGGGGGATGTCGAAGACCCCCGCGGTGGAGTGCGCCATGTCATTCCAGCCAAAGGAAACTACGTTCGTGACCGCGACGACCGGCTGGAGGCGGTTCCGTACGCCCTCCGGGAACAGGTTCTAATTACCGGGGCCTCAGACCCCCTGTTGCCGCATCTCAAGAACCATTTGGCGATAGCGCGCGGTGCTGATATGGCCGTCGCATTTACCCTTCGCAGTGGGCTTGATTTGATCCAACCATATCTCCAGGACTTACTAGATAGGGGCGGAGTCCTTCGGATCCTGACCGGGGACTATCTGGGCGCAACCGATCCTGACGCTCTGCTTCGACTCCTGGATCTTGAGGGCCGCGTCGAATGTCGCGTGTACGAGACGTCAGCGGCCGGCGACGTACCTGCCTTTGGTGGGTCATTCCACCCGAAGGCTTACCTGTTCGAGCATCAGGACGGATCTGGGGCGGCCTTCATCGGGAGTTCGAACCTCAGCCACACCGCACTCACGAGCGGCGTCGAGTGGAACTACAAGGTGCTTGAGGCTCGCGACCGGGCAGGTCTCGCCGATATCCGAGCGGCGTTCTATCAGCTATTCCACTCGCCCAAGACGCGGCCGCTAACAAGCGATTGGATTGATATCTACCGCATCCGACGGGCTGCCGATCCTATTCAAAAGCAGGCGGCAGCGCTCGAAGTGGCTACCGAGCCACCGGTCCTGATACCGGAGCCCCATTCGATTCAGGTCGAGGCGCTAAATAAGCTGGTCGAGACGCGTACCTCGGGCAAACGGGCCGGGCTCGTTGTCTTGGCTACGGGTCTCGGTAAGACATGGCTGAGTGCCTTCGACTCTAGTTCCTTCAGGCGGGTGTTGTTCATCGCACATCGTGAAGAGATCTTGGGCCAGGCGCTTGCCACCTTCCGGGCCATCCGGCCTCACGATCGTCTCGGCCGGTTCACGGGTAACGATAAAGACCCGGGTGCCACCGTGCTCTTTGCTTCGGTTCAAACCCTGAACCGCCTGGAACACCTACGCAAGTTCGCGCCGGACGAATTTGACTACGTCGTTGTCGACGAATTCCACCACGCGGAGGCCCGGACATACCGAAAGCTAATTGATTTCTTCAAGCCATTATTTCTCTTGGGGCTTACCGCGACACCTGAGCGCAGCGACGGCGCCGATCTCTTGGCACTTTGCGAGGACAACCTCGTCTACCGCTGCGATCTTCCTCAGGGGATCCAAAGGGGACTTTTGTGTCCGTTCCGGTATTTCGGAGTACCGGATACGGTCGACTACAAGAACATCCCTTGGCGAAACAAGAAATTCGATGAAGATAAGCTGACTGAGGCGGTGGCGACCCAAGTACGCGCCGAGAACATCCTCGAGCAATATCACAAGAGAGCCGGCGACCGAACCATCGCATTTTGTGTGTCTCAACGTCATGCTGATTTTATGCGGGACTTCCTGGTCCGCAATGGCATCTCAGCGCGGTCCGTGCACGCAGGTTCCACCAGCGACCCCCGAGCCGCTTCACTAGATGCTCTGAAGGAAGGCAAGCTATCCGTGCTTTGCGCCGTCGACATGTTTAACGAGGGCGTTGATGTGCCCGAGCTCGATACGGTGATGATGTTGCGTCCAACGGAGTCACGGATTGTGTGGCTGCAGCAATTTGGCCGAGGGCTTCGCAAGAGCTCAGCCGACAAGAAGCTGACGGTTATCGACTACATCGGCAACCACCGCTCGTTCATGCTGAAACCACAAGCTCTTTTCGGCCTGCCAGCCGGCGACCGCGAGGTGCTCAATCTTCTTAGCCGGCTGGAGAAGGGTGAGCAGGTCCTACCGGATGGATGTGAGGTGACCTATGAACTTGAAGTCAAGAACATGTTCCGCGAGCTGCTTCGGCGCGGAGAGGGCGCCGTAGAATTACTGACCCGGAGGTATCAGGATTTTCGGGACATGATTGGCGTACGCCCGAGCGCCTCCGAGATGTATCGCGAGGGATATAACCCCCGGGCGATGAAAGCCCAGCACGGCTCCTGGCTTGGATTCGTGCGCTCGCATAACGGTCTCACGACAGCCGACGCGACAGCCCAAGAGGCCATAAGAGGGTTCCTCGACGCGCTTGAAGTCACCGAGATGTCGAAGAGCTACAAAATGGTTACGTTGTTAGCCATGCTCAACCGCAACGCGTTGCCGGGAAAACTCTCGGTCAGCAACCTTGTGTCAGAGGTGACGAACCTAAGCCTTCAGCATCCACATGTGAAAGAGGACCTGGGGGATTCCTCGACTGATGCAGCGGCACTTAGGCGCCTCCTCCTTGCCCAGCCGATACCCGCATGGTGTGAAGGAAGGGGCACAGGCGGTGTCTCGTATTTTGATCTCCACGACGATCAGTTACGGTTCTTGCCCTCTGTTTCAGAGCAGTTGATAGCTCCCGCCCAGGAGTTGATACGCGAAATCGTCGACTGGCGACTCGCGGAGTATTTCTCGCGTGCCGGGGCAGGCACAATCTCTGGCGAGGAGTATTCGCTTAAGGTTAGTCGGGCTGGCGAACAGCCCATGTTATTTCTACCGGATCGCAATGCCCATGCGGAACTCCCCGAGGGCTGGACTCAAGTCTTGGCAAATGGCGGAGCGTTCAGCGCGAATTTCGTGAAGGTCGCACTGAATGTCGTTCATGCTTCCGACTCCGAGAAGAATGTTCTGCCCGAGCTGCTGACGGATTGGTTTGGGCCGGATGCAGGTAAGCCTGGCACAAAGCACCAGGTGGCTCTGCGGCGCGAGGGCGCAGAATGGGTGCTGCAGCCTGTTGCCGTCAGTTCCGGTGCGGCGGTGCCTTACAAGGCCTATGTGCGCGCCGACATCCCGCCGTTGTTTGGGTTAAAGCACTCGGAGTTTTGGCGTCAAGGCTTTATCCGGCAGGGAAACCTGACGTTCCTACTTGTGACATTAGACAAGTCCGCTCACGAGGACGCGTTTAAGTATCAGGATCACTTCATTTCGCCAAATGAGTTCCAGTGGCAGAGTCAAAACCAGACAATGCAGAAGAGCAAAGCCGGCGAATCGATTCGCGACCACAAGAAGCTGGGTATCGATGTCCATCTATTTGTGCGGGCAAAGGGCAAGACGCCTGAAGGTCGTGGCGCGCCGTTTTACTATCTAGGGCGCGTGAATTTCGAATCATGGGAAGGGGACAAACCTATAACAGTTCGATGGGTTATGCAGAGCTCGGTGCCCGAATTACTGTGGAAGGAACTAGGTGTGAATGCGGAAGTAAGGCAGTGATAGAAATCGCCTAGATGCAACGGATAGTCAGTGCATGAAGATATGGGTTGGCGTCACGGATGAAAACTGGTTCGACCTCTTGAGCCGACGGCCACCCGACGAGGTGAACTTCTGGCAACCAAGCGGGGGGCGCCGGTTTGCCGCGATCGATCCGGGCGAGCCATTTCTATTCAAGCTCCATAGTCCGAACAATTTCATCGTCGGCGGCGGCCATTTTGTTCGGCATTCTCCGCTGCCGGCCTCCCTGGCTTGGGATGCCTTCGGCGAGAAAAACGGCGTGGCAACCTATCGCGACTTGATTGCGCGCGTGCGCCACTATCGACGTCAGGATGGCGTCGTGGACCCGGTTATCGGGTGCAATGTGTTGGCGGAGCCGTTCTTTTTGCCGCGGGAGCGGTGGATCCCTGTGCCCGCAAGCTGGGCGCCGAACATCGTTCAGGGCAAGACCTACGATTCGACGACGGCCGAAGGTGCGGCGCTCTGGGATGCGGTCCGCAAGGCATTACCGCAAGATCTCAAGGTTGCCGACTACGCGGCGGAAGCCAATGACGTTCCTGGGGACCGGTACGGACCGGAATATCTGACGCGTGGCCGATTGGGTCAGGGGGCGTTTCGGGTACTAGTGATTGATGCTTACCAGCGCCGCTGTGCCGTGACCGGTGAAAAGACGCTGCCAGTTCTAGAGGCAGCTCACATCAGACCGTATGCGAACGAGGGGCCCCATCAAGTCCGAAACGGGCTATTGCTACGATCCGATTTACACAAGCTCTTTGATGTGGGGTACTTAACCGTTACGCCCGAGTACAAGCTCGAGGTGAGTCCGCGTCTGAGGGAGGAATGGCAGAACGGTCGGGAGTACTATGCCCATCATGGCAAAATGCTCGGCCATATGCCGATCGATGCCGCAAATCGACCGGACGCCAAGTTCTTGCGTTGGCACAACGAGGAAGTATTCAAGACGTGAACGATCCAAATTCGAGCGCTGGTTCAGACCCGCTGGAAAAACTCCGCAACACCCTACGACAATTCTCCGCCGAGCGGGATTGGGATCAATTCCACACTCCGAAGAATCTCGCAATTGCATTGAGTGTTGAAGCTGCCGAGCTATTGGAGCATTTTCAGTGGATGCCTGAGGCGGAGCCCGCCGCATTGGCGCCAGGCCAGAAGGCCAAAGTTCGGGAGGAGATCGCCGACGTCTTGCTTTACTTGATACGGCTCGCTGACAAGCTCAACATCGAATTAGTGGATGCGGCAACCGATAAGATTCGCATCAATGCCGAGAAGTACCCGGTAGAAAAGGCACGCGGATCCAGCAAAAAGTATACGGAGCTTTAAGCTTGCGACTCTACGCAGGGATGTCGGTCCCATTCATCGAAGACACGGTGCGCAATCAGATCGCCCGGAAACTCTCTGACGCCTTCTTCAATTATTACGGCTACCCGCCAGCTAAGTCAGAAGTGGCATCGTGGGGGAACTCTCTGCGGGCAATGGCGCAAGTGGTTCAATTCGCAAAACTCGATGACCATGGCGTAGTCGTCGAATACGAACTTCCGAGCTCATCGAGACGGCTCGATTTTATGATTTGCGGCCGGAACGCAGCTGACCGTGACGAGGCCGTGATTGTGGAATTGAAACAGTGGTCGGAGTGCGAGGCGGCAGACGCAGAGGGGCTGGTGACCACTTGGGTTGGCGGAAAAAATCGAGAATTGGCGCATCCGTCGGTCCAGGTAGGCCAATATCAGCAGTACCTTGCCGACACACACTCGGCCTTCTACGAAGGGGATCATCCGATTCGTCTCGGTGCCTGCTCGTACCTGCACAATTACCAAATTCGGCCCAGCGACGTTTTGTTAGCGCCGAAATTTTCCACAACGATCGCCAATTATCCGGTGTTTGGGTCTGACGGAGTCGATGGGCTGGCGGACTACCTGAGAAGCAGGCTCGAGGCAGGGAACGGACAGCCAGTTCTAGCTCGAATTGAACAGAGCAAGTACCGGCCCAGCCGCAAATTGATGGACTACGTAGCTGACACGATTGCCGACAGAAGTCCATGGGTATTACTCGATGAACAGCTGGTTGTCTTTGAAAAGATTCGAGCCGTGGTTGCGGCTGGCGTGAACCACGGTCGCCAACATGTCGTCATCGTGCGCGGGGGGCCAGGCACGGGAAAGTCCGTTCTTGCCATTAATCTTCTCTCGCGGTTCCTGGCGGATGGCCGAACCGCGCACTATGCCACTGGCTCGCGCGCCTTCACTCAGACTCTTTGGAAGCTTGTGGGAAGTCGCGCGAAGCCCGTGCTCAAGTACTTCAATAGTTACCGCAATGCGCTGCCTGGCGAAATCGACGTATTAATCTGCGACGAGTCACATCGGATCCGGGAGACCAGCAACGATCGATTTACCCCGAAGGTAAAACGATCGACCGAACCCCAGATTAGAGAGCTGTTGCGAGCGACGAAGACGGCGGTCTTTTTTATTGACGATCGTCAGGGGGTTCGCCCGAACGAGATCGGTTCGACCGACTATATCAAGCAGCATGCGGCAGATCTTAGGGCCGAGGTTTTGGAATTTGAGCTTGAGGTTCAGTTTCGTTGTTCGGGTTCGGCCGGATTCGTCAATTGGATTAGCAACACTTTGGGCACAGAGCGCACGGCGAATCAGCTTTGGACGGGGGCGGAAGCTTTCGAATTTATAATCTTCCCGACACCGGAATCAATGGAGGCCGCTATCCGAGCAAAGGCTGTTGGTGCCGTAACCGCGCGACTCACTGCAGGCTACTGCTGGCAATGGTCGGATCCAAACGCTGATGGCACCTTGGTAGACGACGTCGTCATCGGAGGTTGGCGTAAACCTTGGAACGCGAGACCTGATTCCGGTCGACTTGCGAAGGGCATTCCGCCGGCCGATTTGTGGGCAACCGATCCCGGCGGGATTGAACAAGTTGGCTGTATCTACACGGCCCAAGGCTTTGAGGTGGACTACATCGGCGTGATTTGGGGCAAGGATCTAACTTACGACCTAGATACCCAATCGTGGGTTGGCAATAGGCAGGAATGCCAGGACCGATCGGTCAGGCAAAAAAAGGCAGACTTTCTTCAGCTCATCAAGAACACATACCGCGTGTTACTGAGTCGAGGAATGAAGGGCTGTTATGTTTGTTTTCTGGACAAGAACACTGAGCGATTTGTGCGCAGCCGGATGGATCTACTTCCGATCCGTATGGTCGCCGAGCCAAGACCGCCATACGGGTAGTCGTGAGAAGCGGGCGCGACCCTGTAAATCCATAGCGAAATCGAGGGAAGAGCCTCAAATTGTGACCACGACCCTTTCAATCTTCCGTGTTGGTTGGCTAGATATGCACTCTTTTTTTCGTAGGCTTCGGTACGCTCGCCATAGGAACTAGAGGGATGGCTACGTTAATACCGGCTCTCAGTACTTGCGCCCGCCGGATGACAGCCGGGGAGCGGCGCCTCGCCCAGCGGTTGGAGACGCTACTCGAGCCGGACTACCTGTGCTGGTATGACGTACCAGTTGGTACCAAGTATCAACATCCAGATTTTTTGGTGCTGCACCCTCGCCGTGGCCTGCTGATACTCGAGGTAAAGGATTGGGCGTGCGACTCTATTCAGAGAATCAATCCTGTCTCGGTAACTGTGCTAACACCAACCGGACCCAAAGAAGTTGGAAATCCATTGGTGCAGGCTCGTCAGTACGCCTTTGGCGTCAAAAATTTGCTTGAGCGAGATTCACAACTCATTGCGCCGCAAGGTCACGCTCATTGCGGTAAGCTCGTTTGCCCATACGGCTTCGGCGTCGTGTTGTCCGCAATCACGCGAAAGCAATTTGATAACACGGACCTTGGTGAAGTATTGCCGTCGCACCTGGTTATCTGTAAGGATGAGATGACCGAAAGTACCGAATCCGACGATTTTCAAGAGCGGCTGTGGGGGATGTTCAATGTAGAGTTTCCGCACACGCTCACATTGCCGCAGATCGATAGAATTCGATGGCATCTATTTCCGGAACTTCGCATTTCCCAAGGCAGTCTGTTTGAACAAGCGGCGACAGGCGAAAAAGTCGAAGCCGTTGGCGATACTCTCTTACACGTCATGGATCTGCAGCAAGAACAGCTGGCTCGAAACCTGGGAGATGGGCATAGAGTAATCCACGGCGTCGCCGGCTCGGGAAAAACGCTCATATTGGGCTTCCGCTGCGAGCAGCTGGCAAGAATGCTGACGAAGCCGATACTGATACTCTGTTACAACGTAGCCCTGGCGGCAAAATTGGAACAATTAACGGCCGCGCGTGGCCTTGGATATCGGGTCGTCGTCCGCAATTTCCATCGCTGGTGCATCGATCAAATTACGCATTATCACGTAGCAAAGCCGGTAGAGGGAGATGGCTTCTTCGAAAGGTTGGTGTCAACTGTCAGTAACTCTGTGGAGCGTGGGCAAATTCCACGAGCGCAGTATGGGGCGGTGCTTATTGACGAAGGGCACGATTTTGAGCCCGAGTGGTTCAAGCTTGTTACTCAGATGATCGACCCAGTGTCCAATTCGCTACTGCTACTTTACGACGATGCCCAGTCCATATACGGCAAGAGGCGACCTGGGAATTTCAGCTTCAAAAGCGTTGGTATCCAAGCCCAAGGTCGTACGACCATTCTTCGGGTGAACTACCGTAATACCAATGAGATTCTTGATTGCGCATATTCTTTTGCCAGGGACATTTTAGCGCCAGTAGACGCTGAAGAAGACGGTGTCCCATTGGTTAAGCCAGAAATGGCGGGCCGCCATGGAGCAACGCCACAAGTCGCGCGACTTAGTTCACTCAAAGCTGAAGCAAAGTATATTGCGGAGCAACTGTCGTGGTTGCATAAGCAGTGTACGCCATGGAATAAAATGGCGATTCTATATAAGGCGGGATTTGTCGGCACCGAAATCACGCATGCACTCGAACTAATGAAAATTCCATACGATTGGCTGAAAGACAGGGACTCCAAGCGATTCGATTCTTTTCGTGACAGCGTAAAAATAATGACGTTGCACAGCAGCAAGGGCTTGGAATTTCCTATTGTGGCCATTGCAGGCCTAGGGTTCATGCCCTACAAGGAGGAAGAGGCTGCCGACGACGCACGTTTGCTTTACGTAGCAATGACACGCGCGACTGAGCACCTGTTGATGACGGCCAGTAAGAATAGTGTGTTTGTGCAGCGGTTGAGTAGGTTCGAGAAATCGGCGTGAACGCGAACTACAGCGCGAATCCCAAGTCGGGGCGCCTGCGTGTGCAGAGCGCAATGGTCGCAGCAATGTCCCGGGTTCAATCGCCGTTTTTGCCACTTTCAGCTGCGGGTAACAGAGTGGGTAACCCAGTTTTCCACGACGTCAAAATGCCTTAATTCACAGGGTTTCCGTGTAAAGTTAAATTCCCTCCCTGGCCACCAGTCTTGCAAGTTATTGATTATAATATAATTATATCTTCGATGTGAGGGCGCCACCTCGGCAATTGAACCCGATGCCCCACTTAACATCCTGATTTCATTGAGCTTGGCGACTTCAAACAACGCCTCTTTGGGGGCAACATTGACGCCGTCGCGTGCGTCTCTCCTCGGCTGCGCGGACGCCGGGAGAAAGGCAGTAGCTCGCTACAGCTTCGCCCGAACACATGCAAGGCGGAATACAGATCGAGACTGCACGGGGGCGGCGGCATACTCACGGTGTCGGTTCAATTCCGCAGACACAATGCCAAGCAGGCATGGTTGACGTAGTGCGCCACCGATGGAAACCCTGCTCGCATAAACAATCCGTTATGGATTTCTTGCCAAGTCGTGCAACCATGCATGTCCCCGCCTGAACGACTCTACGCAATGATCGCAATACATCCCGACGACGTTTCGGAGGTCATCCCAGTTTCTCGATTCTCAACGTCCACAGTGCGCGGCTTACGACAGCTGGTTCCGTGGCTGGCAGCAGATGGACCACTGTCCTACAACCCCATGGAGCCGCCAAACACCGATTACTTCTTCAAATACAACTGGATACTGCCAGGGATCTTCAATCCCGCCGTGAACCGGCGCGAAATCTTCTACTTCGGCAGTTACGACAAGGGCGATGTGCGGCTTCTCTTCGACTTTTGGAACCGAGCGCGACAGGGGCGTGGAATGGAAGCGGAGATCTACAGCCAGTTAGGCGTCGTTGCTGATGGTGCAGTCACCGCGCCCATTGCTGCCTACCGATGTGCGAGTCCGTGGCGGGACACACCGGGAGCATTGCTGATTCAACATGGAAGTTATCAATGGGTGGCTCTCGAGGACCAGCCACTTATCGAACGAGGACAGGTTCTGTTGTATCGGGGCATCGGGGATGCC
>Ga0182012_10003451_pt1 | contig 16843 bp, 15 predicted proteins | sample 612S2SmetaG_FD_120486 | JGI IMG/M metagenome (GOLD analysis project Ga0182012, IMG submission 120486) | Permafrost microbial communities from Stordalen Mire, Sweden - 612S2S metaG | ecosystem: Environmental > Terrestrial > Soil > Wetlands > Permafrost | place: Sweden: Stordalen | collected...
CCCCTTCGACGCGCCCATGGACTTCAAAATCCCAATCTCCCGCGTCCGTTCCAGCACCGCCGTATACATCGACTGAAAGATCACCAGAAAGCCCACGATCACAGCAATCCCAGTCACCACATCCAGCGCGATATTGAAGCCCGGCAGGTGCTCCGGCGTCATCAGAGAGTCCCACTCTTCCATGGTTTGCACGTTGTAGTTTTCAAGCCCCGGCGTCTGCTCAATCTCTTTCATCACCAAATCAAGATTGGCCGGATTATCGCACTTCACATAAAAAACCGACGCCTTGCCCTCCGAGCCCATCAACTCGCCCATCGTATCCAGCGGAACCAGCTTCCGCGCTCCCTTGCCTGCGTCCACAATGGCCGCAATGCGAAATGGATGGTTGAGGATCAAAATCGTATCCCCCACATGATGCCCGCCGCTCGAACGCGCGAAAACATCGTCGACAATCGCGTCATTCGGCCCCGTGGGCGGCCCGCCTGCCTGATACACAAAGGGCCTGAGATCGTTGAACGAGGCGTAGTCGATGCCGTCAATCACTTCCACCGCTCCCGTGGTCACAAACTGCTGAATCGCCGGCGACACTACAGCCACATGCGGCAGGCGTCGAATCGCCTCTCCGTTCTTCACCGGCATCGGCGCGCCGCCCACACCGTTCATGTAGCTGGCCTTCGACGGCCACACCATCAGATCCGCGCCAATGCCGTTGGTGCGCTGCTTCTGGTCGTTCAGCATGCCCATGAAGATGCCCACGATCGACAGAATCATCACAACTTCAATAGCCACCGCCAGCATACTGATGATGGAACGCAGCGGACGGTGAATCAGGTTGGCGAAAATCAGTGTATTCATTCTGAAATTGGGCTCCGGCGCAAAAAAACTCGGGGCAAGCGCCTCGCCTTCAGGGTAACAGGACGCAGCCTCGGCCGGCCTGCTGCCGGCGAATGCTAACTGCACCAAAAAAGGTTCAACGCCCTCCCCGCTCCCATTCGGGTACCTGGGCCAATAAATCCCTTTGACGCAGCCAATTAGGGGGTTTATTGTGGTTTTGCATCCCCTTGTTGGGGTATTCCCCGCGTTTGGTGCGGCAATGGGCAACTTTGGCGAAGATCTGCGCACGGAGCGACTGGCCCGCGGCGTAGCGCTCGAAGACATCACGGCCGTCACAAAGATCAGCCAGCGCCATCTGATTGCGCTGGAGCAGGAGCGTTTTCGCCTGCTCCCCGGCGGCATTCTCAGCAAGGGCATCGTGCGCGGATACGTAGGCGCGCTGGGCCTCGATCCGCAGGACTGGACCGAACGCTTCATCAAGGCCTACAACGATTCAGGACAAATGCTCGAAGACGATCGCGGCTGGACGGCCTTCGCCTCCAACGTCGGAAAGTCTCGCATCTTGCGCCGCGAAGCGGCCATCATGCGGCTGCGCTGGGCAGGCGCCATTCTATTTCTACTCGCGGTTGTCGCCGGCGGCTACCTGACCGCCCGCTACTACGGCATGCGCGCCGGCTGGTGGACGAATCTTGCGCCCAACGAGCGAGTCTACGAGGCTCTGCGCAACGCATGGTCCTGGCTCAGCGCGCAAGCCTCAGACCTCCTCGCCAAGCTGCGCGGATAGCATCCGTCCCCGTCCTCTTTTGGCCCGTCCAATGTCCACTGGTCCCCTTCAATCCGCTATCCTCCCCATTCGCTGCGACTCTTTGCTCTCAGCGCCCAAGGCCAATTATCATAGCTGGATATGCCACAAGGGTTTAGCTCGCCACCGCTAGCCAAACTGCCGTCGCGGCAATCCGTCAAGAAGAGTCCCTTCACTGGGAAGGAGTTTGAAGTTGAGCGATCGTTTCTTGTTTACCTCTGAGTCCGTCACCGAAGGTCATCCCGACAAAATTGCCGACCAGGTATCTGACGCCATTCTGGATGCCTGCCTCGAGCAGGACCCCTACAGCCGCGTCGCAGCAGAGACGCTTACCTGCACCGGCCTGGTCGTCATCGCCGGCGAAATCACCACCAAAGCCTACGTCGACTTCCAGTCGCTCGTGCGCGGCGTCATCGCCTCCATCGGGTATGACAACGCGCTCTACGGCTTCGACTCCAACACCTGCTCCGTGATCTCCTCGATCAACAAGCAATCGGGTGACATCGCCCAGGGCGTGGACACAGGCGGCGCAGGCGACCAGGGCATGATGTTCGGCTACGCGTCGAACGAGACCCCGGAGCTGATGCCTGCTGCAATCTCCATGGCCCACAAGCTCACCCACCAGTTGACCGCCGTGCGCAAGAGCGGCAAGCTGCCCTACCTGCGCCCCGACGGCAAAAGCCAGGTCACAGTGGAGTACGACGAGAACGGCAAGCCCGCGCGCATCGACGCCGTCGTCATCTCCACCCAGCATGCCGAGAGCGTCTCGAACGAAGAGCTGCACGCCGACATCCTCAAGCACGTCATTCAGGCCGTTCTTCCCGCCAAGCTGCTCGACGAGCACACCAAGTACCACATCAACCCAACCGGGAGATTCGTCATCGGCGGACCCATGGGCGACACCGGCCTCACCGGCCGCAAGATCATCGTAGACACCTACGGCGGCGCAGGCCGTCACGGCGGCGGCGCATTCTCCGGCAAGGACCCGACAAAGGTGGACCGCTCCGCTGCATACATGGCGCGTTACATTGCGAAAAATATTGTTGCCGCAGGCCTCGCCGAGCGCGCCGAGGTCCAGCTCGCTTACGCCATCGGCGTCGCAGACCCGGTCAGCGTCCGCATTGAGACCTTCGGCACCGGCAAGGTGGGCGAGGCCAAGCTCACAGAGCTGGTCCGCAAGAATTTCTCCCTCACCCCCAAGAGCATCATCGAGAGCCTAAAGCTGCGCCGCCCCATCTACCGGAAGACGGCAGCCTACGGCCACTTCGGCCGTAACGATCCCGACTTCACCTGGGAAGCCACCGACAAGGCCGCAGCCCTGGCCGAGCAGGCCGGGCTCGTCGCAGCAGCCAAGTAACTTTCCTCCTGAACCCCACAAAGGGCAGCGCATCCGCGCTGCCCTTTGCTTATCTGCCTCGTCTCCTATTTGTGACCTATCATTTCTGACCTCTTATTTCGCCTTGCGTTTATGCACCCCGACGATGATCATCACAACCCCAATACCGGCAAATCCAGCGCCGGCTCCCAACCCAACGGATTTAATCTGCGAGCCGGCAATCTGATTCGAATTCACAGATGCCCCCACACCCATAAGCGCAGCCCCGATCCCCACCAGTACAATACCGACGCCGGTGATCACCTTCCCGCCGCTCGTCATTTGGCTGGAATGAGTCGTTTGCGGAGCCGTAGCAGGATCATTCCTGGCATCGCGCATCGCAGGCGCGCTGGAAGATGTTCCCGCCGCCTGTTCATATGAGCTGAAGGGTACAGGGCTCTCCGCAACCGCCAGCGCGGAACTGGACAACAGTCCAAGGATCAAAATTGAAATCGCGAGAAGCTTCATCGAGTGCCCCTGATTACAAGATAAGTTTCAAAGTGCGAATTGAGTTTCGGAAAAGTCGAGACAAGTTTCTGGCCGACATGTCATCTTGTCAATCAAAATCGACTCCGGATAGCTTAAAATTCTCCAAGACGCTCTCTACCCCGCCGGAACGTCCAATACATTGGAGAACCCGATGCGTCTCAGCCTTTCTGCAACTTTTGCTGTTTTCTTTCCCTTGCTCTTCGCAGCCTCTGCGTTGCACTCATCCGCGCAGTCCGCGCCTCAATGGGACTACGAAGGCCGCAACGGCCCGCTGCTCTGGAGCAAGCAAGACCCCGCATGGAGGGCCTGCAACAAGGGCGAGCAGCAATCCCCGATCGACATTCGCGGCGCAAAGCTCAACAAGGCCCTCCAGCCCATTGAGTTCCACTACGTCGCCGGCCCCGTCACGCTGGTCAACGACGGCCACACCGTCCGCGTCAACGTCGACCCGTTCAGCTACATCGTCGTCGACGGCACGCGCTATGACTTGCAAAGCTACGAGTTCCACCACCCCAGCGAACACACCATCAAGAGCAAACTTTCCGACATGGAAGTCGACCTGATCCACAAAAGCGCCGACGGCAAGGAAGCCATTCTTGCGGTTCTTTTCGATGAGTCCATAGGCAACGCCAACGCCACCCTGGCCTCTCTCTGGCCTTCCCTGCCCAAAGCCGCCGGCAGATCCGGAAAAGTCACTGACATGGTCAATGCCGCAGGCCTCTTGCCCGCCGACCGCGGCTACTGGACCTACGAAGGCTCGGAGCTGACCCCGCCCTGCACCGAAGGCGTAAAGTGGTTCGTCTTTGAAAACGCCGTAAGCATCAGCCGCGGCCAGTACAACGCCTTCGCCAATTTGTACAAGCAAAACTCCCGCCCGCTGCAAGTCCCCCACGGCCGCAAAATCGAAGCCAACGAGTAACGGAGGGAGCAGGGGCAATCATGCCCTGAATACTGGCGGTTCAACGCCATGGCCTTTAGGCCCGGGCCTTGTCCTTACCCGACACCACAGGAATGAAGTTGAGCACTATGCCCCCGTCACCGGGAAGCACCGAAACAGACAGCCCCGTCACATCCACAATCAAATAATCCGCCTCGCCCAGTTCCTCAGCCGAATGCGAATACGTAGTCGCAACCACCGTACAGTCGGCATCCCGCCCCGCGCGCACCCCGGAAGGCGCGTCCTCAAACACCACGCAATCCCCAGGCGCAAATCCCAATCGAGCCGCACCGCTCAAAAACGGCTCTGGATGCGGCTTGCCATTCGTCACGCGGTCGCCCGTAACAAAGTATCGCGGCAGCGGAAGCCCAGCCGCCTCCAGCCGCTTCCGCGCCAACTTCTCCGTTGCGCTGGTCACCACCGCCCAACGGGAATCCGGCAACGACACAAGCAACTCCGGCACTCCGGGCAGCACCGTCAACCCGTCGCAATCCGCCAGCTCAAAACCCTCAATCACATTCAGCTCTTCCTCGGGGTCTAGATCCGGCCTGAGGCGTTTTACAGTGTCGATCGCCCGGCATCCTTGCGTAATGCTCATCACGTACTCCGCATCCACTCCGCGCAGCGCCGCATATCTCCGCCAGCACCGCTCCACGGACTCCATGGACGAGATCAAAATCCCATCCATGTCAAACAAAATGCCCTTGCAGCGAAGTTGAATCGAGGCAGGAGTCGTAGAGGAAGCCATAAAGCCATTTTAAGGGAACTATGTACTAAATTTCCTCTGCGTCAATATAGGCGCTGACTTGCTGACTCGCTATCGCGCAAAGCGCGGCTGACCTGCTAAATAAGAAAGCGCTATGTGCCCCATCCATGAATCGCCTTTGATTCATGGGTCGGAAAGTACAGACCTCAGTTTGATTCGTAAACAATCAAACAGAAGTCGCTCTGCCTCAAATCCACGGAATATACGGCATCAACTTCATAAGCCGCAACGGCGCATCCTCGACCGGCGGACAATTCACCGTCCCGCGCTGCCACAAAAGCGGTTTCGTTGGATCGTACTGGTGGAGATACGCCGCAAAGCGCAACGGGTACGCACCCTCGACGCAACCCCCCTCGCGCCGGATCAGCCTCTCGCCATCGGCTGAAAGCAGCCCCTCGTCCTGCCCCGCGTTCATGCGATTTGGATCGTTCGGATAAACAATCTGCACCTGCCCAAAGCTGTACATGTCGAATGGTTCATCCAGATCTTCAACCAGCGCCTCAATCAAAACCAGCTTGTCGAAGTGATCCTTGGTAATCGCATCGTCTTCCGTAACCTGCCACTGCTCCCGCCAGGTTTCCTCGCTGATCGCAGGACGATACACGCCAAGGACGGTCAATTTAGGATCTGTCATGAAAAGAAGTATAGCCACTCGCGGATGCGAATGGTCGTGATCAAGCTTATGGCGTAGCCGCCGCATCCCCCGGCATCGCGAACTGCATCTTCGCCGGCTCACCCAGCGTAATCGTTCCGCCAACCGTCTGCTTGCGCGTCCCGCTCATCACCTGATTCGCCCCCAGCGTAATCGCGTTGTTTTGAATCGCCGCATCGCCGCTCCACTCGTCAAAGCGAGCCAAGGCCGCGGGCACTGCAACCTTCGCCACCCAGTGCGCCGATGCTCTGAATCCCGCATGATTCACCGTCTCGGTCTCCGCGGCAGCATCAGAAATTGCGCCATGCCGCCAGTCAAAGTGCAGCGTTCCCGTGGCCGAGCCGGCAAGCTCCGCGCCGCTGAAGCCGGTAAGTTCCAGCTTGCCGTCGGCATTCCATGCGCCGCCCGACCAACTTTCGCCCAGCAACTTGCCCACAGCCTGCGCACTGAGCTGATGAAACTGCGCTTGCAAAGTGTAAGCCGGCTTGGCCCGATTCGTCCCCGACCACTCCATCGATCCCGTACCCTGTACCCGTCCGCCGAGCACTGCCGCATCGATCGCCGTAAACTCCGCGTGATCGGAATGAACTGCCACTGCAATCGCAGGCTTCGTCAGCGTCACCGCGCCCAGTGCCAGAGAATTCGCCTTCACCGTCCCATCGAGTTCCGGCCACGACGGCGCCTGCTCAGGATGCAGCCGCGCAAGCACCGAGGACAGCAGCGTGTTCGGCCCCTGCGCGCCCAGGAACGCTGCCTCCACCGTCGACGCGTTCAGATCTCCAAACTGCAAATGAAACTGGGGATGGCAGGGCGGCGTCGAACAGGTTGAAGGAAAACTCAAGCTCGCCGTTCCTTTCACCGGCCCATAAGAAAACAACAACGGATCCCAGATCAGCTGGCCATTCTCAATATGTAAAGTCGCCTGCGAGATCTCAACCGGATTCGCCAGATAATCCGCCTTCCAGTTGGCATTGTGCAGCGCCACCGTTCCGCTCAACTCGTCAGCCTGCGCGCTGCTTGTTGCAACAGCCATATCCGGCTGCCATCGGCCCTGCGCAGCTAAATCCACTAAGATCGGATCGCCGGCGAGGTGATCCAGAGCGCTGGCCTCGGCAAGGCCAGTCACATGCGCCAGATCGCGAGCCCACTTGAGAGATGCCGCGCCGCGCACCGTCGCCTGGTAGCCTTCAAGCGCCAATCGCATCGTGATCGAGAGCGGTGTTGCGCCGCCTGCCGGTACAGCAACCGTCCCCGCCAAAGCGAGAGAAGAATCCGCCGCAGGCGGCGCAGGCGCAAGCACGATGCGCGGCAACTGAAGCGGTTGGCTCAAACCCGCTCCCGTCAAGCCCAGTCCATCCACCGTCAAGCTGCCCGTCAGCGCATTTTGCTCCGGCGCGCTTGACTTCTTTTTTCGCAACGCCGTTCCCGACTTCTGAGGTCCCGTCTTCTCAGCCTGCTTATATTCGAGCCTGCCGCTCACCGTTCCCTGCGCCTCCAGATCCGGCGTCAGCGTGTTGCGAACCGTACGCAGCACGCCGAGCCCGGCAGCCGCCGGCACACGGTCCAGTTCCAGAGCAAACTCCGGCGGCGCGCCTGCGCCCGGCATCTCGCCCGTCAAATGCACCAGCCCCTTGCCCAGCGGCGAGTCGCACACCAGCTTCTCCACCGCACGCATATTCCAGTGAAATTGAAATCCGCAGTTGGCATCGAAGTCCAGCGGCTCCGCCGGCGCAAACTCCGCGCGATGCACTCCGGTGGCGCGCAGCCGTGTCTTCACAGTTGCCGCATCCGGTGTGCCCTCCAGTTGCAGTTGTCCGGTCACATCTCCGCGCCAGCCGGGATCGGAACCCGTGATCAGCCGCGCGAGCTGGCCCATCTGCGCCTCACTCCATTCCAGGTCCACATGCACTGGCATCTGCCCCAGCGTGGGAGCGCGCCGCATGTTCGCCGCCATGCGCAAATTCCCGGCGTCGCCCGACTCCAGAACAATATCCGTGCGCGCCGGCTGGCCCTTCAGCCGCACCTGCCACTCGCCCGAATCCTCCTGCCAAAATGACAGATCGGTATCGAGCAGCGACCAGGGTAGTTTTTCTACACCGCTCTTGATATTGACACGCGAGTCCGTGGCCACAAGTTCGGGCAGCCGCGCAGCTCCGCCCGAAGTGCGGTTGCCATTACCCGCATTCCCCGTAGCCGTCCGCAGCAACGAGTTCAGGTTCCAGTTCCCTGGGCTGGCGCGCACAATATTCAGGCTCGCCTCATCCACGCTGATGCGGCCGATCTCCATCCGCCCCCGCCAAAGCGTCCACAGCCGTATCGACGCCGTAACCGTGTTGGCATGAAGCACCGGCTCGGCTCCATACGCCGGGTCTTCGGCAACCGTCAGGTCGGTAAGCACAAACCCCGGCCGCGGCAGCAGCCGCAGCTCCACGGAGGACAGCGTCACCGGCCGTCCGAGCGATGTAGAGATCAGTCGAGTAATACCGCTCTTATAGCGGCTGATGCTGATCCAGGGAGGAATCAGCAACCCGGCCAGAACGAAAAGAACCGCGCCAAGGATCAGCGCGATTCGCCTTCGCTTCCTGTTTCGGCCCTGAGCGTCTTCAGTCATTTGCGTTGAGATATAGATTTCCGCTCAGCCTATGCAACGGGATGGTTACTGAACGTGATGAAATGTCCGGCTCCAGCGCGTCTCCGTAAAGAAGTGCAGCGCCACGTGCGCCATCCAGGCCACCTGATTGCCGACTCCGGTTGCTTCATACGTCGATTCCGGCGTGTCGAACGACCAGTAGTTGAACAGCGGCCGGCCCATGATATTTTCGCGCGGCACAAAGCCCCAGTAGCGCGAGTCCAGGCTGTTGTGCCGGTTGTCGCCCATCATGAAGTAGTGACCGGCAGGCACCACCAGATCGCCGTTCTCCACGTGGTTCGGAAAATCGACGGACCAGGCTTCCGTAGCGCCTGCGTATTCCGAAGGCGGTACAGAAGGAAACTCATCCAGAAAATCCTGATGATTTTCCGGCGTCGTCTTCTCCGCGTGCGGCTGGTCCTGCGCCACTCCGTTGATGAACACAATGCCATCGCGCAGGTGAATGTGGTCTCCCGGCACGCCGATCAACCGCTTCACCAGGATCAGATACACAGGCTTTCCGTTTGCATCCGTCTCATCCGGAACCGGCTTGATAAACACAATAATGTCGTTGCGCCTCGGTTCGCGATAGCGCACCAGCGGCATCCACTTCGCAGGCGGCGAAAGCGTAATCCGGTCCACCATAAGATGGTCGCCCACCAGCAGCGTCTTCTCCATCGACCCCGATGGAATCACAAAATTCTGAGCAAGAAAAGTGAGAATATAGAGGCCCACCACCAGGACGGAACAGACGCTCGCTATGGCTTCAAAAGGCGTCTCCTCAACCCTCTCGGCGGCAGCCTCCGAATTCTGTGTTGACTCATCTGTCATTACGGCCTGAGCTTGCTTTTTCGTCATCCGGTCGGTCATCCAAATCGATTCTTGGGGAAGAGATCAAACACGCAAAAAGCAATCCACTCAGTGAACCACGCGCAGAATGCGGTCCCAGCGCGCAAATCCCTTCAGTCGTGCCAACTCCCCGTCGTGTCCGAGTCTATCATCCGCAGCCTGTTCCACATCGGTGGTCGAAGGCCGGGCTACAGAGAAATAAATCACCAGCGGCCGCGCGATAATCGCGCTGCGCGGCACAAACCCCCAGAAGCGCGAATCCATGCTGTGATTGCGATTGTCGCCCAGCACAAAATACTCGTCCGCCGGCACAACCAATTCTCCATTTTTCGTCAGGCTCTGCATCCGCCGCCACCAATCCGGATCCACCTGCGGATCGGTATAGGCCTGCGGCGGAAAACGATCGCGAAACGCGCTTGGCGGCGCAGGCTCGAAGGCGACATAGGGCTCATCGAGCGCTACACCGTTGACCAACACCCTTCCACCCTCCATGCGCAGATGGTCGCCCGGAATCCCCACCACGCGCTTGACCAGGAACGACGGCTGCGTATGGTGAAAGACGATGATGTCCCCGCGCGCAACATTCCGATAAGGCAGAATCCACTCACTCACCCGCCCTGCCGGCGCATACACCTGCTTGTTGAAGAGCAGAAAATCCCCCACCAGCAACGTCCGTTCCATGCTCTCCGACGGAATCAGAAACGGCTGCAATACAAACGTAATCAGGAACAGAGCCACGACCACCGTACGAAGAAAAGAAGACAGCGCCTCCGGCAAACTGGGCAAACGAAAATGATGCTGGAATGGCAAGGCTGGCGACTGAACCGGTAAATGGGAATCGCTCATTGCGATACGCCCTCCGGTTCCGGGTCAGGATCTATGTCTCGGCCCGGTTGTGCGCCATCACTGAAGCTCGCAAGCGCCCGCCGCGCCGCATCCTGCTCCGCGTCCTTCTTCGTGCTGCCCACGCCGCGCGCCAGCGTCTTTCCCGGCCCCTCGCCATCCGCTTTCTGGCGCACTTCCACCAGAAAGCATTTACGATGCCCCGGTCCCCTCTCGCTCTTCACGCGATACACCGGCGCTCCTTCATGCTCGGCCTGCAGCCTCTCCTGCAGCGCCGACTTGTAGTTGCCCAGAGCTGCCCCGGAACGCAGTTCCTCGGCCAGGTGCTCCACCTCGTCGCCCAACACACGCCGCCGAGCAAACGCCCTCACCGCCTCCAGTCCACCGTCCAGAAACAGCGCGCCCATCACCGCTTCCATCGTATCGGCCAGCACGGTACGCTTGCGCCGCAAGCCGCTCCGCTCCTCGCCGCTGCTCAGGCGCAGATACTCGCCCAACTCCATCGCCAGCGCAACCTTTGCCATGTTGGACCCGCTCACCAACTGCGCCCGCACCCGCGTCAGTTGCCCCTCGTTCCACTCCGGATGCTGCTCAAACAAGGCCTCAGCCACAACCATATTCAGCACCGAGTCGCCCAGAAACTCCAGCCGCTCATTGTGCTCGTAGCCGTTGCCATGCGCCGCTTGCTCCGGCTCGTTCTTCGCCTTCTGCGCAAGCTGGTTGGCAAGCGACCGATGCGTCAGCGCGCGTGCCAGCAGCTCCGGGCTTCGGAACGCATGACCCAACTCAGCCTCGAGTTCCTGTTGACCGCCCTGCTCGCGCTCGCTCAGTTTGAGCTCTCCTCACTCGTCAAGAGCAATTTCAGAACTACCGTAGACTTCCGGGCCCCATCCTTTCCGCTTTTTCCTGCGGGAAGGGTGGGAAGACTGCAACTCACCGTCTACATCATTTCCCAATGTTCCCTAATCTCCGACGGCAATACTTCGGCAACATCAATTCGGCTTGACCGCTCCCTGCCCCGCCTTATCGGAATCGGAAACAGGCTCGTCCTTCGGATTCATCTCATCGCAGCTGTGCCCCTTCAGCGCATAAGCGGTCTTTACCCCGCGCTCGGCAGCCAGCCGCGTATCTTGCTGCCCGTCGCGGTGCGCCAATGCCGCGTTATATTCCTCCAGCGCGTCTTCCCGCTCGCACAACAAGTCCATCATGCGGCCAAGGTAAATATGCGACCACGCCACGATGCGCGGCTCCTTGCTGTTCGTGGCAGCCTTCTGAAAATCGTCCATCGCCGTATCCGGATCGTTCTTCATCATCGCCACTCTGGCCAGAATGAAGTCCGCCCGCGCCGCGTCATCCGATCCCGCTGCCTGCGACGCAACCACCTCGCCGGCCATCGAACTCGCCGCCGCCACATCCCCCTGCGCCAGCTTCGCCTCCGCCAGGTCGAGCCCCGTCAACTGCCGCGGCTTGCTCCGCTCCAGCACCTCTTCATCGGCGACTTTGTCGTAGTCCATCTTCTTGGCCTGATTCTCAATCGACGGCACGTCCAGGCTGTAGACCAGCTCGCCCATCGTGTCGCGCAGGCTGGCCGGGTCTTTCTCAAACTCCAGCATCTGCTGGTAGAAATACTCCGTCAGCACAAAACCCTGATGCATGTCGTGCGCCACCGTCGCCCGCCGCGCCTGCTCCACCTTCTGCTTGTACGCATTCATCTGTTCCTCGTACTTGGGCAGATCGGAACGATCAACACCGGCAGGGATCGTATACACCGGCACACTGGTCTCCATCGTGCGCGCCTCGATTGCTTTAATGAGGCACTCGATGGTCAGCGCGACAAGATCCGACCTGTAGCGATAATCCATCGGCGCATCCGCCACCTCTTTCAAAATCGGCAATTCACGAGCAATGGCAACCGTCTCGGAAAACAGCAGCGGCTCAATCATGTAATGCAGGTAGCTGTGCCGCACATCGCTCAGCCGAATCTTGCCGTTCACCGGCGAAACCACCACCACATAATCCAGCCCGTAGACCCGCGCATTCACAATGTTCGGCGAGAGCATCGGCTCCAGCACCACGATGAACCGCCGCCCTTCATACGAAGATGCCGGCATCTTCAAATAAGCATTCGTATTCACGATCATCTGCGACAACGCATCGTGCACCTGGTCGGCCGCTTCGTCGTAGATGTGGTGCGTCGTCAGCCAGATTCCATGCAGGTCCATCGCCGCCACAAAATCCCTAAGCAGGGGCAAGATCTCCACCACCTGCGTCGCATCCGGCGGCATATTCGTCAGGTCGTCGGTGGCCTCAAGCTCCGGCGGCGGAGAAAGGTAAAGCGAGAGCGAGATGTATTGCGAGATGTCGCGCTCCCCGCCCGTCAGCTTGTGCTGCGCAATGTAAAGGCACAGCGCATCGCGCTTCTTGCGCGCCACTTCGCTCTTGGCCAGCGCCTGGTCCATCTCATCGCGCACCTGCCTGCGCACCGGCGCGCTGGCATCTAGCCCCTCGTTGTACCCGCAGGCATTCAACGCCGCCGCCATCAAAAACACCGGCTCCGCGCTGATCAGCGAGACCGTAGGCCCGGCCGGATCAAGCGGTGAAGGCGCCTTCTCCTGCGCAAACTGCGGCTGCGAAGAAGAACTTTGAGAAGAGGAGGAACTGCTGCTCGAAGATTGAGCGGCACCGAAAAGCGACCCGCCCGCCAATGCAAGCAGCGCAGCGGAAACTGCAATAAAAGTTCGAATAGAGCGAGAAATCATGCGTAGACCCTGTCTGCCAGTCTAGTTAGACGCGCGAACAGGGTCAAACGGGAGGAAAAGCAGCTTTCAGATCTCAGCTCTCAGCTATCAGTTTTTCTCTGGAAGGTATTTCATCACCTGGTCTTGAAAGGGCACGAATTCAGTCGTGCCGTGAATGGCGCATAAGAAGCGGGCTTCTGCCCCCGAGGGAGGTTCTTCGGTCGCCTTCGGGTTGAAATGCAATCAACGACAGACTCCCTTACGCAGCACAATTCTCGCTATTGCGCAGGAGTTGTTCGCAAGAAGGCTAAAAGCTGAAAGCTGAGAGCTGAAAGCTGCCTTCACCCCCTCACCGCAACCCCCGAAAACGAAAGCACCGCCAGCCCGCGCACCGGCTGGCCAAAGAACCGCGCCGGAGCAAACTGGCTGAACAGCAGCAGGTCTTCCACTTCGGACCGCGTCGCCTCATCCGTAGGCCCGGAGACAATGCGGTAGTCATACACATGACCGCGGTCGTCCACATAGGCCTCGACCACCACGCCGGAAGTCTCCCCAATCGAACTGCCGTCGGCTCCACTCGAGAGATACATGAGTCTTGGAGCGGAAGCCATGCCCAGCGGCTCATCCTTGACGGCCTGCGCCTGTTCCGGCTGTGCAATCACGCCCACCATCGAGATCACCGTTCCCATCAGCAGCACGGCGCTCAAAAACCCGCCTGTAGCCTGCAACAGGAATGGTCCCACCGTGTTCTTCCAAACCAGCTCCCAGCCTGCAAACAAGCTCCGCCTGCTGCGCGCTCTCTCCTGGCTTAGCCGAACCCGAAGCCGCAGCATAAAATCTCTCGGCACCGGCACCGGCCCCAAATCCGCCAGCGCTGATTTTGTCCCGCGCAGTGACTCCCACTCCCGCCCGCACTCGCGGCACTCGCTCAGGTGCGCGCCAATCTGCTGCATCTCGCGGCCGCTCAACCGGCCGTCCAAATACTCCGTAAAACAAGAACGCACATCATCGCATGGTTTCATCGCGCCTCCTCTCCGAAGGGCATTTCCAATCTTGGAACCCCTCGTACTGAGGCCGCGGTCTCTGAGGTCGCGGCTTCCCGCGCACTCAGCAGCGCCTTCAGGCAAGCCCGCCCGCGCGCCAGCCTCGACTTCACCGTGCCCAGATTCACGCCCTGCATCTCGGCCACTTCCTCGTATTGAAAACCTTCCACGTCTCTCAAAATCAATGTCATCCGAAACGGCTCCGGCACCTGGCCCAGCGCCAGCTCCACCCGCGCCCTGCTCTCCTCGCGCATCACTGCGTCAAAGGGTGACTCCGACGGGTCCACCAGCAAATCCATCAGCGAAACCTGCGCCCCGGCCTCGCCATCCTGCTCAATGGGAACCTCCTGCTGCCGATGCCGCGTCCACCAGCGGCGGCTGTTCGAAGCCTCGCGCAGCGCAATCCGGTAAATCCACGTCCGCAGCGAGGAATTCCCGTTGAAGCCCTTCACTCCGCGAAACACCTTCACAAAAACTTCTTGCGCCAGGTCCGCCGCTTCGTTCCGATCCTGCACCGTCCGCGCCAGCAGCGAGTAGATCGGCTGGTGGTAGCGCTCAATCAGCCACGCGAACGCATCCTCCGAGCCGGCCTTCAGTTCCGCAACTAACGCCGCTTCTTCGGATGGAATCGCCAACCCGCTGGCCAGATTGCCCGCTAAATTTCCCATGGTGAGGTCCGCCTGCAAATCGAGTCTCCTCCCACGTATACCGCAATCAGGTCATCTTGTGCATCTTTGCCCGATTACGGCTGCGCCAAGGGCTGGATTTCAGTAACCTGCATCACAGCGACATCCGCCCTTTGTACGCCATGCTGTGTTAGACACCACGACCCCGCAAAAAGGTTCCCAGGGCATAGCTTCGCCCAGGAACTATGATGGAAAGGCGAAAGGAAGCCCATGTTTACTCCTCATCCCGTAGCATTCATCCGTAGCCCGTACCAGGAAACTTCCGCCATTCCGAAGGGACTCGGAGCAAAGCACGAGGCCGAGGGCGTCATTGAATTTATGCCCGAATTCGAGGAGGGCCTCTTGGACATTGATGGCTTCTCGCACCTGTTCGTGATCTGGGTCTTCGATCGCGCCGATAGCGCCATGCTCAGCTCCCATCCGCCCTCCGACGAACTCCACCCCCACGGAGTCTTCGCCACCCGCTCGCCCCGCCGCCCCAATCCCATCGGCCTCAGCGTAGTCGAACTCCTCGGGCGCGAAGGACACACGCTCCGCGTCCGCGGCGTAGACATGCTCGACGGCACCCCGGTACTGGATGTGAAACCCTACCTGTCCAGCATTCCCATCGATACCGTGCGGCGCGGCTGGCTCGCCGAGGCGGAGCAGCGCATTGCGGGAGACTGAAATTCCGCTGCCCCCGCCGACTTGCTGACTCGCCATACCCGCCAGAGCGGGTGCTGACTCGCTGAAAGTTCCGCTGCACGCCGTTTCTATTTCCATAGCGCCGGGTGTCGCGCACCGGGTGCCGGGTGCCCCACCTTCGCCGCGTTCTTTGCGGCTAAGGTGGGTTATCAATATTTACAGTCTTTTATAGTTTTTCTATTCCCTATTCCCTAGTTCGCCGGGTGCCCCGTCTTCGCCGCGCCCTTTGCGGCTAAGGTGGGTTATAAATATTTACAGTCTTTTATAGTTTTCCTATTCCCTACTCCCTGTTCCCTCGTTCCCTATTCCCTGCCCTTAACGAATTCCCAGCAGCTTATGCGTCTGCAAGCTCATCCGCCACTGCGGATGCTCAAGGCAGTACTGAAGTGCGAGCTGCGTATTTTCCTCCCGGCTCGGCCCATCCATCGGCTGCAAAAAGAAATGCTGAAAATCCAACCCCGCAAAATTCTCCGGCTCCGCCCCATCCTGCGGATAGACCAGCTTCAACTCATCGCCCGCAATCTGCTTCATCTCCGAGCCTGCCTTCGGGCTCACGCAGATCCAGTCCAGCCCCGTCGGCGTGATTATCGTCCCGTTCGTTTCGACAGCAATCTCAAACCCGCGCCCGTGCAGCGCGTCAATCAGAGCCGCATCAAGCTGCAGCAGCGGCTCACCGCCCGTACAAACAACAAACTTCTCGTGCGCCGCAATATTCGCCGGCCACTTTTCATCAACAGCCGCAGCCAACTCTTCAGCAGCTCCAAACTTCCCCCCGCCAGCCCCGTTCGTATCCACAAAATCCGTATCGCAAAACCGGCAAATCGCAGTCGCTCGATCCGCCTCCCGGCCCGACCAAAGATTGCACCCCGAAAATCGGCAAAACACCGCCGCGCGCCCCGTCTGCGCGCCCTCGCCCTGCAACGTATAAAAAATCTCCTTCACCGAGTAGGACATAATCAAGCTTTCATATCTCAGAACAAAGGGTGCCCCAGGTCTCGCTTTTGAGACCTGGGAAAGCACGAACCTGCACACTCAAATGAACGGGCCAGATAATGGGGTGCCCCCGGTCCCTCGCATTTGGGGACCGGGGAAGCCACAAATCCCTGCACGCCCGCTGTCAACTCGTCCGATACTTCAGCGGGTCAGAAACCCCATTCTCCCGAAACCCCTTCAGCCGCAACAAACAAGAATCGCACTGCCCGCAAGGCTCACCCGCCTCTCCAGGATCGTAGCAACTGCTCGTCAGCCCGTAGTCCACGCCCAGCTCAATCCCTTTGGCGATAATCTGCGCCTTGGTCATCGCAATCAGCGGCGTGTGAATCTTCAACCTCTGCCGACCCTCGACCCCGGCCTTCGTCGCCAGGTTCGCCATCTTCTCAAATGCCTCGATATACTCCGGCCTGCAATCCGGATAGCCCGAGTAATCCAGCGCATTCACCCCGAGAAATATATCGCTCGCCCCAACCACCTCCGCCCACGCCAGCGCAAACGAGAGAAAAATCGTATTCCGTGCGGG
>Ga0182012_10003452_pt1 | contig 16841 bp, 21 predicted proteins | sample 612S2SmetaG_FD_120486 | JGI IMG/M metagenome (GOLD analysis project Ga0182012, IMG submission 120486) | Permafrost microbial communities from Stordalen Mire, Sweden - 612S2S metaG | ecosystem: Environmental > Terrestrial > Soil > Wetlands > Permafrost | place: Sweden: Stordalen | collected...
CCTTAGTCTCGGCCCAAAACGCCGGGTCCTTCGGGTCCAACTCTAACATCAACCTGAGCGGAAACCCGATGGGCGCAGAGAGCGCTAATGCCGATTGGAACTTACTGGTGAACCACGGGGTGATTGTGCAGGGAACCGAGCCTCAGGCGCAGTAACACCGTCAACGGTTAACCATAATGATTAAAACTAAACGCCGGTAAAATTAAAAAGGAGAAAGAAAATGAAAAAGATCTTCAAGGCAGCGATGATTATCCTAGCGATGGCGGTGAGCGGAACGGGAGCCTGGGCTTCCAATGACCATCCCCGCCTCACCCAGGCTCAAATCGACCAGTTCAAGGCCGAGCACAAGGCCCATCACCAGAAGCAAACCAAACCCAGCCGCAAGGTGTCGGGCAAGGCCGTGAGGGGAGCCAACCAGGTTTCCCCGAAACCGATGAGAGGGGAACACTAAGCATCCCACCCGCTGAGATTTCCGTAATCGGAGTCTTAAATCAAATAGGTTGAAAGGGTATCGAATCCTTGGGTTCGGTACCCTTTTTATTGGAGGAATAAGCTTCCGGGCTGGTGGAAACGAAACAAGACTGTGAAAAGTTAAAAAATAGCTCTCTTCGTGGGGACACCCACCGCGCATACTTCGTGAGACCCGGCATTGCAATCCCCGTTCGAAGGGCGTACCGTTTTGATATACAAAACCATCACACACAGGAGGCACCCAATCCCATTATTTGTCTCAGCAGTCGACGAGACCTGATTGGGTACATCCAAATCGCGTGTCTCAGCTTGTACCAAATGCTATGCATTTGGCATAAGCAAACCGTATCCATCATCTGGTGGATGATGGATAGCTATAGATTCGACACAGGGGGAATCCATGGAAAAAGTAGCCTTGGGCGGTCAGGGGTTAATGGTATCGAAGATGGGGTTGGGCTGTATGGGCATGTCCGACTTTTACGCGGGGCGTGACGATAAAGAATCGATGGCGACCATTCACCGGGCGATGGAGCTGGGAGTTATCTTTTTAGACACCGCCGACATGTACGGGCCTTTTAAAAATGAGGAACTGATCGCCGAAGCCATCGCAGGGAACCGGGATAAATTCGTCATCGCCACCAAGTTTGGCAACCAGCGCGCCGCCGACGGAAAGTATTTAGGGATTAACGGCAAGCCCGATTATGTGGCCCAATGCTGCGCCGATTCGCTGAGGCGATTAAACATAGACTATATCGATCTTTACTATCAGCATCGGGTGGATAAGAACACGCCCATTGAGGAAACCGTCGGCGCCATGGCCAATCTGGTGCAAGAAGGCCAGGTGCGCTTTTTAGGGTTGTCGGAAGCCGCTCCGGACACGATACGCCGGGCCCACGCGGTGCATCCCATTTCAGCCTTACAGACCGAGTATTCGCTTTGGTCGCGGGAACCCGAACTGGAAATTTTAAAAACCACCCGGGAGCTGGGCATTGGTTTTGTGGCTTACAGCCCGCTGGGCCGGGGCTTTTTGACAGGAAGCTTTCAATCGCCCGATGACCTGCCGGCGGATGATTGGCGAAGAATGAGTCCTCGGTTTCAGGGCGAGAATTTTAAAAAGAATCTCGAGCTGGCGAATAAAGTGAAGCAATTGGCCGGGAAGAAAAACTGCACCCCAGCCCAATTGGCCCTGGCCTGGGTGATGGCGCAGGGAATTGATGTGGTGCCAATACCGGGAACCAAAAAACGCGCTAGGTTGGAAGAAAACGTAAAGGCGCTGGATGTGGTTTTAACCCCCGAGGATTTGGCGGAGCTAGACAGGGCCTTTCCCCAGCAGATCACCGCGGGCCCCCGCTACTCGGACATGAGCACGGTGAACCGGTAAGGTTCCCAGAAGATTTTTATGTTTCAGTTACCGCTACGGTGTCGGCATAGTCCCGATTTCTTTGAATGCTTTATGGAAAATCGGGACATGCGGGCTTTTGCTCGCTTGCGGGAAATATTGGCAACCAACAAGGATTTCGCCACGCGGCTGAAAGATTTGGAGCGAAAGTTTAACGCCCACGACCATCAATTTCAGGTGGTCTTTGATGCCATAAAGCAATTGATGAAAGAACCCGAAAAGCCAAAAAGACGCATTGGGTTTTTAAAAGAATCCGAAGCGGTTTTGGTTTGACGGGTGTTATATAATAGATGTTGTTAATGACTTGAGAGGCCGCAACCGCATGGATAAAACGGCTGTCAAAATAATCAAATTAGGTGAAGAAACGCCCGAGGATAATCTTGCCTATTGGCTGAGCCGTTCAACCGAAGAACGCATTGCGGCGGTCGAAATATTACGGAGGGAATACTATGGATCCTCAGCCAGACTTCAAAGAATTGCTCACGTTATTAAACCGTCACAAAGTTGAATATATGATTGTCGGGGCTTATGCCCTGGCTTTTCATGGGGTTCCCCGCAACACGGGTGATATTGATATCTACGTCCGTCCTGTTGCTTCCAACGCGAAAAAAGTAATGGAAACTTTAAAAGATTTTGGTTTTGGTTCTCTGAACCTTTCCGATGAGGACTTTCTGAAACCAGGACAAGTGGTTCAGTTAGGCCATCCCCCTGTGCGAGTCGATATTCTTACGTCCATCTCTGGCGTGTCATGGGAGCAGGCCGATAAGGGAAAGGCCGCCGGAAAATACGACGATGTTTTGGTGCATTATTTGGGCCGACAGGAATACACAGCCAATAAGCGGGCAACGGGCCGTAAACAGGATTTGGCGGATTTGGAAGCCTTAGGCGAAAAATAAGGGGAAAATGTAAACCCTATCGCCGTATCTATCGAGGTGTGATGTGGAACCAGATGAATCCATAAATGCATCAGGCGCGCCCAAGGCTCGCACCTCGCCCGGCGGGCTCGGTACAGGGGCCATCACTCAAGAAGTCCTACTCGAACAAATCCAAAAATATTGCCGCGAGTGGGATGGGGCCCAGGCGGCGAAAAATACCCTCAACCAATGGCTGAGCGAATGGGTGGCGATGCCTTTGGAATACGCCCCCCGGCTGATCAACTCCACGCGCACCAGTTATGACCGCCTGAAGCAGGACTGCCGTCTGGACGATCTGGTCCGCTATATGTCGATTGAAATCAGGGACGCCGGCCGGCGCCTCCCGCAGGATGCCCACTATGGCCGTGTGGCCAAACACCAATATGTCGGAATTCTTCGAAGTTTTTTTAACGACGATGTTTGGAACCAAGAGGGCCGGGGCGAATGGCTGCCATTGGTGGTTTGGCTGACGGATTTGATCAGGAACCCGTAATAAAAAGTTTGTTTTGAATGTGTTCGAACGAGACACTACCTTCTCCATTGAAACGGAAGCAACCAAATCATATGACTCTTGCCAATGAATTTGCGGATTAAGCGCCGGATTTTGTACAATTATTTCCCACAAGTCTTTCATTTCGTCTTGAAGATTTAATAATAAAGGGGTAAGGCAATGCGTCCATTTTTTATTTTTCTGCTCTTGAGCACGGCGGTTTTAAATCTCAGTTGCAAATTTAACGGAGTGACGGTGAGCCAGGACCCTACGGACTTTGGCTATGTGTGGATAGGCCAGCGCGCGATGAAGAGCGTGGGTTGGAACAATGCCACCAACGGGCCGGTAACGCTGGATTTGACGCAGGCTCTTCAACCGCCGTTTGGTTATAAGCCTTTGACCGGCACCCATATACCGCTTCAGCCGGGCGGGGGTTATTGGGCGGATATTATCGCCGCGCCGTATGAAGTGGGTTTGAGCACCGAAGAATTAACGGCCAGCAATCTGGGCGGCATTAATATTCAGCCGACCACCTTACAAGTAACCGGCTTGGGGATGATGGTGAAGGGCTGTTTAACCCTGTCGGGCGGCTACATAAACGCGCTGACCACGCCCGCGCCGGGCCAGGGGGGAAGCACCGGGCCGACCGGCAGCCCCAACGCCGGGCCGATGGATTTTGGCGATATTTTAATAAACACCCACGCGGAAAAAACCATCACCCTCAACAATTCGGGTGCGGGGGCGGTTAACCTGAACATTTCATTAATCAGTGTGAGCACCCAAGCTTTTTCGGCTTCGATGTCGACCAGCGGGACGCCGCTAAAGAGCCTCAAACTGGCGGGCAACAGCTCGACGACTATCGTGCTGAGTTTTACCCCGGGTTACGCGGGACCTTTTTACTCCGTTTTGCAGATCTATGACAGCGCCAAGTTTGTCTCCTCGGCCAACGCGGCGGGCCTGGTCTTAACCGGCAAGGGCCACAAGCCCGTTGAATAGAGCGGTAAAACGAAACTTCAAAGGCTTTTCTGAAGGTTTTGTGGTTTAACTTAACAAAAAAGAATCCGAGAGTTTGATATGCCAATTTGGAGTATCAATCTTGTCTTCACCATTTGAGATTTTAAGTTGGGGCGAACCTAAACTATATTCGCTTTGACCAGTTTTATTTCAAAGCTTCTTTCGCCGCGGCCATCAAATCGTCCGGATTGACCCTGACCTTAATATCGACGTTGTAATAAACAAAGTGAATCATGCCCTTGGTATCCACCACGAAGGCCGCTGGGACGGGCAGTTCGTGGAGGGAGTTTCCTGTGGATTGATCCAGGTCAACCCCGAAACCTTTCATTTTTTCCAATGTCTCGGGATCGAGCCGGTAGGCCAGGCCGAATTGGCGGGTTAAATCCATGGTTCGGTCGGAAAGCAGAGTGTAGTTAATCCCATGTTTGTCGATGCTAACGCGCAGGCTTTCCGGTTTATCCGGCGTAATGGCCAATACCTGATAGCCCATCTTCATCAAATCGGGTTCGATTTTTACCAATTGACCCATTTGCAGATTGCAGAAAGGGCACCAGCCCCCTCGGTAAAAAATGAGGATACTTGGCTTTTGGAAAACCAGGGACTTTAGATTGATTTTTTTTCCGGCCAAAGTTTCCAACTCGCCATTGGGAATACTTTGTCCTTTTTCCAGGGGATGGACCGCCTGCGGACTATCATAAACGGGTTTATCCATTGAATCGGATGAGGCGGCTTGAACCATGACAACACCCCCTAGAAAGAATCCTAATAAAATAATTCCGCTCAGTTTTCCCATCGATTGATTACCTCGAATTTTTTTAGTGTCACGAAAGCTGGAGAGGATGAATCCAGATTTCCTGTTATTCAGTACGTTCAATGAGGTTAAAGAGTTACCTCATCTACACTCACGGGTAGACAAATGCCCTTGAGCATGACTGGTTCCAGAAGCCCTAAAATCCTTAATTAGGTATTCGCCAACAAACAGCTAACGGATTTTTTCCAGACGATAAACCTTAATTTCCAGGCCGCCGACAGCTTCCAACCGGGGGCCTTCGTTTGCCGGTTTTTCGCTATGCAACAATTCAATCTGGAAGCGGTCTTCATAGAGTTCGTGAACTTCGGGGATGCTGACACTAAAGGGCGGCCCTTCCATTTGGGTTTGGTCATAGTCATAAACCACCAGCAGGTACTTTCCGCCGATCTTCAGAGCCTTCTTTAATACCTCAGCATAGGTTTTTCGCATGGGAGCGGGCAGGGCCACCAGTGACGCGCGGTCGTAGATGAGGTCGTATTTCTCATGGGCGTTCAACTGGAAGAAGTCGCCGCAACTCAAGACGATCTGTTCGTGGTTGTAATGGGTGAAGTGGGCCTTTTGAGTTTTGACCACGGGCAAGAGGTCGTTTTCGGAGAAGAAAGCTTTCACGGCGTCTTCGTGCAGTTCAACGCCATGCACTTTGAGGCCCAGCCCCGCAAGCCACAGTAGGTCTTTGGATTTTCCACAAAGGGGAACCAGCACTTTTTGCCCCTTTTGGGGGTTCAACTGGGGGAAGTACTGGGTGAGTTTGTCATTATAGTTGGCCTGGTGAAAATTCGTCCGGCCGGTGTTCCAGGCATTGATCCAAAATTCAGCGTTCATGGTAATCCTTCAGTAGATGGGGTGAAGTTCACTTTACAGCCGCTCCACTAAAAAAATAAATAGCCCGGAACAAAACGAACAATGGAGTACCTGCATCGGCGTTATTTTTTTATAGGCACCCCAACCTCGTGTCTCGCCTTGTCGGCTTGACACAGAGGCATCCACCCTCTGGTGGATGATGGACAGCTTATGGCCTCGTCGAAGGGGCACCCAATCCCGTTATTCGTCTCAGCAGTCACTGAGACGCTGGATTGGGTACACCCAAAGCTTTCAACTCGGCTTATGGCCTCGTCGAAGGGGCACCCAATCCCGTTATTCGTCTCAGCAGTCATTGAGACGCTGGATTGGGTACACCCAAAGCTTTCAACTCGGCTTATGGCCTCGTCGAAGGGGCGTATTTTTTTAAAGTGATTTCCAGCGCGTCCGAATGGCTGTGAATAAAACCCAGGCCCTGGGCATACCAGGAAATTTGGATTTTTGCCGGATCGTTACCCACCTGGTAATTGGCCTCAATGCGGTAGGCCTGGTAAGACTTTCCATCGAGTTGAATAGTTTCTAAACCCTTGTTTTGATATCTGACGTGAAGCGGCTTGCTGAGAAAAAAGGTACGGCCCCAGCCTTGATATTCCCAGGTGTCACCTTTGGTGAGGGGAAACTTTAAAATGGGAATAGGCGGGTCAAAGGTGATCACCAGATTGGCCAATCCCAAGAGGGACCGGCTGGTTTGGACAATATTCACCACGTCGCCTTTTTTTTCAATCCAGCAGGAAAGGCGGTTTTCGGAGCTTTTTAAGTGAACGCAATCCAGATGATTGATCTTCGCGGTTTTGTCGCAAGTGACGACCGACGTTTTAATTTGATTCTTTTCTTTAAGCTCAAAAGTCCATTGTCCGCCCAGGTCGAGCGGATAATAGCCGCCTTCGTCGGGCAGGCTTTTAACAATTCCGCTTGTTTGAGCGTAACTGGACAGGCTGAGAAGCATAAGACTTAATAAAAGGCCCGACCGTCTTATCAATTTCATCACAAACCTATCTGGAGTTTACTCAAAACGCGAAAAACGGGGCCAAATTAATTGAAACCATATCTATTTCATAGCGGGATTAGTAACCGCAGTACCCTCAACCGGAAATCCCGCCGCTTCCCAATCCTCCATGCCGCCCGGATAATCTTCCGCTTCAAAACCGTTTTCCTGAAGGGCTTTGGCCGCCGTGGGGCCGGCGTGACAACCCACGTTGACGCAATGGGTGATAAAAAATTTATCCTTACCGTACACGTCTCCCACTTTTTTCACAAAAGCCTGGGGATCATTGCCTAAGGGCAAATTGTAAGAGCCGGTAATATGCATCTTCGCGAAAGCTTCATGCGGAAGAACATTCAACACGAACACATCTTTTTGTTTCATCTTGTCCAGTACTAGCGCGTTGGTCATTGACATAAGAAGTCTCCTTGATGGTTAGAGAAAAATAATTCCCAGGATGAGGCAGTGAGGAATGGGAATTTATGCGTTTTCGTGACGGATTGAAAACGCGGGAAAAACAACGGGGAACCCCGTGAGAGGTTCTTGTTAAATCTTAGCAAGTCAAATTGAGGAAAGTAATGGGATGATGAAGATTATTGGAACTGATCCCCGCGACGACGTTGCCTATCAAATTGATTGTCGATGCCCCAGAAAAAATTAAACTTGATCGTGCCAGAGCATTGCAATTCATGGGAGGCGCCGTCAATCTACAAGCCGCATCTACTTTACGAACAAAAGGAATCACATGAACCCCTCTACCAACTGGGCTGAAATAATTAATGAAGGCGAAGCCGAAAAGTTAGAAAAGTACGCCGAAGCTATTCACGCCATTCAAAAGAAAAACGCGGAGAAAAGTTCCGCGGGTGCCCAATTGCCATTTAAGGATTGGGTGAACACAAGGCTCGCATCCCGCCCTGATGGTTTGGCGCCGGGGAGGGCGCTTCACCACAAGGGTTTGCTGGGAGTCAAAGCGGAATTTACAGTGTTGGACACTTTGCCGGACTACGCGAAGGTGGGGATTTTCGCCGCGCCGAAAACTTATCAGGCTTATGTGCGTTTTTCCAACGGGGGAGCGACATCGGATGACGATCGTCGGCCGGACCAGCAGCGGGCCATTGCGGTTAAAGTACTTCAAGTGCCGGGAAAAAAGATTATCCCTGGTTTGGAAAACGCGCCGACCCAGGATTTTCTGATGATCCGCGACCCCTCTCTGCCCTTTAAGAATGCCGACGAGTTTGTGCCTTTCATTACCCTGATCTCCGCGCCGATGGGACTGTTTAGGATTTTGTTCAAGGTCGGCCTATTTCGTATGTTGGCCATTATCAAAAGGGTAAAGAGCGCACCGAAGATTCCGATGGTTTCACTGGCGACCATAAAGTATTTCAGCGCCTCGCCGATAAAATTCGGCCCTTACGCCGTCCATTACGCCTTAAAGCCCCGCTCGGTGGACGGGCCCGGCGCCCAGCCGGGACAAACGCCCAATTACCTGGGGGAGGAACTTTCGGGAAGATTAAAAAACGGAACGGTTATTTATGATTTTGGAGTCCAATTTTTCATCGATGAAAACCGCACGCCGATTGAGGACGCGTCCGTCGAATGGAAAGAAGATATGGCGACCTTTATCGCGCTGGCCCGGCTAACTCTGACCCGGCAGGACACGGATTCGGATCCGGGCCGCAATCTTTACGAGTTCATTGAAAATCTTTCCTTTGATCCCTGGCACGCGCCGGAGGAATTTCGCCCGCTGGGGAACATGATGCGCGCGCGAAGAGTGGCCTATAAAGCCAGCGTGAAGGAACGGCAGGCGCTGCCTGAACCGGATGGAACAGAGAAGTTTGAATAAGATTTAAATTAAAGCTCTCTGGATAAACCCTTATTGATTCCCAATGAGGGAGGGCTTTCATTAACTGAGCCGAAATCGGGGAATTAGCGGCGCCGATTTTTAAATTTCGTCGATCTTATCTGGGCCTGGGCGGCGCTGAAACAGGCGCCCAAAATAGTGACGCAGCCGAAAAGATAAATCAGCGTGAGAAGCGCCACCATAGTACCGAAAGTGCCATAGACCACGTTGAACCGGGCGATATTTTTCAGGTAGGCCACAAAAAGAATTTCGAGCGGAAAGAGAACCAGGGTAACGGCTAAACCGGCCAGCCACACTTCCCTGAAGGTGGTCAATCGGTAGGGCGCCAGCCGGTAAAAAAAAGTTAATCCCAGAAACAAAACAAAAAACGGACCCACATAAACCACGACCTCATAGGCCCATTTAGCGAACCCGTAGTTGTAAAACAACCAATCTTTCGCCAAGAGACCCAGAAGAGGCAGGGTGATGCCCAGCAGGATGGTTAAAACCAGAATGCCGGAGAGAATCAAGTTGGTGACGGGTAATTTCCACCATTTTTGAGAAACGGTGCCCCAGGCACTGTTAATGGACTGAATGAGTACATTGAAAAAACGGTAGGAAGACCAAAAGAACAGCGGAGGAGCGATCAGCAAAACGTGGCCCCGTTCGGACACCATGCCGTTCAAGGTTTTTAAAATATGACGATGGAGTTTATCGTCGAGGGATACGTAGTTGCCGATGAAATTGAGGGCCGCGTTAGCGGTTTTATCCTGATCCATAAAAAAAGAAGCGACGGAAACAATAATGGCCATTAAGGGAAAAATGGAAAAGAACGCGTAATAAGCGAAGGCCGCGGCCCGGTGCACTTCGCCACCTTTTATATAATTATGCAGCGTCTTGACCATTAAATTTCTGGAAGAAGAAGCTTTTTTGAGGAGTTTTTGGATGAACATCATTTCCTTCCGACAAAGGGTTCTATTGCCGGGGGTCATCCCGGGAATTTAATTCAGCAGAAATTTAAATCCCGCGATGAGCGGGAATATGATGAATGTGGTGCCGCTGGCGTAATTGACGGAGGTGTAGTCCGTCTCTAGTTTAGATTGAACAAAAAAGCTGCTGTTTTCCACCAATTCAAAATCGAGTCCAAAGCCGCCCTCGTCTAAAAAATCGTCTTCACCGGTATCGCTCAAAGAACCATCAGGGGACGAGGCCTTCACGTTGAAAGCGATACCGGCGCCGACAAAAACATAGGGCTGGATGATGCTGTTTCCAAAGCCGTACTGGACTTTAAAGACTAAAGGAGCCACATCCCAGGTGCTGTTAAAACCATTCGTGCGCCCCGAATAAGCGTTATAACCGCTTTCAATGGAGATTTCCAAATTGTTGGGAAAACGGTACCCCAGGGAAGTTTCGCCGCCCCAGCCTTCATTGACATCATTGGACAAATTGCCGAGAGTGAAACTATTGTCCAGGCAGCCTTGAAAAATCCAGCCGGTGATCGTTCTGGTTTCCTCATCAGCCCGGGCCCGCGCGACCAACACCCCATAGCCGATCAAAAACAGAATTAAAAATTTTTTAATTTTGGAACCTTTTACAATTTCTGTGTAAAGACTAACTATCATAAAAGCAAGAACTGAGCCATGAAACATCGTTTTTCACGTTCAATAAAGCCCATAAACGTTGAGGATGAGGACCGGGCGGATTTGAAAATAAATTTTGAGCTATCACTTTGATAGAGGGTAGACGACCAAATCGATAAATGGGTATGAAATTGCAGGGGGAGTTCTACCTTCGTCAGAAATTTTTTTAAAGATTCCTTTCGCTATCAGGGTTAGCGTTCACCTTTTAACCATTGCTCGTAGGTAAGCCGGGGAATGCTGATAAAAGCGTCTCGGGTGCGGACATAATTATTTAAGCTGTTCATGCGGCCAATGGCGTGAAGGTTTTGGGCGATTACGTAGGGGCCCTTGGGGTCGATAAACTGATCTTCCACATAAGCAGCCACCACCTCGCCCAAAATGATTCGAGCGGAACCGTTGGGTTTGAGGCTTTCGTAAAGACGGCATTCGAGGGCGGCGTGGGCTTGTTGAATGCGGGGTACGTTGACGACCAGCGATTTTTCCGTGGTGAAGCCCGCCATTTCCAATTCGCTGACGTCGGGCGGAAATTCGATTCCGCAAATGTTCATTTTCTGGCCGATATCCTCGGTCACCACGTTCACCACAAATTCTTTGGTGAGTTCAATATTTCGAGAAGTATCTTTGAGTTCTTCGCCTCCAGGGGTTCGCGCCTGAATGCCCAGGCCGATAATGGGCGGATTGATGCTGAGATAGTTATAAGCGCTGAAAGGGGCGGCGTTGAGTTTACCTTCGGGGCTGAGGCTGGTCACCAGGGCAATGGGGCGGGGCGCCACCAGGCCGTTGATAAGGTTATAAATCTCGCGGGTGGATGAATTTTTAAAGTCAAAATGCAAGGGAACACCTTTCGCCGGAAATGTTTTTACAAAATCGGTTGACGTAAAAAGATAGCTGATCCGAAAGTGGAATTGATACGGGTTTTATGTTTTTCGTTTTAACGGGATATTAGTCTTCATTTTCCCGAATGGCCTTTTCGGCCTCATACCAATCGTTTAAATGATCACCCGGATGGGAATAACGTTCGCGGTTTATGCCTATGTAATAAGCGGCTTCTTCAATGGATTGTATGGAATCGTCCACATCTTCCGGGATCAATTTGGGTGTTTCTGGTTCGGCTGGCACGGACTTGGTTTCGAATTTTTTGGAGTGTTTCAAAGGGTTTCCTTTATTTGATTTTAACTGAGGCGTCTTGAACACGTGACTGTAAAAGCAAGAAGCAAGCCGTATTGAGAAAGGTTTTAATCAGGATAAAGCCGATTTTTTCTTCATGAACTGGCGTGCCGAATCAAAATGAAAAATCAAAATATCATTTTGATAGAAGGGATAAGTCAAAAAATGTTTATCTGCTTTTAATCCAGAGTTTTTAGAATCCATCAGCTGGCACCTTCCTTGCTTTATATAAACCCGAAACAAAGAACAAAAAACGACTGACACATGAGTCGGCCGAATTTGCGGGAGGTTAAAGTGAAAAAAATTATTTTGGCTCTTTACGTTGTTTTGTTGACGGGCATGGCCACATTCAATACGGGTTGCTACGCTGAAGTTCGCGGACCGAGATGGCATTATGACCACGATTACGATGACAGCTGGCGCGCGCATCACGCGTGGCATGAAGATCGTAATGACTGGGATCGTTAAGCTTTGATCAATAAAGAGTCTAAAGCTCTGGATTGACTGACCAGACTGGTTCCTCCCGGAACCGGTCTGGTTTTTTATTTCAGAAGATAATCCCTTTCAATTTGATTTCATGTTGTTGATCAGGTTTTATAGCAGCCCTTTGCGGGAGAATGATTCATGGCCGTATGGATGCATACTTTACTGGTGAACTATGGTTACGCCGCGATCTTCACCGTGTTGTTTTTAAACAACTTCGGACTGCCCATACCGGGAACCACACTGCTTTTGGCCGCGGGATTTCTGGTAGGAACGGGAACCCTCACCTTATGGGGAACCGCCGGCACTGCCGCTGTCGCTTGTTTTTTAGGCTCGACTTGCAGTTATGCCATTGGACGCCGCTATGGCGCGCATTTATTGGAAAATATTCATTGGCTGAAAATAACCCACAAAAGACTCCGCTATATGGAGCATTTTTTCAAACGATACGGCGCCAAAGGTGTTTTTTTCGCCCGGTTTGTATCCGTCCTTCATCCCGTCATCGGTCTTCTGTCCGGAATCGGGAAAACACCGCTGAAGCCTTTTCTTTTTTTCAACCTGACCGGTTCGGTCGGCTACGCTTTGCTTTATACCCTGGTGGGGCAGTATTTGGGGCACCGTTGGGGATTTCACAAACTGTGGCAGTACCACATGACCATTTTTGTAATTATCTTGGTGATCGTGTTAATCGTGATGAGCGTTTTTTGGAGCCACTCCATTTACACCTTTTTCGGCCATCCGATTTACAAAAGAAAAATCAAGGGATTTTGGAGTAAATGATTCGCCGCCGGAACCAAAAGCTCTCTGAAAAAAAGGCGTGGCCCCGGATATGTTCAGTTACCTATCAGACCGATACCACACGAAACGATTTGTAAAATCACCACCCAATTCACGAGGAGACGGCACATGAGCACTATCAGCATCATTGGATCAGGCGGCATGGCCGCAGCGATCGGCAGCCTTGCCGCCAAGGCCGGACACGCCGTTGAGGTAACGAGTCGTAACGTCGCCATGGCGGGAACGCTGGAGAAGGGTCCGGCTGGTAAAAATTGGCACGGGATTGAGGGCGATGGCATCCGTTTTCGCGAGATCGCCGAGGCCATTGGCAGCCGGCTGGGTCTGCCGGCCGTGAGCATTCCCGCAGACGTACTGATGCTGCCGGCATACTTTGGGTTCCTCGCGAATTTGGTTACGCTGGACCTCCCGGCGACCAACCTCATCACCCGCCAGACCCTCGGCTGGGAACCCGCTCAGCCACGCCTGCTTGCCGATTTGGACAACGGCCGCTACTTCGAAATTGAAACCGAGTCACTACCCTAAAGGAGAACATCATGGCTATCTTGAAAGAAGGAAGCCGGGCGCCTGAATTTTCACTGCCTTCTACGCCGGACCAAAAGGTTTCGCTGTCAGAGTTTCGCGGTAAAAATGTGGTGTTGGTTTTTTACCCGGCGGATTGGAGCCCGGTCTGCGGCGACCAACTAGCGCTCTATAACGAAGTGCTGCCCATGATCAAAAAGCATAATGCCGAGGTGATCGGTGTTTCAGTGGATGGCATCTGGTGCCACCTGGAATTCGGCAAGGAACGAAAGTACCGATTTCCCATCCTCTCGGATTTTGAGCCCAAGGGGGCGGTGGCCAAACTTTACGGAGCCTACCGAGACCATGAGGGCACTAGTGAAAGGGCCCTCTTCGTCATCGACGGGGAAGGGATTATCCAGTGGAGTTACCTGTCCCCGGTAGGAGTGAATCCGGGCGCGGACGGGATATTGAAAGCGTTAGGAGAAAGCATGACATCCCCCAAACTCAAAATCCCGGTTTCGATAGAAGATCATTCCCAGGGCCCGGACAATGCGCCTCTGGTGCTGGTGGAGTACGGTGATTACCAATGTCCCGACTGCGGTCTCGCTTTTCCTATGGTGAAGCGTCTTCAAAAGGCACTCGGAGACAAATTGAAATTTGTGTTCCGCAATTTTCCCCTTTCGGAAGTTCACCCCAACGCGCTCAATGCGGCCAAGGTGGCGGAAGCGGCGGCCATTCAGGGAAAATTCTGGGAGATGCATGATCTGCTTTTCGAGAAACAGGCAAACCTAGATAGGAAAAGTCTGGGCGATTACGCGGGGCAACTGGGGCTCAATGTGGAGGCCCGGAACGAGGCGGGAGGAAAAGCCTCAGTAGAAAAAAGGGTCGAAACGGACTTTGAGGGTGGTGTCCGGAGCGGGGTGAACGGAACTCCGACTTTTTTTGTGAATGGCATTCGTTATAACGGGGATTGGGAATTCGGGCCTTTTTTGAGCGCCCTCAAAGAAATGCTGGCGGAAAAGGACTAGTCATGGCCATCACCAAGGAAGAAATTCTCGAAAAGATGAAGGAAAAAGACACGGTGGTCCTCGACGTCCTGCCCAAAACAGATTACGACTTGTTGCGAATCAAGGGCTCCGACAGCATGCCCCTGGCGGGTACCCGGTCTGAAAAATTTGTCCAAGAGGTTGAGGAAAAATACGGCAGGGACAAGTTTTTCATTACCTATTGTTCAGGCTTTCCCTGCCGTCATTTCATGGAAGCCGCCTCGGCCTTGGCGCAGGCCGGGCTGAAAGCGGAGGGCTACGCGGGCGGCATTAAAGAATGGGCTGAATCCGGGTTTCCGGTGGATGGCCTCCAGGCCAAGGCGTGGTGACGATGGTGGCCGTTACACTTCGGACGATGTGTAATGGATTTTAAGCTGTCCACGACGGGGAAACCCCCGCATCGCAGCGATGGTCAGTGGTCGTGAACAGGGTAACTTGTTTTAAAGCCCATTTAAAACAATCTTTCTTAACTTGGGTCTAAAGCTATTGGCTTGGCTGGGGTTGCGGGCGAGCATGGCTCTGTTCCATTCCGATGCGGAAGTTTCGAAGAAAGTCACCGGCAGCGACCGCAAACCCGCTTCCAAATCATCCTTGCCCTGTTTTTCAGACGTGATCGTCCCGATGCTCCAAAAGTGGTTGCCCAATTGCACGCCCGCTTTATCCATAAGGCTGCCGGCCCAAAGCTTTTCCACCACGCCATCGTTGGTTAACACCAAACCTTGATAGGGATAGGGCAGACCTCCTGGTTGGGCGTCGTGGGCGAGGCGGGAATTGCGGATGAAATATTCCAGCGCCGAAACCAGATGCTGAAGGTTCGCCGTGGTAGCGCATTGAAAGGTCAGCGGGATTTTGGCTCCTTCCGCGATGGCCGAAATTTGATAAACCGTAACGGGACTATCCGTTTCGACGTCAATCTCACTCACATGGATCGCTTTCATGTCTTCCCAAAGGTAATTCACGGGACCGGAGCCGCCCGTCAAAACGCCGAAAGGGTCCGTGCTTTTGTAGGAAATCGTCAGGCCGGTCGTGTTGGCGTTCACCAAGGAAACGACTTGCTTATCCTTGCCGATCATCATGGTGTATTTATCCGGGTTGGTCAGGTCTCCTATACGGCTGACGGCAACGTCGGGGGGAATACCATGGTCCGGCGTAACCGAAAAATCCCTCACGTAACCTTTCTCCCTGATCGCCTCAATTTCAAATTGGAGTAGTTTGGGGTCTTCCACCGACGGCTGGAAGGGAATAGAGGGTTGGTACGATACGACTGGCGCTGGGTGTGAAGGTGTGTTAGAAGTTGGAAGTGAGGAGTTAGTAGTTTTAGGCTTTAACTCCGAACTGCTAACGGTTGGGGAAGCCGCGGTAATCCCGGTCGAAGAAACATCGGGAGTAACCGGCTCCTCGTGCTTTAACAGACCCCAGGGAATCTTCGACCAGGCTAGTTCTATCGGGCGCAAAACCCCATAGTGAAGAGCCTCACAGGTAAACCAGATCACCGCAACCAAAACAACTAACGTAAATATGGCCTTAATGTATTTATAGAGACCTAAAACTTTAAGAGCTTCTTCTACCTGCTTCCAGAACCAATGCAAGAGTTTGAGAAGGGGTTTAAACAACTTTAAGATGAACTTCGCCAGATGACCTAATATTTCACCGCCCTTATGGAGCCATAAGAAAGCCACTTCGCCCTTGGTGATATCTTGGCCTTTTTTGAGTTTGGATTTGATCTTTTGGATGATTTTGATATCCGCCAGCCAGTCCAGCAGAATGGTCTCGGTAAAGCTCTTTTTGGAACCCGATGTGTTTTGAGGGGTATCCGGCAGGGATGAGGAATTGAGGCTTCGAAGGTACTTTTCCAGTTTTTTCAGCGCGACAGTGCCTTTCCCTTGAGCCTCTTCCGCAATGGCTTGATTGACCAGTCCTAACAACTTATTAAGGTCTAACCTGCTGGCTTTGCCGGTTTGGTCTTCATCCGCCTTTTCTACGCCTTTGTCTTCCTTTGCGTTAGGGTCGAATTCCGAGGCGGGTTTACCGCTGATAATCCACTTCACGAGCTTTTTGATCTGTTTGGTGGTCAACCGGCGGGCCAGGGTAATGTCCAGGGCTGCATGGAGAGCCCCCGATAGGTCGGCCACCCTTTTTTTAAAGCCGGCCAGGGCCATGGCGCTATTCAAAGAGAGAATAAACGACGGATTAGCTTTTTCAGCCTGTCTGACTTTGTCAAAGGCAGTTTGGCCAAAACAGGTTTTGACGGCTATAAGATTAGTTATCTGGCTGGAGCTGAGATCGTGGACCTTTTTAAGTTCGGCCCGCCATTCTTTACGGGTTTTACCTTTCAGGTTTTCAATTTGATCAAGCCAAACCAGGGATTCAGGTATTAAATTGCCCATATCAGACCTCTGAAATTAAGAGTTATGGCCATTCGATTTC
>Ga0182012_10003453_pt1 | contig 16841 bp, 12 predicted proteins | sample 612S2SmetaG_FD_120486 | JGI IMG/M metagenome (GOLD analysis project Ga0182012, IMG submission 120486) | Permafrost microbial communities from Stordalen Mire, Sweden - 612S2S metaG | ecosystem: Environmental > Terrestrial > Soil > Wetlands > Permafrost | place: Sweden: Stordalen | collected...
GAAGCAATCGTCGGGGGGCCGTCGGCGACGGTCAATACCTCCGTCTCCCGACACGACACCGCATCAAAATCGAGCATTGACGCCACCGGACCCAACCCCGAAAATCGCCACTTGAACACGCCGCCACCCGGCAACGCGGCCACGCCATCAACGATCCGCCAACGATCCGCCCTTGGCGCGATCAGGAGACAACTATGGGTAAGGTTACCGGCTTCCTCGAAATCGAGCGCCACGACCGCGTCTACGAAAAGCCCGAACTCCGCCTGAAGAACTACCAGGAGTTCATCAAGCCGCTGCCGCCCGAACAGCTCAACGGCCAGGCCGCCCGCTGCATGGATTGCGGTATCCCGTTCTGTCACAACGGCTGTCCGGTCAACAACCAGATCCCCGACTGGAACAATCTCGTCTATCGCGAACAGTGGCAGCAGGCCGTCATCAACCTGCACTCCACCAACAATTTCCCCGAATTCACCGGCCGCATCTGCCCAGCGCCGTGCGAGGAAGCCTGCACGCTCAACATCGACGACAACCCCGTCACCATCAAGACGATCGAGTGCGCCATCGTTGACCGAGGCTGGGAGGAAGGCTGGATCGTCCCACTGCCGCCAGCCGAGAAAACCGGCAAGTCGGTCGCCGTCGTCGGTTCCGGCCCGGCCGGCATGGCCTGCGCACAGCAACTCGCCCGCGCCGGCCACGCCGTCACCCTGATCGAGCGTCAGGACCGCATCGGCGGCCTGCTGCGCTACGGCATCCCCGACTTCAAGATGGACAAGCACCTGATCGACCGCCGCATGGACCAGATGGCGGCCGAGGGCGTCAGCTTCCGCACCAGCACCGAGGTCGGCAAGGACGTCACCATCGACGAGCTGCTGGCCGAGTTCGATGCGGTTGTGCTTTCCGGCGGCGCCGAGTGGCCGCGCAATCTCGACGTCACCGGCCGCGACCTCGACGGCATCCATTTCGCCATGGATTTCCTCACCCAGCAGAACAAGCGCGTCGCCGGCGACGACGAAGCCGTGGCTGCCCCCACTGGCGGCATCAGCGCCAAGGGCAAGCACGTCGTCGTCATCGGCGGTGGCGACACCGGTTCCGACTGCATCGGCACCTCCGCCCGCCAGGGTGCCGCCTCGATCATCCAGATCGAGATCATGCCGAAGCCCCCAGTCCGCGAGAACAAAGCCATGGTCTGGCCCGACTGGCCAACCAAACTGCGCCACTCCTACGCCCATGACGAAGGTGTCGAACGCGACTGGTCGGTGCTCACCAAGCACGCGATCGGCGAGAACGGCCGCGTCACCGCGCTCGACTGCGTCCGCGTCGAGTGGGACCGCGCGCCCGACGGCCGCATGACCATGAAAGAAATTCCCGGCAGCGAGTTCCAGATGAAGGCCGACCTCGTGCTGCTGGCGATGGGCTTCCTCGGCCCCCGCCGCGGCGCCCTGCTCGACCAGGCCGGCGTTGAGCTCGACGCCCGCGGCAACGTGCTGGCCAACACGGTGCAGTATCAGACGACACGGGAGAATCTCTTCACCGCCGGCGACATGCGCCGCGGCCAGTCCCTCGTCGTCTGGGCCATCCGTGAAGGCCGCCAGTGCGCCCGAGCCGTCGACCAGTTCCTGATGGGGACCACCACTCTGCCAAGGTGACCGCGCCGCCGTAATGAATTCTTAAAACACCAGCCACCCTGCCAATCCGGCGTGATCCTACCTCTCACGCCGTGATCTGCCGTGGCGGGGCGGCCTCGTTCGGTGAAGCCTCAGGATAGGCCCAGGCCGGAAGCCCGCTGATGCCCCCAAACTGGGGCGCAGGGCAGCCGATCAAGGTTCGCTTCTCCGTGTCCTCTGTGCATCTCGTTCTTCCTCCGTGTTAAATACTTTCTTCCTGACCCCAAGCACCGGCCCCGCACCCGCCAGCACGAAAGGCCCGTGAACGTACTGCACCGCCGTCTTCCGATCCGCCGATTTTCGCCGCCAGTTCACGTTTCCAAACGGTGAGCGGAGTGGCTGACTCGGGCGCGTAACCTCCGCAAGAAAGATTTTAACACGGAGGAAGAACGAGGCGGCACAGAGGACACCGGGGAAGTCGGCACGGCGCTTCGCGCAGCGCGCCTTGGTTCAGCGAATCCTCAGCATGGATCCAGGCCGGAAGCCTGCTGACGCCAACGAAACCGAGGCGCAGGACAGCCGATCAATCTTCACTCGTCGTCGCCACTTCATTATTTAAAAGTAATATATATCTCGGCTCTCGCCACACTACCCGTCAGTCCAGGATTGCCGTCTGATCCACGCAAAACAATCCGCTCGGTCGCGCCAATCGCCGCAAAGCCACACACCACGGTAACGGGTGCACCTCTCGCCATAAACGCAATCGCCTCTCTACGAAACACTGCGCCAACCCGGCGCAACTCTGTGTCCGCTCGATAGGTTTTCTTCCACCCAACCCAGCCCGAATTCCGTCAACGTCCGGACCGCCTCACCCCCCGCCACGCCCCCGGTGCGGGTCCGCCGCGGGCAGAATATCCCTGATATAATCCCGGCTTTTCCATTCCGGCGCCGGCGGCTCATAACCCTCAGCCGGCAGATACGCCGACAGCCGCCCGTTCTCCAGATCATGCACCGCCCGCGGGCAGTTCGAGAACAACTCGCATTCCACCCGCACCACCAGCTTCGCCGCATGGTGCCGCGCCAGCGCCTCGGCATCATCCAGGATGACCGCATGCCCGTTGATCCGGATCCGCACCGTCTTGCCGTCGAACTTCACGAACAGCAGTCCGACCTGCGGATTGCGGCTGATATTGCCCAGCGTGCGGTACATCGAATTGCCGTCATACTCGGGAAACTCGATCGTTCCGGGTGCGACGATCTTGACGAACCCCGGCATCCCCGACCGCATGCTGCAATCGGTATACTCGCCAAACGACGTCGCAATGAAAAAGAATGGCGCGCTCTCGATCATCACCCGGTCGTCAGCCCAGAAATCCCACCGCCGGCGGTGTTCGGCCAGCCGATCAGCCACGCGACGCCCATCGAACCGGTCCTGCAGCGCCCGCATCCCCTCATGATAAAACGCCCGCCGTTCCGTCATTGGTTGGTCTCCCCGCCCAGTCCGCCGCCAGCAGCCCATACATCAGGATATCCGCGAACCGCCCGTCCGGCATCTTCAGCCGCTGCCGCATCCGCCCGCTCTCGCAGCGAAACCCCAGCCGCTCCGCCAGCCGCAGCGACGCCGTATTGTCCGGATCGATCAGCGCCTCCACCCGGTTCACCGCCATCGCCCCAAAGCAATGATCCAGCAGCGCCGCCACCGCCTCGCGCGCCAGCCCCTGCCCCCAAAACGCGCGCGCCAGGATATAGCCGATCTCCAACCGCGCGCTGGAAACCTCCCGGTGATGGTAGTTCACGAACCCGATCGCGACGCCGCTCGCCCTCAGCACCACCGCCCACGCCGCATGGTATTCCGCCGGCGCCGACACCGACCGGCGAATCCCCGGCAGCAAATCCTCCGGACGCGCCGACGGCGCCGTGTTCCAGAACCGCATCGCCTCGGCATCGCCGAACACCGCATGCAGCGCGACCGCGTCGTCCTCGGTCCACGGCCGCAGAACCAGCCGAGGCGTCTGAAGCACCGCAATCCCGTCCGTCGGATGGGACGATGAAGAAGCAAGCCGCGTCATGGGCAGGATTCCGATCAGGGGAAGGCGATCCGTTTGATCAGTCGCCCACGGCAAGCACGGGCCGCAGCGCAGAATGGACCGGCCGGAACGTCAGCATGATGGCCGCCGCTCCCAGGCCAAGCCCGAACGAGCCGAGGTAGAGCCATCCATAGGTCGCGAACGTGTCGTAGATCAGTCCACCCGCCAGCGGCCCCAGCGCCATGCCCAGGCTCGATGCCATGTTGGCCGCGCCGATCACCGACCCCATGATCGGCAGCGGAAAACTCTCACGCACGAGCACGGCGTAAAGCGGCATCACCCCGGCATAGGCCAGCCCGAAGACCGCGGCGACCGCGTAGAACTGCGACAGTTCGTGGGCAAAGAAATACGAGCCCGCCGCGAACGCCTGGACCAGCAGCCCCAGGACCAGGACCCGCTTGGCGCCGAACCGGTCGCCGGCCAGTCCGAACACGATGCGGCCAAACAGGCCGGCGAGGCCCTCGACGCTGTAGATCGAAACCGCCGCCGCGACCGGCAGCCCGCAGGAGATCGCGTAGCTGACGGTGTGGAACAGCGGGCCGGAATGGGTCGCACAGCAGCAGAAATAGGTCAGCGCAATCACCGCGAACTGCGGCGTCCGCAACGCCGTTCGGACGCTCGGCCTCGGGCCCGCCGCGCTGGCCCACCGCACCGCGGGGGACCGGCGGATCAGCAGCGCCGCTGGCAACAGCAAGGCCCAGGCCGCCAGGCCGATCGACAGCTGCGCGAAACGCCAGTCATAGGTGGTCACCAGCCGGGCCGCGATCGGCGCCACCGTCATCGGCGCCACACCCATCCCGGCGGAAACCAGAGACACCGCGAGGCTGCGGTTTTTGTCGAACCATCCGGTGACGGTCGCCATCAGCGGCGCGAAAATCCCCCCGCCGCCCGCGCCGGCCAGCACACCGTAAATGATCTGGAATTCGCGCACGCTCCCGGATCGGCTTGCCAGCACGAGGCCAAGCCCCAGCAACGTGCCGCCGCACAGCAGCACGGGCCGCGGTCCGAACCGGTCCATCGCCATCCCCCAGCCGAAGCTGGCGCAGCCCATGGTGATGAACGCGAGCGTCATGGCCGTCGAGACGTCGGTGCGTGACCACCCGGTCGCCTGCGAGATCGGCTGCAGAAAGACCGGCAGCGAGAAGATCGACCCGATGGCGATACAGCCCATAAACGCGCCGGCGGCGACAATGACCCAGCGGTAGTTGGTATTCATGTCGGTCTCCTCCCGGTCGCGCCGGCGTATGGATCGTCTCCCTGCCTGTTGTATAGCTTGCGTCGTGCAAGGTATCCAGATGGATGGCGGATCGGGTCAATAGGCGACCGGCCCCCCAACTTCGGCGACCCCCGGCCTTGCTGAAATCCGGCATTAATGATGTGCGGCGAATTCCTGGCATCTCACGCATGAGCACGTGAGAACACGGCGGCGCACCGAAGCGGCCGCCGACCCGCACTGTACCCGCTGATGCACTCTTCAACGGTCATCGTCACCGAATGCGAGCCGGGCCTTGAGGCGCGGCGTCACCCAGTCGAGGAAGGCCCGGAGTTTGAGCGGGAGAGGTTTGCGTGGCGAGTAGACAATGTGGATCGGCAAAGGCTCCGGCTCGAAGGCCTCCAGGACCAACCGTAACGTTCCCGCACGCCTCGCCGCGTCCATCTTGTACGACATCACCCGCGTCAGCCCAGCGCCGGAAATAGCGGCGATTACGGCAGCCTCCGACGTATTCACACACAGCCTCGACGGAATAGGCACCAGACATTCCCGGCCACCTTTGCGGAATTTCCAGGCGTTCGGTGAAGCGACAGGATTGATCGCCACGCAGTCGTGGTCGCTAATCTGATCGGGTGTTTGCGGACATCCCCGCGCCGCCAGATAGGCTGGACTTGCGCACACCACGAGACGGATCGAGCCGATCCGGGTCGCGATCATACTGCTTTCGGGGAGGCTGCCAATCCGGATGGATACGTCAATACTCTCCTCGACCGTATCGACGACGCGGTCGGTGAGTAGAAGTCGCAAACCTATGTCGGGAAAAGCATCCAGGAACTCGACAGCCAGGGGAAGCAGATGCGTATGTCCAAGGCCCCAGGGTGTTGTAACCGCGAGATCGCCCTTGGGGCTTCTATACTCGCCAGACACTTGACGTTCGGCATCTTCTATTTGTTCTATGATCCGTTTGCACGCTTCGACATAGTCCCGGCCGGCTTCCGTCAGCGTCATCCTTCGCGAAGATCTTTGAAACAACTCGGCTTTCAGGGTCGTTTCTAACTCGGCAACCTTGCGACTGACGGTCGCGACTGGCATTCCCAGTCGGCGGGACGCGGCAGAAAAGTTGCCCGTATCCGTGACGGCGACGATGACGGACATCGCCTCCAGGCGGTCCATGGAACCCTGGCCCTCCGAACAGTGAGAAGATGCTTCTCATTAATAGAGAAGGCCTCCCGAAACGGCAATTGGCTATGTTTGGAGCCGCTGAAGCCATCCGCGCCGACTGCTTTGCGATCGACCCATCCAATCCGAAAACCCGAACCCGATGCTCGATTGGGACAACGTAAGCGGCGCATTCACGACGAACGGTTTGTGCGCCGCATTGGAATTCACGGCCTAACTGCAGGAGAGGACACGGAAATGACCCGCAACAGGTTTGCCATCGCGGCCGCCATCGTTCTCCTGACCTGCGGCGCCGATCCCGGAATTGCGACCGCGCGTGCGGAGACACCTTTGCAGGCGACAGACATCGTGACGCATTACCGAACCGCCACCGTCGATGGAATCAGCTTGTTCTATCGCGAAGCTGGCCCGTCGAACGGCCCGGTCGTGGTTCTGCTGCACGGCTTTCCGACATCGTCGCACATGTTCCGAAACCTGATCCCGGCGCTGGCAGACCGCTACCACGTGATTGCACCGGACTATCCTGGCTTCGGCCAGAGTGCTGCGCCCGACCATACGCAGTTTGTCTACAGTTTTGCACACTACGCCACCCTGATGGACGCGCTGCTGCAGCACCTCGGGGTCACGCGCTACGCCATGTACGTCATGGACTACGGTGCACCCGTCGGCTACCGACTGGCACTGATGCACCCCGAGCGGGTTACTGCATTGATCGTGCAGAACGGGAACGCTTATGCCGAGGGGCTTGAAGCGTTCTGGGATCCTATCAAGGCGTATTGGGCAGACGGGTCGGAGACACATCGGCGGGCGCTCGACTTCCTGGTGGCACCGGAGACCACAAAATTCCAGTACACGGACGGCGTGAGTGATGTGTCGCGCATCAGTCCCGACAACTGGGTGCACGACCAGGCCCTGCTTGACCGGCCTGGCAACCGAGACATACAGCTCGATCTTTTCTACGATTACGGTACTAATGTGCCGCTGTATCCGGACTTCCAGGCGTTCTTCCGCAAGTATCAGCCACCCACGCTGATCGTGTGGGGCAAGAACGACAAAATCTTTCCGGCAGGCGGGGCCGGTCCCTACCTCCGCGACCTCCCCAAGGCCGAACTGCACCTGCTGGACACCGGACACTTCGCGCTTGAAGACAAACTCGATGTTATGGCGCCGATGATCCGCGAGTTCCTCGACCGCTCTGTCGCTTCAAAGTGAGCGACCGCTGCACCGCCGCCTTTTGTTGAAGGCTCTCCCTGACAAGCCCGGATCGGAGAACACAATGACTACAGTCACGACAGGCGACGGCGTAGAGATTTACTACAAGGATTGGGGCAAGGGTCAACCCATTGTCTTCAGCCATGGGTGGCCACTGTCGGCCGATGACTGGGATGCACAGATGCTGTTCTTCCTTGGCAAGGGCTATCGCGTGATTGCCCATGACCGGCGCGGGCACGGGCGCTCGACGCAGGTCGGAAACGGTCACGACATGGATCACTATGCAGACGACCTTGCCGCGGTGACCGCGCATCTCGATCTCAGGAATGCGATTCATGTCGGCCATTCGACCGGTGGCGGCGAAGTGGTGCACTACCTCGCACGGCACGGCGAAGACCGCGTGACTAAGGCCGCCATCATCAGCGCGGTGCCGCCATTGATGGTGAAGACCGCAAACAATCCGGGAGGACTGCCAAAGGACGTCTTCGACCGCTTCCAGGCGCAGCTCGCCGCCAATCGCTCGGAGTTCTACCGCGCGATCGCCGCCGGACCGTTCTACAACTACGATCGGCCGGGCGCGGAACCCCGCGAGCCGATCATCCAGAACTGGTGGCGACAGGGCATGATGGGGGGCGCCAAGGCCCATTATGACGGCATCGTCGCCTTCTCGCAGACCGATTTCACCGCAGATCTCCAGAAGATCAATGTGCCCGTGCTGGTGATGCACAGCGAAGACGACCAGATCGTTCCCTATGCCGATGCCGGCCCACTGTCGGCCAGGCTGCTGAAGAAGGGCACGCTGAAGACCTACAAGGGTTTTCCGCACGGTATGCCGACCACTCAAGCCGAAATCATCAACGCCGATCTTCTGGCGTTCATCGAGGGCTGAAAGACACATTTTGGAGCGATGGTGCCATGGGGAATTCGAGGGGACGAATGCTGTCCCGCCGCCGCCTCTGCCTTTGCTGTATGGGCGCCGGGGCCGGCGCCGCTGCGGGAGGATGGCTCACGCCACACGAGGTGTTTGCGGAGGCACGCGGCATCGTCAGCCTGATCAAGGACAGCGCCGCCGTCTCGCCGATCGTCACGCACAAACTACGTAACAATATCGCCGTGCTGGAAGGGTCCGGCGGCACAGTCGCCGTGCTGTCCGGCCCTGACGGCAAGGTGCTGATCGATGCAGGCATTGCCGTTTCGCGCCCACAAATGACGAGGGCACTGACAGAGCTCGGCGCCGATCCAATCACCCACCTGATTAATACACACTGGCACTTCGACCATACCAGCGGCAACGCCTGGCTTAATGCAGCAGGCGCCAAAATCATCGCGCAGGAGAATACGCGCAAGTATCTCTCCCAGATCCAACGCGTGGACGATTGGGACTACAACTTCCTCGCACTACCGACAGACGGCATTCCCAGCGAGGTTTTTGCCGAGGAACACAGTCTCAAGCTCAATGGACAGACGATCGCGCTTAAACATTATGGCCCGGCGCACACCGACAGCGACATCTCCGTGACGTTTGCCGAGGATAACGTGGTCCACGTGGCTGACACATTCTGGAACGGCATCTATCCATTTATTGATTATTCGACCGGCGGCACCATCGACGGGATGATCGCAGCATCCGATGCCAATCTCGCCGCGGCGTCCAACGACACCATCATCATTGCCGGCCATGGCAAAGCCGTTGGCACCAAAGCGGAGCTCCAGGAGTTTCGGGACATGCTTGTCGCCGTCCGCGAAAATGTGGCCGCACTCAAAAAGCAGGGACGTTCGCGTGATGACACGGTTGCCGCCAAACCGACGGCGGCCTTCGATGCCAGGTTCGGCAACTTCGTGATAGATCCAGACTTCTTCACAAGGCTGGTTTACGAGGGCGTCTAAAAACCCGGATCAAAGCCACGGACAAGATCGCCGCGACGCAGTTCGCAATCATCCTGACAATCGAAAGCAACGTCGTGATGCGCTTCCAGATGCTTTAGGACAGATTCGACGTCTCAAATGCAGCACGGGGCAACTTGCCAAGGTCTGGATGACTTTCTCGATGCTGCGGTGAGGCAGATCGCATGATTGTCTCCCGCTGTCGTTGAAAATCACATATCGATTCGGGAGGCAAATGGAGCGGGCGGCAGCCAAACGCCTGACAGTGCTGCGTGCTATATTTCTTTGACTACCGACATCGACACAATGGGCTTGAAGCGGTGCATGGATGGTATTGGCAACGAATGGCCGAACCAGGAGGTTGTGCAACGGTGCATGGCAACAAGCAAATGAGACTCCCAGACGGATTCGGTCGCCGCAGGTCCAATGATACCAGAGTGCTTTGCAAACTCGGCATGGGTGCCAACGAACTTGATCAGCACCCGTCATAGGCGTTGGCGACACGCACGATCAGCCGGTATTTGTTGCTGGCATTCGTCGAACACCAGGCAATTATCGCCGAAGAAATCCACTGTGGAGCCGAACTCCACCGACTTACAAAGAATCAAGCTGAAATGACCCGCATCGTAACCCTCAAGCCACGCCACCCTCAATCGACAGCCGCACCAGATCGACGGTTCGCGCAACGCCGAGTTTCGCTTTGATCTGACTGCACGTGTTGGCCACCGTCTTGTAGCTGACGCCCAGCGCCTCAGCGATACACGACAGGCCATAGCCGTCTCCAAGTAAACGAATGATCTCGAGGTCGCGTTCGGTCAGCCGCTCCATCAGATTGGCGGTTTCACCCACCGCTTGCAGTGCCAGCCGCTGCGCAATTTCGGCCTCGATGTAGCGCCCGCCCTCCGCCACACGCCGTACCGCCGCCACCAACTCTTCGGGCGAAGCATTCTTGCTGAGATACCCGACGGCTCCGGCACGCAACGCCCGTGTGGCGTAAAGCGCCTCCGCGTGCATACTCAGCACCATCACGCGGGCTGCCGGGTGCGCGGCCACCATGCGCCGCAGCAGTTCCAACCCGCCCAGCCCCGGCAAATTGAGGTCAAGCACGACCACCGCCGGCTGCTCTGTGCGCGCCAAGGCCAGCGCCTCCCGCCCCGTCGCCGCCTCGATGATCCGAACGCCCTGCAGCTCGGCCGCAAACAGCCGCCGCAGCCCGGAGCGAACGATCGCATGATCGTCGACAAGCAGGATTTTCACGCTGCCTCCATCACCACCGCGCACGGTAACCTGGCTGCCACGACCAGGCCCGCGCCGTCATCGCCGCCGCCGACATGCAGCGTCCCGCCTAATCCTTCGACACGCTCGCGCATGCCGGTAAAGCCAAACCCGCCAGACGACCCAAAGGACGCCGCAAGCCCGGTTCCGTCGTCGGCGACCCGCGCAATCACTTCGCCACTATCACCCGCCTCGATAACGACCCGGATCCGGTGCGCGCTACCGTGACGAATCGCATTGGCCAATCCCTCCTGAACCAGGCGGTAGATCGCCGCCATGGCCGGATCACTGAGGCCGTTTTCATCAACCGATACTTCGAGTGCGAAGTCGATCTCCGGCTGCCGCGCCCGCCAGAACGCGACAAGCGCACCGACCGCCGGCGCAAGCCCGCCCTCAACAGGGTTCGCCGGGCGCAGCCGATGCAGCATGGCGCGGACATGGCGCTGCATGTGACCCACCGCCTCGCGGATCGCCCGCGTTCGTTCCGGCACGTCGGCGATCCGGCCGGAAGCGGCGGCCTGCTCGATCGCAGCCGCGTCCAGATTGACGGCGAACAGGAATGGCCCAACCTCATCGTGCAGGTCGCGGGCGAGATCCGTGCGCTCCTCCTCCTGCAGGGTCAGTAACTGATCGTTCAGCCGCTGGTTGCGCGCCTGCGCCGCGTCGAGTTGCGCCGCCAAAGCATTGAACCCGAACGCCAGCCGCGCAAGTTCCGGAGGCCCGGCATGCTCCACCCGCACCGCGTATTGGCCCGAACCCAACGAGGCCAGCGCACCCGAAAGCCGGTCGAGCGGGCGCAAAGCGCGTCCTACCACGATGCTGACCAGCACGATATTCAACCCGCAGGACAAGCCAACCGCAACAAGGTCGTCCTGCAACTGGGTCCACACCTCGCCGATCTCGTTGCGCGGATCCGGCTCGATTGTCATTGCGCCGCCCGATCCTGCATCGAAGCGTAGCGGCGCCAGCGAAGGTGCCAGCAAAGTAACGAACCACGCCGGCACATTCGGCGCCAGCTTCGCCGGTATCGAGACGGCGCGCAGCCGCCCGGCCGCGTCGCGCAGTTCGGCTCGGATGTGGCGGTCGCCATCAAAGGTGCGCACAAGCCGTCCAAGTTCGTCCTCGGGATCGCGTACTTGCGGCAAACCATCAAGACCGTTGCGGAGCGTCTGCGCACCGACGGCGAGCGCCGCCTGCACCTCGGTTCGCACCGATCGAATGGCATGCCAGCCGGCTGCGGCCCCGCCGACGCAGAGGCTCACCAGCAACACGATGACGATAGACGCGATCAGCCGGATGCGCAGCGACATAGCCGAGAGTGTTCCCCCACGCACCGATATTATCCGATGTCCGGCATTACGCGAAGATCGGGAACTTTTCCCGCCATGTTCGGGAACACGCGCCATGTGCGCCCGTCGACGATTAGACGACAATCCCCAGCAACGGCCAAGAGATCAGCGGGGAAAATCAATGGCGGCACGCACAAGGCACGACCCCTTTCGCATCGTGCGCCGGATCGCCGGCATGGCCGTTCTTGCGGTCTGCCTGCCCGCGCGAGCGCAACAGACAGCCCCCGGCGCAGCGCTGCCGCCATCGATCCCTTTGCCCCCTGTCACCTTCATCGGAACCTCACCGTTGATCGGGTCTGGCGTTGACCGCGACTCCGTGCCGGCTGAAACCAATGTGCTGAAGCGCGACGACCTCACCCGCGGCGGCACCACCACCCCCGATGCAGTGCGGGCCCTGAACGAGCAGGTTGGCGGCGTCAACCTCGATTCGGCATCCGGCAACCCCTACCAGCCGACCATGTTCTATCATGGCTTCGAGGCATCGGCGCTGCAGGGAACGCCGCAAGGACTTGCCGTCTATGTCAACGGCGTCCGCTTCAACGCGGCATTCGGCGACACGGTCAATTTCGACCTGCTGCCTGAGCTGGCGATCGACCAGATCAACCTGGAAGGATCCAACCCGGTGTTCGGCCTGAACGCGCTCGGCGGCGCGCTGAATGTTCAGCTCAAGAACGGTTTTACCTACAACGGCGGTGACATCGACTTCCATGGCGGCTCGTTCGGCAGTTTCGGAGGCGATTTCCAGTTCGGCAAAAACCGCGGCAACACCGCGATGTACGTCGCGGTGAGCGGTCTGCACCAGGACGGCTGGCGCGATCTGCAATCGTCCGACCTGGAGAATTTCTACGGCGATATCGGTTGGCGCGGCAACGCCGGCGAGCTGCATTTCAACACATTGCTCGCCAACTCCAGGCTGAACGGTCCTGGCACTTCGCCAGTGGAACTGCTGGCCGCCGACCGCTCGGCGCAGTTCACCGGTCCCAACGCGATCTACAACACGTTCATGCAGCTAAGTCTGTCTGGCAACGCGGACCTTAGCGACACGGTCTCGATTCAGGCCGCCACTTACTACAACAATTTCCTGCAGCGGGTGGCCAACGGCAATGCAACGAACGACGTGCCGTGCAACGACGGTTCGGGTCTGCTGTGCTCCAATCCCGGCGTAGCCAGCACGACGACCGGCGGTGGCACGATCCCCGCCTTCCTCGGCCCGAACCCGTTTTCCTATTCGCAGCTGGACAACCAGGCCACGAACACAAACGGCTACGGCGTCTCGATCCAGGCGACCGACACGCAGACTGTGTTTGGCTTCAAAAACCATCTGGTGGGCGGCGTCAGCTTCGATGGCGCGCAGACCGAGTTCACCGGCGAGTCCTTCGTCGGCGGCATCACCCCTGTCACCCGCGTGTACGTCGGTCCCGGCGTCATCATCGACGAGCCCGGCAGCAATCAGCCGGTGCGGGTGGGGATCAGCGATGCATACTATGGCGCCTTTGTCGCCGACACACTCAACCTGACCGACCGCCTCGCACTGACCGCCTCGGGCCGGTTCAACGCCGCTGAAATCAACCTCAACGACCAGAACGGCGGCGATCTGACCGGCATTCATGACTACGCGCACTTCAATCCCGCGGCCGGCGTGACCTATAAGGTAACGCCGTGGCTGACGGCCTATGCCGGCTACGCGGAAGCAAACCGCGCGCCGACGCCGGCCGAACTGTCCTGCGCCGGCCCGAACGATTCGTGCAGCCTGGCCAACTTCTTCGTCGGCGACCCCAACCTGAAACAGGTGGTCGCGCACACGATCGAGGCCGGCTTGCGCGGCACCGAACCGATCGGCGACAGTGGTCACCTGAACTACAATCTGGGATTCTATCGCAGCAACCTCGACGACGACATTGTCTTCGTCAACAGCGTGACGTTGAACCGAGCGTTCTTTACCAATGTCGGGCAAACCCGCCGCCAGGGACTGGACGCAGGCATCCAGTACAAGACGCCGCGCTGGTCTGCTTACTTCGCCTATACTTACACCGACGCGACCTACCAAAGCGGCTTCGTCGAGGCCGCCGGCAGCAACCCCGCCGCCGACGCCAACGGCAACATTACCATCAATCCTGGCAACCGGCTGCCCGGCATCCCGGCGCACCAGGGCAAGCTTGGGGCAACCTTCCACGTCACTGACAAGTGGACGATCGGCGCCACTCTCATTGCGCAGAGCGGCCAGTATCTGTTCGGCGATGAGGCCAACCTGAACTCCCAGTTGCCCGGTTTCGTCACGCTGAACCTGAGCACCAGCTACCAGCTCACGCCGCACATTCAGCTGTTTGCCTGGGTCGACAACGTGACCGATGAGAAATACGACACATACGGTACATTCTCTCCCACAACGTCGGTGTATCTGTCACAAGCGCCGAACGCGACCAATCCCCGAGCCTATAGCCCCGCCGCACCAATCGGCGGCTTTGGTGGCGTGCGCATCACATTCTGAGTGCATCCGCCTGGGGCGAGCTCTTCGTGTGCATCCTGCTTTTATCTGCAGGCGGAGGTTCGTCAAAGCAGGGTGCGATCTCAGCAAGTGCCCAATCGTAGTCGGCTTCGGTCTTGAGCGGGCGAATATCCATGTCCATCACACTGTTTCCGGATCAATCCTGTCGTATCCGGCCTGGCTGCCAACGAACATCCGTCCATGGGCGTCGGCAACATGCACGATCAGCCGGTATGTGTTCCCCGCGATATTGAATATCAAACGGTTGTCCCCGAAAAATCGACAGACGCCCCGAACTCCTTTTTCACATCGGCTGGTCCGGTCCATACGGATGGACTGACCGCGGCATGCCAAATGCGAAGAGGCATTTCCGCCTGATGGTGGCGACCCAGAACAGCTTCAGGGTCCGTTTCGCGATAATCGCGCTTTAGTATGGTCCCAAACCTGGAACAGGACCGAAACCGCTAAACCGCCCGCACCCTACCGCGCCACCGGCACCCCAGCCTCCGCCAGCGCCGACGCCTGCCGCTCCGCCAGTGCCGCCTCGCTGAAATCGGCGATCAGTTCCTGGAACAGCCGGCTCCAGTTCAGCTCCGCCTTCAGCCGCAGGAACACCCCGCCCAGCCCGATCGCCGAACGGTCCATCAGCACGAACTCACGCGGCGGCATCACCCCGCCGGTCCGCTTCAGCCCGGCATGCACCCGTTCCGCCACCTCGCGCCCGAACGTCGGGTCATCCCCCTCCTGAATCCGCCGCACGCGATCCTGAGTCAGCGGCTCGTATAAAAACCGCGCCCACATGTTCAGGATATCCATCTTCTCGCGCGAGAGATCGACGAACCCCCACGTCTCATACGCATGGTGCGCCTTGTCGTCGTCATGGTCGCGCACCGCCTCAAACAGCTCGATCACGCCGGTGACAAATCGCGCCCCGAACACCCGGATCGCCCCGAAATCCAGCAGATTGACCGACCCATCCGGCCGCACCTGGTAATTCCCCAGATGCGGATCGCCATGAATCACCCCGTACCGGTAGAACGGCACATACCAAGCCCGGAACAGCGCCTCGGCGATGCGATTGCGCTCCTCCTGAGGCGGGTCCTCCGCCATCCGCTGCATCAGCGGCCGCCCCTCCAGCCATGTCATCGTCAGCAGCCGGTGCGAGGAATACGCCGGCAGCGGCACCGGCACATGCACACCCGGCTGGTCCTTCAGCATCAGCCCGTACAGCCGCATCTGCGCCGCCTCGCGCAGATAATCCAACTCCTCGCGCAGCCGCTCCCGCAACTCCTTGTAGATCTCGTCCTGGTGGATGGCATTATCCATCCTGGCATACACCGCCATCGCCAGCTTCAACTGCCTCAAATCAGCCTCAACCGTGCTCGGCATATCCGGGTATTGCAGCTTGCACGCCACATCCATCCCGTCATACAGCCGCGCCCGGTGCACCTGCCCCAGGCTCGCCGCCGCCGTCGCCTCGTGGCTGAACGAGGCGAACTTCGCCTCCCAGTTCGGTCCCAGTTCGCTCGCCATGCGCCGCCGCACGAACGCCCAGCCCATCGCCGGCGCATTCGCCTGCAACTGAGCCAGTTCCAGCGCATACTCCGCCGGCAGCGCGTCCGGCACGGTGGACAGGAACTGCGCCACCTTCATCAGCGGCCCCTTCAGACCGCCCAGGATCATCTTCAAATCCTCGGCATGCGCAGCACGGTCGGTCTTGATCCCGAACACCCGAGCGCCGGCGACCCGCGCGGCAATGCCGCCCACGGCACCCGAGGTGCGAGCAAACCGGCGGAGTTCACCAAACAGGTTGCTACCGGACATCGCGTCGTCCCCTCAGGCACGACAAACCGCGCAATGTCATTCGGTTACTCTCGTTCGCGTTCGCATCATGCTTAATATTTGCGAACCGCGCCCGATTGCAACCGCCTCACGATCCGGACGACCGTAAACCTATCCGTTCTTCGCCTTGTTCTCCAGCGCCTCGGTCAGCCGCTGCGGATCGACCTTCACCTCGACCCCCGCCCGCTCCGTCTGCAACACCATCATCGCCCGCGAGTCGCGATTGCCCCAGCCGCGGTTCAGCCCCTCCGCCAAATCCGCCAGCGCCAGGTTCGCCAGCCGCATCGGCACGTTCAGTTCCCGCCCCAGCGCCGTCGCCAGCGACACATCCTTGTGCGCCAGCCGCAGCGCGAACGCCGGCGGCTCATACTGATTGGGCAGGAACTGGTCGGTCAGCGAGTCGAACGCGCCGCGCCGCCCGATCGCCCCCTGCCGCACCGCTTCCCAGATCGCCAGCGGCTCGATCCCCGCTTTCACGCCCATGCTGAACACCTCGGCCGCCGCCGCGGTCGCGATGTAGCCGTAGCAATTGTGCACCAGCTTCGCCACCGACCCCGCCCCGATCGGGCCGATCAGCTTCGCCTGGTCGCCGATCGTGTCCAGCACCGGCTGCCACTTTTCAAACACCTCGGCATCGCCGCCGCACCAGATCGCCAGCTTGCCGCTCGCCGCCCCGCGCGGCCCGCCACTCACCGGCGCATCAAACAGATA
>Ga0182012_10003455_pt1 | contig 16833 bp, 17 predicted proteins | sample 612S2SmetaG_FD_120486 | JGI IMG/M metagenome (GOLD analysis project Ga0182012, IMG submission 120486) | Permafrost microbial communities from Stordalen Mire, Sweden - 612S2S metaG | ecosystem: Environmental > Terrestrial > Soil > Wetlands > Permafrost | place: Sweden: Stordalen | collected...
ACGATGCCGATCACCCCGGGATGCCAGCTCGCCCCGGTCAGGACGTAGGCCCCGCGCTCGCCCAACTCCGCCATCTGGGCTTCGGCCTCGAACCGGATCCGCCGCTCGATCTCGCGGCGCTCGTGGTTGGCGCTGTCGAGCTCAGCGGCGATCTGGGCGGCGCGGGCCGGATCCTCGGTGAGGATCAGCTCGAGCCCCGCGTCGGCGCGGTAGAGCCGCCCGGCGGCGTTCAGCCGCGGTGCCAGGGCGAAGCCGATCGAGCGCTCGTCGAGCTTGCCGGGCTCGATGCCGGCGACCGCCATCAGCGCCCGCAGCCCCGGCTTGGCGGTCGCGGCCAGCGCACGCAGGCCGCGCCGCAGGAGCGCGCGGTTCTCGCCCAGCAGCGGCACGACGTCGGCGACCGTCGCGAGCGCCACCAGGTCGAGGTCGCGCCGCAGCGCGCGGACCTCGCCTCCGCTCGCTCCCACCAGGGCCTGGGCGAGCTTATAGGCGACGGCCGTCGCGCACAGCTCAGGGCAGGGGTAGCCGCACAGGCCGGGGTGCACGATCGGCGCGTCCGGCAGCCGGCCGTCCGAGCGTGGCCTGTGGTGGTCGGTGACGACGACCCCGAGCCCGAGCTCACGCGCCGCCTGCACCTCCTCGACGGCCGTGATCGCGCAGTCGGCCGTGATCAGAAGCTCGGTTCCCCTTGCCGCGAGACGCTCGACCGTCGCGCGGCTGAGCCCGTAGCCCTCGGCGCGGTCGGGGATGTAGGAGTCGACGTCCGCGCCCAGCTCGCGCAGCGTCCGCAGGAGGATCGCCGTAGAGCAGATCCCGTCGACGTCGTAGTCGCCGTGCACCGTGATCCGCGCTCCCCGGCCGGCGTAACCCAGGATCGTCTCGACCGCCAGGCCGATCCCCGCGAACGCGCTCGGCGGGTGCTCCTCCAAACCGTCCAGGAAGGCCCGCGCCGCGCCGGGGTCGCCGTGGCCGCGGCGGAGGAGGACCTGGGCCAGGGCGTCGCTGACGCCGAGCTCGGCGCGCAGCTGCGCCAGCTCGCCCGGCGGACAGGGCGGGACCTCGAAGCGAACGCTCGGCACGGCGGCGAGACTACGGCCCCATGCCGACGGAACGTTCGCGCCGGCGCGCCGCGGTCTCGCGCCGCTACTCGCCGATGCGCGGCTGGGTGCCGGCCCGTTCGCGGCGCATGCCCTCGAGATAGACGAGCGCCATCCCGATCAGGGCGCCCGGCACCGCGTACAGGACGACCGCGATGTCGGTCGCCTTTTCGCCGGGGATCCGCAGCGCGGAGACCTTGATCGCGTAGATGATCAGCCCGACGATGATCGAGCCGAGCAGCGAGCCGACGAAGGCCCCCACGATCCCGCCCCAGAAACGGTCGGGCAGGAAGATCGTGAAGTGCCAGATCGCGAGGCCCATGATGACCCAACCGAGCATCCCCATCAGCGTGCCCTCCCGTGGCGTTTGTTGCGCGGGCGGCGTTTCGGGCGCTCTTTCGGCTCGTCCTTGAGGACCAGGTCCTCGGGCGTCAGGTCGGCGGCCGGGTCGCGCTCGGGGGCGGGCGCCGGCGCGAGCTCCTCGTCATCCTCGGCGCTCGCCACCGCGGCACGGCGTCCCTTGGCGGGCTGACTGTCGACGTCGAGGTCCGCGAGCAGTTCCTTGAACTCGTCGCGGGAGATCTGCTGGCCGGGTTCCTCGGGCGCCGTCAGGCGCCCGCGCCGGTTGCGGCGTTTGCGCTCCTCGGGCTCGACGTCGTCGGGGGCGCCCCCGGCGGTCGTGGCGTAGGCCGGCACCGCGCCGAGCTCGCGCACCAGGCGGGCACGGCGGGAGCGATAGGAGGGCTCGCGCTCCTTCCAGTGCGTCAGCACCGGCGAGGCGATGAAGATCGAGGAGTAGGCGCCCGAGGCGATGCCGATCATCAGCGCGAAGGCGAAGTCCTTCAGCGTTTCCCCGCCGAACAGCAACAGCGCCGTGACCGGCAGCAGCGTGCAGAAGCTGGTCGCCAGCGATCGCGTCAGCACCTCCGACATCGAGCGGTTGACGATCTGCGAGAAGGCGGCCCTGGGCATTCGCGGCACGTTCTCGCGCACACGATCGAAGACGATGATCGTGTCGTACAGCGAATACCCGAGGATCGTCAACAGGGCGGCGACGGTCGCGGTCGTCACTTCGCGGCCAGTCAGCGAGTAGACGCCGGCCGTGATCAACAGGTCGTGCATCAGCGCGATCAGCACCGGCACGGCGTACTTCCACTCGAAGCGCAGCGCGATGTAGGCGGAAATCACCAGCAGCGAGACGATGATCGCGATCACGGCGCTCTTGGCGATCGTTTTGCCGAACGTCGGCCCGATCGAGGTCGAGGAGAAGCTCTTGTTGCCGAACCGTTCGTTCAGGCCCCGTTCGACGTCCTTGAGGCCGCCGGGCTTGAGCGTCTTGGTCGAGATCTGGTAGCCCACGCCGCCGACGTTCTTGCTCGTGATCTTCTGCACGACGGCGTTGGAGAAGCCGAGCGCGGTCATCTCGCTGGCGACCTGGCTCTCCGAGGCGCTCTTGACGAAGGCCGTTTGGATCCTCGTGCCGGACTTGAAGTCGATGCCGAAGTTCAGCCCGCTGCCGCCGATCGCGAGCGCGCCGATCAGCAGGATCGTCCCCGACAGGGAGAAGAACCAGCGCGACGCGCCCATGAAGTCGAAGGTCCAGCCGCGTCCCTCGCGCGCGGTCGCGCCGAGCGCGGCGGGGTGGGTGACGAACCGCGAGCGGCCCATCGCGCCGAGCGCCGCCTGTGTCGCGAGCACCGCCGTGAACAGTGAGACCAGCGTGCCGATGCCGAGCGTGAACGCGAACCCCTTGACTTCGGCCGTGGCCAACGCGAACAGGATGAAGGCCGTCATGAACGTCACGACGTTGGCGTCGACGATCGCCGCAAAACCGCGTTTGTATCCCGTCGCGATCCCCGAGATGACCGATCTGCCGCCCCTGATCTCCTCCTTCACGCGCTCGAAGATCACGATGTTGGCGTCCGCGGCGACGCCGATCGTGAGGATCAGCCCGGCGATGCCCGGCAGCGTCAGGGTGATCGGGATCAGCTTGATCAGGGCGAAGAAGTAGACGCCGTAGATCACCAGGCCGCCGACCGCGATCAGGCCGAGGATGCGGTAGAAGAAGATCAGGAACAAGCAGACGACCAGGAAGCCGGCGAGGCCTGCGATCAGGCCCTGGCTGAGCGCCTGTTTGCCGAGCGTCGCCGAGACCTGCGAGCTGGAGATCAGCGAGAGACGGATCGGCAGGGCGCCCGACTGGAGCTCTTCGGCGAGTTCGTCGGCGGTCGTGATCGTGAAGCCGCCGGAGATCTCCGAGCCGTTGGAGGAATCGATCCCTTCGGGGTACTGGGTGTAGTCGATCGACGGCGTCGTGATCAGCTGCCCGTCGAGCACGACCGCGAAGTGCTGCTCGGCCGCTTCCTTGGAGACCCCCGGCAGCTGTGCTTCCTGGCCCCGGTGGGCGATTTCCTTGGTGACCCGTTCGAACACGGTCTTGCCGTGCGAGTCGAAGCCGAAGTTGACGTTCGGCTGGCCGTTGCCGCCGGCGCCTTCGTCGAAGCCCTGCTGCGGATGGGTGATGTTTTCGCCGCTCAGGACGGGGTTGTCCTTGAGCACGTACCAGCTGTTGGGCGAGCGGTTGATGATCTTGCCCTTGTTGGATTCGGTCGCGCGCGCCTGCACGAGCACGGTCCCCGGATTCACGCGGACGGCCTTCGGCTGCGAGCCCGCGGGCGGTTTGTAGCCGTCGGCGTAGAGCGCGGCCTCCGTTTCGGCCGGCTGGCAGGTGACCGCGTTACCGGCGCAGAGCATCTTTTCGCCCTTTGTGTCGATCAGATACCAGCTGCCGTAGAGGCATTCCTTGAGCTGCTCGGGGGTGCAGCCGGGCGTCCAGGTGGTGTCGTTTTTGCGCAGTTCAGGCGGCCGTTTGGCCGCCCTCAGGACGGCCTCGTACTCGGTCAGCCCGTAGGCCGAGGAGCCCGCTTCCCGGCCCCCGGTGACGCTCGTTTCGGTCGGTGCCGGTTCCCCGGTCGGGCCGATCACGTTCGGCTCCCAGTCGTAGAACTGCAGCTGGGCGGTGCGGCCGACCTCGTTTTCGGCCCTGGCTTTGTTCGAGACGTCGGGCAGCGCGACGACGATTTCGTTTTCGCCCGAGCGCTGGATTTCGGGCTCGGCGACACCGATCTGGTCGACCCGCTTGCGCATGATGTCGATCGCCCGGTTCAGCGATTCGGAGTCCACTTTCGACTGGGCGGTGGGCTTGGCCTGGTAGATGAGCTCGACCCCGCCCTTCAGATCGAGGCCCAGACGCGTCTTTTTGGCGACGATCGTCGCGGCGGCCAGCCCGACCAGGATCAGGACCAGCAACAGGACGAAGGAGTTGCGGCGGCGGTCGGTCATCTCCAGGGGAGACTACTTGTCGGGGGTGAGGACGAGCAACAGCCCACCGTCATCGTCATAGGCGGGAAACATGTCGGCCTTGGCGGTCGCGACGACGTCGCGTTCGCCCGCGACGGTGACCGGCACCTCGAGCGCCCTGACCCCCCACTCGAGGACCGTGGCGACCGGGTCGTCGCCGTTCGCGAAGCTCAGACCGAGGACCTCCTCGACGCGCTGACCGATCACGTCCTCCTCCTCGAGGCCGGTGAATGCGAAGGAGTTCTTGCCACAGCCGATCACCCTGCCCTCGCCGTCGCAGACGAAGAAGGCGGCGTCGGGGGCCGGGAAGTAGTCGTCGAGAAGTTCGAACAGGAACGCGAACCCGCACTTGGTGCAGCCCTTGCGCTGGCGTGTGAAACCGAGGTTGCGGTCCAGCTCGGTGGTGCGGTGACCGCAGTTGGGGCAGATGAACGGATGGGCCATGGTCTGGGACACAGACTACGCAAGGCGCGCGTCGTGGGCGGGAGGTCGTCGTAAACCGCGGGCTCTCGCCCGCGGCTCAGAACAGCGATGCACCGCTCGGCGCCGGGACCGCCAGCCCCAGGTGCTCGAAGGCGGCGGCCGTCGCCGCACGGCCCCGCGGGGTGCGCTTGATCAGGCCCTGCTGCAGCAGATAGGGCTCATAGACGTCCTCGATCGTGTCCTGCTCCTCCCCCACCGCCACGGCCAGCGTCGAGAGCCCCACCGGGCCCCCGCCGAACTTCCCGCAGATCGCGCCGAGGATCTCCCGATCGAGACGGTCGAGACCCAGCTCGTCGACCTCCAGCATCTGCAGGGCGGCCTCCGCGGCGGCGGCGGTGACGACCCCCTCCATGCGCACCTCCGCGTAGTCGCGGACCCGCTTGAGCAGCCGGTTGGCGACCCGCGGGGTGCCCCGGCTGCGGGCGGCGATCGCGACGGCACCCGCCTCATCGAGCTCGATCTCGAGGATCCCGGCCGACCGCCGGACGATCACCGCCAGCTCGGCCACCGTGTAGGGCTCCAGCCGCGCCTGGATGCCGAAGCGGTCGCGCAAAGGGGTCGTCAACAGGCCTGCCCGCGTCGTCGCCCCGATCAGCGTGAACGGCGGCAGCTCGAGCGTCACGACCCGTGCGCCCGCCCCCTGCCCGACGGTTATCGGCAGTCGCTGGTCCTCCATCGCCGGGTAGAAGGTCTCCTCGAGAGCGCGCGGCAGGCGGTGGATCTCATCGACGAAGAAGACGCTGCCCGGCTCGAGCGCCGTCAGGAAGGCGGCGACGTCGCCCTTTCGCTCGAGCGCGGGCCCGGCGGTCTGGACGAACGGGACTTCGAGCTCGCCGGCCACGATCTGCGCCAGCGAGGTCTTGCCGAGACCGGGGGGCCCGGCCAGCAGCAGATGGTCGAGTGCCTCCCCGCGGGCCGCGCAGGCCTCGATCGCGACGGCCAGCTGTTCGCGCAGCGCCTCCTGGCCGACGAACTCCCGCAGCTGGCGCGGGCGCAGCGAGCGGTCGAGCTCGTCCTCGGCGACAAGATATGGGGTCTGGATGCGTGCGGCGGTCTCGGCCATCCCGCTCAGCCGCTCCTGGCCAGGCGCAGCGCGGCGGCGATCAGCTGCTCCGCCGTCTCCCCCTCGGCGTCGAGCAGCAGTTCCTCGGCCTCGCCGGGCGCGTAGCCGAGCTCGATCAGCCCTTCGCGGGCGAACGCGCGCGGGTGCGAAGGCTCGCCGCGGCGGGCGATGATCGGCGTGCGCCCGCCGGACTCGGCGGCGCCGGCCGGGACCTTCTCGCGCAACTCGACGATGATCCGCTCGGCGGTCCGCTTGCCGATGCCCGGCACGGCCTGGAAGCGCGCCGCGTCGCCCGCCGCCAGCGCCGAGATCAGCTCGCGGGGGCGCCCCGCCGAGAGCACCGCCAGGGCCACCTTCGGCCCGACGGCCTGGACCGACAGGAGCATCAGGAACAGATCGCGCTCCTCCTCGGCGTGGAACCCGTAGAGGGCCAGCGCGTCGTCGCGGACGATCAGATGGGTGTGCAGCGCGACGGCCTCGCCGGCCGGGCCGAGGTGACGCAGGGTCTCGGCCGAGACGGCGGCCCGGTAGCCGACGCCGCCGCAGAGCACCACCACGTGGTCGGGGCGGCGCAGCGCCAGCTCGCCCTGCAGCATCGCGATCACGGCACCGCTCCCGCCAGCGCCGCGCCGAACGGGGCGCGGCTCGCGTGGCAGATCGCCACCGCCAGCGCATCGGCGGCGTGATCGGGGCGCGGCGGCTCGCTCAGGCCCAGCAGCGTCCCGACCATCCGCGCGACCTGGCCCTTCTCGGCCCGGCCGCTGCCACAGACGGCGTTCTTGACCTGTTGGGGCGTGTAGCCCGCGCAGGGCACGCCGCGCTGGCCGGCCGCGAGCATCACGGCGCCCCGCGCCTGCCCGACGGCGAACGCGCTGCGGGCGTTCTGTCCGAAGTAGAGCTCCTCGAGCGCCATCGAGTCCGGGCCGTACTCGTCGATCAGGGCGGCGATGGCACCGTGGATCTCGGCCAGGCGGCGCTCCGGCGGGAGGCCGGCGGCCGTCTCCACGACACCTCCGTCGAGCGCCACGAGGCGCCCGTCGCGGCGGCCGACGAGGCCGTAGCCGGTGTTGGCGAGACCAGGGTCGATGCCGAGCACGATCATCAGGCTGTGATTCTGCGCCCGCGCCCGGACGCCTGCCCGGGAAGCGGGCACCGGCCGGCCGCGCGGGGGCGTAGGCTGGCGCGGCGATGAGCGTTCCGCCCGCGCAGCCGATCGACTTCGAGGCCGAGGGGCTGCTGGACGGGCTCGAGGGGGCGGCCCGCGAGGAGCGGGAGGCCCTGCTCGCGAAACTGACCGCGGACGGCGTCCCGCTCTCGGAGCTGCGCCGCACGACCGCGACGGGCACCGTCATGTACCTGGCCGCCGATCGCGTGATCGTGGGCAGCGAGCGCTACACGGTGGCCGAGGTGGCCGAGCTGAGCGGCGTCGAAGTGGACTACCTGATCCGCGTCCGCCGCGCGATGGGCCTGCCGCTACCGGAGCCGGGCGAGGCCGTCTACACCCCCGCGGAGCTCGAGTCCGCGCGCATGATCCATATCGCCCGCGCGGGCGGGATCGCCGACGAGGATGTCCTCGAGCTGCTGCGGATCCTCGGCCGCGGCCTCGGCCAGGCTGCCGAAAGCCTGCGCGCGCTGCCGCTGAAACTGGTGCTCGAGCCGGGCATCACCGAGACCGAGCTCGCTCAGCAGTACGCGCTCGCCGCTGAGCGGCTGTATCCGCTGGTCAACCCGCTGGTCGAGAACATCCTCGCGCTGCATCTGCGCCACGCCACGCAGAGCACGGTCGTCAGCGCGATGGAGCGCCAGGGAGGGCTGCTGCCGGGATCGCGGGAGGTAGGGGTCTGCTTCGCCGACCTCGTCGGCTTCACCCGGCTGGGCGAGGAACTGGCGCCCGATGAGCTGGGCCGGCTGGCGGTGCGCCTGGAAGCACTCGCCAGCGATGTCGTCGAGGCCCCGGTGCGGCTGGTGAAGACGATCGGCGACGCCGCGATGCTCGCCTCGCCCGAGCCCGAGCCGCTGCTGGCGGCGGGCCTCGCGCTGGTCGAGGCCGCCGACGCCGAGGGCGAGGAGTTCCCGCAGCTGCGCGCCGGTGCCGCCTGGGGCCCCGCCCTGCTCCGCGCCGGCGACTGGTTCGGCCGCCCCGTCAACCTCGCCAGCCGCATCACCAGCGTCGCCCGCGCCGGCAGCCTGCTGAGCGACGCCGGCCTGCGCGAGTCGGCGGCCGAGCGCTTCAGCTACTCGTTCGCCGGCGAGCGCCGGCTGAAGGGGATCCGTGAGCCGGTGAAGCTGTTCCGCGTGAGGCGCCCGGCCGCCTGAGCGGGGTCCGGCCGCTCAGGCCGGCCGCTCGGCGGGGACGAGCTCGGCGCGCCGCGCCCACGGCGCGTCCCCGGAGGCCCACAGGTCGTTCAGCGCGACCGCGTCCTTGTAGGTGTCCATGCACTCCCAGAACCCCCGATGCCGGTAGGCCCGGAGCTGCCCGTCGGCGGCCAGGCCGCTCAGCGGCTCGCGCTCGAGGATGCTGGCGGGCCCGCCGATCCGCTCCAGGAACTCGGCCTGGAAGCAGAAGAAGCCACCGTTGATCCAATGCTCGGAGCGGGGCTTCTCGCGGAAACCCCGCACGACACCGTCCTCGTCGAGCTCGGTGACGCCGAACTGCAGCTCGGGTCGCACGACCGTCATCGACCCGATCGCCCCGTGCGAGGCGTGGAACTCGAGCAGGCCGTCGAGGTCGATGTCGGCCAGGCCGTCGGCGTAGGTCGCGCAGAACGTAGGCTCGCCGGCGAGCTCCGGGGCCAGCGCCGCGATCCGCCCGCCCGTCTGGGTCTCCAGGCCGGTCTCCACACAGCGCACCTCCAGCCCCGCCGGCCACTCCGTCTCGGCGACGAATCGCTCGATCATCTCGCTGCGGTATCCCGTCGCCAGCAGGCAGCGGCGGAAGCCCTGAGCGGCATAGAGCTGGATCACGTGCCAGACGATCGGCATGCCCCCGATCTCGACCAGCGGCTTGGGGATCTCGCGGGTGTGCTCCTGCAGGCGGGTGCCGCGACCGCCGCAGAGGATCGCAATCGGCGGGCGCGTCAAGGATCTAGCCCAGGGCCCGCTCGAGGACGTCGGCGGCGACGTCGAAGTTGGCGTGGACGGCGCTGACGTCGTCGTTGTCCTCGAGCAGCTCGAGCAGTTTCATCAACCTGGCGGCCGTCCCCTCCTCGACCGGCACGAGGCTCGAGGGCCGGTAGGACATCTCGGCGGTCTCGATCTCGACCCCCGCCTCTTCCAGGGCTGCGCGGACCGCGCTGAAGTCGCTCGGCTCGGTGACGACCTCGAAGACCCCCTCATCGGTCGCGATGTCCTCGGCGCCGGCCTCGACGGCGACCATCAGGTCGTCTTCGGAGTAGCGCGCGGCGTCGATCAGGATCGTGCCCTTCTTGTCGAACAGGTAGGCGACCGAGCCGGGCTCGCCGAGGCTGCCGCCGTTCTTGGTGAAGATGTGGCGCACCTCGGCGCCGGTGCGGTTGCGGTTCTCGGTCAGCGCCTCGACCAGGACCGCGACGCCGCCCGGCGCGTAGCCCTCGTAGAGGACCGCCTCGATCGCGTCGGCCTCGCCGCCCTCACCGGTCCCCTTGAGGATCGCCCGCTCGATGTTGTCCTTCGGCATCGAGGCTTCCTTGGCCTTGCGGATCGCGAGGTCGAGCGCCGGGTTGCCGACCGGGTCGCCCCCGCCGTCGCGCGCCGCGACCGTGATCGCGCGCGTCAGCTTGGAGAACTGCGCCCCGCGCCGGGAGTCGACGATCGCCTTCTTGTGCTTGATGCTCGCCCACTTGGAATGTCCTGACATACCTCAAGTCTAAGCACCAGGATCGAGCGCCCGCCCCCAGGGCTCGCGCTCGGGCGGCTGGGAGGGCCGACTAGGATGCGCGGGCACATGAGCACCTCCCCCCTGCCCGACATCTTCAAGGCCTATGACATCCGCGGTCTCTACGGCGAGCAGATCGACGGCGATCTGGCCGAGCGGATCGGCCGCGCCTTCGGGATCGTCCTCTCGGGTCTCGCGGGCAAGGGGATCGGCGAACTGCGCGTTGGGCTCGGCCGCGACATGCGCCTGAGCGCGCCCGAGCTGGCAGGCCGCTACTGCGAGGGCCTGCTGTCGGTCGGCGTCGACGTGCTCGATATCGGTCAGGTCGGCAGCGAGATGCTCTACTGGCTGGTCGGCTCGCGCGGCCTGGACGGCGGGCTGATGTGCACCGCCTCGCATAACCCCAAGGCATACACGGGCGCGAAGCTGGTGCGCGAGGGCGCCCTGGCGCTGTCGGGGGACTCGGGCATCCAGGACATCAAGCGGGTCATCGAACGCGGTGACGCGGACTCGAGCTCGAACCCCCGCGGAACGCTCGAGCGGGCCGACATCTACGAGGAGTTCCAGGCCGCGGCGCTGGGCTTCATCGACGCCGAGGCGGTGCGCTCCTCGCCGCGGCGGCTGAAGGTCGTCCTCGATGGCGGCAACGGCATGGCGGGCCCGATGGTCGGCCCGCTGCTCGAGACCCTCGATCTCGATCTGCTCGAGACCTACTGGACCCCCGACGGCAACTTCCCCGACCACGAGCCGAACCCCCTGCTGGCCGAGAACCGCGAGTTCATCGTCGAGCAGGTCCGCCGCAACGGCGCGGACCTGGGCATCGCCTGGGACGGCGACGGCGATCGTTGCTTCTTCATCGACGACACGGGAGCCTTCGTCGACGGGGATTTCCTGACGGCACTGCTGGCCCAGTCGCTGCTGGCGAGGAACCCGGGCGAGGCGATCCTCTATGACGTCCGCGCCTCGCGCGCGGTCGCGGACACGGTCGAGCGGGCCGGCGGGACGGCCCACATCAACCGCGTCGGGCATGCCTTCTTCAAGAGCCGGATGCGCAAGGAGGGCTCGCTGTTCGGCGGCGAGGTCTCGGGCCACTACTACTTCCGGGACTTCTACTGCGCGGACTCGGGGACGATCCCGGCGCTGCTCGTGCTCGAGCTGCTGGCCACGGGCTCGGAGCGGATGTCCGAGCTGCTCGAGCCCTTCCACAGCCGCTACTTCATCTCCGGCGAGGTCAACTCCGAGGTCTCGGATGCGCCCGCCAAGATGGCCGAGCTCGCGGCGCTCTACGCCGATGCCGAGCAGAAAGAACTCGACGGGATCTCAATCGACTACGAGGACTGGCACTTCAACGTGCGCTCCTCGAACACCGAGCCGCTGCTGCGCCTGTGCCTGGAGTCGCTCGTATCGAGGCAGGACATGGAGCGCCGCCGCGACGAGGTGCTCGCCGTGATCCGCTCGTGAGCGACGAGCAGCAGGACGAGCTCGAGGCGCTCGCCACGGCCGCGGAGGCCGGGATCCACCGCCTGGCGATTCCGACGCCGTTCATGGTGGGCAGGGTCAACGCCTATCTGATCGAGGATTCGCCGCTGACGCTGATCGACTCGGGGCCCAACTCGGCCAAGGCGCTGGATGAGCTCGAGCAGCTGCTGGCTGCCCGGGGGCACCGGATCGAGGACATCGAACTGCTGGTCGTGAGCCACCAGCACATGGACCACTTCGGCCTGGCCTCGATCCTCGCGCGGCGCTCGGGCGCGGAGGTCGCCTCGCTCGACATCCTCGCCCCCTACCTCGCCGCCTACGGCCACGAGACCGACCTCGAAGACGCCTTCGCGGAGGCGCTGATGCTCCGGCACGGGATCCCGACCGAGATCGTCACCGCCCTGCGCGCCGTCTCCGCCGGATTCCGCGCCTGGGGCTCGGCGGTCGAGGTCACGCGGACATTCGAGGACGGCGGCGAGCTGCGGCTGCGCGACCGGACGCTGCGGGTGCTGCACCGCCCCGGCCACAGCCCGTCGGACACGATCTTCCATGACGAGCAGCGCTCGATCGTGCTCTCGGCCGACCACCTGATCGCCCACATCTCCTCCAACCCGCTGATCGCGCGTCCGCTCGGCAGCCCACCCGGCGAGGAGGGCCCGCGGCCGAAAGCGCTGATCACCTACATGAGCTCGCTCGAACAGACGCGGGCGATGGATCTCGAGCTCGTCCTGCCGGGTCACGGCCGCCCGATCACCGATCACCGGGCGCTGATCGACGAGCGCTTCCGGATGCACGCCCGCCGGGCCGAGAAGATCCACCGTCTGATCGCCGGCGAACCACGCACGGCGCACGAGATCGCGCACGAGCTGTGGGGAAACGTCGCCGTCACCCAGGCCTATCTGACGCTCTCGGAGGTACTCGGCCACGTCGACCTGCTGCTGCGCGACGGCCGCGTCGAGGAACGCGAGGCCGACGGCGTCGTCAGCTTCGTGGCGAGGGCGTAGCCTCCACGTCGCGGGCCCGCTCGTCCGAGAGCGAACGCTCGACCAGAGCCAGGAAGAACCGGTGCAGACGGTCGTCCTCGCCGAGCTCGGCGTGGAACGCGACCGCGATCACGGGACCCTGGAGAGCCGCGATCGCCCGGCCCTCGACGCGGCCGATGACCCTGACCCCTCCCCCATGCTCGGCGATCCAGGGAGCGCGGATGAAGATCCCGCGCAGGGGGCCGCCCGCGATCCCCTCGAGCTCGATCTCGGCCTCGAAGCTGTGGATCTGGCGGCCGAAGGCGTTGCGCTCGGCCCGCATGTCCATCACGCCGAGATGGTCTCGGTCGAGCATGATCAGCCCCGCGCAGGACCCGAGCACGGGGCGCCCCGACGCGGCAAATGCGCGCAGCGGCGCGGCGAGGCCCTCGCGCTCGACGCCGAGCGTCATCGTCGTGGACTCTCCCCCGGGGATCACCAGGCCGTCGAGGCCCTCCAGATCGCGCGGGACCCGCACCTCGGCGGTCTGCGCCCCCAGCCTTCTCAGCATCCGCTCGTGGGCCTCGAAGCCGCCCTGGAGTGCCAGAACGCCGATCAGCGGGGTCACGACTGGAGGAGTCGTCTACCAGCCACGCTGGGCGAGCAGCTCCTCGCCGTCGAGCTTCGAGCTCTCGAGGCTGACCATCGCCGTGCCGAGGCCGCGCGAGGCCTCGGCGACCCGCTCGGGATCCTGCCAGTGCGTGGTCGCCGCGACCACGGCGCGGGCGCGGGCGGGCGGATCCTCCGCCTTGAAGATGCCCGAGCCGACGAACACCCCCTCGGCTCCGAGCGCCATCATCAGGGCCGCATCGGCCGGCGTCGCGATACCGCCGGCGCAGAACAGAACCACCGGCAGCCTTCGCTCGCGGGCAACGGAGCGCACGATCTCGAGCGGCGCCTGCAGTTGCTTTGCGGCGCTCGGCAGCTCGTCCTCGCCCAGCGTCCCCAGACGGCGGATTTCGCCGTTTATCTGGCGCATGTGGCGGACGGCCTCGACGATGTCGCCGGTGCCCGCCTCGCCCTTGGAGCGGATCATCGCCGCGCCCTCGCCGATCCGCCGCAGCGCCTCGCCGAGGTTGGTGGCGCCGCAGACGAACGGGACCTTGAACTCCCACTTGTCGATGTGGTTGGCCTCATCGGCCGGCGTCAGGACCTCGGACTCGTCGATGTAGTCGACCTCAAGCGCCTCGAGGACGCGTGCCTCCATGAAGTGGCCGATCCGGGCCTTCGCCATGACGGGGATCGAGACCGCCTCCTGGATGCCCGCGATCATCTCGGGGTCTGACATCCGCGCGACGCCGCCGTCGCGGCGGATGTCGGCCGGCACGCGCTCAAGCGCCATCACGGCCGCCGCCCCGGAGTCCTCCGCGACCTTCGCCTGCTCGGGGGTGACGACGTCCATGATCACGCCGCCCTTGAGCATCTCGGCAAGGCCCGTCTTGACCCGGAAGGTCGACTCGTCGCGCATGCCGGGGAGTTTATCCGGGCGGACGCGGCGCCCCGATCGCGCCTAGGATGGCAGGGTGCGTGGAGCTGGGAGGCTGACCCTGGCGGCGACGGTGGCGGCACTGCTCGCCGTCGCTCCCGCGACTGCGCCGGCCCGTCCGAGCAGGGTGGCGGCCCTCACCCCCGGCCAGTCCACGGCCGCGCTCGGCCTCGATCTGCTGCGCAAGTTCCCGGCCGGGAACCTCGTCCTCTCGCCCGACAGCATCGCGACCGCCCTCGCGATGGCCGGAACGGGAGCGGCCGGCGCGACGGCCACGCAGATCGCCCACGTCCTGCACCTCCCCTCGCCGGCGGCCTTCGGCTCGATCGGCTCGCTCCAGGCGAGGATCGCCGCCGAGCAGGCCGCCGCGGCCGGGGGCGACCCCGAGGCGCCGCAGCTGAAGATCGCCGACGGGCTGTTCCTGCAGGAAGGCTTCCCCGCGGCGGCCCCCTTCCTCGCCTCGCTCGCCCACAGCTTCTCGGCGGCGCCCCAGACCGTCAACTTCGAACGCCGTCCCGCGGCCGCGGTTCAGGAGATCAACGAATGGGTGGCTCAGAACACCGGCGGACTGATCCCCTCGATCCTCTCGGGGGTCCTCGAAAACGCCAAGCTGGTGCTCGCGAACGCCGTCTACCTGCACGCGTACTGGGCCCAGCAGTTCAAGCGCAGCGATGTCTCGCCGGGAACGTTTCACGGTCCCGGCGCCGGCGCCCAGGTCCCGTTCATGCACCAGGTCGCGCAGCTCCCCTACAGCGCCGGCCAGGGCTACGAGGCGGTCGAGCTGCCCTATCGCTCCTCGACGCTGTCCCTGATGGCCGTGCTGCCGATCGGCCGCAGCCTCGCAGCACTGCAGGACAGCCTGAGCGCCACCGCGCTCAGCGCGATCGCGGCGCGCATGAAGCCCGCCGAGGTCGAACTGGCGCTGCCGAAGTTCCAGCTCGAACTGAAGGCCGAACTCGCCCCCGTCCTCTCCTCGCTGGGTATGCCGCTCGCGTTCAGCGAAACCGCCGCCGACTTCTCGCGCATCGACCCCGCGGCACGGCTGGCGATCGCCCGGGTGCTTCACGCCGCCGACATCGACGTGCAGGAATCAGGCACGGTCGCGGCGGCCGCGACCGTCGTCGAATTTGAATCGGTGTCCGCGCAGGTCGTGCTGCACGCCGAGCCGTTCGATGCCGACCGTCCCTTCCTTTACTTCCTGCGCGACACGCGCACCGGCGCCGTCCTGTTCGCGGGGCGGCTGGCCGACGCCGCCGCCGCTCAGGGCTGAGCGTTCAGCCGGCGGCGGAAGACGACTCGCGTGCCTCCCGAAGGGGAGTAGCCCTCGACGAGATTCTCGCTGAAACCGAGCGCCGCATGGAAGCCCCGCGAGTCCGTGTTCTCGGGTGCGGTGATCGCCTTCAGCGACGTCGCGCCGCCGGCGCCGGCGAGCTCGGCGAACCGGCCGTAGAGAAGCCGGCCGATGCCCTCCCCCCGCGCGGCCGCGCGGACACCGACGGCATGGATGTAGCCGTAGCCGGCGGGTGCGACGAACCCGAGCAGGTAGCCGAGGATCCGTCGCTCCCGCTCGGCCAGGACGGAGGTCTCGGCGAACTCGTGGACGTAGAGGGCCTGGTGCAGGAACCCCATGTCCCGGCCCTCCTGCCAGAAGTCATCCAGCTCGGAGAGGATGACGGTGAGGTCCTCGACGGTGACGTTGCGAAGGACGGGCGTGGCCGACCCCATCAGCCGCTCCCTCGCCCGGCGGAGACGTTCAGCCGGACGTAGTCCAGCGGCAGCTCGACGCGCTCCATCACGGCCTCGGCGAAGGGCTCGCGCCGCTCCGGAGCGAGCCGCTCTAAAGCGTCCCACGGGGTGCCCATCGCCCCAGGCTACTCCCGCGCGAGCTGGCGCCGCCCTACTTCAGCCGGAAGGCCTTGATGCGGTCGTCGTAGGAGGCGGTGTCCTGCGCGTAGACGCCGTACGCCAGCGCCTGGATGATGCTCAGCAGGGCCGCGTGCGAGCGGACGTAGGCCGGGCTATTGGACGAGTAGTAGAGCTTGATCTGGGCCAGCTTTGCGACCTCGGAGAGCGTCGCGTCGGTGATCGCCGCGGTACGCGCCTGGCGGTGGCGGGCGAGCTTCATCGCGCGCACCACCAGCGGGTGCGGGCGCCCGGCCGACAGGCCGATGACGAGTGTCGTGGCGTCGATCCGGCCGAGGCGGCTGAGCGCCTCCTGGGAGGGACTCGCAACGACGTCCACGCGGAGGTCGAGCAGCATCAGCAGGTGGCGCAGGTAGCTCGCGAAGAAGGCCATCTGGTCGGTGCCCGCGACCAGTACCTTGTCGGCCTCGACGATCGCCGCGATCAGCGCTTCGACCTGGCTGCGCGAGACCTTGCGGGCGGTCTCCTCGACGTTCAGGTGGTCGGCCGCGAGGGCCGACTCGAACTCGTTCTGGTCGAGCGAGAACAGCGGCGTCGAGCTCGCCGGCGCGCCCTCCTGGCCGGCCTTGGCGTTGACGCGGCGGTATTCCTCGCGCGCCGCCGCCTGCAGCTCGGGAAAGCCCTCGAAGCCGAGGGCCTGGGAGAAGCGGACAACCGTCGAGCTTGAGGTGTTGGCGCGCCGCGCAAGCTCCTCGGCGGTCTGGAAGGCGGCCTCGTCGAGATGGTCGACGATGTACTGGGCGACATCCTTCTGCGAGCGCGAGCACTCGTCGAAACGGGCCTGGATGTATTTCGAGAGGCTCTGGTGCTCTGAGGTCCCGTTCGCCGGCGGGGCGTCCGGGGTCTTGGTGGCCGTGCGCTTCATCGGCGGTCTTGTTCGACGTCATGGCCTCGCACTCCTCCCCACGGCCTCGTCCGGGTCGATGAACCGTTCCGGCGGCCGGCTCGTATAACTGTCTGCGATGGTGCACGACATGCTCACGATCGACGCCGATCCGGCGCCCCGGCGCCCGCTCGAGGCTTGATGCGGATCGCGATCGTGGGTGCGGGCGTCTCGGGTCTCGTCG
>Ga0182012_10003458_pt1 | contig 16826 bp, 12 predicted proteins | sample 612S2SmetaG_FD_120486 | JGI IMG/M metagenome (GOLD analysis project Ga0182012, IMG submission 120486) | Permafrost microbial communities from Stordalen Mire, Sweden - 612S2S metaG | ecosystem: Environmental > Terrestrial > Soil > Wetlands > Permafrost | place: Sweden: Stordalen | collected...
GAGGAGGAGGCCGACTATCTCGGCATCCCCGGGTTGTTGGACGCCGACCAGATGCGCGCTCTGTTGCACCGCCGGCAGGACGAGCAACTTCAGAAGCGAGCCCTGGCAGGACACTCGCCCGCTACTTCGATGACGTCGGGTTCCAAGCACGGCCAGCTCCGCGAACTGCGGCGCGAACTCAACACCCTCGTCTCGGCAACACATCACCGGACCGGCAAGCCGCACGGCTGGATCCACAACGAACTTCGCCGTCGCTGCGGAGGCCCGCCGATTGCCGCCGCGTCAAGCGACCAGCTGCAAGAACGTATCGAGGCCTTGCGGAAGCTGAATGCCGAGCACTGTTAGTCGCCGACGGGCTCGTCGACCAGTGCATGCGCCGAGGCGCCCAGCACAGCCAACAGCTGCTGCTCCACGGCGGCCCTGGCCGCTCCGTTGCAGTCAGATCCATTCAAGGACTCGACAGGCACTGCCACGCAGAACACATCGGTCGCCGTCGATCCGAAGGTATTGACCTTCGCCCAGGCGATCTCAGCTCCGGCACCCTCTAGCGCCCCCGTCAGTAACGCCAGCAGACCGATCCGGTCCATCGCGCGGACTTCGACGACAAGCTGGCCGGGAGCGTCGGTTTCGAGCCACAGGATGCGCGGCGGCGCGGTAGAGCGTGTCAACGGCGCCCCCACTTGAATCTCCCCGGCCCGCGCCATCGCCGAACTGGCGGCCTCGCTGTCGCGCTTCTCCAGCGCGCCGAGGACGTCGTCGCCCTTGATGGCAGCGATGAAGTGCTGACGCAGCAGGTCGGCCGCGGGCGGGGAACCAAACAGCGGTGAGACCACGAACTCGGCGATCGCCACACCCTCGTGGATGTTGACCGAGGCCGAGTGGACTCGCAGCGAGTTGAGCGCCAGCACGGCGGCAGCCTTTGACACCAGTCCCCGCTCCTCTGGGGCCACCATCACCGCGTGCAGGCGCTCGCTGTCGCCAGGCGTGATCTCCACGTGCACGCCGTGGTCGGCCGCCAGCGAAAGGTAGTGCGGCGCAGCCGGTTCAGCACGCGGTAGCGGCTCACCGGCCATCACCATCCGGCAGCGGCGCACCAGGTCGGCCATGAGGGAAGCCTTCCAATCGCTCCATACGCCCGGCCCGGTGGCCTTCGAGTCCGCCTCCGCCAGCGCGTGCAACAATTCGAGCAGTTGCGGATCTCCGCCCAGTGCCTCGGACACGGCCTCAATGGTTTTGGGATCGTTGATGTCGCTTCGGCTCGCCGTTATGGGGAGCAGGAGGTGGTGACGCACCATGTTGGAGATCGTGTCGACGTCCTGGGGCGGCAATCCGAGCCTCTGTGCGATCGGGATCACCAAGTCGGCCCCGAGCACGCAGTGGTCGACGCCCCGCCCTTTGCCGATGTCGTGCAGCAGCGCACCAAGCGCAAGCAAGTCCGATCGAGCGACGCGGGTGGTCAGCGGGGCCGCGTTGATGGTCGTTTCGACGATATGGCGGTCCACGGTCCATTTGTGGGAGACGTCGCGCGGCGGCAGGTCACGGACCGCTTCCCATTCCGGCAGCAGCCGGCCCCACAGCCCGGTGCGGTCGAGCGCCTCGATGGTGTTCAGCAACGGGGGGCCGGCCAGGAGCACCACCAGTAGGTCGTCCAACGCCTCCCTGGGCCACGGAGTTGGCAAGTCCGGGGCGCTATCCGCCAGCCGCTTCAACGTGCCGGCGCCGATCGGCAAGTTAGTGTCTGCCGACGCCGCAGCCACTCGCAGCACCAGACCGGCATCGGTTTCGGGTTTGGCCTCGCGGGCAAGCCCGATCTCGCCGTCGTACTCGACCACGCCTTCGTCCAACGGTCGCCGCTTCGGGCGCCCTACCAAAGCCGAGATGCCGCGTCGGGGCAACGCGTTTTGCGCGGTACGCAGACCCGTCTCGGAATGGTAGGCGATGGTGCGGCCCGCGCCGGATAGCATGCGCGCCAGGTCGAATCGGTCGCCGACGTGTAAGGCTGCGCTGATCTCGTCGGCGAACTGGGCCAGCAGCTGATCCCGCCCGCGCCCAGACACCCGGTGCAGTTCGGTCCGCACGTCGAGCAATGTGAGATGCGCGTCGTCCAGCGAGCCCGCGGGCAAATCGCGGTTGGCCATGCCGCGCCGGTCGATGAGCTGGGCTAGCGCCAGCGCGTTCAACAACTGCACGTCGCGTAGACCGCCGCGACCGTGTTTCAGGTCGGGCTCGGCCCGCTGGGAGATCCGGCCATTACGCAACCATCGGGCGTTCGTCATTTCGACGAGCTCGTCCATCCGGGAACGAATCGCGGTCCGCCACTGCCGTCGCACCCCGGCGATCAGCTCGGCCGAAAGTCCCGCGTCGCCGGCGATGTGACGCGCCTCCAGCATGCCCAGCGCGGCCGTCATGTCGGAATTGGCGACGCCCAGTGCTCCGGGGACGGTTCGCACGCTGTGGTCCAACCGGACGTTGGCGTCCCACAGCGGGTACCACAACCGATCGGCGACCCGTTCCACCTCACTGCCAGGTTTGTTGTCGTGCAACAGTATTAGGTCGAGGTCGGAGTACGGCAATAGCTCACGGCGACCCAAGCCGCCGACTCCGACGATAGCGAAGCCACTGGCATCCAGAACGCCGATCTCGGCCGCCTTGGCGATCAGCCAGGATTCGTGCAGCTCCAGCCAGGCTTGCCGCAACCGGGCAGCATCGAGTTCAGCACCATCGGACAGCAGTTGGCGCCGCGAGGCGGCCAAATCGCTAACCCCGCACCGACTTTCCGCTTCTACAGGCTCCGGGCCATCCGATGCAGCAGCCCCGGACGGGTCGGTCAGGTCCTGTTTCATACCCTCACGGCCCGTCCAGGGCTGGATGCAGCCTCAATCAGCAATGTGCGATCAAAGTCATAGGGCATCAGTTCCGCGTTCACCGGTGCGCACTCGCACGATGGTTTCCACGGGAATGACCCAGACTTTGCCGTCTCCAATCTTGCCGGTGCGCGCCGACCGGACGACGGCGTCCACCACCTTGTCGACGATGGAATCGTCGACAACGACCTCGATCCGAACCTTCGGAACAAAGTCCACCGAGTATTCGGCACCTCGGTAAACCTCGGTGTGACCCTTCTGCCGTCCATACCCCTGGATCTCGCTGACCGTCATCCCCAGGATGCCCGCCTCCTCCAGGGCGGTCTTGACATCATCCAGGGTGAACGGCTTCACGATCGCGGTGACAAGCTTCATTTGGGCTCCGCCTCTACTTTGTCGTCCAAGCGCTCCTCCAAGCCATAAGAGCTGTTCACCAGACTGCCATGAGAAGCAACCGAGCCGGTCGGAGATAATCCGAAATCGTACGCGGTCTCCGCGTGCTCAGCCTCATCGATACCGTTGGATTCATCCTCAGCGCTAAGGCGTATCCCGATTGTGTACTTCAGAATCAATGCCAGGATAAGCGTGACGAAGGCCGAGTAGAAGAGCACGGCGAACGCACCGACCGCCTGCCGTTCCAATTGGTCCCAGCCGCCGCCGTAAAACAATCCCTTTGTTACCCCAGTCACGCCATTAATCGCAGTGGACTCGGGGGCAGCGACAAGCCCCACCAGCAGGGTTCCCGTCAAACCACCGACCATGTGCACCCCGACCACGTCGAGCGAGTCGTCGAAGCCGAGCCTGAATTTCAGCCCGACCGCCAGCGCGCACACGGCCCCGCCGGCCGACCCGATAACCAGGGCGCCCAGCACATTGACCGATGAACAGGACGGCGTGATCGCGACCAGTCCGGCGACGATGCCCGATGCCCCGCCCAGCGTCGTTGCGTGGCCATCACGGATGCGCTCGACCAGCAGCCAGGCGAGCATGGCCGTGGCCGTCGCGATCGTCGTGGTCATGAAGGTGGCACCCGCGGAGCCGTTCGAGCTGGTCGCCGAACCGGCGTTGAACCCGAACCAGCCGAACCACAGCAGGCCCGCGCCGAGCATCACGAACGGCACATTGTGCGGGCGGAACAGCGTGGTGGGCCAGCCTTTGCGCTTGCCCAGCACGATCGCCATCACCAGGCCGGCCACACCGGAGTTGATATGGACCGCGGTGCCACCGGCGAAGTCGATCGCGTGCAGCTTGTTGTTGATCCAGCCGCCGTGCTCGGAGGCGAAGCCATCAGCCGCGAAGACCCAGTGCGCAACCGGGAAGTAGACCAGCGTCGCCCACAACGCAGAGAACACTAGCCAGGCGGAGAACTTCAAGCGGTCAGCCAGGGCGCCCGAGATCAACGCGACGGTGATGATCGCGAACATAAGCTGGAAGGCGACGAATACGGTGGCGGGCATGGTGCCGGCCAAGGGGATGTCGGTCGCCGGCGTGCTGCCAGCAGCTTTCACCGCGTTGCCGCCGATCAGGCCTTTGAGGCCCCAGTAATCGGTCGGGTTGCCGACGACGCCCCATTTGTCGTTACCGAATGCCATCGAGTAGCCGTAGAGCACCCACAGCACGGTCACCACGCCCATCGCGCTGACGCTCATCATGATCATGTTGAGCACGCTTCTGGTACGCACCATGCCGCCGTAGAAAAACGCCAGACCTGGCGTCATCAACAGCACCAATGCGGAACTGGCCAACATCCAGGCCGTATCGCCGGTATCCGGTTGGCCCAAAATCGGGAATGCCACTCGCTATCACCTCCGGTTGAGCATGAATGGCCGTCAGACGTGCGTGCCTGTGGCCTGAGACAGAACCATGCGCAATTGTTGTTTCGGCAATAGAGCGAGCATGTTTCGTGGGGATTAACGTCGCGCTCGGCTTGTAAGGACTCTCATCCAAGCAAGGCGTCGACGAAGGCGGCGGGTTCGAACGGCGCCAGATCATCGGGACCTTCACCGAGACCGACCAGCTTTACGGGAACGCCAAGTTCTTGCTGAATGCGGAAAACAATGCCGCCCTTGGCTGTTCCGTCCAGCTTGGTGAGCACGGTGCCGGTGATGTCGACGATGTCGGCGAAAACCCGGGCCTGCCCCAGCCCGTTTTGACCGATCGTGGCATCGAGCACCAGCAGAACCTCGTCGACAGCCGCCCGCCGGGTCACCACACGCTTGACCTTGTCGAGTTCGTCCATCAGCCCGACCTTGGTGTGCAGCCGCCCCGCGGTATCGATGACCACGACATCGGCTCCAATCGCAATGCCTTTGTCCACAGCGTCGAACGCCACCGACGCCGGGTCGGCGCCCTCCTCCCCGCAAACGACGTCGGCGCCCACCTTGGCCGCCCAGGTCTGCAGTTGGGCGGCCGCGGCCGCCCGGAAAGTGTCGGCCGCACCCAGCACGACACGCCGCCCGTCGGCCACCAACACTCTGGCCAGCTTGCCCACCGTGGTGGTCTTCCCGGTGCCGTTGACGCCGACGATCAGCAACACCGCGGGAGCGTCGGCGTGCGGCAGGGCGCGGATCGAGCGGTCCATGTCAGGTTGCAGCTCTTTGATCAACACTTCGCGCAGCACGGCCCGTGCGTCGGCGTCGGTACGCACATTGCCGCCGGCAAGCGCGCTCCGCAGTTGGGTGACCACCGACTCGGTGACCACCGGTCCCAGGTCGGCGATCAGCAGGGTGTCCTCCACGTCCTGCCACGAGTCCTCGTCCAGATCGCCGCCGCCGATCAGGCCAAGCATGCTGCGCCCGAACGCATTCTGTGTCCTGGCGAGTCGCCCGCGCAGTCGTTCCAGTCGGCCGTCGGGCGGCGTGATGGTGTCGAGCTCTAGGGCTATCGCTGGTGGGGGCTCAGGTTCGGGAAGTGATACGTCGGAGATCGGGCGTCTCGGCGCGTCGCGCGGGATGGTCGCGTCGTCGCCCACGGCCGGCAGGCCACTGGTGTCGATCCGCTCGACGGGCGGAGCTGTGGGCTCGAGCGTCGAGGTCTGGCTGAATGTGATGCCGGAGGACGCGGTGTAGCCGCCCGAACGATCGAGTGCGCCGGGCTCGGGCGATGACGGGGAGAGCCTGATCCGCCGCCGACGGTAGCGCACCAGGCCCAGCACCAGCGCGGCGATCAGAACCAGGACAGCGACAACCGCGATGGCAATCCAAAGACTTTGCGTCACGCTGACATCCTTCCAGGGACGCTATGCGAATCAGACATGCCTCTTGACCCCCGTTCCCGGCGCAGCCGGGGCGGATACCTAGAAGGAGCTACGAGGAGTTAGTGACCAGCTGCTCCACCTGCTGACCGCGCATCCGCTGCGAGATCACCGCGGTGATGCCGTCGCCCTGCATAGTGACGCCGTAAAGCGCGTCGGCGACCTCCATGGTCGGCTTCTGGTGCGTGATGATGATGAGTTGAGATTGGGCACGCAGCTGTTCGAACAGGCCGATCAGGCGGTGCAGGTTCGTGTCATCGAGCGCGGCCTCCACCTCGTCCATGATGTAGAAGGGCGACGGGCGGGCCTTGAAGATAGCAACCAGCATCGCGACCGCGGTCAGCGCCTTCTCACCACCGGACAGCAACGAAAGCCGCGATACCTTCTTGCCAGGTGGTCGGGCCTCCACCTCGATTCCGGTGGTGAGCATGTCGTCCGGATCTGTGAGCCGCAGCCTGCCCTCACCGCCGGGGAACAGCGTGCTGAACACGCCGCGAAATTCGCGCTCCACGTCGTCAAATGCTTCGCTGAACACCTGCAAGATACGGGCATCCACATCGGCCACGACGCCGAGCAGATCCTTGCGGGCGGCCTTGACATCCTCGAGCTGGGTGGCCAGAAAGTTATAGCGCTCCTCCAGCGCAGCGAACTCCTCCAGCGCCAGCGGATTGACCCGGCCCAGCTCCGCCAGCTCACGTTCGGCCCGTTTGGCCCGGCGCTCCTGGGTGGCCCGGTCGTAAGGCATCGGGGCCGGTGCTACGACTTGCTCGCCACGCTCCCGGGCCTGCTCGAACTCGGCAATCTCGAGTTCTGTCGGCGGCAGCGCGGCATCCGGACCGTACTCGGCGACCAAATCGGCCGGCGCCATTCCGAACTGTTCCAGCACCGCCTGTTCGAGTTGCTCGATACGCATCGCCGCCTGGGCGTTGGCCACCTCGTCGCGGTGCAGCGAGTCGGTGAGGGCGGCAACCCGAGCCCCCAGCGTGTTCACCTCGTCACGCACCGCGGCTATCGCCACCGATCGCTGCTGGCGTTCGGTCACCAGTGCGTCGCGAATTCCCGACGCCGCTTCAACCACCTGGCTCAACCGCCCAGCCAGCAGCCGCCCGGAGTCGGCCACCGCGGCGGCTACCCCGGCAGCGCGCAATCGTGCGGCCCGCGCTTGTTCGGCACGCACCCGTGCCTCGCGCTCGGCGGCGGCCGCACGGCGCAACGAATCCGCGCGCCCGCGGACCGCATTGGCGCGCTCCTCAGCGGTGCGCACCGCCAGCCGGGCTTCCACTTCGACGCCACGAGCGGTTTCGGCGGCGGCGGCGATCTGCTGCCGGGCCATTGCGGGACTCGGCTCCCCCACATCCACCTGCTGGGTCTCTTGTGCGTTGTGTAGCCGGGTTTCGAGTTCGGTGACCTCTTCGAGCGTCGCGGCGCGCCCGGCTTCCAGCTCCTCACGCTGCCGCAGCAACGTGTTCCACTCTTCTTCGGCCGCGCGTGCGTCCTGGCCCAGCCGGCCCAGCTGCTCATACATCGCCGAGATTGCGGTGTCGGATTCATTGAGCGCGGCCAAAGCCTCCTCGGCGGAGTCCTGACGTGCGGTCTGCTCGGTCAGTGCGCCCGACAGGGCGGCGCTGAGTTGGGCCACCTGCGTCTCTGCGGCAGCCAGTTCGTTGCCGGCCTTATCGATCTCGGAGGTGACTTCCAGCGTGCTGAGCTTGCGATCGGAGCCGCCGCTCACCCGACCGGCGCCCACCAGATCACCGTCTATCGTGACAGCGCGCAACTGCGGGCGGGCGGCCACCAGATCCAGCGCAGCGGCAAGGTCGTTGACCACCGTCACGCCGGAAAGCATGGCGATCATCGCGCCGCGCAGCCGCTGGGGTGCCTCGACCAAGTCGAGGGCCCAGAATGCCCCGGCGGGCAGTACGGCGGCCGGGGCGGCATCTGTGGGAGCAGGCCAATCGCCCAAAACCAGCGCCGCCCGGCCTCCGTCGGCTTGCTTGAGCGCGGCTACCGCGGAGCGCGCCGCTCCGAAGCTTTCGGCGGCCAGCGCGTCGGCCGCCGATCCCAGCACCGCGGCCAGCGCCGCCTCATAGCCGGACCGGACTTTGACCAGCTTGGCGATCGGCCCGAGGAGTCCCGTGCCGGTGTGATTCTCAGCAAGCCACGCGGTGCCATCCTTACGCTGCAGCCCGACCGAGAGCGCATCGATGCGGGCGCGCAGCGAGGCCACCTGGCGTTCGGCGGCACGCTCGGCCGACTGCAGTTCGGCGACGCGTCCTTCGGCCGACCGCAGCGCGGCCACCGTCCGCTCGTGTTGCTCGTCAAGGCCGACCTCGCCCTGGTCGAGTTCGCGGACGCGGGCCTGCACTATTTCGAACTCCGCCCGGGTCTGTTGCGCGCGAGACACGGCAGCCTCGATGCGCTCGGATAACCGCGCAACACTGTCGTCGATCGACTCGACGCGCGCCCGCATGGTCTCCACCTGACCGGTGAGCCGCGCCAGGCCCTCGCGCCGGTCGGCCTCGGCTTGTACCGCGGCCAGGTGGGCGCGGTCGGCCTCGGCTGCCTGGCGCTCCCGGTCGGCCAACTCCGCACGGGCGGCGTCCAGCCGGCTGCGCGTTTCGGCCAGCACGGCCAGCAGCTGCCGCTCGGCGACCGCCACCTGTTCGGCCTCGGCTTCCAGCGCGTCCGGGTCGGTGTCGCCGGCCTGCGCCGGCTCGAGATCGAGGTGCTGCGCGCGTTCGTTGGCGATTCGCACGGTCGCACCGACGCGTTCGGCGAGGGCAGACAGCCCGAACCAGGTGTTCTGCACCGACTCGGCCCGAACCGAGAGCTCAGCCAGCGCCGTCTCGTGCGCAGCCAGCTCCTCGGACGCCACCGCCAGCCGCCTGGCGACCTCGTCGTGCTCCCGGCGCATGGTGGCCTCGGCCTCGAAGATCGCGTTTCGCTCCACCTGCCGGTTCACCAGGTCGTCGGCGGCGAGCCGCAGCCGGGCGTCGCGCAGATCGGCCTGGATGGTCTGAGCGCGACGGGCCACCTCGGCTTGCCGGCCCAGGGGTTTGAGCTGACGCCCCAGTTCCGTGGTCAGATCGGTGAGCCGGGCCAGATTGACCGACATCGCATCGAGTTTTCGGAGGGCCTTTTCCTTCCGCTTGCGATGCTTGAGCACGCCCGCGGCTTCTTCGATGAACGCCCGCCGGTCCTCGGGGCGCGACTGCAGGATCTCGTCCAGCTTGCCCTGCCCCACAATGACATGCATCTCGCGGCCGATGCCGGAGTCGCTCAGCAGCTCCTGGACATCCATCAAACGGCAACTGCTGCCGTTGATTTCGTACTCACTGGCGCCGTCACGGAACATCCTGCGGGTGATCGATACCTCGGAGTACTCGATCGGCAGCGCGTTATCAGAGTTGTCGATGGTGACGGTGACTTCGGCGCGTCCCAGCGGGGCGCGTGACGAGGTGCCGGCGAAGATGACATCCTCCATCTTGCCGCCGCGCAGCGTTTTCGCTCCCTGCTCCCCCATCACCCACGCCAGGGCATCGACGACGTTGGATTTGCCGGAGCCGTTAGGCCCGACGACGACGGTGATGCCCTGCTCGAATCGCAGAGTCGTCGGCGACGCGAAGGACTTGAAGCCCTTCAGCGTCAGACTCTTGAGGTACACGGCGTGCCAGACTACCGCTCAAATTGCCCAGTTCCCCGCCCCGAGGGGGTGTTGCAGCTCGAAATTTGCAGGCCCCTGAGCCGGACACGCCACAATGGTCAATCACGTCGCACTGGCCACTCGCGCCACATGCGTCTCTGCGTCAAACGCCGCGAAAGTGCCACGGGCAACGCATTTCCCGAGTAGCGCCGTCGCCCATTGCACTTCGCCGCGATGATCAACGCTCGACGAACCCGCTGAACTGCTCCGTTGGGTGCGAAAAGGTGGCGACGACCTTGTCGACGCGGCCGGGCCGAGGAGGCCACGAATCGCCGCCTTCCAGCAGCTGAAGCAATTTCTCCCCGGCCTCACGGGGCCCCTGGGCGACGACCCGTACGCGGCCGTCGTCCTGGTTGGCCGCGTATCCGGTGAGGCCCGACTCCAGCGCCCGGCAACGCGTCCACCAGCGAAAACCGACTCCCTGGACGTTTCCGTGCACCCAGGCCGTGAGCCGAACGTCAGGCTCCGCCATCGGCGACCTCGAAGGTGACCTCAGTGCCGGACTTCAAGGTGCGCCCGACCGTGCAGACCGCGTCGATGGCCCGGTTGACAACCACCAGCAGGCGTTCCCTGTCCTCCGGGCTCAAACTCGACAGGTCAAGCTCAAGCGTCTCCTGCAGCACCGGATAGCGCTCCTGCTCGCGGTCGGCCGCGCCGGACACCCTGACCACCGCTTTGTAGTCGTCACCGAGGCGACGGGCCAGCGGCTGGTCGCTGGACATCCCGCTACACGCCGCGAGTGCGATCTTGAGCAACTCGCCGGGAGTGAACACGCCGTCAACGTCCTCGGAGCCGACGAGTACCTGCGCGCCTCGCGAGCTGTATCCCGTGTAGCGGCGGGATCCGCTTCGTTCGACCCACAATTCGGTCATTGAGACTCCTGTCATTTCGAGTCGGCGGCCAAGACGCCGCCCTCGAGAGCCAACGGCACCCACGGAAATTTACCGCCGCGGCCGCGGTTGGCACTTCGGACAGTAGAACGACGAACGGTTCATAAACCTTTCCCTACGCATCACCGCTCCGCAGCGCCGGCAGCTTTCGCCTTCGCGGCCGTAGGCGTCCAGCGACCGGTCGAAGTACCCGGATTGACCGTTGACGTTGACGTACAGCGAGTCGAACGAGGTTCCGCCCTTGGCCAGGGCCTCGCGCATCACCTCGGCGGCGGCCTGCAGGACCGTCCCAAGCTGCTTGGGTGTCAGCGTGTCCGCGATGCGAGCCCCGTGCACCTTGGCGCGCCATAGCGCTTCGTCGGCGTAGATGTTGCCGATCCCGGAGACGACCGTCTGGTCCAGTAGCTGACGCTTGATCTCGGAATGCTTGCCCCGCAACACCTCCACCACGGCATCGGCGTCAAACCGGGGGTCGAGCGGATCACGCGCCAGGTGGGCGACGGGCACCGGCACCACGCTGCCGTCCACGATCACCAGGTCGGCGAGCATCCAGCCGCCAAAGGTCCGCTGGTCTGCGAAGCTCAGCACGGTCCCGTCGTCGAGCAGCGCGGAGATCCGGACGTGATCGGCGCGCGGGACGGCCCCCAGCAACATCTGCCCACTCATACCGAGGTGAACGACCAGCGCTGTGTCCGATCCCAACCCGGGCGGCTCGCCGTCGAGGAGCAACCAAAGATATTTGCCGCGCCGATCGGTTCCGGTGATCCGCGCCCCGAGCAACCGGGCCGTAAGGTCGGCGGGCCCGGCCTCGTGGCGGCGTGCCGCCCGGGGGTGGTGCACCCGCACCGCGGTGATCGCCTTGCCCACCACGTGGGCCTGCAAGCCGCGGCGCACCACCTCGACTTCAGGCAGCTCGGGCATCTAGACGGGTGTTTTTCCGGCGGTGTCCAGCACTTGCCACGTCGCTGCCGCGGCTTTCTGCTCGGCCTCTTTCTTGGAACGGCCGACACCTGTCCCGTATTCGACGTCCATCACGACGACCACCGCGGTGAATTCTCGTTCGTGGTCCGGGCCGGTGGAGGTGACCAGATACGTGGGCGTACCCAGGCCGCGCGCCGCGGTCAGCTCCTGCAGGCTGGTCTTCCAGTCCAGTCCGGCGCCCAGCGTGGGAGCGGCGTCCAGTATGGGGCCGAACACCCGCAGGATCACTTCGCGGACCCTCTCGATTCCGTGCTGCAGATAGATGGCGCCCAGCAGCGACTCCATACCGTCCGCCAGAATGCTGGACTTGTCGGCTCCCCCGCTGGTCTCCTCGCCGCGCCCGAGGAAAAGGTGAACGCCCAGACCCCCTTCGCACAGGGTTCGCGCGACATCTGCCAGCGCGTGGGTGTTGACGACGCTGGCCCGCAGTTTGGCCAGGTACGACTCGGGACGGTCGGGATGACGGTGGTAAAGCTCGTCGGTGATGGTCAGGCCCAGTACTGCGTCGCCGAGAAATTCCAGGCGCTCGTTGGTCGGTAGCCCACCGTTTTCGTAGGCGTAGCTACGGTGCGTCAACGCCAGCGTAAGCAGGTCGTCGGGCAGGTCCACCCCGAGGGCGTCGAGCAGAACTCGCTGTGAGGTCACCGCTCACCCCCCGATGCGTCCGGCCCGGCTGATTCAGCCGATTCCGGCGGCAACATTTCTGCCAGCTTGGCCCACCGCGGGTCGATCAGGTCATGGCGATGACCCGGCTGCTCCGCCAGTTGAAGGCCACAGTGGGGGCACAATCCCGGGCAATCCGGGCTGCACACCGGCGAAAACGGGAGTTCGAGTCCGAAGGCGTCGATGATCGACTGCTCGAGGTCGATGGTGTCGTCGACCACGCGCCCGACTTCGTCTTCCTCAGTGGTTGCCTCGGTCGCGCTGTCGGGATAGGCGAACAATTCCGTCAAGCCCACTTGCAGATGTCCCTCAAGCGCGGTCAGGCAACGAACGCACTCGCCGGTGGTGGGCCCGGCCACGGTCCCGGTCACCAACACGCCTTCCGATACCGACTCCAACCGCAGATCCAGGTCCAGCGGAGCGTCCTGCTCGATCGCGATCGGTGCCGCACCGATGCGAACGGGGCTGGGGATGGTGTTGCGCAACGTCACCATCGATCCCGGGCGTCGGCCCAGCCGAATGATGTCAACCGTCAGCGGCGAGGCCGGGTGTCGCTTTGCTGCGGTGCTGTGCTGCCGCGCCATAGCCAAATCCTACGGTGCCCGTCGCTCAGCGTCAGGGCCCAGCCAGGACGAACGGAGCCGCCGGCTACCGCGTCGCGTAGTCGTGCGTGCCGGCTGCGGTGCGGAGTTGGTGGCGGCCACGCCCGACGGAGCGGATCGTGCCGTTGAGGAATTCCTCGAATTCGGCGAGCTTGTTGTCGACGTAGATGTCGCACTCGCCACGCAGTCGGTCGGACTCGGCGTGCGCCGTGTCGATGAGACGGGTGGATTCCGCGTTCGCGGCTTGCACCACCTCATTCTGCGACACAAGGCGCTGCTGTTCCTTGATGCCCTCTTGCACGGCCTTCTCATAGGAGATGTTGCCGTTTTCGATCAGCCGGTCGGCCTCGGCTTGAGCACGGCCGACACTGGCCTCGTATTCGCGTTTGGCCGCAGTTGCGATCCGAATGGACTCCTCTCGAGCCTCGCCGACCATCCGTTCGCTGTGCTGACGCGCCTCGCTCACCATGCGGTCCGCCTGCGCTTTCGCATCAGAAAGGATCCGGTCGGCCTCTGCGCGCGAGTGGTTGAGCATCGACTCCGACTCGGTGGTCGCCGAGGACACCATGGATTCGGCGTGTGCCTTGGCGTCGTGCAGCATCGAGTCGCGCGCGTCCAGCACGTCTTGGGCGTCGTCCAGCTCACCCGGGATCGCATCCTTGATGTCGTCGATCAGTTCGAGCACATCGCCGCGAGGCACCACACAGCCCGCGGTCATCGGCACGCCACGGGCTTCTTCGACGATGGCGCCCAGTTCATCCAGCGCTTCAAAGACTCGGTACACGGCCATGCCCTCCTGGCGTTTTGGCAAGAATCCTGTTGTTACCAGTGTGCCTGGTGTTACGTCTGTGACGGTGCTGGCGGGCCGGTGTGTCGGACATTGGCATCACGTACGTCGCTCCGCATGGTCAAAGATACCGCGAGGCCAATCTTCCGGATCATCGGGCGCATATGGCGTTGACCAGGTAATTTCTCTATTGACGCTGGGGCAAATCCACCTGGAGGACCGAATGGCGGGAACGGTGGTAGCAGCGGTCGGGCATGCGCTGGCGCTGACGGGATCGATGACGTGGGAGATCCTGTGGGCGTTGATCCTGGGCTTCGGCCTGTCGGCAGTGGTGCAGGCCGTGGTGCGACGCTCGACGATTGTGGCCCTTTTGGGTGACGACCGGCCTCGCACCCTGGCTGTCGCAGCCGGCCTGGGAGCGGCGTCGTCGTCATGCTCATACGCCGCGGTGGCCTTGGCCCGGTCATTGTTCCGCAAAGGCGCCAACTTCACCGCCGCCATGGCGTTCGAGATCGGGTCCACCAATCTCGTGGTGGAACTGGGCATCATTCTCGCGCTGTTGATGGGCTGGCAGTTCACCGCCGCAGAATTCATTGGTGGGCCGCTGATGATCGTGGTGCTGGCCGTCTTGTTCCGGCTGTTCGTGCGCTCCCGGCTCATCGATGCCGCCCGCGAGCAGGCCGACCGGGGCCTGGCCGGTTCGATGGAAGGCCACGCCGCCATGGATATGTCCATCAAACGGGACGGGCCGTTCTGGCAGCGACTCATTTCCGCGGAGGGCCTTACCTCGGTGTCGCATGTGTTCGTTATGGAGTGGCTGGCGATACTGCGCGACCTGATCCTGGGGCTGTTCATCGCCGGCGCGATCGCGGCGTGGGTACCCGAAACGTTTTGGCAGAACTTCTTTTTAGCCGACCACCCGGGCTGGGCGGTGGCGTGGGGCCCGATCGTGGGGCCGATCGTGGCAATCTTTTCCTTCGTCTGCTCAATTGGCAATGTGCCGCTGGCCGCGGTGCTATGGAATGGCGGCATCAGCTTCGGTGGCGTCATCTCGTTCATCTTCGCCGACCTGTTGATAATCCCAATCCTGAATATCTACCGTAAGTATTACGGCACCAAGATGATGCTAACCCTGCTCGGCACCTTCTATGGCGCGATGGTCACCGCCGGCTACCTTGTCGAATTGCTATTCGGCACAATAAATCTCATCCCAACGCAACGTAGCGCAAGGGTCATGCAGGCGGGGATCTCGTGGAACTACACCACCTGGCTCAACATCGTCTTTCTCGTCATCGCAGCATTGCTGCTGGTGCGGTTCGTAACGTCCGGGGGCATGCCGATGTTGCGCATGATGGGCGGCTCCCCCGAGGCGACAGATGGTCACCATCATCACTGCCAGCAGAACGATTAACTGCCGCTGTCGTCAAGTGCCGATTGCTACAGCCGACCGGTGGCGGTCGGACGTTGTGTGGTTCGGGCCGCCGTCCAGTCGTCGCTGTTGATCGTGTTTCGCCACTCCACCGGAAGAGCATCCAGAGCGTCTTCGATGCAGACCCATATCGACTCGAGGGGTGACGCACCCGGAGCGGCTGCAGCAATCCGCTTCTCCGCAACGTAGTTCGGCTCGTGTGGCGCATCGCTGTATGGCGCCAGCGCGTTGATGGCGTCCATGACGCGGCGTCGACGGTCGACGTAGGGCCACGCGCTCAGTTCGTCGGGCATGATCGGCGGACCGAAGATATAGTCTTGCGCGCCATGGCGATACGGCACCTCGAGCTTTTGATCCAGTGCCTCCTCCGGCAAGCCTCCTGCGAAGTAAATCGGCACGATCGGCATCGACAGCTCGATTGCCATATCCAGCAGGGTGGATGTCAGCCTCTCGACACGCTGGCCGGACCGGACGTATCGAGTCCCGTCGGCATGCACCATGGTTGACATCCCGTGGGCCAAGGTATCGCTCTTGATTTCTTTGATCAGGCTTAAGAACTGCTTGGGGTTCTGCTGATCGAAGTATCGGATGCTATCCAGCTCCAAGCCCGCAGCAGCGTCGAGTCGTAAGAGGTCGCCGATCCAACGGGTTTCATGTTTGGCATGGGCGATCGTGACGACTTGTGTGCCGGTCAAACACGACGCGATTGTCGTGCCCAAGAGCGACTCGACCTGCACCTGGTGGTTGCCTAACAACAGCACGGGGCGCCCCCGAATCGCTGTCATCGCGGCCGGATCCGTGACGATGACGTGTCTGACATAGCGCGACAGCAACGCCCAGTGCAGAAGATCCCCAAAACCGCCCTGCTGGATTCCCAGCCTGTCGTTCGACCACCTGCGTACCGGTTGCCAGTCCGTCTGCAACGACGCGCTCGCACGACATGCGCCCTGACCTGTTTTCTCGACCTCGACGGAGACTCGCTCCAACGGGAGCGCCGGACAGCTCACCTGCCCGTCGACGATATGCACCTGCGATGGGTGTATTGCACCGTGCGCGGCGTCCGCGACGGCTTCTTTGATCGCGATATCAACGATCTGCGACTCTCCCTGGCTTGCGGTGTCGTACAGCACCGCCAAGGTGCCCTTGAACCACTCCTGGGTCGCGGCGCGCGCGGAATCGAGGGTGACCACCCCGTGGCTCAGCCGATCGCTCAGCGACAGCCCGGGCACACCCTTCCGTTCGGCCACAAAGGCGCGCCGCTGTGGGCCACTCGCCTCAGCGAGAGGTCCCTTGTCCAAAAGGATTTCGGCGAGACGGAATTGGGCCCAGGGTTTGCCTGCGACACTGAGCCACAGATCGACGATCGGCAGGCGGTCGTCGCCGTCGTCGAAACCGACGAATCGGGCTTCCGCGTCCACCGTCCCCTCCCGGGGAGCGTCGGCGTAGAACCGCGCCCAGACCACGCGACTGGGAAATCCCACAGTCAGGTCTGCGGCTTCCGTGTACGACGCGACATCCGCGCTGTCCGTGGTCCATACGCTCATCGCGGTGTGAGGAACGATGTGCAGCGCACCGTCGAGGAGCCCCGGCTGCTGCGCTCCCGCGGGGACCCCGCACCGCTCGACCGCAAGCGTTCCCGACGAACCGTTGCGGC
>Ga0182012_10003459_pt1 | contig 16825 bp, 12 predicted proteins | sample 612S2SmetaG_FD_120486 | JGI IMG/M metagenome (GOLD analysis project Ga0182012, IMG submission 120486) | Permafrost microbial communities from Stordalen Mire, Sweden - 612S2S metaG | ecosystem: Environmental > Terrestrial > Soil > Wetlands > Permafrost | place: Sweden: Stordalen | collected...
AACGCCCTGCCCAAAATCACCGTGGACCCGGAAACCTACGAGGTGCGCGCTGATGGCGAGTTGCTGACGTGTGAACCCGCGAAAAAGCTGCCCCTCACCCAGCGTTACTATTTGTTTTAATGAAGCGTCCCAGCCATCCCCAGATTATTTTGGAACCGGTCGTGCCGGTCCGGCTGGACTTGGGTCGCGCCCGGCCCGATAACGATAACGCTGAGAGCGACTGGCTCCTCTGGCAGCTCATGGACTCCGCTTTTCCCACCGGAGGGTTTGCGCATTCCGCCGGCCTCGAAGCCGCCTGGCAGCACGATGAAGTGCGGGACCGGGAACAACTACTGAGTTTTATCGAAGCCAGCCTGCATCAACTGGGCCATGCGGCCCTGCCGCTCGTCACCACCGCCCACGCCGAACCCGGGCGCCTGGCCGAGTTGGACCAACTGTGCGACGCCTTTACCTCCAATCACGTGGCCAACCGCGCCAGCCGGTTGCAAGGCCGGGCGTTCCTCACCGCCGCCCGGAAGATCTTTGGCGTCGTGGTGTCCGAGTCCCCCTGCCGCCATTTCGCCCCGGTTTTCGGGGCCAGTCTGAAATATCTTGAAGTTTCGCGTAGTTCCGCCGCGCGCCTCTTTTTCTTCTCCCATCTCCGCTCCCTCCTCGCCGCCGCGGTTCGATTGAATATCGTTGGCCCCATGGAAGCGCAAATCTTACAGCGGCGGCTGGCCCCGGTGGTGGAACGCATCCTGATCGAATGTCAGACCCTGACGCTGGAAGACCTGGCGCAAACCTCGCCCCTGCTGGATCTGTGGCAGGGCGCGCAGGACCGGCTGTACTCGCGGCTCTTTCAAAGCTAATTGACCTCAACACCATGAAACTTCACCTCCATTCTGGTTCTCACGACGGCAACGGTCATGCGCACGAACTCCTGGATCACCCCGGCCATTTTCATGACCGTGACGCCCCGCTCGACCGCGACTTTGCGCAGCGCGCCTTTACTGTCGGCGTGGGCGGTCCGGTGGGCAGCGGCAAGACCGCGCTCATGCTCCAGCTTTGTTTGCACCTGCGGGGCAAAATGAATATCGCCGTGGTCACCAACGATATTTTCACGCGCGAGGATGGCGAATTTTTAACCCGGCACCAGGCGCTGCCCGCCGAGCGCATCCGCGCCGTGGAAACCGGTGGCTGTCCGCACGCCGCCATTCGTGAGGACATTTCTGCCAATCTGCTGGCCCTCGAGGAATTGCACCGGGCCTTTCATCCGCAAATTTTATTCATTGAATCGGGGGGCGACAACCTGGCGGCCTGTTTCAGCCGGGAACTGGCGGATTTTACCATTCAAGTCATTGACGTGGCGGGCGGGGACAAAATCCCGCGCAAAGGCGGACCCGGCATCACGCAGTCGGACTTGCTGGTTATTAACAAAACCGACCTCGCGGCTGGCGTGGGAGCGGATTTAAAAGTTATGGAGCGCGACACCCTGAAAATGCGCGGCAATGGACCTTATGTTTTCGCCCAAGTCAAACATGGCGTCGGGGTGGACAAAATTATTCATCACACGCTCCACGCCTGGCAGCACGCCTGCGGTGTCGCGCACGGGCATTGATAAAGCGAGTGCCCTCAAGCAAATTCCAAACTCGTCTCCGGCTGATAATGGTGATCGAGTGCGGCCAGTTTCCGGGCTAAAAAGCTTTCGATATGACTGGTCAGCCACTCGGGTTCGCCGGCGGCCGGTTCCTCCATCCAGTGCCAGATGAAATCCCGGTTGGTACGTTGGGCGCAGCGCATGAAACATTTGACCGTCCAATCCAACTCGTCGGCCTGGTTGGTTTCATCGCCAAAGAGACCAATAAGCAAACCCGGGGCCAGCGGGCTGGCCGGGCACGTAGCAAGTGACTCGAGCCAGTGAATCAATTCCAATTCCCGGTGGTTAAGGGAACTGACTGCCACCAGGATGACATCGGCCCGATTGGCTTCGGCCGAGACCATGGAGCGGATGGCCCGGGCGGTGAGCAGGGATTCAAGTTTCCACAGTTCACTGGAGCAAACCCAATGTTCATTCGCCATTTTGAGCATCAGACTGGTGGCCCAACGCGCGCGAATTCCGGCGGCAAAGTCCAAGTGCAGGGAAAAAACGCGCACCTTTCCGCCTGTAGGCGATCCAGGAGCAGTGAGATTCAGTTGATCCACAGTTGATAACATCCGTGGCGACATTATCTATCAGGCGGGTTACGGTGCCATGGAATTACGGTGCCAATTGGGCAACAATTGACGAAAAACCGGGAAACAGCGGAAAACTACGCGAAACTTCAAGATTATGGAGGTTACTCCATGAAGATCATAGAGGTTACCCCTTGAAGACTGTTGGTGTTACTCCTCGTCGAACTTGCGTTTGACGAGTGCCTCGATTTCCAAGAGCGCCTGGTGGGCGTCGGTGCCAGAAGTATGGACGGTGAATTTGCTGCCGGGACCGGCGGCGAGCATCATCAGGCCGATGATGCTTTTGCCATTGATCTTTTCGCCGTCCTTTTCCACGAAAATATCGGCGACGAACTGATTGGCGGTTTTGACAAAGCGGGCGGCGGGCCGGGCGTGGATACCCTGCTTGTTCAAGACCGTCAGCTCTTTGCTGAAAGCCTGGCCATCTATTTTCATCGCGCTCATTTCCTGCCTGATTCTAAAGTAGTTCAATCCCCCGCGGGTCCGCAAACTATTTTACCAGTGGCGGCTCGGTTTCCGGGGCCATTTGCGCGATCAGTCGCTTATTTAACTCCTGGGCGGCATTATAACCGGACTTGTTGAGTTTGGTCTGGAAGGCCGCCACTTCAATCAGCCGCGCCAGATCCCGGCCCGGCCGCACGGGAATAGTGATATGCGGGATTTGCACCCCCAGGATGGTCACGAATTCCTGCTCCATGCCGAGCCGGTCCACATCCTTGACATCATTCCACACTTTGAGGGAAATCACCAGGTCCAGGCTCTTTTCCTTGCGGATGCTCTTGATGCCAAACATGGCCGCCACATTAATGATGCCGATGCCGCGCACTTCCATGTGGTTGCGGGTCAATTCGGAACTGGTGCACAGGATTTCCCGGCCATCCACGAGCATGGCCTTCACCACGTCATCCGCCACCAGGCTGTAACCGCGCTCGATGAGGGCGAGCACGGCCTCGCTCTTGCCGATGCCGCTCTCGCCACGAATGATCACTCCCACGCCGAGGATGTCCACCATGCTGCCGAGTTCGGTGGCGCGCGGCGCGAACATGGTTTCCAGGGCGAGAGTGGCCAGATTGATGAATTTCATCGTCACTTGTGGCGTCTGAAAAATCGGCACCCCGGCCTGTTCGGCCGCCGCCAGAAATTCCTGGTCCGGTTTCATGCCCCGGCTGAAGACGATGCAGGGGATTTTGTAGGCGAACAAATAGGCATACCGCGCCTGCCGCTCCTCGGGGCGCAGCGAGCGGAGGTAGTAAACCTCGGCGTGGCCCATGACTTGGACGCGTTTGTAGGCGAAGTAGCGCGTGAAACCGCTCAAGGCCAGCCCGGGTCGGTTCACGGTGGGCTCGCGGATGATTCGTTTGGAGGTCAATTCCCCGCCACCCAAGCGCCGGATTTGCAAGGCCTCGGTGTGTTCTTTGAAGAATTGTTCAACCGTGACGGCTTGTCGTTCCATAAATTACAAATTGAACTCTGGGCCCAGGTAGATCTCGCGGGCCTTGGCATCATTGGCCAGGAATTCCGCGCTGCCCGCCACCAGTACCTGACCTTTGTAGATAATGTAACCGCGGTCAATGATTTTCAGCATTTCCCGGACGTCATGGTCGGTGATCAAAATGCCCAGGCCGCGCTCCCGCAGCCGCCGCACAATCTTTCCCACCTCGTATTTGGCAATGGGATCAATCCCCGCGAAGGGCTCGTCCAGCAGCAGCATTTTGGGACTGGTGACCAGGGCGCGGGTGATCTCCAGCCGGCGCTTTTCGCCGCCGCTCAACTGGTAAGCCTTGCTTTTGGCCAGCGGCGTGAGGTCCAGTTCCTCGAGCAGGTATTTTAAACGCACAGCCTGCTCGGCGCGGGTTAACTGGCAGGTTTCCAGGATGGCGAGGATGTTTTCCTCCACCGATAATTTGCGAAAGACGGAGGGTTCCTGGGTGAGATACCCGATGCCCAGGCGCGCCCGCTGGTGCATGGCCAGGGTGGTGATGTTCTGATTCTGATAGGACACGGTGCCTTCATTGGGTTTCACCACGCCGACGATCATGTTAAACGTGGTCGTTTTCCCGGCGCCGTTCGGACCCAGCAGACCGACGATTTCCCCGGCGGCGACGCGCACGGACACGCCGTTGACCACGCGACGTCCGCTGTATTCGCGGACCAGACGATCAGTGACCAGTTCGGCGGCGGGGGAGGGGGTTGCAGTGTCCATGGCAGAATTAGAAATGGGGCAACAGGTGGTTGGTCTGCCCGGGAACGGAATTGGTTTCGGGGAGTTTGATATTCATCTTCGGGTTGTTGACGGAGTACTCTTTGGCAATCAAGTCCCAAACAAGCGAATCGCCCGTAACTGTTAATTGATCATTGCGCAACCACGGGTTCCCGGTGAGCGTCACGGTTTCATTGGTCACCGATCCTTGCACATGGTAATCAAAAACCGCCCGGTCGCTGGTGGTGTGATTGGTTTTCCCCTTATCGTCAATAAAATCAATCACCACATTGGTCGTGGCCACGGCATGGTACTCCGGCAGATTTTCCTGGGGGAGCTTGTCCGCCACCAGCCACGCGCAGGTGAGTTTCATCCCAGGCGCCTCCATGCGCACATTGTCCCGCCACGTCACCTCGTTTTTGACCATGGCAATGGTGCTCCGGCCGGTGGAGGTGATGTTCAACCATTTTTCCAAGGGCGCGTTGGTTTGGGCCAGGATGGCCAGCCCGCTGATCCCAAAGGTTAGCAACGCGATAAAACGATTTTTCATGGTAGCTTGATAATGTTTGAGCCGGGCCGGATTTCCGTCACATCCTGGTTGGAGACGGTGAGGAATTCCTCATCCTGGTTCCAGCTAAATCCCTGCCCGGTGATCCGCACCAGTCCGGCGGCCTGGCGCACCTCGAGGGGACCGGCGGAACTGGCGGTGCGGTGCAATTGATCGTACAGGCATTCCGGGGCCAGCACCACGAATTGCGGGTGGCCATTGGTTTCGTAGGTTTCGAGTTTCAACTGGCGGACGAGCACCAACCCATTGGGTTGGGGAATGGCTTCCGTGCCCGCGAGCCGGGACTTGATTTGCATCTCGAACGGCGGGTCATAGTACTCCACTGCGGTGAAATCATTCGCGCTTTTCACCGGCGTGTCCGCGGCGCACACCCCGGCTTGTCCAGCCCAAAGCAGTGCTCCGCCCGCCAGGGCGGCGGCCACCCCGCGCCTCAGGCGGCGTAATGTGTTACAAACGGTTCCCATTTGCCCTGAGTCTTTAGAATCAGTTCGATAATTTCCCGAATGGCCCCGTGACCGCCCGGCTGCCGGGTGACGTAATGCGCCATGGCCCGTGCCTCTTCCACGCCGTCCGCCACGGAGACTGCCAGACCTGCCCGTTGCAGCGGGCCAAGGTCAATAATATCATCTCCGACAAAACAAACGTCCTGCCAATTCAATTTTTGTTCCGCTAATAATTCCTCGATGGCGGCCGCCTTGCCGGTTTGGTCGCCTTGTTGGACGAGAAAATCAATCTTCAGCTCGCGCGCGCGGATTTTGGTGGCGTCCGAGGGGCGGGCGGAGACCCAGCCGATTTTCCAGCCGGCCCGCCGCCAGAGGACCATGCCCAGGCCGTCGCGGATGTTAAAGCGTTTGAACTCGCGTTTGCCGCCCACATAGACCGAGCCGTCGGTGAGCACGCCATCCACGTCGCACAGGAACAGTTTCACGCGGGCCAGCCGCGCCGTGAGGGCCGGGGAAATTTTTTTGGCGGGTTTCATTGCACGGCCTCGTAGACTTTCAAAAGCTTTTTCAACAAGGACGGCATTTCGGCCAGGGGAATCATGTTGGGACCGTCGCTGAGGGCGCGATCCGGGTTGGGGTGGGTCTCGATGAACAAACCATCGGCCCCGGCTGCCAGGGCGCTGCGGGCCAGGACCGGGGCGAATTCGCGCTGGCCGCTGGACTGGTCGCCGCCGCCGCCGGGGAGCTGGACGGAATGGGTGGCGTCAAAAATCACGGGGAACTTAAAGCCTTTCATGATGGGAATCGAGCGCATGTCGGCCACCAGGTTGTTGTAGCCGAAGGTCGTGCCGCGCTCGGTAAGGAGGATCTTTTTGGCCCCGGCGGCGCGGGCTTTTTCGGCCACCTGGCCCATTTCCTTCGGCGAGAGAAACTGGCCTTTCTTGAGATTCACGATTTTGCCGGTGGCCACCGCCGCTGCGATCAGATCGGTCTGGCGGCAGAGAAAAGCCGGGATTTGGAGGACATCCACCACCTCGGCGGCGGCCCGGGCCTGCTCCTCGGTGTGCACATCGGTGAGGACGGGCACGTCGAATTCCGCGCGAATATTGGCGAGCACCTGCAAGCCGGCGGCCAGGCCGGGTCCGCGAAAGGACTTGCCGGAGGTGCGATTGGCTTTGTCGAAACTCGCCTTGAAGACGTAGAAAATGCCCAGTTGCGCACAGGTCTTTTTCATGGCGGCCGCGACCTGCCGGCAGAGGGGTTCGCTTTCGATGGCGCACGGCCCCGCGATGAGACTCAGGCGGTGGGACGTGTTAAATTGTTTCCAAATAGTGGCGGCGTTGAACACCCGCCATGTATATCCCGCCGCGAATAGAAAGTAAATCTCCGAGGAGCCGGTGGATGGTGGCGGGGCGTGCCGCGCACTGCCCCCGGGGTGCGGGTTAGCCGGCATCAAGGTGCGATTGGTGTAGCCGATTCGATGGGGCTGCGTGCTGCCGGACGTTGATGTGGCGTAAACGCCGCGCTCCGACAAGTTTGCCATCAGGGGCATTATCAGGATGCACTCATTTCCGATTTCCGCCGGCCGGCTTAGGGTGCCTGCAACCGGAAGAAGTTCCAGGGGCCGTTGGGGTTCAACAAATTGGTCAAATCAAAATTACCGTTGTTGTCAAACGTGTTGGTCAGCAGCCGGGACCAGTTGGTCATCGGCGTGGTCAGATTGGTTGAACCCAGCAGGTAAAAGGTCGCGCCCGGCACGCCGGAACTCCCTTGGAACACGAGCGTGCCCGAAGTGACCGCCACGGAGTTGATCACTGGCGGCGCCACCACCACCGTCAACACTCCCGAAGTGTTTAAGATGCCGGCACTCCAGCCCAGGCCGGAGGGCAGGGGCGGCAGCACCAGTCCGGCAAACGCGCCGGTATAATTCCCCGCATAGAACAAGGTGAAGCTATCGCCTTTCACCAGTGCGGCCGTTCCGGTGTTCGTCACCACGAGGGTGCCGCCCGCCGTCAGGCTCCCGGTAATCCTGGCGGAATTAAAGGCTGGCTGTGAATGCTGGATTCTAAAATAGGACGTGGCCCCCGGCGCCAGGGTAAGATTGTTGCTAATCGTCAAGGTTCCCGATGGATTGCCGGGCGCAAACCCGCCGCTCGCGGTCACCGTCACCGGCCCGGCAATGAGCCCGGTACCGCCCAAGCTTCCACCGGTCACGGTCACGGTACCCACGCCCGTGCCGCTGCCATTGGTGTTGTTGACCAGCAACTGTCCACCAATGATCAGCGTGCCGCCCGTGTACAAATTGCCATTGAGCAGGCTTGCCGAGCCCGAACCCGATTTGACCAGGCTGGTTAACCCGTTGATACTACCACCACTCAGCGTGTAATTGGAGTTGGTTGAATTGGCATAGGTCACGCTGGCGGGAGCCACACTGCCATTGATGACCACGTTCGTGCGGTTATAGTTTCCGTCATTGAATACAACATTGTCGCCATCGGCATAGGAGCCAAATCCCTGGCTCAGCAACCAATTGGCGAGGGAGTCACTATTCCAAAAACCAGTATTCGAACCGAGCCAGGTCACCGTGGGACTCGCCGAGGTATTCGTCCAGAGGATGGAAATAACTTCATTAGTAGGATAAGCCAGAACTCCCGTACCCGTCGGCGCGGACAAAGTCACGCTGAAGTTTTTGCTGCCCAGCGACACGGGCCCGGTATGAATTGGCACATAAAACACTTTCAACAACTGCGGACTGGTGAAGGTGATCGTGCCCGAGGTGGCGGTGTAATCCGCACCAGCCATGGCGGTGCCATCGGCCGTGGCATAATGAACGGACACCGGTTCCCCATTGGTACTGCTGCAAAGCACATAAACCGGCACCGATCCGACATTGCTATAAACACTGTTGGAAGCCGTGAGGAAACTCACCAGGACATTGACATCGTGATCAATGACGGTGGTCGTGGCGGGTGACGCGACCTGGGCTGCGGCACCCTGGCTGGTCAGCCCGACGGTGAAACTCAAATCCCCTCCAGTATAGGGTTGATCGTACAGGGTTTGGATGGTGAGGTTGGTGGTGGTAATCCCCGGGGGGAAAGTCACCGAGCCATTGGTGACGCCCACATAATTGACGCCCGCCATCGCCGTGCCGTCCATGGTGGAATAATTAATGGTCGCCGCTCCGCTGGAGTTGCCAACGCGAACCACCCGCAGGGATACGGCGCCCGGGAGGTTGGTGGCCGGTTCGGTAAAGGAATTGGTGGCCGAGCCAAAGGCAATGGCGCAGTTGGTATTGATAATGGTGATCGGGACGCTCGTCGCGCCGGCAAAACTGGCGCCCCCGGAGGGATTCGACAGCACGACGGAGAGCTGCTCCGTGCCTTCCAACGTGGCCGTGTTCACAATGCTGACGGCAAAGCTCTGACTGGTTTGACCCCCGGCAAAATTCAACACCCCATTGGTGGCAAGGTATTTGGTTCCGCTCAGCGCCGTGCCGTTCACGGTGCTGTAATTGACCGATATAATCCCCGTGGATCCGTTCGTGCGAACGACCGTCACCAGGACGGAGCTGGAGCCCGCGCCGCCGCCGGTGGAGACCGTATAGCTGGCGGGCGAAAAGACGAACTGGCCGGGCCCATTAACCGTGTCAATGATGCTCAGGACCGCGTTGGTCGGCGTGCCCGGCACGGAACCGCTGACGCCGGTCAAACTCAGGCCAATGGTCCGGTTGCCCTCGGAAATAGTGTTGTTGATGATGGGAATGGCCACCGTAAGGTTGGTCACCCCGGGGGAAAACACCAAGGGTTGCGTTACCGGAGTATAATCCGTTCCACTGACTGCGGTGCCGCTGGTCGTGGTTCTAAAATTCGCCGTGGCAGTGCCATACGCGGCGCCATTCCGGAACACCGTGATATTGGCGACGCCACTGGCTCCATTTTTGGGCACCGAGTAGCCGGCCGAGGAAAAGCTAATGGAGCTGTTGTCATTAATAATGGTCAGGACCGCGGTGGGCTGATTGCCGATGGCACCCTCGGTAAAGGGCACCCCCAACGCCAGATTGGCCGTCAGGTCGGGGGAGACCACGCCATTGTTAAACACCGGAATGGTCACATTTTCAACGACCTCACCCGCGGGGAAATCAATATTGGCGGTGACATTGGAATAATCCACCCCCGCCACAGCGGACCCATCGCTGATGACAAACGGGACAAACACGTCGCCCGAATTATCGGCATTGGTGCCGCTGGTGCCGCCCAGGCGCTGCACCGCGATCACCACGTTGGTGCCGTTTTCATCCACCACATAATTCGCCGAGGAAAATTGGAAGGCGCCGGAACCGCTTTCCGATCCGCCAAAAGCCCGGGCCAGATGCGCTTGCGGCCCGCCATTATACTGGCTGAAGGCGCCCCCGAAGATGATTTTTTCATCGGGAATACTGGCGGGATAACCTTGAACCGTGTCTTCCTCGATGACGACGGCGTTCACCACGTCATTGGCCCCGCTGCCAAAATTGATGGTGGGATCCACCGTGCCATCCGAATTCAGGCGGGTCAGCCGGTTGCGCGTGACCCCGTTGCAGAGGGTGAACTGGCCTCCCAGGACAATGCGACCGTCCGCTTGCAGCGCCAGGCTGGAGACCGTGTTGTTGGCGCCGAGGCCCGGAGTGAAACTGCTGTCCACGGAGCCATCCGGATTCAAACGGGCCACATGATTGAGCACGATTCCGTTGTAATTCGTGAACTGGCCGCCAATCAAGACATGGCCGTCGGGCTGGAGGGTAATGGCGCGCACCACGTCATTGGCGCCCGGGCCGGTGACAAAGGCGGAATCCAACGAGCCATCCGGGTTCAACCGGGCCAGATGACTGGCCGGCATTCCATTATACGTTGTAAAGTCGCCGCCAATGATGGTTTTGCCGTCCGCTTGAACGGCGACCGCGTAGACCGCCAGACTGGATTCCGGCGAGCCGATGCCCAGGCCGCCGGCGTTAAAAGCCACGTCGGGCGTGCCGTCCGGATTCAACCGGCCAATCCCGTTGAACGTCGTTCCATCCAGCGTGGCAAAAGCGCCACCCAGGATGATCTTGCCATCCACCGGCGACTGGGCCACGGCAAAGACCGGATTGTCCGCGCCCGAACCCGGATTAAAGGTGGTGTCCAGTGAACCGTCATAATTCAAGCGGACAATTCCATTCTCGACCACGCCATCGAAATTGTTAAAAACACCGCCGGCCAGGATTCGCCCGTCCGTCTGAATGGCCAGGGCGTAAATCTGCCCATTGGCCCCCGAAGTGGCCGAAGGCAGGAGGAAGCCCGCATCCAATGAACCGTCCGCATTCAACCGGGCCAGGTTCTGGCGGGGCACGCCGTCGGCGATCGTAAAGGCACCACCCGCCACCAGTTGGTGGTTGGGCTGGAGGGAAAGGGCATTGACGTTCCCATTGAACCCGGCAAAGGAACTATAGGTGGAATCCGAAGCCCCGGGCGGTTCATTCACACTGTCCGTGTCAATGATGTTCAAGACCGTGTTGGTGGGACTGCCCAGCGACATTCCGGGCGCGGCATTGGTTAACACGAGATTGAGCGCCAGCGGGCCACTGGGCTGCCCGTTATCAATGATGGGGATTTGGAGATATTCGATGGCCTGGCCGTTGGTGAAGGTCAGCACGCCGTTGGTGGCGGCATAATTGACGCCCGCTTTGGCGGTGCCGTCCTGCGTGGCAAAGTTCACCGTCACGGTCTGGGCCGAACCGCCCGTCCGGGTCACCGGAACCAGCGCATAGCCCGCAAATTTTTTCACCGAGTCAACGCGCGCACCAAACTGGACGGTTCCCGGAAAATCCACGTTGCTGATGGTCAGCGTCGCGTTGGTGATGGAGGAGAGACCCAAAACGGAGCCATTGGCCACCGTGTTGAGCATCCCGTTGGTCAGCGCCAGGTTCACCGTCAAATTGGGGGTGAAAATGCCATCGTGCAGAACCGGAAGCGTGATGGTCTTTACCGATATGTCGTTGTTATTCCATTGCAGCACATTGGTGGAAGCGACGTAATTCACTCCGTTGGACGCCGTGCCGTCCGCGGCAATGACCGTGACGTTCAAGGTGCCGCTGCTGCCGCCCAGACGGTTGAGGGTAACGGACGCTGTTCCCGCGGTCTCCAAGGCGGTGAAATTTGTGGCGGTGAAGGCGATATGACCGGCCGCGAAGGAGTTGTTCACGATGGTCAGCACGGCGTTGGTCTGGCCGGTTAGCGCGCCACCCGTCGCGCCGTAAAGCTGAAGGTTCACGGTCCGGTCGGAATTGGTGGTGGTGCCGCTGGCGGTCTTGACATTGAACGTCTGGCTGGTGACCCCGGGGCCAAACGTCAGCACGCCGCTGACCGCCGTGAAATTCGCGGGGCTGGCGGCAGTGCCGTTGGTGGCGGAATAATTGATCTGCACAGTGTTGTCGGATCCGCCGGCGCGGGTCACCGTAATGGTGACGGTAGAACCCTGGTTCACCAGGTAACTGGGCGCACTAAACCCAAAGACCCCCGGTTTGATGTTGCTGTCAATAATGGTCAGCGGCACTGAATCGTAGAATCCCAGGGCGGCGCCCAAAGGAATCACTTCGCCCCCCAGCATAAAGGTGCTGCCATCGGGGGCGGACAAGCTAATCCCGGCGTTCAAGTTCCCGGTGATGTTAGTGTCATTGAGGATGGTGAAGAAGACATCGGGATAGGTGCCGGGCGACTTGGTGCCATAAGTGGAATCATAGGTGTAATTCGGCCCAAAGGTTCCGGCGGTCGCCGAGCCGCCAGCGCCGGTCGAAACCAGGGTCGGCCAGGTGGCCGTGGCGCCGCTGGCACCGCCTTGAACTTGCACATCATTGGTGGTGGCAATTCCCGGCCCGGGAGCGGCATAGGCCGGCGAGCACACGGTCGAGATGGACCCCAGACTGCCATTGGTGCGAACCAGGGAGACATAAAGGGTGCCGGCACTCTTATCCACGGAATAGCTGCCATAGGAAAATGAGATGTTTCCCGGTCCGGGTGTGGAACCGCCCACCAATCGGGCCACATTGCTGCGCGGATGAATGTCCATCCGGCTGACATTAAAAATCCCGGAGTTGGTGGACATGACATACAAGCCGGAATGCGCCGCCGTCCCGCCGCCGACGCGCAGAAAGTCGCCGCCAATGATCACGTTGGCCGTGCCCGGCTCAACAGCGATGGCGGAAACAAAATTGCGGTTGTTGCCGGACGGATAATCGCTCGGATTGACCGCCGCAGGGTTGTGATAATGGTTGATCAGCCCGGCAAACTGATTGTAGGCGGTGTCCATGAAACTGGTGTCCAGGCTGCCATAGGGAAAGATTCGGGCGATGCCCACGCGGCGGGTCTGGTTGTAGGTGGTGAAATCACCCCCAATGAGGATATTTCCGTCCGGTTGCAAGGCGATGGAATAGATGGCATCCGCCTGACCAGTCAGCGGATTAAAAGTGCCGTTATTGGTGCTCGAACCGGGATTAAAGGTTCGGTCAACCAGGCCGTTGGCATCGAGCTGCACGATCCCATTGTAACGGGCGAGGTCCATATAGGAGAATCCACCGCCCACCAGCACGCTGCTGCCCTGAATGGCCAGGGCATACACCGGATCGGTGGCGCCGGAATCGGGGTTATAAGTACCAATGCCGGAGAGAAAGTTGGTGTCGAGCGAACCGTCCACGTTCAACCGGGCCACGCCGCCGTACTGGCCGCCGGAAACGGTGTCGAAATCTCCGCCGATGACCACGCGACCATTGGCATCCACCACCACGGCATTTACCACTCCATCCGGGCCGGTTCCGGGATTAAAAGTGGCATCCAGCGAGCCGTCCGCGTTTAACCTGGCAACGGACGCCAGATTGATGCCGTTGACCGTGGAAAAACTGCCGGCGATCACGATTTGCCCGTTGGCTTGCAAGGCCACGGACAACACCTGGCCGTTGGCGCCCGTTCCCGGATTAAACGTCGTGTCCACCGAACCATCGCTGTTCAACCGGGCAATGTGATGCCGGTTGGCGCCATTGAAGGCCGTGAAATTGCCGCCAATGATAATCTTCCCATCCGGCTGGAGAACCATGGCATTGATGGCATCATTGGCCCCGCTGTTGGGTGGCGCCAGAAACGTTGGGTCCTGATAGCCACTGGCCAACACGCGCACAATGCGATTGTATGGGGTGGAATCATAGGAGATAAAACTGCCCGCAATAATTGCGTTGCCATCAGGTTGCTCCACGACGGCATACACCGTACCGCCATTGCCGTTGGCAGTGGTGCTCACCCCGCCTTGCGTACCGGGATACTTTAGATAGGGCGGGGTGGAATCATACGTATTGTCTTTGTTCCAGGATGGATCCACCGCACCGGCGGGTAGAACACTGGCCAGGGTGCCGGAGGTTGTTGCCTCGATGGTTACCGTGGTCTGGGCCAACCCGCCAATGAGCCCCTGGCTCGAGGGCGGCGAGAGGGACGGATTTGAAAGTGCCAACGTGAAATCCTTGTTGAAACCAGCCCCACTGTTGAGAATGGGAATGGTGATGGTTGCGTTCGTCACCCCGGCGGCAAAGGTGACGGTGCCGGAGGTCGGGCCGGAATAATCAACGCCCGCCTGCGCGTAATCTGAACCGGCTGAAAGCGTGCCGGCGGTATTTATGGCCCAGTCCACGGAGCCGCCGGTGTCCGGCGGCCCGTTGGTCGTGCGGGTCACGGTGATAATCGCGTTGCCGGCGGTGGCGGCCACCTGGTAAGCGGAACTCTGAAAGTCATAGATGGAGTTGGTGGAAGTGGGGTCCGTCGCGATGGTCGTGGACAAAGCGGCGTTGGTGCCCAGGGTGGGCGGCGCCAGGTCCGCCGACTCCAGCGGGTCCAGCACCGGGGTGCCCAAGGTGACCGCTCCAGCGCCGGACGGCACCTTAATGGACGCGCTCATCTGGTAATCATCAAAAACCAGCGTGCCGTTCGTCGTCCCGGGCGGGGAGTTCGTCACTCCGGTATAGGGCACCTCAACCCGGCCGTTGGCGCCGCCCAAGCGGGTCACGGTCACCAGCGAACTTCCGCCGCTGGCGCCATTGGTTATACCGCCCGAGGTAAACTGGAAAATACCGGATGGAATGGTTCCCTGCGCCCGGCTGATGCTGGTTTGGAAACCCAGTAAAACGAGCAGCGCCACAGTGGTGAGACCAAAAACCCTTATGAAGGTTGGAGGTCTCGCGACCGGGGGTTTTTTAAGGTTTGCCGCCAGCCAGCCGAACCGGCTCAGGGCCGCGTCGGGTTTTAAACCGCCGGTTTTGGGTTGGGAACGACCACCACTCCTGCCTGTGTTTTTTTCCATAAACGCTTTTACTAGAGCTCTTTGATGCCTTCCGAACTTACCCGCGTGTGGTTAACGCGAGCAAAACATGACCCAATTTGGCTCCGGATCTTAACCGGATGCGACTGGCACCCGGGCGATCTAAAGGCCGTGGGAAATGTTTATGGCGGAATTCTGAAGATTATGCCGAAAACCTCTTACCGTCAATAAGATTCGCTAAATTCGGATAATTCTGATCGGCGCGGGAGAAGACCGAAACTGACTCCGAGTGGCGGGCTGGGGGAGGTAGCGGCAGGCGGGACGCCTGCCGCTACATGGGCAATTTCGACTCATTCGGGGCAGAGTCGAGCCGCGCCCGACCGGCGGCTTTTGAAGCCGGCGGATTTAATCGCCATTAATGCGGCGATGACTTAGTCACGGAACAGCAACGGCGCCATTTCGTGCAGGCTGCGCCGCCAGGTCAGGAACTCGTGCGCGGTGTCCGGGGACACATAGGCCGTGTTCTGGACGCCCAATTGATTGAGGGCTTCATGATTGGCCAGAAGGCTGGTGGGGTTTTCGCGGCTGCCGCAACTGCAAAACACCACTTTGACCTGCTTCTTGAAGCTGGGGGTGTTGGTGACATCCGAGGGAGAAATCACCCCGCCGCTCAGCAGGCCGATATGCGAAAACACATCGAGATGCTTCAGGGCAATGCTGTGGGTTTCCATGCCGCCCATCGAGAGGCCGGCCATGCCGCGATGCTTTTGATCAGCAACCGTGCGGAAATTGGCGTCAATGTACGGGATCAATTCCTTGATGAGCACGGTCTCAAAGGCCGCGTTGTTGCCCATGGCGCCAAAGCCGCCCCGGCCGCCGCCCGGAAACCCGCCGCGAGCCTGATTCGTTCCGCCCGTGGGGGGAGCGCCAAATCCCGGCGCGCCACCAAACCCGCCGCCAGGACCACGTCCACCCGGACCGCCGGGACCACCCGGACCGCGTCCGCCGGGGCGCATGCCATCGTTGGTCAACCCGTAGGTCATGACGATGATGAAGGGCTTGGCTTTGTCTTCGGCAATCAAGTTATCCATGATTAAATTGGCATGACCTTGATTCCACCACGCATGTTCATCCTCACCCCAGCCGTGCTGGAGGTACAGGACCGGATAATGTTTCCGCGGATGCTGGTCGTAATCCGGCGGCGTGTAAACATAGGCCGTGCGAAAGGGGATGGTATTGGTGACTGCCGACGGGAAGAGCACTTGTTCGACCCGGCCATGCGGCACGTTCTTCACGGCGTAAAAATCCGCGTCATGCGCGGGGATTTCAATGCCGCTTTCCCAGCGGGTGGACCCATAAAAGTTCCCGGTGCCGGGGTCGTTAAAGACGCCGCCGTCGATCGAAAGATGATAATAATGGAAGCCCTCATCCATGGGGCCGGCGGTGGTGCCCACCCAGACGCCGTCCGCGCCTTTCGTGAGTGTGGTACCCCCGCTGCCACCGAGACCCAGACTCACGCTGACGCTTTGGGCGTTAGGGGCGATGATGCGAAACCGGGCATAGCGTTGCGAGTTCACCTGGGGATACAACTGGCCGGGCTGGTTCAGGGAGGAGGGCTTGAAGTCCTCGATCACGGCCTGGTTGGTTTGGGCAAAGGCGGAGAGCCCAGCCAGGAGGGTGAGACCTAATATTGTGGTTTTCATGGTTTAATTTCCGGAATGCTTGCGGAATTCACGGGTTGGTTGCGGGGTTGGGGAACGGCGTCCGGGACAAGCAGGGGAGGCGCCTATTCCAGTTTGAGAAATCGCTGGCGGGGCCGGAGACACTGCCACCGAGGCAGACGGAAGTGCCGCGACGGACCACCACGACTTCAGGTTGATGATTACTGGCTGCCATAATAGCAATGGCCACTGGATACGTTTTGCCAGCGGTGAAGCTTGCAAGGTAGGCAAAGAATTCAGCCCTGACCAGAACAAAATTGGGTGTCCGGCAGCGGCGGGCGCATCTTGACACTGCCCCCGATTAGTTGGTGGGCCAGAGTTCCTCCCAATGGTGGTTGTGGCGGGCTTCGATCAAGGCGCTGAGATGGCGCAT
>Ga0182012_10003461_pt1 | contig 16817 bp, 19 predicted proteins | sample 612S2SmetaG_FD_120486 | JGI IMG/M metagenome (GOLD analysis project Ga0182012, IMG submission 120486) | Permafrost microbial communities from Stordalen Mire, Sweden - 612S2S metaG | ecosystem: Environmental > Terrestrial > Soil > Wetlands > Permafrost | place: Sweden: Stordalen | collected...
GCGGTGTTCGGCCCCCGGGTCCGGGCCGAGGTGCCCCCGGGCTCCCGGCTCTACACCGGGGCCACCCGGCGGTCCATCCAGGTGCGGGATCAAGAGTGCACCCATCCGACCTGTGATGTCCGGTCCCCCCGGTGTGAGGTCGACCACATCCAGCCCTTCAGTGCCGGGGGACCCACCACCCAGGAGAACGGCCGGCTGCTGAGCGGCTTCCACAACCGGCTGCGCAACCAGCGGCCACCGCCCGACGGCTGAGAGTGAAGCGGCGGGACGGTGCGGGGCGGTGCGGGGCGGTGTGGGGGGCGGGACGGTGCGGGAGTCCGGCGGGCAGAGAGGCCGAACTGAGGGGACGAACCGATCGGGTGATCGGCGACACGGGCGCGGACCCGGGACGGATCACCGGCGGGAGATCACCTCGAGACCCGTGGCCACGACGCGCTCGATGGCGTCCAGACGTTCGGCGTAGGCCTCCGAGTCGATGTCCCGTGCCCACATGACGAGGGCGTCGTCCCCGGTCTCGGGGTAGTAGTTCCGGCGCACACCCACCGGGGCCATTCCGAACCGGTGGTAGAGGGCGAGCGCCGGTTCGTTCCCCACCCGGACCTCGAGGGTCAGGTGCCGGGCCCCCCGGCTCAGCCCGGTGCGTACCAGATCGACCATCAGTGCCTCCCCCAGCCTGCGGCCCTGCCAGGCCGGGTCGACAGCGATGTTGTTCACGTGCGACTCGTCGTCGATGAACATCTGGCCGGCGAACCCCACGATCTCCGATCCGACCCAGGCCGCCCGGTAGGCCCGGGACTTCCGCTGGGCCAACTCCTCGACGAACAGCCGGTGGGACCACGGATGGGGGAACACCGCCTGTTCGACGGCCAGAACACCCCGGAGGTCCTTGGTGCGCATGGGCGCCATCACCACCTCCACCGGGCGGTCGGTCGGACCGGTCACCGGGAGGGAGTGGACGTCACGGCGCGTCGCCGGTTTCGGGCGTGGGTGATGCGGAGGGGGCGGGGGCCCGGGGGGATGCGGGCTCGGGAGTGCGGGGGGCCCGCTGCTCCCAGTTGATCCGGGCGTCGGCCGCCCGGCGGTAGTCGGGGAGCAGATCCGGCGGTGACGCGGCCGGTGCGCCCCCGACCAGACGGTGGCGGGCCAACCGGGCCAGGACCGCGGGAGGCGGGGATGCCAGCGAGACCGCCCCGCTCAGGTCCAGCCGCGGATCGGCCGACAGCAGCGGGAGATAGCGGACGGCGCCGTCGCCCACCACGGTGATCCGGCCGTCCGACTCGGCCGATTCGGCCAACTCGGCCAACTCGGCCAACCAGGACGCCAGGTCCTCCGGAGCCAACGGCTCGGGACGGTCCACCCGGACCGATGCGGGATCCGGGGCCGTCTCACGGTCGAAGCGATAGGCGGCGGCGAACACCTCGCCCCGACGGGCATCGACCACGGCCACCACCGGTCGGCCGGGACCGGCTCCGGACCCGGACCCGGACCGGTCGGAGGCCGCCGCGGCCAGGGTGTCCAGACTGGACACGCCGATCACCCCGATCCCGAGCGCCTGGGCCAGGGCCTTGGCCGTGGCCACCCCCACCCGGAGGCCGGTGAACAGTCCGGGTCCGATGTCCACCGCGATCCGGTCGACGTCGGTGATCCGACATCCGGAGATGGCACAGACCTCCTCGATCAACGGGGCCAACTGCTCGGCATGGGCCCGGCCGCCCTCGTGGATCCGCTCCGCCGATCCGCCGTCGGCCCGGACCACCGCCACCCCGACTGCGTCAGTGGCCGTCTCGATGGCCAGCAGCACCTGCGGACCCGAGGACGTCTCCCGGTCCGGCCCGGTCATCGGTAGACGCCCCAGGGGGCCAGGATCGAGACCAGTGCCGGCCACCGGCCCGACCAGGCGTCGTCGGTGGGGGCCATGGTGATCTCCCGCGCGCCCTCGTCATCACCGGAAGGGGCCAGCCCCACCAGCAGGGCCCCGGTCCCGAGGACCGGCTCGGCCGCGTCCCCCCACTCGACCAGGGCCACACCCCCGTCGTCGACCAGCTCGGCCAGGCCGAGGTCGGCGATCTCCCGCAGGTGCTCGAGCCGGTAGACATCGGCGTGGAGCAGCACCCGCAGCGGGCCCGGGCCGGGAACCGGGTACTGGTGCACCAGGACGAAGGTGGGGCTGGTCACAGCGTCGGTGATCCCCAGGCCGGCGGCGAACCCCTGGGCGAAGGTGGTCTTGCCCGCCCCCAGGTCCCCGGCCAGCAGGAGGACATCCCCCGGCCCGCACAGAGCGGCCACCGCCCCGGCCAGTCGACGGGTCTCCCCGGCGGAGGGTGTGGTGACCACGACGGCTCCGGAACCGGTGGTCGGGTCACCCGTCCGGCCGGTGCCGGTCATGTCGTCCATCCGAGCAGCTGCTTGGCCCGGATGAGGTCGGCCCGCATTTCGGCCACCACCACGCCGCCGGAACGCAGGGCGGCCGCCGGATGGTAGGTGGGCACCAGCTGGAAACGGTCCACCGGGTAGGACCGCCCCCGGACCTTGGTGATCCCCTGGTCGGTCCCGAGGAGCAGGCGGGTGGCGAAGTTGCCCAGGCTGACCACCACCACGGGGGCGATGAGTTCGAGCTGGGATGCCAGGTAGGGCCGGCAGGCGGTGATCTCGGCGGCGGTGGGATCGCGGTTGTCGGGCGGACGGCACTTGACCACATTGGCAATGTAGAACCGGGAGCGGTCCACGCCCATCTCCTCGGCCACCAGCCGGTCGAGCAGCCGGCCCGAGCGGCCGACGAAGGGCTCCCCCTGGAGATCCTCGTCCCGGCCGGGGGCCTCGCCCACGAACATCAGGTCGGCGGCCGGGTCGCCGACCCCGAACACCACCTGGGTGCGGGTGGCCGAGAGCGGGCACCGGATGCAGCCGGCCGCCTCGTCGGCCAGCACGGCCAGACCCGAGCCTCCCGCTGCACCACCCGCCGGCCCGCCAACGGCACCTCCGACCGGACTCACGGCCGGGGCCCCCCGTCCGGCGTCCCTTGTGCCGCACGCTCCACGAAGCGGCGGGGCACCCGCGGACTGATGCCGCAGAGGACCTCGTAGCTGATGGTGCCCAGCCGGCCGGCCCATTCGTCGGCCGTGATCTCATCGTCCCCCTGGCGGCCGATGAGGACGACCTCGTCACCCACCTCCACCGGGGACGAGCCCGGGGGGCCGCAGTCGACCATCACCTGGTCCATGGTGACCGTCCCGGCCAGGGGACGACGGATGCCCCGGATGAGAACTTCCCCGCCCTGATCGAAGAGGCGCCGTGGCACGCCGTCGGCGTACCCCACCGGCAGGGTGGCGACCAGCGAACGGTGATCGAGGGGACGGCGGCGACCGTAGGAGGGTCGCTCGCCGGCATCGAGTGTGCGCACGAAGGTCACACGGGTCCGGAACGAGAGCACCGGTTCCAACCGCCTGCCGGCTGTGGCTGTGGCTGTGGCTGTGGCTGTGGCTGTGGCTGTGGTGACGGCATCGGCCAGTGCCGGCGTGGGCGCCACCCCGTAGAGGGCGATACCGCACCGGACCAGGTCGTGGCGGGCATCGGGGATGCCGATGGCCCCGGCCGAGTTGGCCACGTGGACCAGCGGAGGGTGGTGACCGTCCGCCGCCAGCTCCGCCAGGACGGCACGGAACCTCTCCAGCTGGACCGCAGTGAACTCCCGGTCGACCGGGGCGGTTCCCTCGGCCACGGCCAGATGGGTCCACACCGCACCCAGGTGGAGCCCGGGGTCGGACTCGATGGTGGTGGCCAGGCCGGGTGCGTCCACCGGATCGGCGCCCACCCGGTGCATGCCGGTGTCCACCTTGAGGTGAACCTCGGCCGGGGGATGCCCCCCGGCGGCCACCGCCGCACTCAGGCATCCGAGACCGGCGTCGGTGTAGACGGTCGGGATCAGGCGACGTGCCACGGCCTCGGCCATGGCGTCCGCGGGTGGCTCGGAGAGCACCAGGACGGGGGCCTCGATGCCGGCCTGGCGCAGGGCCACACCTTCTTCCACCAGAGCCACGGCCAGCCACGAGGCGCCACCTTCCAGCGCCGCCCGGGCCACCGGGGCCGCACCGTGCCCGTAGCCGTCCGCCTTGACCACGGCGCACAGGCCGGCCGGGCGGCACAGGTCGACCAGGAGGGCGGCGTTGTGACGGAGCGCATCGAGATCGATGTCGGCCCAGGCCGGGCGCCAGAGGTCAGCCACGACCACCTGCCACCGGGTGGTCCGGGTGGTCCGGGTGGTCCGGGGTGCCGGACCGCTCCGAAAGTACCCCTGCGATCAGGTCGGGGAGGTCGCCCGCCACCAGTCCCTCCCGCCGGCCGCGGGCCCCGGCCCGCCCGTGGACATGGGCGGCCAGCGCTGCGGCCTCGAGGGGCGCCACCCCCCGGGCCAGCAGGGCGCCGATGAGACCCGAGAGGACGTCGCCGGTCCCGGCCGTGGCCAGCGCCGGCGTGCCGGACCGGCCCAGCCGGACCCGGCCGGCCGGGTCGGCCACCGCCGTGGTGGGTCCCTTCACCAGGGCCACCGCACCGGAGGAATCGGCCAGCCGGCGGGCGGCGGCGATCCGGTCGGACCCGGGGTCGGCCCCGCACAGCCGGGCGTACTCCCCGTCGTGGGGGGTCAGTACCACCGGCGAACGGGCCTGGAGCGAATCGTCCGCACCTACCCGGCCCAGGGCGAACAGCCCGTCGGCATCGACCACCACCGGCACCGGCGACTCGGCCACCAGCCTCCGCACCGCGGAGGCGGTGTCGGGGTGCCGTCCCAGGCCCGGACCGACCACCACGGCGGCACAGCGCGACGCCGCCTGCAGGGCATCTCCCGACCACTCCCGGGCCGGGAGCTCCACACTCACCGCTTCGCTGGACGGAGACTGGATCAGGTCCCCGCCGGGGACACCGAGGCGGACCATCCCGGCCCCCGACCGGTAGGCGGACCGGGCGCACAGGCCGGCGGCACCGGTCATCCCCGGGGAACCGGCCACGATCAGAACGGCCGCCGACCACTTGTTGCCCCCGTGGCGGCGGGGAGGGATCAGACGCCCCACATCGGAGTCCTCGATGACCCGGACGGCCGGGTGGCCCGGGTCGAGGCCGATGTCGGCCACCTGCACCTCTCCGGCCAGCCGGGCGCCGTCCCCCTGGACCAGGCCCGGCTTGAGGGCCACGAAGGTCACGGTCCGCCAGGCCGGGCACGGGGACCCCGCCGCCTCGCCGGTGTCGCCGAGGACGCCCGAGGGGATGTCGACGGCCAGCACCGGGGTCCCCGGGACCACGGTGGGCGACCGGTACTCACCCCGGAAGCCGGTGCCGTAGGCGGCGTCGATGACGAGATGGGCCGGCCCCAGCGAGTCGGCCGTCCCCGCCTCCACCACCACCACCCGGGCCCCCCGGCGACGGAGGACCGACGCCGCCACCCGCCCGTCGGCGCCGTTGTTCCCCCGCCCGGACACCACCACCACCCGGCGACCGTAGGTCCCGCCCATCAGGTCCATGGCGGCCCTGGCCACGGCCAGTCCGGCCCGTCCCACCAACTCGTCGAGGGGGATGGAGGCAGCCGCGGCGGCGTCGACGGCGTTCATCTCGGGAACGGTCAGGACCGGCAGCATGCCCTGACGCTAGGGCTTCAGGAGCGGCCCCGTGGACAGGCCCTCCGCCGCCACCGGGGCCCCCTCCGCCACCACCAGGGCCATGGCCACCCGGTCGGTGTGGGTGAGCGAGAGGTGCCACCCCACCACCCCGGCGGCCCGGGCCCGGACGGCGGCCGAACCGTGCAGGACCAGCACCGGTGCCCCGAGGTCGACCCGGACCACCTCCACCTCGCTGAACCGGAAGGCGCCCAGACCCACGCCGAGGGATTTCATGACGGCCTCCTTGGCCGCGAAGCGGGTGGACAGCCGGGGGACCGGGTCCACCGCCGCCCCGGCGTAGGCCCGCTCCCCGGCTGTGAACAGCCGGTCGGCCAAAGTGGGACGGCGGGCCAGCACCCGGCGGAACCGGTCCATCTCCACCGCGTCCACACCGATGCCGGCGACCCGGCCGGTCAGCCCACCCGTGGCGATCAGGTCCCCCACCGCCCCGGCCAGCGCCGTGGTCAACGGGGCGCCCCCGGGGCTCACGCGGGGCTCACGCGTGCCTCACGCGGGGCTCACTCGACGGTGACCACCTTGGCCAGGTTGCGGGGTCGGTCGACATCGTGACCGTGGAGACGGGCCAGCGAGTACGCGAACAGCTGCAACGGCACCACATCGACGACGGGGGAGAACAGGTGGGGGGTGGCGGGAACCCACAGCACCGAGTCGGCCTGCCGGGCGGTCTCCTCGTCGCCTTCGTCAGCCACCAGCACCACCGTGGCCCCCCGGCTCCGCACTTCGGCCACGTTGCTCATCATCTTCTCCCACACCGGGGTCCGGGTGGCGACCCCGATGACCACCGTCCCCGGTTCGACCAGGGCGATGGGGCCGTGCTTGAGCTCGCCGGCCGGAAAACCCTCGGCCCGGAGGTAGGAGAGCTCCTTCAGCTTGAGGGCGCCCTCCAGGGCCACCGGGTAGCCGACGTGGCGCCCGAGGAAGATGAACGACGGGGAGTCGCGGTAGAGGGCGGCCACCGAGCCGTACTCGTCGGCCCGTTCCAGGGCCCGGCCCACCTTGTCGGGCAGCTGGCCCAGGGCCAGAAACAGGGACCGGGCCTCCTCGGGGACCAGGGTGCCGCGCACCTGACCGAGGTAGAGGGCCAGAACCTCGAGGGCGGTGATCTGCGCCAGGTGGGTTTTGGTGGCGGCCACCCCGATCTCCGGGCCGGCCCGGGTGTAGAGCACGGCATCGGCCTTGCGGGCCATGGAGGAGTCGACGACGTTGGAGATGACCAACACCTTGGCCCCGTGCCGGCGGGCCTCTTCCAGGGCCTCCATGGTGTCCACGGTCTCCCCCGACTGGCTGACCCCGATGACCAGGGTCCGGTCGTCCAGCACGGGGTCGCGGTAACGGAACTCGCTGGAGATGTCGATCTCCACCGGCAGCCGGGCCCAGTGCTCGATGGCGTATTTGGCCATGAGGCCGGCGTGGTAGCTGCTGCCGCAGGCCACGATGAACACCTTGGTCACGGCCCGGAACTGCTCGGGGGTGATGTGGACGTCGTCAAGGTCGAGGGTCCCGTCGGGCAGGAGCCGGTCCAGCAGGGTGTCGGCCACCGCCTGGGGCTGTTCCCGGATCTCCTTGCTCATGTAGTCGTCGAAACCGTCCTTGCGGGCCGAATCGAGGTCCCAGTCGACCGAGAGGCGGTCCGGTTCCACCTCGGTGCCGTCGAGGGTGGTCACCCGGATCCGGCCCGGCCGCAGTTCGGCGATCTGGTCGTCATCGAGGACGAAGAAGTCCCGCGTGAGTCCGAGGATGGCCGGCACGTCCGAGGCCAGGAAGGCCGCCGATCCGTTCACCCCCATCAGCAACGGGGAGACCCGGCGGGCCGCCACGATCAGGTCGGGCTGATCCGAATGCACCACGGCCACCGAAAAGGTCCCGCGGATCCGGGTGAGGGCGTGACGGACCGCCCCGACCAGTCCCCCTCCGGGGTGGGCGGCCAGTGCCGCCTCGATGAGATGGGCCAGGACCTCGGTGTCGGTGTCCGAGGCGAAGGCGTGGCCGGCCGCCGCCAGCTCGTCGCTCAGCTCGACATGGTTCTCGATGATGCCGTTGTGCACCAGGGCCAACCGCCCCGTGCAGTCCATGTGGGGATGGGCATTGTCCTCGGTGGGCCCCCCGTGGGTGGCCCACCGGGTATGGCCAAGACCGGCGGAGGCACCGTCGGGGGCGGCCTCGGTCCGTTTGACCAGGTCGTCCAGCGAACGGGTCCCGTTGGCCGCCCGGGCCCGCCAGATGCCGGTCGCACCGGACCCACCGGAACCACCGGTCGCACCGGACCCACTGGAACCACCGGTCGCACCGTCTGTCCCCACCAGCACCAGACCGGCGGAGTCGTACCCGCGGTACTCCAGACGGCTGAGGCCCTCCAGCAGGACCTCGACCACCCCGCCGTCGTCCCCGTCGGCCGGCCTACCGGCGATCGTCGACCCCGACCCCGAGGTGATTCCGATGATGCCGCACATGTAGGGGGAGGCTAGTGGGCGCCAGACCCGGGGAGGGTCCATCGGCACCGCCGGAAGGTCTCAGCCGGGGGTGGCGGCGGCCGAGTTCAGCTCGAACTCCACCAGGGTGCCCAACCGCTGGGCGATCTCCTCGGCCACCCCGTCGCCCACCGCTTCGACCATGACCCGGACCAGGGGCTCGGTGCCACTGGGCCGCAACAGCACCCGGCCGCCGGTCCCCAGCCGCTCCTCCTCCTCGGCCACCGCCGACCACACCGCCTCGGCCCCGTCCAGCAGCTCGGTGTTGGGCACCGGCACGTTGACCAGGACCTGGGGGACCCGGTCGACCAGCCCGTCCAGCAGTTCGGCCAGAGGCCGGCCGCTCCGGGTCACCAGGTCGGCCAGGACCAGTCCGGTGAGGAGGCCGTCGCCGGTGGTGGCCAGCAGCCGGAACACGATGTGGCCGGACTGCTCGCCCCCGAGGGCGAACCCGTCCTGGTCCAGGGCCGCCAGCACGTGTCGGTCTCCCACCGGGGTCTCCTTCACGATGATTCCCCGGTCCTGCATGGCCATGCGGAACCCGAGGTTGGTCATCACCGTGACCACCACGGTGTTGCCGGCCAGCTGGCCCCGCCGGGCCAGATCCAGGGCGAACAGGGCCAACAGCTCGTCCCCGTTGACCACCCGGCCCCCGGCGTCCACGGCCAGCAGGCGGTCGGCGTCCCCGTCCAGGGCCAGGCCCAGATCGGCGTGGTGCTCCACCACGGCGGCGGCCAGGGTGGTGGTGCAGGTGGACCCGCAGCCGTCGTTGATGTTGGTCCCGTCCGGATCGCAGCCGATGGCCACCACCTCGGCGCCCAGACGTTCGTACACCGTGGCGGCCAGGGCCGAGGCGGCACCGTTGGCGCTGTCCACCACCAGCCGCAGGCCGTCCAGGCGGCGCCCCTCCAGGAGGGTGCCCAGATGCTCGACGTAGGCGTCCCCGGCGCCGGGCTCGACCCGGAGGACGCCGACGCTGTGCCCCACCAGGCTCCGGGGGCCCTTGACCGAGGGATCCAAGATGCGTTCCAGCTCGTCCTCGATGGCCGCCTCGACCTCGGGGCCCAGCTTCGTGCCGCCGGAGGCGAAGAGTTTGATGCCGTTGTCGGCGAAGGGGTTGTGCGACGCCGAGATGACCACGGCCGGGAGGCCCCGGGTGGCGGACAGCCAGGCCAGGGCCGGTGTGGGCAGGACCCCGACATCGACCACGTCGGCCCCCTCGCCGGCCAGGCCGGCCGAGAGCGCGGCCTGGAGCATGGGACCCGACCGGCGGGTGTCCCGTCCCACCAGAAACGTGGTGGCGGTGATGGTGCGGGCCACCGCCCGCCCCAGTGCCATGACCAGATCGGTGGTCAATTCGGCGTTGGCGACACCCCGGATGCCGTCGGTGCCGAACCTGGTTCTGGCCACGCGGTCTACCGCTTGGAGTACTGCGGAGCCTTGCGGGCCTTCTTCAGTCCGTACTTCTTCGATTCCTTCTCCCGGGAGTCCCTGGTGAGGAAACCCGCCCGCTTGAGGGTGGCCCTCAGCTCGGGGTCCAGCTGGCACAGGGCGCGGGCGATGCCCAGCCGGAAGGCGCCGGCCTGGCCGGAGACCCCCCCGCCGTCGATGGTCACGTCGATGGCCCACGACTCGGTGGTGTCGGTCAGCCGCAGCGGTTCGGTCACGATCATCCGGTGGGTGGCCGAGGTGAAATAGTCCTCGAAGGCGTGGCCGTTGACGGTGATGGCCCCCTGCCCCGGACGGATCCGGACCCGGGCCACGGCACGCTTGCGACGTCCGGTGGTGCTGCAGATGGGGACGGTGTTGGGCACGGGGTGCTCCTTGCGATCGGTCGTCGCGGCCACCGGGTCGGCGGTGGTGCTCACGCGCCGCTCCGGGTGGAGGCGGTGCGGCGGGCCGCGGGGAGGTCGAGAGGTTCGGGGGACTGGGCGGTGTGCGGATGGTCGGCACCGGCGTACACCTTCAACTTGGTGGCCATCTGGCGCCCGAGGCGGTTCTTCGGGAGCATCCCGGTGATGGCGTTGCGCACCACCTGGTCGGCCCGGTCCACCATCAGGTCGCTGTACCGGGTGGCAGTGAGGCCGCCCGGATAGCCGCTGTGGCGGTAGGCCAGTTTGCTCTCGGCCTTGCCCGAGGTCAGGACGACCTTGTCGGCGTTGATGACGATGACGTGGTCGCCGGTGTCGAGGTTCGGGGTGAAGATGGCCTTGTGCTTGCCGCGCAGCACCGACGCCACCTCGGTGGCCAGGCGGCCGAGCACCAGCCCGTCGGCGTCGACGATGTGCCAGGCGCGGGTGATGTCGGCTGGCTTGGGGGTGTACGTGCGCACAGACGTTCCTTGTTCGGTGAGGCTGGGGTTCGATGCCCGTTTTCCGGGCGGGGCGGGACGGCGACCGGAGGCCCTGGCGTCCCTTACCCGGTCCCTACTGGAGGGAGCCTGGACCCGGGCCGAGCCCGGTGGCCTCCTAGGATACGACCACCGGACCCTGCGAGGCAAGCCGGTCGGCCCCGTAGCGCACCGCCATCAGGGTCAATCCCTGGGGTGGGGCGGGCGATGAGGCCTGCTGACGGTCGCAGGACCGGAGGATCCACACCATGTCCGAGGGCCGCTTCCGGCCCCTCCCCACGTCCACCAGCGTGCCCACCAGGGACCGCACCATCTGGTGGCAGAAGGCGCCGGCTTCGATCTCGAAGGCCAGCAGGCTGCCCACGGCCGGGGCCAGAGCCGGGGCCGCCACCGGGGCCGGAGCCGGGGCCAGAGCCGGGGCCACCACCGGGGCCGGTTGGCGGGTCGGGTCGGTGGTGGAACCGTCGGCCACGCCGCTGAGGCGGGTCCAGCGCACCTCGGTCACCCGACGGGTGAGCGGGGTTTCGGGGGTGGTGCCCGGAACACGCCGGCAGAAGGCCCGGAAGTCGTGCTCACCGAGGAGGGTGTCCGAGGCCGCCTGCAGCGAACGCAGGTCCAGGGGGTCGGAGACGTGCCAGGACACCCCGGCCAGAAGGGGATCGGGAACCGGGGCGTTGAGCACGAGGTAGCGGTAGCGGCGGGCGGTCGCCGAGTGGCGGGCGTCGAATCCGGGCGGCGCGACGGCCGCCTCGCGGACCACGATGGCCGGGGCCAGCTGGCTGTTGCACGACCGGACCAGGGCGTCGCCGTCCAGACGGGCGGACAGGTCGGCGGCCAGGTCGAAATGGACGACCTGCTCGAGGGCGTGGACCCCCTTGTCGGTCCGCCCGGCGCAGGTCAGGATGACCGGGGCGCGGGCGATCCGACCGAGTGCTCCGCTGAGGGCGTCGGCCACCGTGCGCTGGCCCTCCTGGGCCGCGAAGCCGTGGAAGCCCGATCCGTCGTAGGCCACCGTCAGCCGCCAACGGACGGAGGGTTGATCCGCCCCCCCGGGGAGGGGGGCCGACATCAGACCAGTTCGATTTTGGCCATCGGCGCGTTGTCCCCGAGCCGGTTGCCCAGCTTGAGGATGCGGGTGTAGCCACCCGGCCGGTCGGCGTAACGCGGGCCGATCTCGGCGAAGAGCTTGTGCGCCATGTCCTTGTCCCGGATGAACGCCACCACGTTCCGCTGCCGGGCCACGCCACCCTTGGCCGCCGCCGTGATGACCTTCTCGGCCACCGGACGGAGGGCCTTGGCCTTGGCCTCGGTGGTGACCAGGTACTCCGCGGCGATGAGGGAGGCCACCAGGTTCCCCATCATGGCCTTCTGGTGGGCCGAGCTGCCGCCGAAGCGACGCCCCTTCTTCGGTGTGCCGAGCATGTCCGGTCCTCAGTCCTTGACCCGCAGGGACAGTCCCCGCTCGTCGAGCTTCTGGAGCACCTCGTCGAGCGACTTCTGTCCGAAGTTGGTGATGTTGAGCAGATCGTCGAGGGTGCGGTCCACCAGCTCGCCGATGGTGTTGATCTGGGCCCGCTTGAGGCAGTTGCGGGGCCGCTCGGTGAGGTCGAGATCCTCGATGCGAAGGTCGAGATCGGGGGAGCCGGTGCCCACCGTACCGACCTCGCCCAGATCGAGGCCCATGGGCTCGTCCTCGAGGTCGGCGACCAGGCCGACCAGGGTCCGGAGGGTGTCGCCGGCCGAGGCCAGAGCCTCACGGGGGGTCAGGGACCCGTCGGTCTCGATGTCCAGCACCAGACGGTCGAAGTCGGTGGACTGCTCCACCCGGACCGGCTCGACGGTGAAGGCCACCCGGCGGACCGGGGAGAAGATGGCGTCCACCGGGATGACCCCGATGGTCGGGGAACGCTTCGACTTGTCGGCCGACAGGTAGCCCCGACCCCGTTCCACGGTCAGGTCCACGGCCAGCCGGCCCTTGGCGTTGAGGGAGGCGATGTGCTGGGACGGGCTCAGGACCTCGACGTCCGCCGTCACCTGCAGGTCGCCGGCGGTGGCGTCGCCGGGGCCCCGCTTGTCCAGGCGGATGGTGACCGGCTCGTCACTGTGCACGCGGAACAGCAGGTCCTTGAGGTTGAGGATGAGGTCGGTGACGTCCTCTTTGACCCCGGGGAGGGTGGTGAACTCGTGGAGGGCGTCGTCGAAGCGGACCTGGGTGATCGAGGCACCGGGAATGGACGACAGGAGGGTCCGCCGCAGGGAGTTCCCCAGGGTGTGCCCGAATCCGGGGTCGAGGGGTCCGACCGCGAACCTCTGGCGGTTGTCCTCTTCTTCACCGATGGCTTCGACGGTGGGGCGCTGGATGATGAGCATGCTGATCGTGGCTCCTAGGCGGTGTGATGCGCAGTATCGGTAGGGGTGGGGTCGGGGTGGTCGGTACGGGTGGGGGCTACTTGGAGTACAGCTCGACGATGAGCTGCTCCTGGACGGGCTCGTCGATGTGCTCCCGCAGGGGTAGGGAGAACACCCGGATCTCGAAGCGGTCGCCGACGGTCTCCAGCCACGGGGGCAGGGGCCGGTCGAGGGTGTCTAGATTGCGGCGGACGTGGAACAGCTCACGGGAGGAGGGCTTGAGGGCCACCACGTCACCCTGGCGGACCCGGTAGCTCGGGATGGTGACCCGCTTGCCGTTCACCAGGACGTGGCCGTGCCGGACGAACTGGCGGGCCTGGGACCGGCTGGCACCCCATCCGGCCCGGAAGGCCACGTTGTCCAGCCGGAGCTCCAACATGCGCAACAGGTTCTCACCGGTGATTCCCGGAGCCCGGTTGGCCTCCACGTACAGGTTGTGGAACTGCCGCTCGAGGAGTCCGTAGATCCGGCGGGCCTTCTGCTTCTCGCGGAGCTGGCCGAGGTACTCCGACCCCTGGCGCATGCGGTCACGGCCGTGCTCCCCCGGGGGGTAGGCGCGGCTGTGCCGGTCGGTCACCGCCTCGGAGACCGGGCACTTCATCGAATAGCAGCGCTCCCCCTTCAGGAAGAGCTTGGTGCGCTCCCGGCGACAGAGCCGGCAGACGGGTCCGGTGTAACGAGCCATGCGTGAACCTTTCGTCCCTTCGTGTCCGGCCTAGACCCGCCGCCGCTTTTTGGGGCGGCAGCCGTTATGGGGGATAGGGGTCACATCTTTGATGCCGGCCACTTCGATACCGGCCGCGGCCAGGGAGCGGATGGCCGTCTCACGACCGGAGCCGGGGCCCCGGACCAGCACATCGACCCGGCGGACCCCGTGTTCCATGGCCCGCTTGGCACACTGCTCGGCGGCCAGCTGGGCGGCGAACGGGGTGGACTTGCGGGAGCCCTTGAACCCGACGTTTCCAGCCGACGCCCAGGCCAGGACGTTGCCCTCGGGATCGGCGATGGACACGATGGTGTTGTTGAACGAACTCTTGATGTGGGCCACACCGAAGGTGACGTTCTTGCGCTCACGCTTGCGGGGACGGCGGGCCCCGGGGGCCGGCTTGGTGGTCTTGGCCATTACTTGCGAACCTTCTTCTTTCCGGCGACCGTCTTCTTCGGTCCTTTACGGGTACGGGCGTTGGTGTGGGTGCGCTGGCCGTGGACCGGCAGCCCCTTGCGGTGACGGATGCCCTGGTAACAGCCGATCTCCATCTTGCGCTTGATGTCCTGGGAGACGTCCCGCCGCAGATCGCCCTCCACCTGCAGGTTGGCGTCGATGTAGTTCCGGAGGCGGGTCACCTCCTCGTCGGTGAGGTCACGCACCCGGGTGTCGGGGTTGGTCTCGGTGGCCGCGCAGATCTGCTGCGAGGTGGTCCGGCCGATGCCGAAGATATAGGTGAGCGAGATCTCCAACCGCTTCTCACGGGGGATGTCCACGCCTGAAATGCGGGCCACGTGTGCCTCTTTCTCTCTTACGCCCGGACCGGTCGCATCAACCCTGGCGCTGCTTGTGGCGCGGGTTTTCGCAGATGACGAAGACCCGCCGGTGGCGACGGATCACTTTGCACTTCTCACACATCGGCTTGACGCTCGGTCGGACCTTCACGTTCTCTTCCTCGTCTGACTGCCGGCCCCTGTGGCCACCGGCCTCTGTGACTACTGCTCGCTGTGACTACTGCGCTCTGACTACTGCTCGCTGTGACTACTGCTCGCTGTGACTACTGCGCTGTGACTACTGCGCTCTGACTACTGCTCTCTGTGGCACCGCCGGCCCGGTCCCCGAACGGGCCGCCGTCAGTGGTTCCGGGTGGTTCAGCCGGCCCGGAGACCGGCCCCGTCGGGTCCGGTCCGGAGGCCGATCACTTGTACCGGTAGGTGATCCGTCCCCGCGCCAGGTCGTACGGGGTGATCTCCACCTGCACCTTGTCGCCGGGAAGGATCCGGATGCGGTGCATCCGCATCTTGCCGGAGCTGTGGGCCAGGACCTTGTGGCCGTTCTCCAGTTCCACCCGGAACATGGCGTTCGGCAGGGGCTCCACGACCGTGCCTTCCAGCACGATGGCGTCTTCTTTGGGCTTGGGCAGGTGAATCTCCTCGGTACTCTGTCTGTCTTGTCCGCTCGGCCCGGAGGTCGACGTGCGTCACGAACCACTGGTTGTCGTTCGTCCACACCGCATTCGGGGGCACCTCCAAGGAGCGCCACCGGGACGGGATCAGCCCACCGCAGCACAGCCGCGGCAGCCGAATGAATAGTTTAGCCCTTTATGGCCGAATTGCCAGTTCGACCCGCAAATCAGCAGATCGGGCCCGGCGGGGGGCCGGCCGGGGGGCCGGAGCCGACCCGACCGGGGCCCCGGAGCCGTCCCCGGGCGGAGCCCCGGGTCACAGGACGGTGAACACCTCCGGGCCGTCCTCGGTGACGGCGATGGTGTGCTCGAAGTGGGCCGACAGGCGGCCGTCGGCGGTCACCACGCTCCACCCGTCGTCGAGCTGGACGGTGGCGGCGGAGCCGGCGTTGACCATGGGTTCGACGGCGAAGACCATCCCGGTCTTCAGGGTGGGGCCCGGAGTGCCGGGCCAGTAGTTGGGGACCTGGGGCTCCTCGTGCATGGCCGTGCCGATGGCGTGACCGACATACTCCCGGACCACCGAGAAACCGGCCGCCTCGGCCACCTGCTGGACGGCCCGTCCCACCTCGTGGAGGCGGTTCCCGGGGGTGAGCTGGTCGATCCCGGCCATGAGGCTCTGCTCGGTGACCTCCATCAGCCGGACGGCCTCCTTCGACACCTCCCCCACCCCCATGGTGTAGGCGGCGTCGCCGTGGTAGCCCTCGATGATGGCCCCGCAGTCCACCGAGATGATGTCCCCCTCCTCGAGGATCACCGTCTCGGAGGGGATGCCGTGGACGATCATCGAGTTGGGCGAGGTGCAGATGACGGCGGGGAAGCCGTGGTAGTTGAGGAAGTTCGAGCCCGCGCCCCGCTTCTCCAGCACCTGGCGTGCCACCCGGTCGATCTCGGCGGTGGACACCCCGGGCTTGACCGCTTCCCGGGTGGCTTCGTGGATCTCGGCCACCACCCGGCCGGCGCGGCGCATCTTGGCCAGTTCCTCGGCGTTCCGTCTCATCGCGCTGCTCGCCTCATACCCTCATCGTACGGACCGGCTCACGTCGGCCAGCCACCCTTCTGCCCCCGGCGCTGCTCGATGACCTTGACCATCCGGCGGGTGACGGCGTCGGGCGATCCCGTGCCCGGCACCGAGGCCAGCTGGTTGCGGTCCCGGTACCACTCGATGAGCGGGGCGGTCTGTCGCTCGTAGAGCTCCAGGCGGCGCTCGATGGCCTCCTCGGTGTCGTCCTCACGCTGGACCACCTCGCCCCCACAGACGTCGCACGTCCAGTTGATCAGGGGCGGGGAGGACAGCGAGTAGTTGGCACCGCAGTCCGTGCACACGCGGCGGGCGGCCAGGCGCCGCCACCGGCGGCCGGTCGCTACGTGAAGCAGCCGGACGGGCCGGGAGGCAAGGCGCAGCTCGACGGCCTGCCGACCCTGGGTGCCGCCCTCACCCAGCTGGCGCACCGCGAGCAGACGGACCCACCCGGTGGCCAGTCCCCGGACGGCCAGCCGTCGTCGGGGCACGGCAGCCGCGGTACCGGCGCCATGTGGGTGCCCCCGACGACGATGAACCGGGCCTCGGTACCCATGCCAGAGGGGTACGGTCCGGTGGGGACGGTGCCGCCCGGCACCCCCCAACCCGCTCCCGCGGCCCAGGCGCCGGTGCAGGCTCCGCCGGCCGCCCCGGGCGGGCATCCCGCCGGCTGGTATGCCGACTACACCGGCACCGGGCTGCTCCGCTGGTGGGACGGGCAGCAGTGGA
>Ga0182012_10003462_pt1 | contig 16816 bp, 15 predicted proteins | sample 612S2SmetaG_FD_120486 | JGI IMG/M metagenome (GOLD analysis project Ga0182012, IMG submission 120486) | Permafrost microbial communities from Stordalen Mire, Sweden - 612S2S metaG | ecosystem: Environmental > Terrestrial > Soil > Wetlands > Permafrost | place: Sweden: Stordalen | collected...
CTCACCATCACCGCCTCGACGCCCAATGGCACCAATGTCTATTTCACCACTTCGGCCTATGGCGGATGCAGTTCGCCGCTGAACCTCTCATCCTCGCCACCTAGCGGCAGCACGTTCCCCATTGGGCAGACCACGGTGACCACCACGGCCTCTGACAATTGCGGCAATACCACGAATTGCACCTTCACCGTTACCGTCAACCGGCAAACGTATCCGCCCATTGTCCTGACCTGTTCCTCCAATCTCACCATCACCGCCTCGACGCCCAATGGCACCAATGTCTATTTCACCACTTCGGCCTATGGCGGATGCAGTTCGCCGCTGAACCTCTCATCCTCGCCACCCAGTGGCAGCACGTTCCCCATTGGCCAGACCACGGTGACCACCACGGCCTCTGACAATTGCGGCAATACCACGAATTGCACCTTCACCGTTACCGTCAATCGGCAAACGTATCCGCCCATTGTCCTGACCTGTTCCTCCAATCTCACCATCACCGCCTCGACCCCCAACGGGACCAATATCTATTTCACCACCTCGGCCTACGGTGGCTGTAGTTCGCCGCTGAACCTCTCATCCTCCCCACCCAGCGGCAGCACCTTCCCGATTGGCCAAACCATCGTGACCACCACCGCCTCTGACAACTGCGGCAATACCACCAATTGTACCTTTACCGTCACGGTCACCCCGCAAAACACCTCCGCCATGGTCCTGAGCATCGGGACCTTCAGCAACCAACTGCGCTTGAGTTGGCCGGCCAGCTTCGCCGGTTATACGCTGGCCAGCAGCCCCGACCTGTTTTCCCCGGTTTGGAAAGTAGTCACCAACCAGCCGATGTTTGACGCCAATGGCACAAGCGTTCTGCTGCCACTGTCCAGCACCCAGCAGTTCTTTCAGCTACTGCCGCCTTGAATTGAATCACACCGCGCGCTGCGCGCCAGCAGCCAGACCGACAAGGCGATAAGTACGGCATTCTCCGCCAGCTTGCGGCAAATGAATTCCTCGCCATTTCCGCAGCCGCAATCAAATTTCACCGCGCAAAACGAAATGGCCAGCAACGACTTCAAGGCCAGCGCCCGGTGCAGCACCGCGGCGGTGAAGGGAATCAGCAACACCAGCGACACCAGGGCCGTGCCCCGCACCGCAATTCCCGCCATGAGAAATAATCCGCAGGCCATTTCAAACCACGGCAGCCACGCGGCAATGGCATTGAGCACGGTGGCGTGGTGAACCAGGTCATACTGCCGGACTAGCTTGAGAAAATCCACTGGCTGCAGTGCCTTGGCACCGCCCATATAAACGTAGGCGCCACCCAAAATCCAACGGGCAGCCAGGTTCAGCCAGGCCTCCCGCCGCCGGTCCGAACCAGTTTGCGCCTGACTCATGGCGCGCCTTTCCCCAAGTGATCGCTGTTCTGCGCGCCGGTTTCCACCGGCTGGGCCAGCGCCTCCCATTCCCCGATGCCACCCCCGTAAACTGATATTTTTCCCCCGGGGATGCCCACGTCCTTAAGCAGCGTCGCGGCCGTGACGCTGTCGTCACAATCACCCCCATGGCAATAGACCACAATCACCTCCGCCGCCTGGGCGGCCGGCAGCACGACGGGAAAGTACTTCTCCGGATGGTAAGGATCAAACAACCAGGCCCCCGGTACATGGCCGGCGAGGTACTCTCCCTCATTGCGGGCATCCACAAAAATGATGTGCCCCGTCAATCGGCGCGGATCGGCAAACCAGGCGATGACTTGATTACTGACGGCCAGTTGCATGCCGGCGGCGCGCAGTTCGCCCTCCAGGGTTTCGGTCGGCGGCAGGTTGGTGACCGTGGCCACCACGTTGCGGACGATGTCAAGGTTGGTGCTGGCAATGGCCGGGAAATAATTCCGCGTCAGACTCAACCCGCGCGGGGAAAGTTGATTGGCCAGGACAGCCAACGCCAAACCGGCCAGCGTGACCGCCAAACCCTCGCCGATGATGGAAAAAACCCTCCGCAACCGGTTGCGCGCCACCGTCGGTGCCGACAAATCGTTCATTTCGTAAACCCTGACTCTCAATCGCCAAAGCCTCGTTGTCAATCCTAACCGACAACGGTGAAATGATGCGGGCGCCGGCACCACCCAAATGCCGTTGGTTTTTTGAGCCAACGAAGCTGTCCTCACTCGCCGGTCTGTGGAATCTCGCAAGTAGGGTGGTAAGCCGGACGGCCATTCTCCCTCCCTGTCCGCCGAAGCCTTGGCGAAGGTGGATCCCCGAGGGAGTCGCCCTGATCTTGCGTTCCCCACCGTGCATGCAATGCCCTTGTCCCTGTCGGCCGGGTGCCCTCACCCGGCGTTGCGAGCGCCCCGGCGCGAGCACAATTTCATCGCTCCAAGGCATTTTCACAGTAGCAGGCCGGGGTGAGCGGGAAGCGCCCAAACGGTCAGTGTGTGCGAACAAAACACTATGCTTTTTAAGAAATCGGTCCCGGTTCGTTGGCAGCACCGTTAAAACGCCAGCAAACGTAAGGTTGTATCCTTCCCAAAACGACTGCTTTTGCGGCTTTTGGCTTGGGGCCAGACTTCCCCAGGATGCGCCCAATCGGGATGGCCATACCTTTCCAAAAGCCGCGTTGCGGCGGACGCCTTGGTCCGCCGCAACGCTTCCCAAAGCTCAATGCATCAACCGGGTCGTCATGGCATAAATGATCAGCACCAGCAACACCATGCCCAGCCCGAAGAACAGGTAGCCGAATGTGCGGGCAATATTTTTCCACTGCAACCATTCGTCCCGCACGCGATAATCGTCCAGCCGTCCGGTGGCCACCAGCCGGTCATACCAGCGTTTGCGTTCGTGCAGCATTTCATTCTTGGAAATGCGCCCGGAGAAAATGACCGTGTCCATAGGGAATTTTTCAATACGGAAATGCGTGTTGAAAAAATGGATGGAGAAGATGAACCCGGCCGCCAGCAGAGCCTCATCCGAATGCACCAGCAGGGCGATGTTGATGATCCAGCCGGGCATGAACCGGGTGAAAAACACCGGGAACCACATGATCAAGCCCGAGAAACCGATGATGGCCACGCCCCAGAACACGGCGAAGTAATCAAACTTCTCCCAATAGGTCCAGCGGTCAAACTCCGGCTTGGGACCTTTGCCAAAGAACCATTTGTTGTGCGCCACAAAATCGCGCCAGTCTTGCAGATTGGGAATCATGCAGTCGGGGCTGACCACCACCCCCATCAGACGCTTGAGTTGGAATTTGCCGGTTTGCGGATTCCGCATGTGATGCCGGTTCTTGAAAGCCTTGTGAACGAGTGAGCACAAATGCAATGTGAAATAGACGAACGTCACCACCGCGCCGAGCCGGTGAAACGCCCGCGCAGTTTCCGGTCCGCCAATGAAATGGAACATCGTTTTCGCCCAGTCGGTGTAATAAAACTTCAAGGGCATGCCAGTGACCACCAGAGTCAGAAAACTGGTCACCACCAGGAAGTGCAGGAACCGCTCATACGGCACAAACCGCGTGAACCATTCGCCACCGGTCTGCGTGGCGATCTTTTGCTCGCGGAATTTTTTCGAATCGTGCCAGTACAGGAACGTCACCCGCACCAGCCACGCCACTGTGTGCGCGCCAAAAAACAACAGCGTGCCCACCAGCAGCGAGGTCATGCCCAGAAACACCGCGTGCAGCAGCGGATAATTTTTGCCGTCCATCGGATTGGCGTGCGGACGGTATTGGGTGAACCCAACCGTCGCGCCCGGATGACATTGCTGGCAGGTGGCGACGATATTATTGGTCGAGAGATGCGACCGCGGATCGGACGGCGGCAGGATGTCATGATGACCGTGACAGTCATAGCAGGCGGCCACCTCAGACGCGACATTGGCCCGGCCCAGCGCCATGGCCTTGCCATGATACGTGTCCCGGTAATTTTCCAGCCGGTCCGCATGGCATTTACCGCAACGCTCGTCGGCGATGGCCTTGAAATTGCCCCGTTCCGGCGTCACAATATCATGCGGCGTGTGGCAGTCCGTGCATACCGGCGCGCGTGAGTCACCCTTGGCCAGCAACTGGCCGTGAATGCTCTCATTGTACGTCTTCTCGATGTTCACGTGGCATTTGCCGCACGTGCGCGCCACATTGGCATGGTTGATCGGAGCGTCCCGGTCCACGCTGCGTTTGATGTCATGCACCCCGTGGCAGTCATTGCACGAAGGCGCCACGATCAAGCCCATTTTGAGCAGGGCATAACCATGCACGCTGTCCATGTATTGTGCCGCCGCGTTCGGATTCTTCATCCGGTATTCCTCGGAAAGTCCGACGTTACTGTGACATTTCGCGCAAGTGGCGGGGAGGTTAAGCTTGTAGGTGGCGGAATCCGGATCTTTTGGGGATAAAATGCCGTGCGATCCATGGCAATCCCAGCAGTTCGCCGCCCCGGAGGCCCCCATCGCATGGCTGACCCCGTGAATGCTGGTGGCGTAATCCTTGCCTTCCTGTTCATGGCACCCGGCGCAATTCGGCGCGGGCAGCTTGCTCGGATGCACCAAATCCTTGATGCCGTTGTGGCAATCCACGCAGTTCAGCTTCGCATGGACGGACATCCGAAAAACATTGGTGGGAAACAGGAGAACTTCCTTTTTGCCGTTAACCACCCGCGTCGTCGTCGGGTCCAGATGGCAGTCCAGACAGTCCTGGTTGGTAAACTTCTCCGCTGCCGCGGGCTCGGCGGAGAAGCAGCTCAGGCACATCCACCAAAGGACGACCAGCACGAGCATTGAGGTGACCACCTTCCTCGCGGAAGGTGGGGTTTTTGAGAGCACAGGGAGGTCGGAACTGCTACGGGCCGCCGTTGTGACAATCACTGCAGAGATAACCGTCAGGGATTTCATCGCCAGGGTGGATAAACTTCTTGCCTTCGGCGCTCAGGTCGAGCAGCGCCGCGCCTGTTCCCTGCGCCAGGATGATGTGGCAGGTCGTGCAGTCGTTGGCTTTGATAATTCGTTTCCCATCGGCGGTTTTATGCTCGCCATCATGGCAGCGGAAACAACCGGGCCAGTCCTTGTGGCCCAGGTTGCTCGGATGCGAGCGCCAGTCGGTGTTCATGTCCGGGAAGAAATTGTTCGTATAAATCTCCTGCACGGCGCTAATGGCCCCGGCAATCCGCGGGTCCCCCGGATAATGGCCCGCCAGTTTGGTGGCAATGGCCGACAGCCCCTGGTCCGTGTTGGTGTAGGGCTGCGCCAGCACCCACACCGCGTTCGTCTTGATCCACGGCAGGGTCCGGTCAATTTTGCCCAGCGAAATCGCCAGGTTCACCGCGTCCACCGGCGTCGCAAATTTGTGCGCGGGCCGGTTATGGCAGTCAATGCAGTCCATCCGGCGGATCTCCGCCTCGCTGACCGTGTTGGTAAATTTATTGGCGCGGAACTCCGTCACCACGCCCTGTGCATCCGTCATGCGCACATAAGGAATTTTTTGGCGGCCCTCGTCACTGGCGTAATACTCAATCTTGTTCGCCACGCTCATGTGCCAGTGAATGCCCCCCACCGGCCCGTGCGTCGGGTCCGCGCCCCCGACCTTGAGCAACAGCCGCACCGAATATGGCGTGTTGGTGGCGTCCGGCAGAAAATAATTATACGTGCGGTCCAGGTTGCCCACGAATTTGCTCGGCCAGTGGCACTGTTCGCAGGTGTCCTGGGCGGGCCGCAGACTCTTGACCGGCGTGGGAATCGGCCGCGAATATTTGTGCGCCAGCACCGAATAGACCTGGTAGGAACCCGACATTTTGGATTTTACAAACCACGTCGCCCCGGACCCGATATGACATTCCACACACGCCACCCGGGCGTGCGAGCCATTATGGTAGGCCACGTTTTCCGGCTGCATCACCGTGTGGCAGGTCTCCCCGCAAAACTGGACCGACTCCGTGAAATGATAGGTCTGATAGCTGCCCACGGCCGACAATAGAATAAAAGTCAGCCCGCCCAAAATAAAAATGCCAAGGATCTTGCGGTCCCGACGGCTGGTAAAATCAATCTTCACCGACGAGGCAAATGCTTCCGTCGGTTTGCGACGCCGTTCCAGAATCGCTCCTAAAATCACCAGGAAAATGCCCCCCGCGCCCACGCCCGGCGTCACCATGTAAGTGAGAATGCCTAGATACGGATTGGAGAAGTGCGCCAGCACATCCAGGGCCGACAAGAGCACAAAACAAAACACCCCGGCCAAAATGATGATGCCACCGGCAATGCTGATCCAGTTGCGGAACGCCGCAAACCAGCCGGGCCGTGAGGGCATGTTTTCAGTACTCATTTAAATAATAGCCTAATATGACGCTTACAATTATTGACTGCTGATGGGTCCGGACCAGGGACGGTCTCCGGGGGAAAACACTACCGGCGGGGGGACCCAGCCGCCCCCGCCGGTGGCTCGGAGGAACATTATTTCTTGAAGGCGCGCACGTAAGCTACCAGCCCCTTGATGTCGTCATCGCTGAGGCCTTCCACCGGCTTCATCAGCGTCTTGCCGTCGGCGTTGGTCAGCCCTTCTTTGAGGGCTTTGAAGGCTTCGTCGTCCTTCAAGGTGGCCGAAACCTTGGCATCGGTGTAGTCGCGGCAGCCGAGCTTCTGGCCCATCTTGGTTTGGCCGGTGCCGTCGGCGCCATGGCACTTGGCGCAGGTTTTTTCAAAGGCTTCCTTCGGGTCAGCCTGGGCCACGGCGGCCACCAGCAGAACGCCCGCCAGCGTGAGAATTTTGGTTTTGCAGTTCATAAGTTGAGTTTGGTTGGTTGTCAGGTCGAGCGGCTCGCACCGCTTGTTACGCCAGCAGCATCGGGGTTGAGCGCAAAATCGGCTCCACATATCTTGTTAATGGCTTGGCTTTTTTTGATTAGTCCACCTAAAACAGCTCCGGCCGGGTGCCTGAAACGGACCGGGTTTTACCCCATGGCAACCCGGCTTTTTCCAGCGCAAGTTATTCGTTGCCACAGACGCCGCCGGCCGCCGGCCGCCCGCCCGTCGCATCAACCAACCATAACCAACCAACATTATGCTAAGCACTGCAAAAACCTTGAAAGGCTTCCACCTCCATGCCCGGAATGGCGAAATCGGCACCGTCCGCGAGTTCTATTTCGACGACCAGTATTGGACTATCCGCTACCTGGTCGCCGAAACCGGCACCTGGCTGACCAACCGCCAGGTCTTGATCTCCCCCTACGCCCTCGGTGACGTCAACCAGGATGCCCAAACTGTGGCCATTGATCTCACCAAAAACCAAATCGAGAAAAGCCCCGCGCTCGACACCGATAAACCCGTGTCCCGCCAGTTCGAGGATGAATATTACGGCTACTATGGCTGGCCCTCCTACTGGGGCGGCCCTTACAACTGGGGCTCCTCCCCTTACATCGTCCGCGACCACGCCGGCCGGGGCGGCTCTCCCCGGGGCGAAAAATCGTGGGACCCGCATCTGCGCAGCACCCATGATGTCGCCGGCCACCATGTCCAGGCCGCCGACGGCGAGATCGGTCACGTCGAAGACTTCATCATTGATGACGAGACTTGGGCCATCCGCTACCTCATCATCAACACCAAAAACTGGTGGCCCGGCCAGCATGTCCTCATCGCCCCGCGCTGGATTGACCGCGTGAGCTGGTCCGAGTCAAAAGTCTTCACCGGCTTGACCCGCGAAGCCATCCAGCAATCCCCTGCCTATACCAAGGAATCCCTGCTCAACCGGGATTACGAAACGATCCTGTACCAGCACTACAACCGTAAGGGTTACTGGACCGAGGAACTCGTCGCCTTGGAATAATTGGCGGCCCGCTCGGGGCGCGGCGGCGGACGAGGGCATCCGCCGCTGCGAGCAGCGAAGCGCGTGCTGGGGGGGAGCCTCTTCCACGGGCACAGCCCGCCAAGGCAGATGGGGGATGCCCCTTAATGGACATCGTAACCGGTTGCAATCGCAACCCATCCAGAATGAATTTAGTAAGAGTGGTTTGAGTAAAATATCAATCGTACAAATATCAAATACCCGCATTGAAATCGGGCAATGCGGGTATTTGTATTTTACCGACCAAAGGCCGGTTTGGCGAGTGAAATAAGCGGCTTTTCCAAAGCCGCTTATAAATATTTTCACTATTTTCGACCCTGGACAGCGGATGTCCAGGGTCCCCTGCTAAATTCGCCTGTAATGAATGTCATAAAGACAGCATGTGCGGTCCGCCCGGTTAAAAACCGTGTGGCAGGCGTCCTCGACTGCCGGTTGCCACACCGTCCCGGTGCGTGCCTCTTTTTGCCCATGCCCGAGGCCCGAGGCCCGAGGCCCGAGACCCTAGACCCAAAACCCTTTGCCCGGCTACACACTCCGTGTCATTGGTTTCCATCCATGACATTTGCTTTGCGTCTTCGCGCCTTGCCCCGTCCGGGCAGGACCGCCTTTGCGTTAAATCCGGTTCCCAAGACCCTCACCGGGAAATTTATCAAACTATATAATACTATATCAAACCATAGAAATTATGAACGAAGCTCCCAAAGGCAAAATCGGACGCCTCTCCAAGGCCAGCCAGCCCAAGGCCCCCCCGCCGGGGCGGCCCCAAACAACCCGTTTGCCTTTGGTCGGTTTGTTCAGCACAATGACGCTTTGATGAGCAAACGTTTCTACCTCACGACCGCGATTGATTACGTCAACGGCCAGGCCCACATCGGGCACGCCTACGAGAAAATCATCACGGATGTCATCGCCCGCTCGCGACGCAGCCTCGGCCAGGAAGTGTTCTTCCTGACTGGCTTGGACGAGCACGGCCAGAAGGTCCAGCAGGCCGCGCAAGCCGCGCAGCTCAATCCGCAGACCTACTGCGATGGACTCGCGGCCGACTGGCAGGCCTTCGCCCGCAAACTTGAGCTGACCAACGACGATTTCATCCGCACCACCGACCCGCGCCACAAGGAATTTGTGCAGGCCGTGCTCGCGAAGCTCTTCGCCCAGGGCGATTTTTACAAGTCCAGCTACCTCGGCTTTTATTCCGCCAAAGAGGAGACCTTCCTCACCGAGAAAGACCGCCGGCCGGATGGTACCTTCGATCCGACCTATGGCGACGTGGTGGAATTGCAGGAGGAGAATTACTATTTCAAGCTCCAGGCCCACCAGCCCTGGCTGATTCAATACATCGAAGCCAACCCGTCTTTCATTTCCCCCGACTATCGCCGCAATGAAGTGCTGGGTTTCCTCAAGAGCCAGACCCTTGAGGACCTGTGCATCTCCCGCCCGGTCGCCCGCTTGAACTGGGGCATTCCCCTGCCCTTCGACCCCCAGTTCGTCACCTACGTCTGGTTTGACGCGCTGGTCAATTACATCAGCGCGGCCTTCGCCCATGGCGATCCCACCGTCTGCGCCGCCATCGGCCGGGCTCCCGCCCCGGGCAGCCCCGCGCTCCAACTCTGGCCCGCCGACCTCCACGTCATCGGCAAGGACATCTTGAAGTTTCACGCCGTTTACTGGCCCATCATGCTCAAAGCCATGGGCCTCCCCCTGCCCAAACAAATTCTCGCCCACGGCTGGTGGCAGAAAGACGGCGCAAAAATCAGCAAGAGCACCGGCAACACCATTGATCCCATCGCCGTGATCAACGATTGGGGCCTGGATGCCTTTCGCTTCTATGTCGTGCGCGAACTGGACATTGGACCCGACGGCAACTGGACCGATGCCGGCTTCGCCTCCCGCTATACCGCCGAACTGGCCAACGGTCTGGGCAATCTCGTCAACCGCTCGCTTTCCATGCTCAAACGCTACCGCCAGGGCATCGTGCCCGCGCGCCATGATGAACTGGCCGCCGACGCCGCCAAGGCCACCGACGAGACCAAGGCCCTGCTCAAGCAAAACCAGTTGCAAGCCGCCTTGCAAAGCATTTGGGGCCTGGTCAACCGCGCCAATCAATACGTGGACCAAACCGCGCCCTTCAAGCTCGCCAAGGACCCGGCCCAAGCCCGGCGCCTGGACGAGGTGCTCTACAACCTGGCGGAGTCCTGCCGGATTCTGGCCGTGCTCTTGAGCCCCTTTCTGCCGGACACAGCGAAAAAAATATACGCACAATTGGGCCTCAGCCAATCCCCGGAACAAATTAGCCTGGCGACCTGGGGCGGATTAACGACCGGCCAGGTGATTGGCGACCCCGCTCCGCTATTTCCCCGTCGCGAGGTTTAGTCGAGTCTGGGCAGTGTGACCTGCACCCCACGCATTTAAAATTGACTTGAACCCATTCGCCCCGGGTGTTTCACTCCCGGCGGAATCGGTTGGCAATTTCCACTGAAACCAGCAGCACTTATGCCCGAAGGAACCATTCAAGAAACCATCGTCATCATCAAGCCAGATTCCTTCTGGCGCCATCTGAACCAGCCGGTCGAGGCCCGCATCAAGTCACTGGGTTTGATTCTCGTGGCCGAATGCACCCTCGCCGGCCAGGCGAATCTTCCCGAGGAGAAGTGGCGGGAATTTTATTTTCCGGCCATCGGCGACAAGCCCGCCTGTTGGATGGGCACCTCAAAATATATGGCCTTTGGCCCCGTGCACGTCATGCACCTGAAAGGCGATGGCGCGATTCAGAAAGTGCGCCAAATGGTGGGTGCCACCCGCCCGTGGCAGGCTGCCCCGGGCACCATTCGCGGCGATTTCTGGCCCGGCGCCGACGAGGTCAATGCCGCCTACCGCCTCAATTTCCAGCAGCCCGGCGATGACAAATTTCTCTTCAACATGATTCACGCCTCCGATTCCGAGCCAAGTTTCGCGCGCGAAGTCCTCTTTTTTCCCCAACTAAATACGCCAGCCGCAAAGTGATCCTCCCTTCAGCTGCCCCCCGCCCGCGCCTTCACATTGACATCCCGGCCCCGCTTCGCCACTCTGTTCGCATGGCGAAACCTGCTTTGGGGCGTGGTCTCGGCGCATTGTTGGGTGGCAGCCCTACTGTCGGTCAACCCGCGCCGGTGGCATCCCCGCAAATCTCAACTCCGGCCCCCAATGTGGGTGAACGGGTGCAACGCGTGCCCTTAAACCGGGTTCAGGCCTCCTCCCTGCAACCGCGCAAAGACTTCTCCGCGGAATCCCTCCACGAACTGGCCGATTCCATCCGCGAACAGGGCATTGTCCAGCCCCTCATCGTGCGCGAACGCAATGGCCACTTTGAATTGATCGCCGGGGAACGCCGCTGGCGCGCCGCGCAACTGCTCCAACTCGCCGAGGTCCCCGTCATTTCCCGCGAGGCCGACGACTGCACGGTCCTGGAACTGGCCCTCATCGAAAATCTCCAGCGCGAAAACCTCAACGCCGTCGAAGAAGCCCTGGGTTATGCCCAACTGGCCGAACAATTCAAACTCACCCAGGAAGAGGTCGCCCTCAAGGTGGGCAAGAGCCGTGCCGCCGTGGCCAATGCCACCCGTCTCCTGAAATTGCCCGCCGCCGTGCTCGGTTATCTCCGCGATGGCCGCCTGTCGGTTGGCCACGCCAAGGTTCTCCTCAGCCTGGAGGATGAAACCCTCCGCCAGCCCGCCGCCGAGCGCGTGATTAAGGAAGGCTTGAACGTCCGGCAAACCGAGGTGCTCGTGGCGAAACTGCAAGCGCCCGCCCTGCCCAAGACCGTCGGCCCCGAAACCATCGCCCCGCCCGCCGCCAACCCGCATGTCGCCCGTTTGGAGGACAAATTGCGCGAACGCTTCGGCACCAAGGTTCACCTGCGCTACAGTCAGGGCAAGGGTGCCGTGGAAATCGCTTTCTTTACCGACGACGACCTGGAACGCATACTGCAACTGCTTGAAGTCCACGCGGACTAAGCGCGGCCCCGTCCGGCTTCATCCTTTTCTTTATGATCCTTCCCATTGTTAAATACGGCCATCCGGTGCTCCGCAAGAAAGGCGCGCGGATCGCGACCATCACGCCGGAAATCGAGCAGCTGATCGCCGACATGTTCGCCACCATGGAGGCCAACCACGGCGTGGGCCTTGCCGCCCAGCAGATTGGTCAGGCCCTGCAATTGACCGTCATTGATGTCACCGGCATCACCGATCGCCCCTCCACCCTGGAACTCCACGGCCAGCCGACCGACGTGTCCGCCCTCATGCCCCTGGTACTCATCAACCCCGAGGTGACCCCCGTGGGCGAACCCGCCAAAGGGGGCGAAGGCTGCCTGAGCTTTCCGGAAATTTACGCGGACATCGAGCGCCCCGGCCTGGTGGACGTGAAAGCCCTGAATCGGCACGGCCAGCCCGTGGAATTCCGCTGCGGCGGCCTGCTCGCCCGCGCCGTCCAGCACGAGACCGACCACCTCAACGGCCTGCTGTTCATTGATCGCATGGACAAGCAAACTAAGCTGGAATTAAAGGAAGAGCTGGATGCCTTGCAGGCGACGACCAAGGCCGAGCTGAAACTGGAGAAGAAGTAAACCTCTCACGGCGGCGTCCCACTCTTTGGAAATTTTTTCTGCAACGTCTGGTAGGCCGCCTGTTCCTCGGACGTGGTGAGATACGGTACCACTTGAGATGCATCCGTCGGCTGGTTGCCGTTGTTGGCCGCCGCGTAGGCCTTCAGGGCGGGCTTGATCACCGCCAAGGCGGCACCAATGTCGGCCGACTCGTAATTGCCAGTGCCATAACCGTTGGCACCGATGGCCCAGCGCGAATCCAGCGACTCATCCACCGCCGCCTTCTCGGTGATAATTGTATCCCCCACCCCGACCCTGGGATTCACACTCGCCGGCGCGATTTCCCAGCGTTGCATAATATCTTCGCCCACCGGCTGGGAAAAATAGGGGTCCAATTGGGATAGATCGGTGGGGAACTGATTGTTATTCGCCTCCAGATATTTCTTCAGCGCGGGCTGCAGGATCATGGCGAAGTTGTTTTCGGCCGTGCGCCGCAAATAGGCCAGCTCTTGTTGGATTTCCTTGTCCGTGTCAAACTTGGCATTCATCGCCTCATCCATCCATTGCTGTTCGGAAAGCAATTGAAATTCCGGGATCACCTTGTCGGGATATTGCTGCGCCAGTTGTTTGAGCTGGTCTTCGCGCGCCAGCCACGCTTTTACCATGGCCGCCCTGGAATCATTGCTGGCTTCCCCGGCAGTGGCGGCGCGAGCCTGCGCCAGGGTGCCGCGCAGTTTGAGCAGTTCTAGATTGTTGTTCTTATTCGCGGCCAATTCCGCCTCCAGCCCCGCCAGCCGGTTCGTCGCGTCATCCCGCTCCCGTTGCAACGCCAGAAGTTGTTCCGCCAGCGGTGATAGCTGTTGTTGTAGTACGAGGTTTTGCTGGCGCAGTTGCGCCGCCTGGCGGGCTTCGTAAACCCCCGCGCCGGCAACCACCGCCAGCGTGGCGGTGATCAGCGTTTTTTGGATTAGAGTCATGGCAATGGTTTGGGTGGTGGCGATAACGGTGGCAGTGTGCAGCGCCGTTCCGGCGAGCAAGGACGAAGTCGTGATGGTGGCCGCCAGTCCGGCCGGCGCGGCGTGAACGACATTGGCGGAAAGCACCACCGCCAGGGCACTGGCGCCGATGGTCACGTTGCGCTGGGAGAAATAGTCGCGCAATCGGTCCACCGCCCGGTTCACCCGCTTTTGCGCGGCTTCATCACTAATGCCGAGAATCGCCGCCATCTCCTGGGCGGATTTGCGCTCAAAATACCGTAGCAGCAGCACCTCCCGGTCGGCCTCACTCAATTCCCCCAGCGCCGCGTCGAGTTGGGGCGCGATGTCGGTCCAGGTGGCGTCGGGGCTGGTGGATAAAAGTTCATTCATGATGACGGCCTCCTGTTCCCGCCCGCGTCGGCGTACCTCCGTGCGAACCACATTGGCGGCAAGATGTTGTGCCGTGCGGTGCAACCAGCCGGACAGCACCGGCCGCTCGGTAAGCTGACGGGCCTGCTGCGCCAGCGCCACAAATACCCCCTGCGTCACATCCTGCGCCAGATGCGCGTCGCACACCATCCGCCGGGCGGCGGAATAAACGTGGTCAACATGCCGGCGCACCAGCTCGGCAAATGCCGGCTCCGACTGGCACCCTGCATATTCCCCAAGTAATTCCTGGTCCGTGTGACGGTTCACTCATGGAATAGTACCCGCCACCCGCCAAATCGGACAGGGAAAGAGAAACCCACCCGCTGCTCAATAAACCTTCCGCAAATTCGAGGGCAAAATGTTCAACTCCGTCCGGTACTTTGCCACCGTCCGCCGCGCGATCACAATGCCCTTTTCCGCCACCATCTTCACCACGTCCTGGTCGGACAGCGGCTTGGAGAGATCCTCGGCTTTGAAAATATCCGCGATCATGTCCTTCACGCTCGTGTTCGAGATGTTTTCCCCACTGGCCGATTGCAGACCGCTGGTGAAAAAGTATTTCATCTCAAAAATCCCCTGCGGCGTTTGCATGTATTTGCCGGACACCGCCCGGCTCACCGTCGTCTCATGCACCCCCACCACCTCCGCCACCTGCACCATCGTGAGCGGCTTCAAGTGCGCCACCCCTTTGTCCATGAAATCATGCTGCCGCTTCACAATCTCCCGGCCAATGTTCAAAATCGTCTGCTGCCGCTGATGCAGGCTTTTAATCAGAAAATTTCCCGCCCGGATTTTCTCCCGAATCCAGTTCTTCGCCTCGGGGTTGCTCTCCCCCTGCGACATCATGTCCTTGTAAACATTGCTGATGCGCAGGTGCGGAATTTGCTCGTCATTCGTCGTGACCACAAACTCCTCGCCCGCCTTTTGCACAAAGACCTCCGGCAGCACAAATTGCTGCGTGTCCGGCAAAAACGCCCGGCCCGGCCGCGGCTCCAGCCGCCCGATCCGCGCCAGCGATTCCTGCACGTCCTCAATCTCCTGGTCTGTCCCCCGCGCAATCTCCGGAATCCGCCGCTTGCCCAGCGCCTCCATAAAATCCCGCACGATCCGGTACTCCAGCGTTTCCTGCTGCCCCGCCCGCTCCAGTTGCAGCATGAGGCACTCCCGCAAATCCCGCGCCCCCACCCCGGGCGGCTCGAACGTTTGCAACAACTTTAACAGTCCCTCCAATTCCGCCACCGTCGCGTTTCCCGCCTGGGCAAGCTCCTCCAGCGTGGCCTTTAAATAGCCAAAATCATCAATGTTCCCAATGATCAATTCCATCAGCACCCGCTGGGCTGGCGTCAGGTCCGCCTCGCGCATCTGGTCCATCAAATGCTCCGCCAGCGACGTGCCCGCCGTCAGGGAATCAAACATGAACTGCCGCCGCTCCTCGTCCTCCGCCGACTGCCGCATCGGAATGTTCGTCTGCGCAAAATGATCCCGCCAGTCCTGGTCCAGTTGCACCAGCTTCTCAAACTCCGCCTGAAAATCATCCACCGGCCCGTCCACGGCATTTTCCATCGAGGGATCGGGCGTGGCATCCGGGGACACCTCGGGAGCCTCCGGCGCCGCCTCAATGTCATCCGAATCCCGCTCCGACTGCTCCCGCATATCCGTGTCCTCCACCGCCATCTCTTCCAGCACCGGATTTTGTTGCAATTCCTGTTCCACCAGGGCTTTCAGCTCCAGCGTCGGCGCTTGCAACAAGGCCAGCGACTGCTGCATTTGCGGCGATAGCACCAGCGATTGCGTCAGCCGTTGCGATAATTGTAAACCAGGTCCCACGGCTTCTGACCGTAGCAAAAACACCCTCTATTTCCAAGAAAATTGGCATGATTTTCGCTCCATTGGGAAAAATTGAAGGAATTACTGGATTTTGCCTTCCGCCAATTGCATCCTGAGCGCATGAAATTGATCTTGTCCACGCACAATGTCACCCTAACGAAGGCCATTGAGGAACATGTCATTACCCGCATCGAAAAACTCGAGCATTTTGACAAAAAGGCCATTGATGCCCGGGTCACCCTCGACCACGATCACACCAAGGTCTCCGACAAACAATTCACCTGCTCCATTCGCCTCAGCTTGCGCGGCCCCGACCTCTACGCCGAGGATTCCGAAAGCGACCTCTACGCCGCCATTGACCGCGTCACCAAGAAAATTCAGACCCAAATCCGCACCCGCCACAGCAAGGTGAAGGCCGACAAACACAAGGTCGCCGCCAAATTGAAAAAGTCCAAACAGGAAGCCGAAGAGTAAGGGACGGAGCTGCCCGGTGATCATTCGCGCCCGTATTGTCCTGCCCCTCGCCCGCCCGCCCATCGAGGATGGCGCGGTCTTGGTGAACGCCAACCGCATTCGCGCCGTGGGTACGTGGGCGGAACTCAAGTCCCAGGCCTCCCGCCGCCGGATCGTGGACCTCCAGGACGTCATTGTCATGCCCGGCCTCGTCAATGCCCATTGCCACCTGGATTACACCGACATGGGCGGCCAGTTGCCCGCGCCCAAAACCTTCCTGGATTGGATTCCCCTCATCACCGCCGCCAAGGCCAGTTGGAGCTACTCCGATTACGCCGCCTCCTGGCTCAACGGCGCCCACATGCTCCTCAAAAGCGGCACCACCACCGTCGCCGATATCGAGGCCATGCCCGATTTGCTCCCCGAAGTCTGGGATGCCACCCCCCTCCGCGTCTTCTCCTTCCTGGAAATGACCGGCATCAAGGCCCGCCGCGACCCCTCCGAAATCCTCCACGAAGCCGTGGACAAGCTCGAATCCCTTTCCCATCGTCGCAACCATCTGGGCCTCTCCCCGCACGCCCCCTACTCCACCCGGCGCGAACTCCTCCAGCTCGTCGGCAAACTCGCCCACCGCCGGCGCTGGCGCGTCTCCACCCACGTGGCCGAATCCGAGCAGGAATACGACATGTTCCGCCACGCCAGCGGTCCCATGCACGACTGGCTCCGCCGCAATGACCGCGATAAC
>Ga0182012_10003466_pt1 | contig 16811 bp, 14 predicted proteins | sample 612S2SmetaG_FD_120486 | JGI IMG/M metagenome (GOLD analysis project Ga0182012, IMG submission 120486) | Permafrost microbial communities from Stordalen Mire, Sweden - 612S2S metaG | ecosystem: Environmental > Terrestrial > Soil > Wetlands > Permafrost | place: Sweden: Stordalen | collected...
GCAAATTTCTGAGAGCCGCCGCAGGCTCGCTGTTCCGGCTGCCTTACCTCGAAAATCAAAACCGCAGCACACTCATGACGAACCTCCGATTTTCCAACCGCGCCCTTTATGCGCTCCTTGCCGATGCCGCCCATTCCTTAGACAAGACCGATTTGCGAAAGCCTTGCGCCATTGTTGTGGGCAGCGAAGCGCATGGTGTTTCGGCTGAATTACGCGCCTGTGCTACGGGCGTGCGCATTCCCACCATGCAGGTGGAGTCTCTCAACGCCGGCGTGGCTTGTTCTATCGTATTATTCGAAGCCGTCCGCCAAAGAGGCATGATTTGAGCCTGTTCGACACAACTCCGCCACAATATCCAGAAGACGACCTTACCGGCCGTCCGCTCGCTGACCGGATGCGCCCACGCGACATTAGCGAATACGTGGGGCAGGAACACATTCTAGGCCCGGGTAAGCCGTTACGTGTCCAAATGGATAGCGGCCATCTCACATCGCTGATTCTATGGGGCCCGCCTGGCTCCGGCAAAACCACGTTAGCGGCATTAGTTGCGCGCGCCAGTCACTCAGATTTCATACCATTTAGCGCCGTTATGAGCGGTATTAAAGAAATCAAAGCTGTTATGACAGACGCAGAGCGCGCTCGCCGCATGGGCCGAAAAACTCTACTCTTTATTGATGAAATTCATCGGTTCAATAAAGCTCAACAAGACGCATTTTTGCCTTATGTCGAGCGGGGAGACGTGGTTCTAATCGGCGCTACCACCGAAAATCCGTCGTTCGAAATTAATTCCGCTTTGCTTTCCAGAACAAAGGTTTACATTTTATACGCGTTGGAAACTGAACAACTGACCGGCGTTCTGCGGCGCGCACTCGAAACGCCGGGGCGTGGTTTGGGCCATCTGCAACTATCTGTTGACGACGATTTGCTGCGAGAAATCGCAGTATCTTCCAGCGGCGATGCGCGCTCCGCCCTAAATACGCTAGAGATTGCTGCTGGGCTTGCGGTGGATGGCAAAATCGACCGCCAAGCACTGGCCGACGCCATGCAGCGCAAAATCCTGCTTTACGATAAATCTGGAGAAGAACACTTCAACCTCATCTCCGCGCTACACAAATCGGTCCGTTCCAGTAATCCAGACGCCGCTTTGTATTGGTTGGCGCGCATGATGAAAGCTGGAGAAGATCGGCTTTACCTAGCTCGCCGTTTGGTTCGCATGGCCATTGAGGATATCGGTTTGGCCGATCCGCGCGCCGTTGAACAGGGTATCGCCTGCATGCAGACAGTGCACTTTCTGGGCATTCCAGAAGGAGATCAAGCGTTGGCGCAATTGACGCTTTATTTGGCCTTAGCACCTAAATCGGACGCAGCGTATCAGGCTCTGAACGAGGCGAATGCGATTATAGATTCAACGGTCGCCGAACCGGTTCCACTGCAATTACGCAACGCCCCGACGCGTCTTATGAAAGACATGGGTTACGGAAAAGGGTATCAAAACGCCCATAAAATTTCTTCCTCCTTCACCGATATGGAATGTATGCCGCCGACCCTCAGCAACAAGGTCTTTTATCGCCCGACGGAGCATGGCTTCGAACAACGGTTACGTGATCGGCTTCGCGAACGGAAAGATTTTTTGAAAAAAGCCGCGGCCGATGTTCAATCGGAGTAATTTAAGAGGGAAAATTGCAGCGCGATTGTGTAAGCTTTAAAGATCGGAGTTCCTACATTTGTGTCTTTAACTACATTGACTCCGGAAATTAATAATTCGGAGCGACGGCGGTCTAGCCGCTTTCCTATTGAGCGTGAATTACGGTATAAGACGTTAAATCAACGCGCTGAGATTCTTGCTGGTAGCGGCAAGACTTTGAACATCAGCAGTTCCGGCGTTCTTTTTACGTCAGACCACGACCTGCCCGTCGGCACCCGGTTAGAAGTTTCCATCAGCTGGCCAGCCCAGCTAAATGAGAAGTGTTTCCTCAACCTGGTGGCTCGTGGCCGAGTTACTCGACACAACAAGGGCCAGCTAGCGCTGCAAATTCAGCAGTACGAATTCCGCACACAGAGCCGCACGGGCAAATAATCGGCAAGTTGGCACTGCGTAACTTTTTGGCTTAACATCCGCCGCGAAACGGGCGTGCAGAAACGCAAAATGAATTCTGCTTTAACTCACATACCTCATCACTTGTTCCAGCAACGTATTCAAACTCACCGTTAAACGATCTGTCTCCTGCAGAACATAGCCGTCATCTTCTGACAAGCTTTCCCGCGCCTCAAGTAGTTTGCGGTGATCTTCCCTTAGCTGCGGCAGGTTTGCGCTAGCAGGCTTTGAACCCCGCAAGGCCGCTGCCAGGTAATACAACGTAAAATCCACATGTTGCGCAAACGTTTGGAGCTCTGCGGGCGTTTCATGAATTCCGCTGTGCAGAATCCCCGCTTCCAAACCGGTCATAGCAAGCATGAGTGCATGCGAACTAGCTAGCATTGAAAGCAACGCCTCGCGCTGAGCCGGCGCGGTTCCGGGCTCGGAGAGCACTCGGTCGACAGACGCTTCTACATTCGATCGCGCCCGTTGCCACTCTAGCCGCTTGTGCTTAACTTCAGTTTCGCCGCTGTTCAAGTCGCTGCCTAACCGGTTGAACAAGCTCTGCAAATACAAACGGCTGGCTTCAAGCATCTCAGCAAAGCTGTCCGACACGTGGGCACGTTCCCAAGTGGGCCACACGGCGTAAGCAACCAGCGCGAGTAATCCGCCAGCCAGCGTGTTCAATGCACGAGCCACCACTGCGTCGCGCGGAGAGCTGCCGGTTGCTGCAATGAGAAATACCACCAGACCGCTAACCGACAACGTGAATATCCCATAATTTGCCGGTCCCAAGTATCGCAAGCAAAAAGTGAAGCAGCCGACTAGCAGCAGTTGCGTGGCGGCCGAAGGCGGCAGTAAATGAAACAGCGTTGTGGCCAAAAGCAGTCCGAGCAAGGTGCCAGAAAAGCGTAATAATCCCCGGCTGAATGTTGACGTAAAATCCGGTTTTAGAACCACTGCGACAGTCATAGGCAGCCAGTACGCGCGTTGCAGCCCCAAACTGCGTTCAAGCCAATCGCCTAAGGCAACACACAAGGCGAGCCTAATGGCATGTCTACATACCGCTGATCGCAAGTCTAAATTGGCTCGCAAAGTTCCGGCCCAACTGGAAAATTGCATTCTTAGAGCGACAGGCGCCCGCTTGTTCACTCGCTTCAACTTTTCCAGCATTTCGGTACGCAACACCAGGTCACTGACTAATCGCAATTGACCGGCTAGAACATCTACTGCCGAAGCGATTCCCGGCACTTGCGGCACTGGTTTTTGTCGCTGTGCCTCTTCAGCCAACCGCTGCAATTCATCTTTCAAGGCAGGCAGATTCCCAGTGGCCGACCTGCTGATCAATTCGGTCCCAGCGGTTTGAAGCACTTTGGCGGCCAGCCTCAAGACAGCATCTAAAACATCCGCTGCGTCGCCAGCCTCTTCCGATCTTTGATCGTCCCGTTCCCCAAGGTTATCCCGCAATCTGCCCAGCGCATAAATGGAAAGCCGAAGCCGATCCGCTTGGTCGAACAACAGGCGGAACCGCTCACCTTCAATGGAGTGGTCGTCGCCCAGCGCATCGATCGTGGCCTGCTCATCGGCGCTGCGCGGAGTCAGTGGAGTGCGGGTTTCTAAATCCTGGTCAGGATCGACTTCTTTGGCAAGCTCCAAAAATACATGACCGACAGCGCGGCGTTCGGGATCATAACGCCGCATGGGCCAAAATGCTAAGCAAAAAGCGCTTTGCAATAGTCCGCCTGACAGAACCAGCAAGCCTGTATTAAGGGAGGCGCGCGGCGTCATGGGTCCGCGACCAGCAAACACAATCAACGCCACCAAGGTATTCAAACCTAGATCGCCGGCACTGGTCCCGACGGCAATTAATAATCCCGCCAAAAAGGCCCAGCACGCGGCAATCAAGATGGCTGCCCAAGCGGTGCTGGCGGTGATCGAGCCGACAAAAACGGCGAATGCGCCCATCAAACTCCAGGTCAACATGCGCCGCGCCCTCTGATAATAGGGGTCGCGCCCATCGGAGAAGGAAACGTTTAGGGCGCCGGTGGCGACTGCGGCCGCACCCACTGGATTGCCGATGGCGATACCAATCGCCAAGGGCACCGCAACGGCGAGCGAATTTCGTAATGCCATCCAGCGGTTGTTGATCTTGCTATGGTCTATCTTCTTGACAGAGAGCCAAAAGGGATGCGGCATTATTCGGCTTACGCGTGATTGCCTTAGCTATGCGCCGACGCGGCTTTCGTGTTTAAAAGTTGAATTTGCTGTTCGGCATAAATGAACAGCTGGTAGCGGTCGTTGAAGTGAAGGCTTTTCAGTTCAACCGGAGGAGGCACCACGCTTGGGCTTTCAAGCGGAAAAGGATCGATGAAACGAAGGCCTTTTTGCTGAAGCCCATAATGCCATTCGCGGCTAACCCACTCGGACTCCGCCGCGGCTTTCGACCAGAACAAATACAAAATATCGCTCGTGGAAATGAAAGCGTGAAGCTTTTCAGCCCAATCATCGCCAGACCGGAGACTGTCGACGTCTACGAAGATGTCCAGTTCGGGGTTGCCCTTCTTGATGCCTTGAACGCTCCGCAGAACTTCGATGCGGTTGGCGCTGGCGTAAGAGGCGAACGCGGATTGCGGTTTAATCGCTGTTTGCTGTAGAGACGTGCTGATGGAGCTCTTGCTGGAGCCCACTGAAAGCGAGAAATCAATCTGCGCAAGAAGCAGCCCGTTGAGAGTGATGACGGCTTTGCCGTCCGCATAATAACGTTGCGCGGCGGATGCGTTCAGGGTGCACTCAAAGGACTCAAAAGTCTCTTGGCCATTCCAGAGCAAAGATCGCACCGGCTGATCGATCTTAAAATCGGAAGAATAGAGTTGGAGCGCCAACACACTTGAGCGTTCGACTTGCGCGCTACTCTGTGTTGATGCTTTCTGCTGCTCTAATCGCTTAGCGAGCTGCGCTATTTTGCCACGCTGGCTGTTCTGAAATGCCCAGAGATCAAGCGTGAATGGATTTGCGGGTTGAACGTACCACGGGCCATACACTTCGAACTCAACGGTGTCCGCCACAGGAGGTTCAAACTGAACTGGCGGGACGCCTCTCGTCAAATCAGGCTTTACGCTTAAGTCTTCGATCAAATTCAGTACATGCTGGCTGCTACTGGCGGCCTGACGCGCCGGTTCTAATTGTGGACGCAACAGGCCGTACATGACTTGGCTGAGCGGTGCTGCCGGAGCTTCTTGCTGTTGTTGCTGTTGCTGTTGTTGTTGCTGCTGTTGCTGTTGTTGCTGCTGCTGCTGTTGTTGCGGGGCGAGACCCATGAGAGGCCCGAGGTTCTCAAACAGATAACGCCGCATATCAGGCGGCCAGCCTGTTACGCGCGGCTCGAGAAACGCGCGCATTGAGGACAACAGGTCAGATTGCGGTTGGCCCATGTGCTGCGGAAGCTGTTGCTGGTATGGCTGTGAAGCGGCAGATTGGTACTGTGACAAGCCAAGCTCGCGTTGCAATAATTCAGTAAGCGCGCTGATTACTCGGTTTCGCAAATCCGCCAGCGCAGCCTGCGCTCGCGCCCTTCTTAGGTGTTGGCTTTCCAGGTACATTTGGTTTCTAACGGCTCTTCGCCGGAATCCTCAACTCCACCTTCTCGGTTGCGCCTGTGGCGCTTGTCTCTCCCAGGTGCTCAAGTACGTAATTCCCATTGCCGTCTCTCTTGGTCACTGCTCTGGGAAAGTATAGATATCCGGCGACTGGATGATCAATCTTTCCGGTGGGCAACTTTCGGTCCTCTAACTGGGTCTGAAGCCGGTCTCGGTCAACAGCGAGGCCACCGGGACGTGGATAGTCTTGCGGGGTCGCTGGTCCTCCATGTTGAACTCCCACTCCAGCGCCTCCGTAAGTTCCATTAACTCGTTGGCCGGTAACGGGATCACGCCCACTCTCGTAGCCAATGTGAGCCTCAGTGACAACTTGAGTGTTGTTCCTTAATGATGGCTTCTTGGGAGAATTCTCCATCTGGATCGCCAGCGCAACGGCGGATGCATCGGCCTGGTGAGACAACTCGCCTTTCTCACCACGCTTTATAACAAAATCGTCTGCATCTAACTCAATAGGCCGAGTCGGGAATACCGCAACTTCAAAAACCAGGTATTTGTTGGTAATATCGAACGCAAACAACTGCTTCGCTTGGTCTGAGGGCACTAACGACGCTGCATAGGCTGCTGTGGCGCAAGTCGCTTTCACGGCATAACCGTCTGGTGTCGCGCGCGGATGCACCCCTTTCGGATGATAATCTTGCCCAAAGAGTAAAGCCGCAACCAACCCAAAAATCGCCGTGTATCGCAGCAAAACAAGCATATCCTTAGCCTTTCGCTTCAAGGTTAGCGCAAGTGCAAGCTGGAGATGGGGTAATGTAAAGCTGTGAGGCCAAAACTTACCATCTGGTTCATCGCGACCTTGATCGCCTTGGCCGCTGCCTCGCAACTCCCCACCACGGCGCAAACTAGTTACTCGCAAACTAGTAACTCTATTGTTTACATCACCGACAGCCGTGTTATCCCACAGCCTACGGTGAGTCGGTTCCAACGCCAGCTAAGGCGTTCGCGCGTCTATGCTGTTGCGACTTTGTTTCTCCGCCCACTCCCTGGCCTGAACCGGACTCTCTTCCAGCGTCCGCCTCCCGGCCTTCTCCTTACACGCGTCTAAAACTCCCAAGTTTCAGCCTACAGTAATAGGAGAGGCCATGCGCCCAATTCTCAAAACTCTTTTTGCGCCCTCGCGCCATGACTCGCGAGATGTCGCGAATATTAACAAACTCCGTGCCGAATATCAGAACCTTTCTGATGATGTAATCAACAAACTCGGAACCGGCGCCTCTGACCAGCTTGATTTTATTGCCGCGACCGCGGTGATTGCCGAGCGCGTTTTGGGTGAGCGCATGTTCGACGTTCAATTGCGCGGTGCCCTAGCCCTGGCACGTGGCAGCATTTTGGAAATGCAAACAGGAGAAGGCAAGACTCTGACTGCGGTACCCGCTATTGCTTGGCTGGCGCGCACTCAAGGTGGAGTGCACGTTATGACTGTGAATGATTATCTAGCTCGGCGCGACGCTAACTGGATGGGTGAAATTTATCGCCGTTTAGGCTTGCGGGTGGCATTTATTCAGCAAACCATGACACCCGCCGAACGAAGCGCCGCCTATGCCGCCGATATAACCTACGCTACCGCTAACGAAGTCGGTTTCGATTTTCTGCGCGACCAGATTGCATTGTGTGCCAACGACCAAGTTCATCGAGGTTTCAACGCAGTTGTCATTGATGAAGCCGACTCGATTCTCATCGACGAAGCTCGCATCCCTCTCGTCATCGCCGGCGCGGGTACCTCCGAGGTGGGACTCGGTTATGCGGTTGACACCCTTGCCCGGCGCCTGAGCCCTAGTCTGCATTATTCAAGCGACTCGGGTGGCAGGAATGTAATGCTCTCCGATTTTGGCATCCAGGTCGCCGAGCGTATACTCGGTTGCAGGAATCTTTTCGATGAAACCAATCTTCCGATTCTGACTGCTTTACAAGATGCTCTGCATGCACATGCTCTTTTGCGGCGCGATGTAGATTACGTAGTCAAAGACGGCGTAGTTGAAATGGTGGATGAGTTTCGCGGACGCGTTGCGCTCGACCGCCGCTGGCCTGCGGGTCTTCACACCGCCATTGAAATCAAGGAAGGTGTGGCTACCAAACAACAGGGCCACATATTGGGTTCCATCACGATGCAGCACCTGGTGGCGATGTATTCGCATGTCTGCGGCATGACTGGTACGGCAGCCTCTTCGGCGGGCGAGTTGCAGAGTATGTACTTGCTGAACGTGGAGGTGATTCCCACCAACCGGCCGATGATTCGTGTCGACCATCCCGACAAACTCTTTCGCACCAGGACTGAGAAATATCAAGCTGTGATCGAAGAGATTCGGTCCGCCCATCGGCGCGGGCAGCCGGTTTTAGTGGGTACTGCCAGCGTTGCTGAATCGGAGACACTGAGCCGTTGCTTAAATCACATTCAACATGCTGTACTCAACGCTAAGAACGACGAACTCGAGGCCGAGATTATCGCCAGAGCGGGGCAAAGCGGCGCGGTCACAATTTCGACCAACCTGGCGGGGCGTGGTACGGATATCAAACTCGGAGATGGTGTGGCAGCGCTCGGAGGTCTCTATGTGATCGGCACCAACAAACACGAGAGCCGCCGGATTGACAATCAGTTGCGTGGCCGAGCCGGACGGCAAGGAGATCCAGGCTGCTCGAGATTCTTCATCTCCCTCGAAGATGACTTGATGGTCAAGTATCACGATCTCAATCCGCTCTACAACAACGACCCTGACAGCGTTCAACGCCTAGTTGAAGGCCAAAATCTCGATACGCGTTTGTTTCTCAATAAGTACGAATTGCCCATTGAGGGCCAGCGCAATCGCACCCAGACTTACCGCCAAAGCATTCTGCTCGGAGAAACTCCCTGTGCCTCGGATCTTGAGCGCAGTGCCACTCTTCGAGCCATCGACGATGCGTGGTCCGATTATCTCGCTCAACTTGCCGAATTCCGCGCGGGCCTCCATTGGATCTCCCTGGGTGGGGGCGATCCACATCGCCAATATATGGGCTTCCTGCATCAGGCTTACCAGGATTTCGAGGAGTCACTGCCGGAACAGATCGCCCAGCGCATTGCTGACGTCAAGGGAGGGACCGCTCCAGACCCCAACGAGCGCGGCGCTATTTGGACCTACGTCACGACCGACCTCCCTTTTGGAACGATGTCCGAACGAATTATCAAGGGACTGGTACGGCGCTTTGGAAGCAAGAAATGATTCTGTATCCTATTTCCCATGGACTGGTCTACCCACGGCATAAAGATCGTTCGTGCCAATGAGCTCGATTCGAATACTCCACAAAGCCCAGGAATGACTCGCGCTGCCGCCATTACTCACGCTCGCACAGGAGCCTCCAAACTGTGGGCCGGTACCGTTGTTGTTCAACCCGACGCAAAAACCGGCCCACATCATCACGGTGAACTCGAAACAGTTCTGTATATAGTCAAAGGCCGCGCGCGTATGCGCTGGGGCGATCATCTCGAATTCACTGGCGAAGCTGGACCTGGGGATTTTATTTACGTTCCGCCCTTTGTGCCTCATCAAGAGATCAACGCCAAAACGGACGAGCCATGCGAAGCCGTCGTTGTCCGGAGCGGGCAAGATCCGATTGTGGTAAACCTCGACATGGAAAGCCCAGAGCCGGCTAGTTCCGGCAGGCCGCACCCTTTCCATCCTGAGAAACAAACATGAAGCTAGTTTTCCTCCTCGCTGCCCTTTCACTCTTCGAGCCTTCTTCGGATCCCTGGAGTTCCAAAGACATCGTCCAACCGAAAGTCTTGGCTGACCGGCTCACCTCACAAGATCATCCGCCCATTTACTATGTTGGATTCCCGACCCTCTACCGGAATGGCGCACATATTTCGGGTGCAATCCTCGCTGGTCCTTGCTCAAAAGCCGAAGGCCTTGATGCACTAAAGACAGCCGTGGCTAATCTCCCTCGCGATAAGGAGCTCTTCATTTACTGCGGTTGCTGCCCGTTCATTAAGTGCCCCAATATTCGCCCCGCTTATTCAGCGCTCCACGACATGGGCTTCACGAAGATCAAAGTCGTAGTCATCGAAACAAACCTCCATACAGATTGGATCGAAAAAGGCTACCCCTCCGAAAAAGGCTCCTAACTCCCAGGTGCGCAGCGTCTAACTGGGCTACCATCATAGTGTCGTGAGAAAGCACCCCTACGCATTTATCGCGGCTGCGCTAACTTTCCTAGTACTGCTCGCCCTACTGGTGTGGACGGGCTCCTTTACTTTCCCTTTCCGCCCGGCTGACTCGCATGAAACCATCCTTCTCTCGGCGGTTTCAATAATTCTTTTCATCCTTTTTGCCGCCGTCGGCTTCATCTTGTTTCGCGATGCTATCAAGCTTTACATCGACCGCCAGAACCAGCGCGAAGGCTCACGCATTCGTTCGAAGCTCTTGCTCGGCGCCATTGCTTTAACGGTCGCACCCACTCTTTTTTCCGCCCTTTTCAACTATGCAGTCCTAAATCGCACCCTCGAAAAATGGTTCACTCAGCCGGTGCGTGGGATTGAGCTCAACCTCCAAGATCTCGATAAGTCTTACCGCAAAGAAGCACAAGCACGGGTGCAAGCCGAAGCCGATTGGCTCAGCGTACTGCCAGAAACCCGCGAAGCTGCTGTCACTGGGCATATTGACGCTCCGTTCTTCAAGGCTGTCTGCGAAAAGCGCGCCATCCGCCAATTAGTGCTAACTCCGAAAAAAGGAGTTCCGCTCCTCCTCTACCAGCTGTTCAAAGCGCCAGCTTCCAATGTTCTACGTGCCGATTCAAACGTTGTGAGTTTGACTGAGAATGTGGGCCACCTTACTGTGCTCGCCACCCTCACTGACGATCCTTCTGAGAAGGAAGCTCTCATACAGCGCTATCTCGACGATCAAAAGCAACTGGCGAATCGCAAGAAGTTTTATCACGATACCTATTTCCTACTGATCTGCCTTCTGACCCTGTTCGTCCTCTTTTTCGCTGCTTGGTCCGCACAAATTCTCTCCCGTCAACTCAGCGTGCCCATCGCGGGTCTCCTTGCCGGTGCGCGTGAAGTCAGCCGAGGAAATCTCTCCTATCGCGTTCGCGTGGGCGCTATCGACGAACTCGCTACCCTCGTCCGCGCTTTCAATGAGATGACCAGTGACCTCGAAAGTAACGCTCGCGAGCTTGAACTTCGCCGTCGTTTTACGGAAGCCATTCTCGAGAGTATTCCTACTGGGGTCATCTCAGTCTCAGCTGACGAGCGCATCGAGCGAGGCAACCGTGCGCTGGCGGGTATCTTTTCTGTCGAGAAGGTCGCCAACTCAAAACGCCTCGCGGACTTATTCGCACCAGACGACCTTGCTGAAATCCGCTATCTCCTCAAACGCGCCCGCCGTACTGGAGCCGCGGCCTGTCAGCTTGAAATGCAACTGCCCTCAAGCGTGCTCCATTTAGCAGTAACCGCTGCGTCATTGGAAGAGCATCGCGGTTTCGTTATGGTCATAGAAGACACAAGTGACTTACTCCGTGCCCAGAAAGCCTCCGCGTGGCAGGAGGTCGCCCGCCGCATCGCTCACGAAATCAAGAATCCACTCACACCCATTTCCCTGTGTGCAGACCGCATTGCTCGACAACTCCTCCGGCTCCCGTTGCCTCCGGAGAGCCGCGCCATCCTAGACGAATGTACTCTTACGATTCAGCAGGAGGTTCAAACTGTCAAGACCCTGGTCGATGAATTTTCCCAATTCTCCCGTTTCCCCACCGCTCAGCCCACGCAGGCTGATCTGAATGAAATTGTCGAGAGCGCGCGCAACGTTTTTGCCGGGAGGCTCGAAGGCATTGATGTCTCGCTCAACCTGGATCGCAACATTTCGCACGTTATGGCCGATCGCGAACTTTTGAAGCGCGTGATCGTCAATTTCATCGATAACGCGGCTGAAGCCATGACCGATTCTCTCGTTCGCAAGTTGCAAATCGCGACTAGCCAGCCTTCTCCCGACATTGTCCAAGTGTCCGTGACCGACACTGGTTGTGGCGTCTCCCGCGCCGACAAGGAAAAACTGTTCCTGCCTTATTTCTCAACCAAGGAGCGCGGCACGGGCCTGGGCTTGGCCATCGTTAGCCACATCATCACCGAACATCAAGGCCGTGTCCGGGTAGAAGATAACTACCCGAATGGCGCGCGCTTTGTTGTCGAACTGAACGCCCTGCAATCCGCCGAACAAAACGTTGCCTAAAATGGACTCAGTGCGCACTCAATTAAAGGCGGATACTCACACCTCTTAAATGCCAAATAGCGGCCCTAAAGTCCTTATCGTTGATGATGAGGCCAACATCCGCCAGTCGCTTCGTGGCGTGCTCAGCGATGAAAATTATCAGTGCACGACCGTCGCTAGCGGCGAAGCTTGTCTAGAGGCTCTGGCGGGTGAATCGTTTGAAGCCGTCCTTCTCGACATATGGTTGCCCGGCATCGACGGTCTCGCCACGCTCTCCCGCATTCAAGAGTTACCTAGTGACGCCCGCCCCGCGGTAATTATGATCTCTGGCCACGGCAACATCGAAACTGCCGTGAAGGCAACAAAACTAGGTGCTTACGATTTCGTTGAGAAACCTCTCACGATTGAAAAAGTGAGCGTCGTGTTGAAGAACGCGGTAGATCAGCGGCGAATGGATCTCGAGCTCCGTCGCCTACGCGAAGACACTGCGTGGCCCGAAATCATTGGCGATAGCGTAGCTGTGAAGGCTTTACGCCAACAATTAAAGTTGATGGCGGCGACGAATGGCCGCGTCCTTATCTATGGTGAAAGTGGAACCGGCAAAGAACTGGTGGCTCGCGCCATTCATATCGCGAGCCTCCGCGCGAATGGGCCTTTTGTAGAAGTGAACTGCGCGGCTATTCCCGAAGACCAGATCGAAAGCGAGTTATTCGGGCACCGCCGCACGAATCTCGACGGCGCAACAGACCATAAAATAGGCAAGCTCCAAAAGGCCCACGGTGGAACTTTCTTTCTCGATGAAGTGGGAGATATGAGCCTCAAGACGCAAGCGAAAGTTCTTCGCGCTCTGGATGAACACCGCTTCGAACCTGTGGGCGCGCCTCAATCCATTCAAGTGGATGCCCGCGTTATCGCCGCGACAAACAAGAACCTCGAAAAAGAGATAGAGCGCGGCAATTTTCGCGAAGATCTCTTTTACCGACTAAATGTTATCCCGTTCACGGTGCCGCCCCTCCGGGATCGTGCGGAAGACATCCCCGCCTTGGCAAACCACTTTCTTCGTGAATATTCCATTGCCTATGGGCGCAAGCCGAAAGAACTGGCTGAAGACACGATCGAAGCTCTCATGAATTACAGTTGGCCAGGCAACGTCCGCGAGCTTCGCAATCTTATGGAACGGCTCGTGATTCTTCATCCCCAGCGCCGGATCGAACCGCGCCACTTAGCGCTTGACGGTAGCCGCAAGAATCAAGGTCCAAAATCGTGGGAATCGTTCGGCAGCCTTCACGAGGTTCGTGACGCTGCCGAACGTGAATACATTCTTCACAAACTCGACGAAACCGGCGGTAACGTTTCACGCGCCTCTGAATTGCTAGGTCTTGAACGTAGCAACCTCTACCGCAAAATGAAAGCTCTGGGTATCGTTCCTAAAGAGTGATAACGCCTTAGCGCCGTCCCCCGCCGCCTCTGGCTCCGCCGCCACCACCAAACCCACGGCCTCCTCCAGCGCCACTAAAACTCCGTCCGCCAGCAGCATAATATCCACCGCCTCGATATCCATAACCGCCCGAGTAGCCGCCGCGATAGCCGTAGCCGCCATAACCATACCCGCCGCGATACGGGTAGCCATATCCATAACCGCGATACGGATAGTAGCCACGGTAATAACCAAAGCCAACTCCGAAATAATACGGATATCCGTACGCATAATACGGATACGCCGAATAACAATACGGACCATAGTATGGGTCGCAAGCGTATGGTGCGTAAGCATATGGATAATATGCCGGGGCCCCCACGGAGCTGTACACGTATTGCGCATCCGCCGGCTTCGCGCCTGCTAAGTACATCATTCCCGCTAGAATCAGAATTAAAAGACCCGAACGTTTAAACATGCTTCATTCACCTCAGCACTAGTTGGACGTACCACCCATCATTATCGGATGCAATAATCGACGAAGTGCCCGATACTAGCCCACCAACTGGCCAGCAGATTCTGGCGCGTCTATTCGTGCGCGTTTTGCTCGCTCTTTTGGTTGTACTTGCTCTTGCATTTGCAGTAGATGCTGGAATCTTGCGGTATCGCGCCTCTGCGAATCGCAACGCCTTCAGTACCATCACAGTCCGCCCTTTTTACGCGGTACCGCGCAAGGACAAGAAGGTCGAGTACGAGTTTGACGACCCTCGCGACCAAACCTGTTCTAATTCGCTCTTCCCGCAAATGGGTTATACCCCATGCTGGTATCTTCGCCGCCACAAGGATCAAGAAATCCCGCTCTAAGCGGCCGCGGCGCATCCAATCTAAGATGCCTGTCTCACCTTCCCGCGTACAAAAGCTAAACTCCGCCCCTGAGCATCCCAACCGCTCTTATGTTCTCTATTGGTCGCAAATGAATCGCCGCGTCAATTCTAACCATGCGCTCCTTTATGCCGTAGAGGTTGCTAACCGTCTGAATCTTCCTGTTCTGGTGTACGAAGCTCTCACGTGCACCTACGAGTATGCGAACGACCGTTTGCATACTTTCGTGTTGGAAGGTGTTCCTGAAAATGCGCGGCGTCTCGATAAGGTGGGCATTGGCTACACCTTCTATCTACGCCGTACGCAAAAAGATCCGAACAACACTTTTTATGCAGTCGCCCAGGACGCCGCTGCCATTGTTACCGACGATTACCCAACCTTCATTGCGCGCACCAACAACTCGCGCGTTCCGGCAAAGCTAGACGTTACCTATTACGCAGTCGATTCCAGCTGTGTCGTTCCCATGAGCGAAATTCCCCACCGTCAATATGGTGCGTATACCATTCGCCCTCGTATTCATCGTCTTCTTCCGCAATACCTCACGCCGGCTGATGCCTTGAAGGTCAAACATCGCTACACCGGACCAATTCCAAAATTCCACACGGAGGTGAGCGATACCAACATCAAGCAATTGGTGGCCTCTTGCCAGATCGATCACTCCGTCGCGCCTTCGAGCGAATTTAAGGGCGGGAGTCTTGCCGCGGAAAATTATCTAACCATATTTCTGAAAGACAAACTTCGCCATTACGCTACCGGCCGCAACGAACCTTCCGAAAACGCCACCTCGCACATGAGCCCGTACCTGCACTTCGGCCAAATTTCAGCCCTTGAAATTGCCCTGCGCGTGAGTGAATATGCCAAAGAACACAAGCTGATCGCCGATGAGTATTTGGAGGAACTGATTGTCCGTCGCGAACTAGCATTCAACTACGCGCGCTTTGTAGAAGATCCAGGCGAACTCAAGAACTTACCGGACTGGTGCCAGCTCAATATGCAAAAGCACGCCAAAGATAAGCGCGACCCGGTTTACACTCCACAACAATTTGAGCGCGCTGAAACACACGACGAACTCTGGAACGCCGCGCAAAAGGAAATGCTCTTGTACGGTACAATTCAGGGCTACTACCGAATGTATTGGGGCAAGAAAATTATTGAATGGTCGCGCACCTATGAAGAAGCCGCCAAAACTATGATCGACATTCACGGACGCTATGCGCTCGATGGCCGCGATCCAAACACTTACACCAACATCTTCTGGTGCTTTGGCCTGCATGATCGGCCTTGGCCCGAACGCCCGATTTTTGGCAAAATGCGCTTCATGTCTCTCGATGGCATGAAGCGAAAGACCAATACGCGCGCTTATATTGACCAGTTCAATCGTCGATCTTCTTCTAAACAACAATCTCTATGGACTTCCTGATCACCGGCGCAACAGGCTTCATCGGACAGAAGCTTGTGAACTCTTTACTCGCCCGTGGCGATTCTGTCAATTACTTCGCCCGTCAGCGTCCTCTAAACATAATCAGCTCACGCGCAGCCTTCCACTGCTGGGATGGCAAAACGGCCCCGCCCTTGAATAGTGTTCCCCGGCTCGATGCCATCATTCACCTGATGGGTGAACCCATCGCCCAACGCTGGAATCCACAAGTGAAAGATCGCATTCGCAAAAGCCGGGTAGACGCTACTCGCCAATTAGTGGCTGCGATTGGCGCGCTGCGCCACAAGCCGAAAGTTTTGGTCTCCGCTTCGGCAGTTGGTTACTACGGTAATCGCGGCAATGAGATCCTCACTGAAACCAGCGCGTCCGGTTCAGGTTTCCTATCCGATGTTTGCGTGAATTGGGAATATGAAGCCATGCGCGCTCGTGAATATGGCGTCCGCGTAGTGATGATTCGCACTGCCACGGTTCTTGGCCGCGAAGGCGGCGCACTCCCTCAAATGCTCACACCCTTCCGCTGGGGCCTTGGCGGCCGCTTTGGTAATGGCAAACAGTGGATGTCTTGGATTCAGGTTGACGATCTTGTTCGCTTATTTACTTTCGCCGCTGACAAAGACGTGAGTGGCCCTCTGAATGGCTCAGCTCCCCAGCCAGTTACCAATGCTGATTTCACTCGCGCTTTAGGCCGCGCCGTCCACCGCCCCGCTATTTTCCCCATCCCGCGTTTCGCTCTGGACACTATGTTGGGTGAGATGTCTGGCTTTCTCTTCGATAGTCTACGCGTTGTTCCGGAAGCTGTTCAGCGTTCTGGCTTCCGCTACGAACACCCCGACTTAGCTGAAGCGCTCACTTACTCTATTAGCTAATACTTACTAAACAACTACACTTCTTAGCGAACAGGCAACTATTTACGCCCATTTTGCAACGATCTCTCTGATTAGCTCACTTAGTGGCAAATGGAAAAGAAACTCGGATCGGGTTTCGGTGCATTGGCCATCATGGCACTCATCGTACATTCCGCCTTGCCACCGGCGGAGCGCGCCTCGGCGGCCGCCGAATCTGCTAAGTCAAAAAAGCAACAAGCCGAGAACTCGTCTAAGCCTGCTGCCCTCGAAGGCCCATGGATTGCCACGCGCAATTTCTTCTCCATTGCCACCGCTAA
>Ga0182012_10003467_pt1 | contig 16810 bp, 15 predicted proteins | sample 612S2SmetaG_FD_120486 | JGI IMG/M metagenome (GOLD analysis project Ga0182012, IMG submission 120486) | Permafrost microbial communities from Stordalen Mire, Sweden - 612S2S metaG | ecosystem: Environmental > Terrestrial > Soil > Wetlands > Permafrost | place: Sweden: Stordalen | collected...
TCGGGCCAGAGGAGCGTCGCCAAGAAGTCTCGGGACGTCGGCGCGTCGCGGTGCGTCGCCAAGTAGGCCAACGCCTCGACGGCCTTGGCCGGAGCGCGGAGCGGTTCGATCGCTCCGTCGATGTCGACCCGCACTTGCCCGAACAGCCGGATCGTCAGCACGAGCAGCGCTTCAGCAATCGGGCCGCCGCTTCCCGGGCCGCATCGGACGCTTTTCCGACGGTCGCCCTGTAGCGTGGGCGGATGGATAGCGCGGATGCGACGGCCGTTTTTATCGTGCGGATGTGGCGGCAAGGTGGGCCCGATTCGGACGCGGCGTGGCGCGGATCGGTCGAAGACGTGGGTGGCAAACGCCGCATATACTTCACGAACTTAGGCTCGATGTGCGAGTTCATGGTCGAACAGCGCGGCCACGCTACGAGAGAAGAATAAGCGTCGGACGCTTTTCGGACGAGCACGCTCTATGGTTGCCGGGAGCCGGAATACCGGCGCACGCACCGCACAGAGGAGAACCTCCAATGTCCCACTCGTTCCCGGGAAAACGTTCCCCCCGTCTCACAATCTTCGCGGCCGCAGTCGCGGTCGCACTCGCCGGGTGCTCCGGCACTTCGGCCGGCTTGTCACCTGCAACGAACGGCGGCGCCTCGACATCCTCGTTCGCGCACTCCGGTCTCACCGGTCCCTTTTCAGGCCTCCTCGGCGGCCCACTCGCGGGCCCGCTACAAAAACTCTACATCGCGGGCTATACGAGTAATACGATCTCGACCTACACCACCGACGGAAAGCCGAGCACGCCCACGATCACGGGCCTCGACGGCCCGGTCGGCATCGCGGTCGACGCCGCCGGAAAGATCTACGTTGCCGACAGCAGCTCCCTCCCGAATACCGGCCAAATCCTGACCTTCAATCCGGATGGATCGCCGGCGAGCCCCACCATTACCACGGGTCTCTCGCAGCCGTTTGGAGTGGCGGTCGACGCAAACGGGAAAATCTACGTCGCCAACTATAACGGCAACTCGGTCACGACGTACCTTGCAGACGGCACGCAAACGAGTCCGACCATCACCGGACTCCAGCAACCAACCGACGTTAAGGTCGACGCGAACGGCAAAATCTACGTGAGCCAAAAAGGAACGGGCAGCTTCAACGGTTCCGTCACCACATACAATCCCGACGGAACCCAGACGAAGCCGACCATCACCGCCGGCATCTCGCTGCCGCAATCGCTCGCCCTCGACGCACGAGGCAACATCTACGTCAGTAGCGACGCCTCAGACGAGATCACGACGTATACTCCACAAGGCAAACAGCGAAAGATAACCATGGCCGTCACGAACGGTGACCCCGGCTACATCGCAATCGGACCCACCGGCAAGGTCTACGTCACGAGTACGCACGGCTTCATGACGACCTTCACCAGAGGCGGCAAGCCCATCAAGCCGACGATCTCGGGCCTTCCGGAGCCGCCCCTAGGAATAGCGATTCATTAAAACAGCCGCAAAGCGGACGCGGGAGTGCGTGGTGCCTCCCCGCCGCTAGGCCCCTTGCGTGCCGGTCGCTCGGGCGATCGGCGAGGCGCGCGACTTGACGAGGAGAGGCTGCGATGCGAACACGACCGACGAGATCGAAGCCGCCGACCACGGCATCGGCGCGGTCGATGCCGTCCGGCAGGCGATCGCACAATACCACGCCTCGCGCAACGCCTGGGCCTCCCCGAGCGTTTCAGGCTCGTGGCAAGCGCCTTAGCCGCTACCGTTCTCGCTACGCTCACGCTCGCTTCCCCGCAGAGCGCGGTTCCGAATGCGCCCTTGATCGTCGACGGCTCCAGCCGTGTCGTGGTCATGGAATACGAGGCCTGGTTTGGCCCGAAAGCCGTGGGCTTTCCGCTACGCGGGCAGTCGCCGCGGCCGCTCCTGACCTCACCCGACATGCAACCCTATGGCGGGGGCTACGATAGCGCCGATCCCGACGTCATCCGCAACCACATCACCAACCTTACCGCAATGGGCGCGGACGCGGCCATCGTCGAGCTGACCAATAACGTGAGTTGCATTTTCGACGACGGCGACGCTGCGGTGAATCCGGCGCTGCTCAACCCGTGCGGACAAACGACGGTCGCGCTCAATCGCAGCTTCAAGAAAAGCAATCAGCAGATTCGCGACAACGACGGGCTGATCTACTCCGCCTGGTCGGCGCTCGGCACCAATCTGAAGATCATCCCGCTCTTGGCCTGTCAAGACAACGGCTGTTTGACGCCGTACAGCGCGAGCGGCTCGGCTACGGGCTTCGGCGTCGACCCGTGCCCGGCGATCCCGGGCATTCCGGTGGGCAACCTCGACGGCAACCCGGCGGTGAACGGCACGAACTCGTTCGAGAAAGAGATGGCTTGGTACGGCGAGCAGATGGCGCGCTATCCCAACCTCAACGTGATCTACGAAGGCAAACCGCTCGTTTTGATCTTTGCGCCGCCGGGCGTCGACGACACGCCCTGCCTGATGAACAAGCTGCACGACAGCATCGTCGCCACGGGCCTCGATCGAAAGTACACGTTCCGCATGATGGGCGGGTATTTCGATACCGACTCGACGTTCTGGGACGAGCCTGCGGGTTACGTGCCCACCGCGCCGACCCCGCTCAAGCGCGGCTTCGGCTTTTGGTGGTGGAGTTGGGTCGACCGGCTGAACCGGCGCTTCTCGTACTTTCCGTCGTACACGCCGGCGCCGCACGCACCGCGCGTGGAAAACCTCACCGTCTCGATCGCGACCGCCGGTCAGAACGGCTGGGGCACCTACCCGGACTCATGCCCACCTGCGCCACGCGAGAACCCGCCGCTGACGACGTGCAAACCGGGCACCGACTACTTCGTCGACGCGTCGCTGCGCGACGAAGACCACGTGCCCTATTCGACCTTCACCAATTTCATGTGCGTCGCGCGCAAGCTCGATCCGATCTTCCTGATGGTGCATCAGTTCAACGAATTCTCGTTCGGCGATGAAGGCTGGGACGCGAACTCGACCGACGACATCGAGGGCGCCGACGACGGCATCGGTCGCAGCGCCGTCGAAACGGTGCGCGAGCAGATCCGGCAGTACGAGCCTACGGCCGCCAGAGGCCGATCGAGGAACCAACCCAGGTCATGTCGCGGTTGAAGTCCACGCCGATCATCGCGCCGCGCGCGAGCCTGCACAGGTTGAGCGCGGGCACGAATTGCGCCGCATCGTCCGGACGCAAGTAGATCATGCGAATCTCGGCCTTGATGCCGCCGCCGTCGACCGCGCGCAGGCGCGGTGCGTACGTAATCTTCCGTTGCAGGCACCACGCGGCGCGCATGTCCGCCGGAATTGCCGCAACGTCGGCCGCGGTCGGGGCCACGTTGACGCCGCCGCCCGCAAACGAGAAGAGCGGCTTGAGCACGTAGTTCTCCGTCAGGTCCGGCGGCACGTCGGAAAGCTCCGAAAGCAGTTGCGTGCGCGGCACCGCCGGATGGTCGAGAAACGGCAGCGAGTACTTCGACCAGATGAAAAACCAGTTCGGGTGCGGCGTCCACTCGACGTCCAACTCTTCGCGCAGGTCGAAGGGCAAAGTCACGCCCTTCTTCTCGAGTTCGTCGATGACGATGCGCCAGTAGATGCGCTCGACGGGAAGCTCGCGTCCGGCGTCGTCGCGGCGGAAAAGCCGCCGGCCGCGCTTTTCGAGCTTCGTCGGACAGACCGCATCCACGCCGAAGAGCGTCTTGCTCGCGCGAAAATCGCACGACGTCTTCTGCTCGGACGGATCGATGTCGACGAGCGCGACGTGCGCGGGGTCGTGGTCGCCCACGATCGTCTCCCGTGCCAGCGCGAGGATCTGGTCGCGCGACAGACCGCCGAAGCGGCACGACCACGGGCCCTCGAGGCCCGGCATCGTCGCAAGCTCCGCGCCCCACGCATCGGCCTGCATGACCTGGAAGCCGACCAGCGACGGAAAACCCTGCAGTTCGATCAGACGCGGGCCGAGCGTCCCGTCCGCCTCCTCGACGAGCGCGAAGTCGATGATGCCGAAGCTGGGCAGCGCCGTCTCGCCCGGGACGTGCCGGTCGGCGGGAATCGCGTCGCGCATGCGCGCGATCTTCTCCGGCAGACAGAGTTGCGCGAGGATCTCGTCGGCCGCGCGCACGCAGCGTTCGCGCAAGTCGGCCGAAAAGAAGACCGGCGTCTCCGCCAGCCGGAAGCCGATCTCGCGCCCGCCGGTGCGCGCGACCAGGTCGGCGGCATAGCGCGCGTAGACGGCGTCGCTAAAAGCCGCGTTGAAGTGCGCGCGGGCGCCCGGCTCCACTGCGAAAGAACGCCGCGCTACGCTGCGCTGACGAGACCGTGGAGCTTTCGCTCGATCAGATCGCCGAACACGAAGCGCGCGACTTGCAGCCGCTGGTCGCGGCGGTCGTCGCGCAAAACGGGCAGCAGGCCCGAACGCTGACGAAACACGTCGGCGTTGATCTGGCCGCGCAGCAAGAGCCGCTCGAGAAGACCCTGCACGCGCTCGGGCGTGCCGATTTCAGGATGGCTGTTCACCGCGAAGACGCGCGGCGTCGCGCCGTCGGCCGCACGCGCGAACTCGAACATCGTGAGCGCCGAGCCGCGGCCGCCTTCGCCCGCGCTCTCGAAGGCGATCGGGCTCATGCCCGCCGGAAAGCTCGACGCGACCGGGATGAGGTCGTAGTAGCGCGACTCGAGCACCGGCAGCACCGGCCCCGGCAACTCGGCCAGCAACGGCTCGAACCACGGGTGCGCGCGCCCCGCGCCGGTCAGCACGTCGGCGCCCACGCCGCTCATCGCACCGCCCTTTTCCGGGCCGCGCAACACGGGTTGCGCGATGCCCGACCAGCGGCAGAGCAAACCGAACGTGTGGCACACGCCGTAGAGCGAGGCGCTCTCGTCGGCCAGGATCGCGTCGAACAGCGCCCACAGCGGCGCTTCCCACGAGGGGTCTTCTCGAATCTCGCGCGCGCCGTCGTCGCTGGTGTTGCGACGCGGGTCGAGGTGACCGGGGCCGCCGGTGCCCAGATAGAGATGGTGCCGCCCGCTCGCGTGATCGGGGATCGCCAAGCCGTCGCGAATCGCATACGAAAGAACGCGGATCGTGCGTCCGCGTTCGTCCAATTCGTCCTGGTATTCCGAGGCCAAATCGTGCAAGAACGCGAGCATCGCATCGTGGCCCACGTTGGGATAACCGTGGTTCATGTCGAGCAGTGCGACGTCTATCGCAGCCGGATCGGCCGCGGGCAGATCGCCGGGCCGCTCCACCCGGACCACGTCGAAATGGCTCGTGCGCCAATCGATCGGTAGAACGTGAGCCGAGCGGATGGGCTCAAGCAACGGGAACGCCCGCCTCTGTCTCGTCGATCACGTACTGCACCACGTCCTTCAGACTCCCGGTTTCCTTGAACACCGCCAACTGGCGATCCGCACCCGTGCCCCGGCGTATGATCTCGTACACGTAGCGGATTTCATCGGTCGTACCGAGTTCGCCCGCCACGTCGTCGACGAACTCCAAGAGTTCGATCAACAGGTCCTGGGTGGGCACCTCGGTCTTCTTACCCAGATCGATCAGCTTTCCGCCCAGGCCGAAACGTGCCGCCCGCCACTTGTTCTCATTTAACAAAGATCGACGGTATTGGCGCCAACCCTGGTTCCGATCGTACAACTTCCAGAGCTTATAGGTGACCGCTTGGAAGAAGGCCGCCAGGCACATGACCTCGTCGATGCGCATCTGGGCGTCGCAGATCCGGAATTCGAGCGTGGGATAGTAGGGGTGCACGCGCACGTCCCACCAGATCTTCTTGCCGTCGGTGATGCACCCGGTCGCGATGAGCGTGTTGAGGAAATCCTGGTATTCCATCCACGAGCCGAACGAGTCGGGCAATCCGGTGCGCGGGAAGCGCTCGAAGATTTTGGAGCGGTAGCTCATCCAGCCCGTCTCGATGCCCGTCCAGAACGGCGAGTTGACCGAGAGCGCGAAGATGTGCGGCAGAAAGTAGCGCACGCCGTTCATGATGGCCACGCGCGCTTCGTCGTCTTCGAGGCCGATGTGCACGTGCAAGCCGAAGATCAAGTTGGCTCGCGCGACCAACTGCAGGTCCTGGATCAGGCGATCGTAGTGCGCGCCGGGCGTCGTCGGCACGGTCGACCAGTGCGTGAACGGATGCGTGCCGGCCGAGCCCACGCGCAGGCCGTTGCGCCGCGCGAGGTGCACGATTTCGCCGCGCAGCCGGGTGACCTCGCGCCGCGCCTCGGCGATATCCGCGCACACCGGCGTGGTCAATTCGATCACCGGATCGTGCAGTTCGCGCTTCATCTGGTCGTGCAAGAGCGTGTTGCCCTCGGCAAACATCTGCTGGATGTGCGATTTCAACTCGTACGTCGCCGGGTCGATGACCTGGAACTCTTCCTCGATGCCGACGGTGAAGGTAGGCCGTTCTGCCATCAGACGTGTCCTCGCGCCAGGGCCGTCGTTTGCGGCCACGCGCCGGTGAGTTCGAGGGGCAGGGGGTTGCGTACGCGATCGATCAGGGTCTCGGCCATCGCGTCGACGATCCAGGTGAAGTTCGCCGGGCCCACCGAGTGGGCGTCGGCGTCGGGTGCGGGGTTGGTGAAGTCGATCGCATACGGGATGCCGCCGCGCACGGCGAGTTCGACCGTGTTCATGTCGTAGCCGAGCGCTTCGGAGAGCGCCAGCGCGTCGCGGCGCAGCCGGGTCAGGAGCGCGGGCTCGGTGCGCGGCGCGTCGAGCACGTAGCGCAGGTGGTGCGGCTGTTTGGGATCGTAGCGCATCACGTGCACGTGCTTGCGCCCGATCACGTAAATGCGGTAGTAGTCCTCGAAATCGATCGCTTCTTGCGCCATCATCGTCAGGTCGCGCGTGTTATCGTATGCCGCGAAAAACTCGGCGGGCGTGTCGCACTTGTACACGTCCTTCCAACCGCCGCCGTACGCCGGCTTCAAGAAGATGGGAAAGCCTAAATAGCCGAAGACTTCGTCCCAATCCACCAGGCGCAGGTTGCGAAACGAGTTGGCCTCCGTGTTCGGCGGCCGGTCCTTGTGCGGCAGCAGCACGGTGCGCGGCGTGGCTACGCCGACCGACTCGGCCACGATGTTCCCGAAGTACTTGTCGTCGGCCGACCACCAGAACGGGTTGTTCACTACCTGCACGCCGCGCGCGGCGGCCACTTTGAGAAAGGTGCGGTAGTACGGCACTTCGTGGCTGATCCGGTCGAGAATCAACGCGTAATCGAAGTGCTGCGTGTCGCGCAGGTACGAGATCTCGACGGGCGCGGCGGTGATTTCGCCGCCGCCCCGCGCGTCGATAGCGTTGATCAGGGCCCACGGGAACGTGTCTTCCATCCCGAAGAGCAACCCGATCCGCCGAACGGTCGACACTTTTACACCCCCGCCATGTTCGCGAAAAAAACTTGAGCGCGACGCATTCGAGGGAACCGGCGCGGGCCCTATGCAATTGGGAGCGCCGATGAAACGTACGCACGAAGCCTGGTTTAGCCCCAATCTGGGCCGGAGCATGGAGTTGCTGTGGTTCGGATGGTCGGGCTTTCCGGTGATCGCCTTCCCGACCTCGATGGGCCGCTTAGTCCAGTATGAGGACACGGGGCTCGTCGCCCACATCGCCGACAAGATCGAGGCGGGGTACCTGCAACTGATCTGCGTCGATTCCGTCGACGCCGACACGTGGTACGACGAGCACATCCCCCCATCCGAACGTGGCCCGCGCCACGAGCGCTACGACGCGTACATCGCCGATGAGATCGTGCCCTACGTGCACGCCCGCGCCCAGCGCGGCGACCTCGGCGTCTTCGGCTGCAGCTTCGGCGGCTATCACGCGGCGAATTTCGCCGGGCGGCACCCGGACCTCGTGACCAAGGCAGTCTGCCTCTCGGGCGTCTACGACGTCCGGCGTTTTACCAACGGCTACTTCGGCCTGACTGAATACCTCAACTCGCCCGTCGAGTACATCGCGAACATGGACGACGAGTGGGTTCGCCGCCTGGCCCGCATCGAGTGGGTCATCGCAACCGGCGAATACGACTCCCTGGTCGACGACAACCGCCGCTTCAGCGCCGTCCTGGGCTCCAAGGGCATCCCCAACCACACCGAGATTTGGAGCGGCGTGTTCGGCCACGACTGGCCGTTTTGGAACGAGGCCGTCCGCCGGCTGCTCTAGTTCTTGCGGCTCTCGTGCGCGGGCGAGGGCGCCGGCTCGGGCGCGTGGGCCCGGTGGTGCGCCACCGGTTTGGGCTGCAGCGCCTTGCCGGCTTCGACCGCGGTGAAGGCCGCGGCCACGGCCGTCATCGCGCGCGCCATGCCGACCTGACGGGAATAGAGGCCGAAGCCTCCGGCCATGCCGGTCCAGATCGAGGTCGCGAGCAAGGCAGCCGAGCCGATCCAGCGCAGCCTGCCGCCGAAGGGCAGGCCGCCGGTGGCGGTCATGCGGACGTCAGCCGGCTTGCCGCAACAGCTGCAGTAGCTCGCGCCTTGCTTGTCCGACTTGCGGCAGTCCGCGCAGACCATCACTCCGGTTTTCGGCAGTTGGGCACGCCGATTTACCCGGCATGACGCGGCTCACAAGATGCTCTTGCCCAGCGCCGAGAGGATCAGTTGCACCGCGAGGTCGGCCGTGCGGTTGCGCTCGTCGAAGATGGGGTTGAGTTCGGTGATCTCGAGCGAGCCGAGCCGGCCCGTTTCGGCCACCATCTCCATGGCCAGGTGGGCTTCCCGGTAGGAGAGGCCGCCCCGGACCGGCGTGCCGACCCCAGGCGCTTCGCTCGGGTCGATGCCGTCCAGGTCGAAGGAAACGTGCAGCGCCTCCCCGTCGCCGGAGGCGATGGCGATCGCTTCTTCCATCACGCGCTCCATGCCGACCTTATCGATGTGGCTCATCGAAAAGGCGCGCACCCCGAGTTCGCGGATGCGCCGCTTCTCGCCGGCATCCACGTCGCGCAGCCCGACGAGCACGGTCCGCGAGGCGTCGATCGAGTGCTCCTCGAGCGCGATCGAGACGGGCATGCCGTGCACGTTGCCCGAGCCCGAGGTCAGGGGCGTGTTGATGTCGCCGTGGGCGTCCACCCAGATCAGGCCGGGCGCGCGTTTGCGCGCTCGCGAAACGCCGGCCAGCGTGCCGATGGCGATCGAGTGGTCGCCGCCGAGCACGAGCGGGAAGCCGCCGCGCCGCACCGTCTCTTCGACGAGATGTGAGAGCTGCTCGCAGACGGCCAGAATGATCGGCAAATACTTCGCGTTTTTGGTCGCCTCTGCCGCGAGCGACTCGGCGACGGGCACCGGAACGTTGCCGTGGTCGACGACCGACTCGACACCCAGGGCCAAGAGGCGCTCGCGCAACCCGGCGTAGCGGATCGCGGACGGTCCCATGTCGACCCCGCGCCGGTCGGCGCCGAGGTCCATCGGCACGCCGATCACTTCGACGAGTCCGGGCGTGCGGTGCTGCGGCGTCTGAGCGGACGGTGCGGTGGAAAGCATGGCCGGGTCGGCTTCTGCGCGCCGGCGGCGCTCTCCGCGCGGCTAAGCGGGCTCGCTGCCGGGGCGCGGCTTCTTCGCGGCCTTTGCCGGCACCACGGCGCCGCCCGGGCTGACCGTCTCGGCCATGTCCGGCGGCGGGCTGACGACCGCGGGCGGATACTGGGGCATCATGTGCTGCGCCAAGACCTTGAAGAGACCGGCCACCGGCACCGCGAGAAACATGCCGCCGATGCCGCCGAGATCGGCACCGATCAAGATCGCGACGATCACGAGCAACGGACTCAGGCCGACGCTTTCGCTCACGATGCGCGGCGCCACGAAATGGCCTTCGAGTTGGAAGATCGCGACGAATAGGAGCGCGATGATCAACGCGTGCTGCCAGCCGTCGTTGAAGAGCGCGAGCAACACGGCCGGCACGAAGGCGACGAGCGCGCCGACGTATGGAATGATGTCGAAGAGTCCCGCAGCCACGCCGATCAAGACGCCGTACTTCACCTTGAAGATCAGCAGCACGATCGTGATCAGCGTGCCGATCGTCGCGCCGACCAGGAACTGGCCGCGGATGAAGCCGCCGAGCACCTTGTCGAGATCGTGCAAGATCGCCGCCGTCTTGGGCCGAGCCCGCGGCGGAATCGCATTCATCGCCGTCTGCAACAACTCGGGCGTCTCGAACAAGAGATAGATCGAGATCACCGGGATCACCACGACCGTGGCCAAGATCGCAAACGTCGAAAGCAAGATCGTCAACGCGCGCGACGCAGCCTCCCCGCCGTAGCGTTCGGCGAGCAGGCCGAGCTTCTCGGGCAGGTCGGCGAGATAGAGCCGCACGACCGGCGGCAGGCGGCGCACGATCGGATTGGTCGGATCGGCCAAAGTCGCTTGCGCGTTGTGCACGATCGAGGGATACGCATGGATCAGCGACTGCGTGTCGTCGGCCAGTGCCGGCACCACCACCGCCGCGCCGAACAAGACCACCAAGGCCAGCGCGCCGTAGACGATCGCGATGGCGGCGCCCAGCGGCATCCGCGCGTGCAAGCGGCGCACCGCCGGATAGATGATGTAGGTGAAGAACACCGCGCCGATCAGGATGATCGTAACCGAGCGGATCCGGCCCAAGAAATCGAGGAAGCCGGAGAGGACGAACGCCCCGACTGCGACCGTCAGCAACAGCTTGAGCCAAAAGGTCAGACGGCGTTCTGCCCGCGAGCGAATCGGCAGGGCGGGCGGCGGATTCTTCATCGTGAACCCTCTACCACGGGAGAGGACGCCGAGTTCCTGCCTGCGCGGGCCGTTCGGCCGTGCCGGAGGCTTCGTCGCGGGGTGCTGCGTAGATGCGCCCGATGATCTTGCACCGCCCGCGACCGCGTGCGACTCGCGCGCTGCTGACCGCCGTCGCTTCGGCGGCGTTCGCCCTCACCGCGGCCGGCTGCGCGCGTCACGATGCCTCGGGCAAGGCGGTCATTCGTTTGGCCATGGTCACCGACACGGCGGGCCTCGGCGACAAGTCGTTCAACGACTCGGCCTACGCCGGCCTGACCGCGGCCAAGACCCAACTCGACGCCGATACGACCGTGCTCGAGTCGAAGTCGGCAGCCGACTATCAACCCAATCTGACCGTGCTGGCCGACGAAGAGTACGACGAGATCTACGCGATCGGCTTTCTGATGAGCAAAGACGTCGAAAAGGTCGCGCGCAATTTTCCCAAGCGCCATTTCGCTTTAATCGACGGCACCGCCGTGGAACCAAACGTGTCGGCGGTGGTCTTTCGCGAACAGGAAGGCGCCTTTCTCGCCGGCGCGCTGGCCGCGATGGTCAGTAAGACGCACGTCGTCGGCTTCCTGGGCGGCATGGACGTACCGCTGCTGCGCCGCTTCGAAGCCGGATACACCGCGGGCGCGCGCGAGATCGACCCGCGCGTGAAGGTGCTGGTCAAGTACGCCGGGTCGTTCGACGACGTTGCGGCGGGTAAGGAATTGGCCGGCGTGCTCTACGATCAACGCGCCGACGTGATCTTCATCGCCGCGGGCAAATCGGGGCTCGGCGCGATCGACGAGACGCGCGCGCGACCCAACGTCTACGCCATCGGCGTCGATTCGGATCAAGACGCGCTCGCGAAGGGCAAGATCCTCACGAGCGTGCTCAAGCGCGTCGACGTCGCGGTCTTTCGCTTGGCCGAAGAAGCCATCGCGCAGAAGTTGCCCGCCGGCACCGAAGAAGTGGGCCTGCGCGAGGGCGGCATCGCGTTGACGCCGTTCACCTACTCGCGCGCCGTGGTGCATCCCGAGATGATCGCGACGCTGAAGAAACTGCGCGCCGACATCATCGCGGGCAAGATCGTGCCGCCGAAGACGCGCGAGTCCCTGGCCGACTTCAAACCGGTCACGCCCTAACCGCCGGCGATGGACGCGTTCGCCCTCGAGCTGCGCGGCATCGTGAAGACCTATGCCGGCGGCGTGCGCGCGCTCGACGGCGTCGACGTAACGATCGCGCGCGGTGAAATCCACGCGCTGTGCGGCGAGAACGGCGCCGGGAAGACGACGCTCGCCGCAATCGCAGCCGGCCGTCTGCGCCCGACGAGCGGAAGCGTCACGCGCGCCGGCAACGCGGGCTTCGTGCCGCAACATCCGCACCTCGTCGACCGGCTGCGCGTGTGGGAGAACGTGCTGCTCGGACGCGAACCGCGGCGCGGCCTGCGGCTCGACGAACGCGCGGCGCGGGAAGACGTGGCAGCGCTCGGCGCGACGTACGGCCTGCCCGTCGACCCGCGGGCCCGCGTCGAAACGCTCGATGCGGGCGCGAAGCAGCGCGTCGAGATCCTGCGCGAACTGGCTCGCGAACCGGCGCTCTTGATCCTCGACGAACCCACGTCGGCGCTCGCGCCGGCCGAGAGCGACGTGCTCTTCGACGTGCTGCGCGCGCTCGCCGCGCGCGGCACGGCGGTGCTCGTGGTGACGCACGATTTGGGCGATGTGGCCGCGTATGCGGAACGGATCACCGTGCTGCGCGCGGGCCGCGTCGCGGCGCGCTTCGAGCGCGGCGCGCAGCCTGCCGCGATCGCGGGGGCGATGATCGGCGGCGAACTCCCCGCGCTCGCCGCCCGCACGTCGCGCGCGACCGCTCCGTGTTTCGAAGCGCGCGGGCTCGAAGCGGGCAGCGGCGCCGCGGCGTTGCGCGGCTTCGACCTCGAGGTGCGCGGTGGCGAGATCGTGGGCATCGCGGGCGTCGAGGGCAACGGTCAACGCCCGCTCGCCGACGCCATCGCCGGCGTGGCGCCGTATCGCGGCACGCTGCACCTCGACGGGCGCGAACTCGCGCCCGGCCGTCCGGCGGCGCGCATCGCGGCGGGTCTGCGCACGATCGCGGCCGACCGGCAGCGCGAGGGCCTCATCCTCGATTGGAGCGTGCTCGAAAACCTCGCGCTCGGCGATCAACGCCGCGCGCCGCTGGGCGGCGGACTCACGCTGCACCGCGGTGCGATGCGCGACCGGTCCGCGAGCGTGGTGGAGCGCTTCGACGTGCGCGCGCCCTCGCTCGACGCGCGCGTCTCGATGCTCAGCGGCGGCAACCAACAGAAATTGCTCGCGGGGCGCGCGCTGGCCGAAACGCCCCGTCTCCTGTTGGCCTGCGAGCCGACGCGCGGCATCGACGTGGCTGCGGCCGCGCTCTTGCGCTCGCGATTGATCGAAGCGCGCAACGCGGGCGTCGCAGTGCTCGCAATCTCGCTCGAACTCGACGAACTCTTCGAGATCGCAGATCGTATCGTGGTGCTCTTCCGCGGAGCGGGCGCCGGCGAGTTCGAACGCGGCGCCTTCGACCGCGCGCGCATCGGCGCGGCGATGGCGGGCGTGCGCGGACGGTGACCCGCTCGGCCTGGGCCGCACTCGCGGTGCTCGCGCTCGTGGGCGCGGGCGCGACGCTGCTCGCCGGCGCCAACCCATTGGCCGCGTTCGCAGCGCTGCTGCGCGGCGCGCTCGGCGGCCCGCAGCAAATCGCCGAAACGCTCGTGCAAACCGCATCGCTGCTCTTTCCGGCGCTCGCGGTCGCCTTCGCGTTACGCGCCGGACTCTTCAATATCGGCGCGGACGGACAAGCCGTCGTCGGCGGACTCGCGGCCGGCCTGATCGGTGCGGCCTGGCCCGGCGCGGGCGCACTGAGCGCCGCGCTCGCCGGCGGCACGCTCGCCGGCGCAGTCTGGGGCGCGCTCGCCGGTGCGCTGCGCGCGCGCTTCGGCGGCAGCGAAGTGATCGCCACGCTGATGCTCAACATCCTAGCCGGCTTGCTCGCGACCTATTTGCTGAGCGGCCCGCTGCGCGCGCCCGGCGCCGACGGACCCGAGACGGCGACGCTGCCGGCCTCCGCCTGGCTGCCGTTACTCGCGCAAGATACGCGGCTCTCGTTCGCGTTGCCGTTAGCCGTGCTGCTCGCACTGGCGTTGCAGTTCGTGCTCGCGCGCACGGTGTACGGCTTCGAATTACGCGCCGCCGGCAAGGCACCGGAGGTCGCGCGCCGGGCGGGCATCGATCTGGGCGCGGTCGCCTTCTCGGCCCTGAGTTTTTCGGGCGCGATCGCGGGCTTGGGCGGCGCGACGATCGTAACCGGCGTGCTGCATCGTTTCAATCCGGCCCTCTCGCCCGGTTACGGCTTCATCGGCATCGCCGTCGCGCTCGTCGGGGGGCTCGAACCGCTGCGCATCATCGTCGCGGCATTCGGCTTCGCGATCTTGCAGAGCGGCAGCCTGACGATGCAAGCCTTCGCGCACGTGCCGCGCGACGTGATCGCGCTGCTCGAGGGCCTGGCCATCGTCGCGCTCGCCGCGCGCCGCGCGTTCGTCGCGCGCGCGCCGGTGCCGCCGTGAACGATGCGTTCGCGGGCGCGGCCTCGTTCGCCGCGCTGACGTTGGTCAAAACGGCGCCGATCCTGTTTGCGGCGCTGGGCGGCGTGCTCTGCGAGCGATCCGGCGTGGTCAACATCGCGCTCGAAGGCCAACTCGCCGCGGGCGCGTTCGCTGCCGTGGTCGTCGCCGGCGCGACGGGCAACCCGCTGCTCGGGCTCGTCGCGGGCGTCGTCGCGGGCGCGCTGCTCGGCTTCGTGCTCGGGTTCGCCGCCACGCGCTTCGCGGCGGATCACATCGTGGCCGGCATGGGCCTCAACATCTTCGCGCTCGGCGCTTGCGCGTTCGGCATCGTGGTGGCCTTCAGACGTCCGGGCGCATCGGACGAAGTCGCGGCGCTGGGCAACGCGGGAGAAGCGGCGCTGATCGCGGTCGCGCTGTGCGCGGCGCTGGGCATGCACGCGTTTCTGTATCTCACTCCGTGGGGTTTGCGGCTGCGAGCGTGCGGCGAAAACCCGGCGGCGGTGCGCGACGCCGGGCTCGACCCCGCGCGCCTGCGCACGATCGCCTGCACGCTGGGCGGCGGACTGACCGGACTCGGCGGCGTCTTTCTGGCCCTCGCCGAACTCGATCTCTACTCCGACGGCATGACCGCCGGGCGCGGCTTCATCGCGCTCGCGGCCGTGATCTTCGGCGGCTGGACGCCGCTCGGCGCAGCGGCCGCATCGCTGGTTTTCGGGGCACTCTCCGCATTGCAGTTCGGTTTGCAACGCAGCGGCATTCCGAGCGAAGCGATGCAAGCGTTGCCGTACCTCGCCGCGCTCGCGGCACTCGCCGGCTTGACCGGCCGGGCGCGCGCGCCGCAAGCGGACGGCGTTCCCGAGGAGCGCCGGTTCGACTGATGCTGCACACAGCATCGAAAAGTTTACCCGCACGTAACAGGGGAAGGGCACAGTGATAGCGACATATGTCGCCCAACGTATGACGCGCACCCTCCGCCGGGTCCTGTGCAGTCTGCTTGCGGCGTGGGCGATCGGATCGCCCGCAGCTTCGTCGGCCGCTGCATTGTCGGGACCGCTCGCCGAACTCCAAGCGCGCCTCGACAGCGCGGCCGATCACGCGCCCGGCCGCGTCGGCATCGCCGTCGAAGATCTCGCCACGGGCCTGACCACGGGCGTCAATGCGAATTCGAGCCTGCCCGCCGCCTCGACGATCAAGATCCCGGTCATGGTCGAAGTCTTCCGCCAGATGGCCAACGGCACGATCGACCTCAACACGCAAATGCATTTGCAGCCGAGCGATCGCGACGACGGTTGGGGCGACTTGGCCTACGCGCGGACGAACACCGAGCGCTCCGTGGAACAACTGCTGCGCTTGATGATCGACGATAGCGACAACACCGCGACCAATATGCTCATTCGCCTGGTCGGCCGTCAGAAGGTCAACGAGACCATGGGCGAACTCGGGCTGCGCGATACGAAGCTCGGCGACTACATCCGCTCCGCGACCGACGGCATCCGGTATTCGCTGCGCTCGAGCCCGCACGACATGGTGAAATTGCTCGATTCGATCGCGCGCCGCCGCCTGGTCGATTCGTGGTCGTCGGGCGAGATGCTGGCCATCCTGACCGGCCAGACGCACAACGGTCTCTTGCCGCAGCCGCTGCCCAAGAAGTTGCAGATCGCGCACAAGACGGGCTCCCTGCACGACACGCTCAACGACGTCGGCATCGTGTTCCGCCAGAACGAACCCTACGTGATCGCGGTGATGACCACGCAGTTGCCGAGCCTGCCGATGGGCCGCCGCTTCATCCACGCCATCTCGAAGATGACCTACGACGAGTTCGGCCGCTTCGCAACGTGGCGCGAAGGCGAAGGACTGCCCGCATTCGCGCTCGGGATGGCCTCGCCGCTTGCGGGCACGACGAGCCGTTCGCTGGCGCCCGACTTGCAGATGTGGAACGCGCAAGACGCAACCGCGCTGCCGACGCTCCCCGACGCGCCGCAACCCGACCCGGGCGCACCCGCACCCGATCCGGCCGAACCGCCGAACAATTAGTTAGGCGACGACGCGGCGACCCGCGTAGACCGGCGTGAGCCAGGAGCGGTACTTCGCGTCGCGACCCAGCGTCACGCGCTCGTAGTGATCGCGCAGCGCGCGCGTGACCGGACCGATGCGGCCGTCGGAAATCTGCCGATGGTCGACCGACTGCACGAACGTGATGCCGGCTGCGGTGCCCGTGAAAAAGAGTTCGTCGGCGACGTAGAGTTCGCTGCGGTCCAGGGCGCGCTCGACCACGGGCAGGCCGAGATCGTCGGCCGTTAGCTTCAGCACGGCGCGGCGGGTGATGCCCTCGAGTACGTTCTGCGTGGGATCGGGGGTGAACAGCGTGCCGTTCTTCACGAGAAACAGGTTCGCGGCCGAACCCTCGGCGACGTGGCCGTCGCTCGAGAGCA
>Ga0182012_10003468_pt1 | contig 16806 bp, 21 predicted proteins | sample 612S2SmetaG_FD_120486 | JGI IMG/M metagenome (GOLD analysis project Ga0182012, IMG submission 120486) | Permafrost microbial communities from Stordalen Mire, Sweden - 612S2S metaG | ecosystem: Environmental > Terrestrial > Soil > Wetlands > Permafrost | place: Sweden: Stordalen | collected...
AGTCGCCCCTCGAGCATCGCGGCGCACGCGAATGCGAAGGCGACCGAGAAGCCTACATAGCCGGTATAGAGCATGGGGGGATGAATGGCGAGCGCAAAATCCTGCAACACCGGGTTCAAATCGGCGCCGTCGCGCTCGGCGGGGAACAGCCGCAGGAAGGGATTCGAGGTCCACAGCGTGAACAGCATGAACCCCGCGCTGACCAAACCCATGATCCCGAGCACCCGGCTGGAGAAAGTGATCGGGAGCTGCCGGCTGAATGCCGCGACCGCGAGGCTCCAGATGGCGAGAATCGAGATCCAGAGCAGGAGCGACCCCTCGTGCGCACCCCACAGCGCCGCCACGCGATAGAACAGCGGCAGATGCGTATTCGAATTGCGCGCCACGTAGAGCACGGAGAAATCGTTGGTCACGAAGCAGTACACGAGACAGGCGAACGCCACCGCGACGAAGACGAATTGTCCGGTGACCGCCGGGCGCGCGACCGCCATCCAGTCGCCATTGCCGCGATAGGCGCCGAGCAAACCGAAAAAGGCCTGCGCCAGGCTGAGCACGAAGGCGAGGATGAGGGCAAATACGCCAAGTTCCGCTGCCATGATGACTCCTTGCTAACTACCCGGATGGGCCGGCGGCGGATTGCGTTTCAACGAAGCCGCGACCTCCGGAGGCATGTATTTTTCATCGTGCTTGGCGAGCACCTCATCGGCGACGAAGGCGCCGTCCGGCCCCAGGGTCCCATGCGCGATGATCCCTTGACCCTCGCGGAACAGGTCGGGGAGCACGCCGGTATATTCGACCGGTATCTGATGCGCGAAATCGGTCAGCACGAACCGCACCTGCAGGTCGCCCGGCTTGCGCGCGACGCTCCCCTTCACCACCATGCCGCCCACCCGGAAGCGCTTGTTGGCGGGCGCGTGGCCGGCGGCGATCTGACTCGGGTCGTAGTAAAACATGATGTTCTGGCGCGAGGCCATCACGGCCAGCGACACCGAAGCAGCGACACCGCCGAGAATCGCCAGCACCACGAAAAGACGTTTGCGCCGCGGAGTCACTGCGGATCACCCATCATGGCAAGCGCTCGCAGCGCCCGCTTGCGCGCCACTGCTTGATAACGGTTCGCCGCCCAGAGATTCCAGGCGAGGACCCCGAACACCAGCGCGTAGCACGGCCATACGAAGCGGGCGTAACCGCCCATCGACCAGAAACCGCCTGCACTCACCTTACCGCCTCCCGCACCCACGCTGCCTGGCGCTCACGATTGAGCACCTCGCCGCGCAGCCGCATACACAACACCGCTCCATAAAAGCACATGAAGCCGAGCAGCATGGACAGCAGCGGCCAGAGCATGCTGCCGGGCATGTCCGGCATGCCGATTTTAGCAACCGTAGCCCCTTGATGCAGTGAGTTCCACCAAACAACCGAGTAGTGGATGATGGGGATGTTGACAACCCCCACGATCGCGAGGAGCGCCGCAGCGCGGTCGCCGCGGCCCGGATCCTCGAATGCGGAGCGCAGCGACATCACTCCGACGTATAGAAACAACAGAATGAGCTCGGAAGTGAGCCTCGGATCCCATGCCCAGTAGGTTCCCCACATCGGGCGTCCCCAGAGCGATCCGGTGACCAGTGCCGCCAGCGCGAAGGAGGCGCCGATGGGGGCGCTCGCCGCGGCCACCGCATGGCCCATCTTGATGCGCCAGATCAGCCCGATCGCGCCCGCCACGGCCAGGGTGGTGTAGGCAAACATCGAGAGCCAGGCGCTCGGCGCGTGCACGTAAATGATGCGAAAGGCGTTGCCCTGCTGGTAATCGGGCGGCGCAAACACGAGACCCGCGACGGTGCCGTAGCCGATGGCCGCAACCGCCGCGGCCATGAACCAAGGCGTGCACGCGCCCGCCGTGCGGTACACGAACGGAGGGGAGGCCAGGCGATAAAACCACGTCCACATGTGCCTTAAGTCTTTCCGAGCGTCATTCGAGCGTGATGCGCAACGCAGCCGAAGCCGCGAAGGGTGCAAGAGTACAGGTGAATACGCATAACGATCCAAGAAAATACAGGGCCCCAGCCGGGCTCGTCCCCGCGATGGCGCGGTCCGTGGCGCCGGCGCCGAAGATCAGCATGGGCATTGCGAGCGGCAGGACGATCAGCGACAGCAGCACGTTGCCGCGTTTCAGGCCCACCGTCAGCGCGGCACCGATGGAACCCAGCCAGCTCAAGGTCATGGTGCCGAGCGCGAGGCTCGCGAACATCGTGCCAAAGGCCGTGTCTGGGATACCGAGCGCGATGGCCACCAGGGGCGATGCCAACACCAGGGCGGCGCCGCTCAGCAGCCAATGGGCCGCCGTCTTGCCGATCACGATCAAGGTCAAGCTGTGGCCGGACAGCGCCAGCTGCTCGAGCGTGCCATCGTCCGCGTCGCCCTTGAACAGCGATTCGAGCGACAGCAGCGACGCCAGCAGTGCGGCCGTCCAAAGCACACCGGGCGCCATGTCCTTGAGGAGCGACAACTGCAGGTTCAATCCGAGGGGAAACAGGGTCGTCACAATGAGAAAGAACACCAACGGCTGCAGAAGTTGGTCCGGACGCCGGAAACTGAGACGCAGCTCACGTTCGACCACGAGCGACAGGGCGCGTGCGGCGCTCATCCCGGCAGTTCCAGCCGGCGCGCCTCGGCGGGGAGCACGAGCTCATGGTGTGCGACCACCACTGCCATGCCACCCTCGCTCACGTGCTCCGCGATGAGTGCCGCGAAGGTCTCCGAGCCGCCGGCATCGAGATTGGTGAACGGCTCGTCCAGCAGCCAAAGAAGCGCGCGCACCCCCAGCACCCGGGCCATGGCAACGCGCCGGCGCTGTCCCGCCGACAGCACCCGCACCGGCAGGTCCGCGCAACCCGCGACACCGGTGCGCTGCAGACAGCCGGTGAGCTCGGCGGCGCTCGCACGGCGTTTCAGCCCCACCATGAAGCGCAGGTTCTCGAGCGCCGTCAGATCGCCCTTGAGCGCAGGCTCGTGCGAGGCGTAGGCGAGCGCTCGCTGATAGTCGGATCGTACGTCAGAGATCGCTCGGCCCAACCAGGTGACACGTCCCTGCTCCGGCCTCAGCAGACCGGACGCGACCTTGAGCAGCGTCGTCTTGCCGCTGCCGTTTCTGCCCGAGATGTGCAGCACTTCGCGCGGCTTGATGTGCAGGCTCACTGCCTTCAAGACGTGGCGATCGCCGCGCCAAACGTGGACTCCTTCAACGCCAAGACCGTCAGCCGCAGTGTTCATGAGGCGGCGATCTTAGCTAAATCAAAGAGTTGAAGCTACCTATTAATGTCTGACTCAATTCACAGGACCAACCGGGACCTCCAGGCGCAGGCTCTATAAGGCGACTTTGACCAGCCTGCGCCCTGCCTGGGGAGGCTCAGCGTTCCCAGTGACCGCGCCAATGATGCCAATGATCACCCCGCTGCTCCCAGCGATCCGGCACCCAGTGATAGCCGCGGCGCTCGCCGACCCAGCGGCCCGGAATCCAGACGTGCGCACCGCCCCGCCACTCCCAGTACCCTGGCGCCCAGACGAAGCCCGGGCGCGGCGGCGGCACCACCTCCACGCGCGGCTCGGGCGGCGCCACGGTGATGTCCACTCCGATCGCAGCCCAAGCAACCACGGGCGCCACGACGGCGCCGCCCGCCATGCTCAGACTGATGATCAATGCCTTTCCAAAGTTATTCATGGCTCGATACTCCTGCATGACCAAAGAGGCACTGTCGCAATGCCATCGGCGCAGTGCCAATGGCCATAACGTGCGCGTGGGATGCTCGGTTGACGCCCTGCTTTGCGTCTGTAGGACGACGCCGCATTCTTGAGCGACGTGGGCGCACGCCGGCTCACCCATCACCCGCGTCACCCGCACATCACCCGTCTGCGTCGCTGTCCGATGAATAGGGCGTGATGGCTTCGGCCTTGAGCGTCGGGAGCGTTTTCACGCTGCGTATCACCCGTACACGCGCCGCGACCGCCGCCAGCAACAGCGCAGTGCCCCCGGCAAATCCCAGCGCCACGCGCAGGCCGACGTGTTCGCCGAGCCATCCGCCGATCAACGCCCCCGGTCCCGCCGGGAGGAGAATCAACCAGCGCATGGTGCTGGTCATGCGGCCGAGCATGGGACCGGGCGTCACTGACTGGCGCAATGACAGAAAATTAATGGTGATGAACACGGCGCCCACGCCATAAAACAAAAGCATCACAGGATAGGCGGCGATACCGAGCCGGTTCAGCGGCGCACAGGCGAGCACCACCCATCCGAATCCGCTGATCGCGAATCCGAGCACCATCGTCGGGCCCGGACCCAGCCGCCTCACGACCCGAGACCCAAGCGCGCTGGCGAGCACCGTGCCCACCCCCAACGCGACGTAGCTGAACCCCACCGCCCGGGCGGTAAGGCCCAACTGCCGCGTGGCGAACAGGATGTGTACGACGGTCGCCGCCTGATTGCACATCTGCCAGACACCGACGCAGCTCGCCATGGCGACCAGCAACCGGTGTCCGCGAACGAAATCCAGACCTTCGCGCATCGCGGCCCAGAAGGCGATCTTGAGGGTGCCGGGCGCCTCGATCAACTTCACGCCCCGCAAAATGGCCGCGGAAACCAACAAGAGCGCAGCATCCGCGAGCAGCGCGAGCGGCGCCCCGGCGATCTTGATCAGCGCGCCGGCGGCGCCGGGCCCCGTGACTTCGGCAGTGGATGACGCAAGCGCATTCTTGGCATGCGCTTCGACCAGCCGCTCGCGGGGCACGATCTGGGTCAGCACGATCTGCGCAGCGCTTCCGGACGTGGTATTGACCGCGCCGATCACGAAAGCGACCAGGTAGAGCCAATCGATCGACAACCGGCCGAGCCACCAGGCAAGCGGCACCGAGGCCACGGTCGCAGAAATCGACAGCTCGCCGATGACATAGACGGGAAGCTTGCGAACCCGATCGAGCCACACCCCGCTGGGCAGCGAGAACAGCGCGAAAGGCACGATTTCAGCGGCTGACAAAAAGCCCATCTGCGTCGGCGATGCGTGCAGCAGTACGGCCGCGGAGAGCGGCAGCGCGAGCAGCGTAACCTGCCCACCAAAGGAGGAGATCAGGATGGAACTCCACAATCGCCGGTAGGTGCGATCGCGAAGCAGATCCGTCGGGCTCAATGCAAAGCGCTGGAGCCACTGGCGCGGCGTGTGCACTGTCCCACTCTCATGGCGCTGCCGTCAGGGCGCGGAATGCTAAGTAGCGAGCGGCCGCAAGTCAAACGGGCGCATCGAGCGGACCGGTCACACGAGCGCGGCCGTGCTCAGGCCCATCGCCGTGCCGCCGGCGCTCGATGCTGCGCGCGGCGCGGACGCTGCGCGCGGCGCGGACGCTGCTCGCGGCGCCCGCACTCATTGGCCAGAATCCCTAAGCGAACACGCCGTATTCGACTTGCAGAATCTCACCGGTGTTGGTATCGATCAGCAGCGCATCGCTCCCGTCGCGCACCCATTCGTAGCCGGCGGGCGGCACTTCGAGCGCGAACAGCCAGTAGTCGCCGATCAAATACTGGGGCGCCCAGTACGCTCGCGGCAGAATCTCCCCGTAACCCCAACGCCGTGCCGACCAGCCCCGAGGCCGGTGGTACGGCCCGATTCTGAAACTTCGCGCCGCCTGGAAATTGTGCTGATAGGCACCGCGATCGACGCTGCCCGGACGCGCATCCCAACCCTTCGGCTCGGTCACCCGCGAATATCCGCGCGGACCTTCGTGCGGCTCGCCACGAGCGGGCGCACCATGCGGCTCTGCGCCGCCGCGCGGCTCGCCTCCGCCATGCGGCTCTGCGCCGCCGCCGTGCGGAGGCTCCGCCAAAGCGCTGCCCATCCCGCCGAGCAACAGCGCGGCCAAACTCAGCGACGTACACAAATTCTTAGCGTTCTTCATCGGCCAAACTCCGTGGGTGAAACCTGGAAAGATCGTAGCACCGCCTGGCGATCAAAAAAAATCACCGGAAAATCTGATGTAACATCTACAAACAAACAGCGCTCTAGGACGTGTGCACGATAACCACCGGGGTGATAAAGAATGGGCGAGCGGGCCAGATCGATGACGCGGCGGGAGCTGCTCTCCATGATTGGCGTGTCGGCGGGAAGCGCTGCGATGTATCAGGCAATGACCAGCTTGGGTTTCGCCGCGGACTCCGGTTATCAGGGTCCGATTCGATTGAGCGGCACGCCCGCGGGAGCCTCGGTGCTCGTGCTCGGCGCGGGTATCGCCGGTCTCGTCGCCGCCTATGAGCTGCGCAAAGCCGGCTACCAGGTTCAGGTGCTCGAATATAATTCGCGGGCGGGCGGCCGCAACTGGACGTTGCGGGGCGGTGACCGATACACCGAGCTCGGCGGATTCACGCAGGAATGCCAATTCGACCCAGGCCTCTACATCAACCCCGGGCCTTGGCGGCTGCCCTACCATCATCGCGGCATGTTGAGTTACTGCAAGCTGTTGGGCGTGCAGCTCGAGCCTTTCATCCAGTGCAATTACAACGCCTTCCTCCATCGCACCAAGGCGTTCGGTGGCAAGCCGCAGCGCTTTCGCACCCTGAAGGCGGACTACCAAGGTCACGTCGCGGAGCTCCTCGCGAAGAGCGTGCAGAACAAGAATCTCGATGCCTCGGTGACCGTCGAGGACCAGGAGCGCCTGTTGACCTCGCTTCGGGAGTGGGGAGCACTCGATGCGAGCTACCGCTACGCAGCCGGCCCTTCGAGCAGCGACCGGCGCGGCTTCGAGAAGGATCCGGGCGGCGGACTTTCCGGCCGCCCCACATTCTCCGAACCGCTGCAACTGCAGGACGTTCTGCGCTCCGGTCTTTGGGAGGCGTTGACCTTGTGTGACGTCTACGACATGCAGCAGACCATTTTCCAACCGGTCGGCGGCATGGGCATGGTGGGCCAGGCGTTCGCACGCGAACTCGCGCCGCTGATCCGCTACAACGCCAAGGTCGTCGACATTCAGCAGGACGACCACGGAGTCGCCGCCACCTTCCAGGATACCGCGGCGCCCTCTGCGGGCCGTCAAACGGTCCGTGCGGATTGGTGTGTGTGCACCATCCCGCTGTCGGTGCTGGGGCAGATTCCGATGCAAGTGGGTGCACCCATGGCGAAGGCCATCGCCGCGGTCCCTTACGCGGCCGCCGTGAAAGTTGGACTGCAATTCAAGCGACGGTTCTGGGAACAAGACGATCAGATCTACGGCGGCATCACCTACACCGACCTGCCGATCAGCAATATCGGCTATCCGAACAGCGGTTACTTCAGCGATGGCAAAGGCGTCCTGCTCGGCGGTTATCTCTGGGGGCTCGACGCTGCCGAGTTCACCGCCATGCCGCCCGAGCGGCGAGTCGCCAAGGCGGTGGAATACGGCAGCCAGATTCACCCGCAGTACTTGAAGGAATTCGACAGCGGCGTCGCCGTCGCGTGGCACCGCTCGCCGTTCACCCTGGGATGTTTCGGCATGTGGACCGAACAGGCTCGTGCGGCGCATTACGATGCGCTCTGCGCCATCGACGGCCGCATCGTGCTCGCGGGCGAGCACGCCTCGTATCTGCCGGCGTGGCAGGAAGGCGCGCTGATGTCCGCGCTGGATGCCATCGATCGACTGCACCGGCGCGCCGTGGCGGGAGCAATGCCTTCATGAAAAGATCGACCATGGGTTGTTGCCGGATGGTGGGCGTGGCGTTGGCGCTCGCCATGGGCGCAGCGCAGTTGGCCGGGGCGCAAGGTGAAGGCGTCGGCATGTTCAGCGCCCGCAAGCTCAAGACCACCACGGGCGCTGAAGTGTACGAGCATATCTGCCAGGGCTGCCACATGCCCGACGGAAAAGGCGCCGTCGGCGCCGGCCGATACCCGGCGCTCGCGGGAGACGCCGCGCTCGCCTCGACGCAGTTCATGGCGCTGACGCTGCTCGAAGGCCGGCGCAACATGCCCGCCTTTGGCGGAACCGGCGACGTGGGCCTGTTCTTCTCCGTCCCCACGCTCGACGATGACCAGATCGCTGCCGTGATCAACTATGTGCGCTCGAGCTTCGGCAACCACTTCCAGGGCCGGATCACCGCCGCGGAGGTCAAGACCCTGCGGCGGCCGAGCACCGACAAACTGCTTCCGGCGCGCTGAGGCGTGCCTGATTCTTGTGTTTAAGCTTCGATCAACTCAACAGGAAATCCGCCATGATCAAGACAGCCACCTCGCTCGTTCTTCTGGCGTTGCCGGCCTTTGCACTCTCGCAAGACGTGATCCGGCATAAGCTGCCGAATGGCAGCACCTTCCCGATCTCGGCCGCGGTGGAAGTGCCCGCCGGCAAGACGCTGGTGTTCTTGAGCGGCATGATTCCTCCCGTCAGCGATCCGAAGGCGCCGAAAGACAGCACCGCCGCCTATGGCGACACGAAGACGCAAACCATCGGTGCACTCAGCGCCATCAAAGGCTCGCTCGAGAGCCTGCATCTGACCTTGGGCGACGTGATCAAGATGCAAGCCTTCCTGGTCGGCGACCCCGCCAAGGGCGGCAAGATGGATTTCGAGGGTTTCATGCAGGGCTACACCCAGTTCTTCGGCACCCCCAGCCAGCCGAACCTGCCGGTGCGTTCGGCGCTGCAGGTCGCGGCGCTGGCGAACCCGGGGTTTCTGGTGGAGATCGAGGTGACGGCGGTTCGCCCGTAACGCGTTCACCTAATTACCTGGGATGTGACGCGGTTGCTTTGGCCGATGGGCGGCGCGCGAATAGGCTGACGATAGCCAATATGGGTGCAAGGGACTGTGGTCATGGAACCCGTAATCGTCATGGGGGCACTTGCCCTGGTTATTGCCGGCGGCGTCGTCGGATTCGACGAATGGCGCTCCCGTAAAGACGTGAGCACCCGCTACGCAGCGGCTTGCGTATCTTCGGCGTTGCTCGGAGTGGCCGCCCTGGCCTACTGCTTCTCCCTGGGCTTTGCCCGAGGAGCGGTTGTCGTTGGCGCGATGATCGCCTTTTGGCAGCAACACCGGATCGAGAGTTTTCTGGTGCAGGGTCGAGGACCGCGCGGCACCGGTGAAGGCGCGGACACCAGGGTTGCAAGGCCGCAAACCCCGGGACCATGGCGGAATGGGATGCGCCGTTAACCGAGTGATCAAGCGACTTCGGTGCTCGACCTGCGCTGCGCGTAAGTGCCACGCGTTTGCGAAGGTCTAAATTTTCCAACCCCTTTCTTGATCTTCGCAACGCTCGCGTGCATCCTCAGACGCTCGCTCAGGTTCCCAACTGAGCGCGTTGCAACAAAAAATCTAACACGCCAAATCAGGGGGATGAACATGAAGAAGGTTCTTTCAGTCATAGCGCTCGCAGCGTTGTTCCTCACGAGCCACGCCTTCGCCGCGGATCCAGTCATTGGTACCTGGAAGCTCAATGTGGCGAAATCAAAATTCAACACGGGCGCAGTTCTCACGGCCGGGACCCGTGTCTACACCGAAGCCAACGGGCTGTACACGCTCGACCAGAAGCTGACAGGCACAGATGGCAAGGAGATGGCGAACCGGGCGCAGTACCGCAACGGCAAGGAGGAAAAGCAGGCCACGGCCGGTTCGGTGGATACCACGCTCGCGAAGAAGATCGATGCCAACACTTGGGACTTTGATCTCAAGAAGGATGGCAAGGTCGTTGGCCACGTCCATCGTGTCGTATCGAGCGACGGCAATACGTTGACAGTACACAACACGGGTATGCAGCTCAGCGGCGCCATGGGCGACGAGACGCTTGTGTTTGACAAGCAGTAGGGACCGAAAAGCCGCGCGCACATGGACGTGCGCACCCCGCCACGAGTTTTTACACGGCCTCGCCGCGCTTTGGTGCCCCCGCCCGGACTCGAACCGGGATGGCTGTTAACCGACGGATTTTAAGTCCGTTGCGTCTACCAATTCCGCCACGGGGGCAGCCCGCGGGAGTGTAGCAAAGCGCCCGGCGTCCCCGCCGTTCCGCCTCGAGGTGAGCCTCAGGAAATCGCGACGCGCTCCGGCGCCGGCACGCACCAGATGTCGAGCGGTGCGCTGCGGCCGCGCAGTTCGAATTGCGGCAGATGCAGGAACGCGATCGGCCGGGCAGTTGCGTCCCCGCGCGTGGTCCTTGCATCGAGCGCGGCCGCCACCGTGCATGAGAACAGCACCTCCCCCGCCCGTGCGCGTCCGCAGAGCCGCGCCGCGACATTCACCGTGTCGCCCACGAGCGTGGTGCGTCGCTGGCCCGGCGGCCCGAGCAACGCGAGCGCAACTTCACCCGTGTGCAGCCCGACGCCGATGCCGGTCTCGATCGAGAGACTTTGGCGCCAGCGCTCGGCCAGGGCCGCGAAGTCCGCGAGCATGCTGTGGCCGGCCGCCAGCGCGGCCCGTGCACCCGCCTCGGCTGACTCGCCCACCCCGAAGCCCGCCATCATGCCGTCGCCGGCGACGTGGTACACCTGTCCCCCGTGCAAGCCGGTCGCCGCGGCGAGCACCGCTAAAAACTCATCGAGCAAAGGGACTATTCGAGCCGGCGCCAGCCGTTCGGCGAGCCCGGTGTAACCCCGGAGATCGGCGAACAGAACGGTGACCCGGGTGGTCTTGGTCATCCGGGGGCGGGCGATTCGCGCAACGGTCAGGGAACTGGTGGCGCGGATTTTGGGAGTCATGACGCCCATCCGTCAGCCTTCGATCACTCGGACAATCGACACACCGTCTCCTGTAGCCCCCGATGGAACAATGCCGCGGCATCGCGCCGCGGGGCCAAGTATGCACCAAGGCTCGCGCTCGCGTGCAATCTGGCTGTCGGGAACGACGGGATCAGCCGTCGCGCTTAGGGATCTGAAGCCCTCGAGCAACCGCGGGCCTTGCCAGGAACGCCTTGAGGGAGCGCTGGACATGGGTGTATTCGGTGATGCCGACCAAATCCGCCGCGCCGTAGAACCCGATGAGATTGTTGATCCAGGGAAAGGTCGCGATATCCGCGATCGTGTACGTCTCTCCCAGGAACCAGGGTCCCTCGGCCAGCCTTCGGTCCATCACCGCCAGAAGCCGCTGGGACTCGCCCACGTATCGATCGCGCGGCCGCTTGTCCTCGTAATCTTTGCCGGCGAATTTGTGGAAAAACCCGACCTGCCCGAACATCGGGCCGACCGCGCTCATCTGGAACATGAGCCATTGGATCGTCTGGTAACGGCCGGCGGCGCTCTTCGGCAGGAATGCGCCGGCCTTGTCGGCCAGATAAATCAATATGGCGCCGGACTCGAACAACCCGAGCGGTGCACCGTCGGGGCCCTGGGGATCGATCATGGCGGGAATCTTGCCGTTCGGATTGAGTGAGCGGAACTCCGGCGAGGATTGGTCGTTCCTGTCGAAACTCACCAGGTGAGGCTCGTAGGGCAAGCCCGTCTCCTCGAGCATGATCGAGGCCTTCACCCCGTTGGGCGTCGGCAGCGAATAGAGTTGAATGCGCTCGGGATGGGCGGCGGGCCATTTGCGGGTAATCGCGAACTGCTCGAGTTTCTGCATGGGATCCTCCTCGGGAATCCAAATTATGCTCGCATGGCCACCCGATGCACGCGCATCGCCCCTGGGGTGCCGCATGGGTAGCGGGCCTTCCGCTTGCCCGTGCTCGGTCGGTCAATTCCTACACGACTTGACGCGTTTTACCGTTCGCTCGCGGAGCCGCGCGAACCCACTATTCATACAGTTCTTTCGGAGAAGCGCGATGCCACGTTTGACCGGCCGCGGCCGAACAGGCAGCGCGACGCGCGGGTCGCGCAATGTCGGGGTGCAAGCGCGATCCATCCTCGGCATCAGCCGCGTGGTATCCGATCTTGGCCGTGCGGAGGCTTTTTATCGCTCGGTGCTGGGATTCAAAAGCGTGTCGCGGGGGCGCACCGATCCAGAAGTGCTGCGGGCGTTAGGTTCCGGGTGCGATGCCAATGAGCTCAAATTGCGCCTCGGCGAGGAGGAACTCGTGCTCGTGCAATTCGACTCGTCCGGTCGAGAGTACCCGCGGGACAGCCGGAGCAACGATTTGTGGTTTCAGCATCTCGCCATCGTCGTGAGCAACATGGACGCGGCCTATTCGCGGCTGCGCTCGAGCGCGGGCTGGCATCCGATCAGCACCGACGGTCCGGAAACCCTGCCGCAAACCAGCGGCGGGGTGCGCGCCTTCAAATTTCGCGACCCGGACGGGCATCCGCTGGAGCTCTTGTGGTATCCGCCGCGATCCGCCATTCCCAAGTGGCAGGAGCGGGCGCGCACGGCTGCCTCGGACGATCCTTTTATCGGCATCGGCCATAGCGCCTTGTCGGTGAGCTCCGTCCGTCGAAGCCTCGCCTTCTATCGGTCGCTCGGCCTGCACATTGCGAAGCAGTCCGTGAACCGGGGCGCGGCGCAGTCGCGCTTGGATGGTCTCAGCGCCGCGCGCGTGCGCGTCACCAGCCTGCGTGCCGCCGGCAGCGCCGGACCGGGTCTGGAACTGCTCGCCTATCGGCCGCCCGGTCGGCCGCGCGGGAGTTGCAGCGTCACCGATCTGTCAACGGACTGGACTACGCTGAGTGCGGTCATGGCCGGAAGCGCGAGTGACCCCATGCCGGCTCCCCCGGCGCCAACCGGCCGCGTTCCCGCGCCTACCTCGTTGAAAAAAATCGCTGCGATGAGCGACCCGGACGGACATCGCTTCGTGCTCGTGAGTCACGGCGCGTCCTTGGGCCGGCCTGCATGAGGGCCCGCGACGTGCGTCGAGACGAGCGGATGGCCGAGAAATTGACCGAAGCTCGACGTTTGCGGACCGAGCATGACGAGTCCGAGTCCTCCGACCAGTCCGAAATTCTTGAGGAACTCCCAGAAATGCTCGAGCCCCGCACCTTCCTTGAATCGCCAGAAGTCGGGATAGCGCCAGAATTGATGAAACAGGATCGCGGTAACGACGCAGAACCCCGCCAAAACGAATGCCGCGAAACGATCGTGCCATCCCGTCACGATGCAAACGGGCGCGAGGAATTCGACCGCGATCGACGCGGCGAGCATTCCCTGGGGCCAGAAGATGCTGCCGGCCTGCTTCATGGCGGACGGCCAATTGAGGATCTTATCCAGTCCGCTGAAGGGGAACAGGATGACCAGGAAGACCCGCAGCACCGTCGGTGCGTAATCGTTCACGAACGTCACGAAATCAACCATTGCCTGCGTGGAGGTGTTCGATGGGCGACAGTATAGGACCGCGTCCGCAACTCGCGTACTGGCATCTATGGACCGGCGAGGATGGCATCACGCATCAGACCGAGTGCCGCCTTACGGAATTCGACATCGCTCGAGTCGGCGCAGCCGCTCCGCAATGGAACAATGCGCAGCGCCGCGGCGAGGCGACCGTGGTATTCACGGTGCAGCCGGTCGGGTGGGTCGGGGATTGGCACGAAAATCCGGCGCCGCAATGGATCGTGGTGCTGTCCGGCCGCTGGTGGATCGAGTCCATGGATGGGACGCGCATCGAACAGGGGCCGGGCGAATTCTCGCTCGGCGAGGATCAGGGCTCGATTCTGACCGGGGGCCGCAAGGGGCATCGCTCCGGCACCGTGGGCGCGGAACCCGCCATGCTCATGACGGTGCAGATGCACGTTGCGCCGCTTCGTCTTGCCTGTCATGTGAAGTGACCGTGCGGCAACCATGAGCGATGTCGAGATCATCGAGCCTCGTTTCCGGCACTACGTGCTGCCGAACGCGCCGCTGCTGAACCTGGCCGAAGGCTTCGGCTGGCTCGAGGGCCCGGCGTGGTTTGCGGATCACGACTGCCTCATCGTGAGCGACGTGCCGAACGACCGGTTGATGCGCTGGAGCGAGACTTCAGGGGTCACGGTGTTTCGCTCCCCCTCGGGCTTCACCAACGGCAACACGCGCGACCGCATGGGGCGGCTCGTGAGCTGCTCCCATCGGCATCGCTGCGTGTTTCGCACCGACTGGGACGGAACGGTGAACGTGCTCGCCGACCGCTTTCAGGGGAAGCGGCTCAATTCGCCGAACGATGTGGTCTGCCACTCGGACGGGAGCCTCTGGTTCACCGATCCGACTTACGGCATCAGCACCGATTACGAGGGCGGCAAGCAGGCGTCCGAATTGCCGCCCGCGGTCTATCGGCTGGACGAAGATGGCGAGCTCGCGCTCGTCGCCGCTGACTTCCAGGGACCGAATGGGCTGGCCTTCTCGCCCGACGAGCGCCAGCTCTACATTGCGGAGACTGGACGGCAATTCGATGCGGACCCCCGGCAGTACATTCGAGTGTTCGATGTAGCCGCCCCGGATTTGCTACAGCGGTCGTCGTCGGCTGGCGCCCCGCTCGGGGCCGGCCGGATCTTCCACCAGACGACGCCCGGATACACCGACGGTTTTCGCGTGGATGAAGCTGGCAATCTGTGGGCGAGCGCCGCGGATGGCGTGCACTGCATCTCGCCCGAGGGGGTCCTGCTCGGCAAGGTCAAAACCCCTTATCCAGTCTCCAACCTCACATTCGGCGGCCGCAACCACTCCCGCCTCTTCATTTGCGCCTCGCACACGCTGTATGCGCTCTACACGAATCAGCGCGGCGCAGCGCGTCCTTAAGTCCAACCCAAGGAGTCGATTCCATCATGACAACCGCCCCTCCCCTGCCTGCGCAGCGCATCCTGGCCGGACAAAAAGCCCTGGTCACCGGCGCCAACTCCGGTATCGGCCGCGGCGTCGCCGTCGCGCTCGGACAAGCGGGCGCCGACGTGATCGTGAACTATGTGTCCGGCGACGAGGCGGCCGAGGCCGTGGTGAATGAGATCCGCTCCGCCGGCTCCGAGGCGCACGCCATCAAGGCCGACGTGTCCTCCGAGAGCGACGTCGCGGCCATGTTCGCCGAGATGATGCAGCGCTTCGGCACGGTCGACATCCTGGTCAATAATGCGGGACTGCAGCGCGATTCGGCTTTCAAGGATATGACTTTGGCGCAGTGGAACACCGTGCTCAGCGTCAATCTCACGGGCCAGTTCCTATGCTCGCGCCGGGCGGTGGCGGAGTTTCTGCGCCGCGGCGTGGTGCCGGCGGTGTCGTGCGCGGCGGGCAAGATCATCTGCATGAGCTCGGTCCATCAACAGATTCCCTGGGCCGGGCACGCGAACTACGCGACCTCCAAAGGCGGCATCAAGCTGCTGATGGAAAGCATGGCGCAGGAATTCGCACCCCATCGCATCCGTGTCAACGGCATCGCTCCCGGCGCCATCCGCACGCCGATCAACACCAGCGCCTGGAACACCCAGGAGGCCTACGATTCGTTGATGACGCTGGTTCCTTATCGACGGATCGGCGAGCCCGAGGACATCGCCCGCGCGGCGGTGTGGCTCGCCTCGGATCATTCGGATTACGTGGTGGGGACGACGTTGTTCGTCGACGGCGGCATGACCCTGTACCCCGGCTTCGCCACCGGCGGATGATCAGGTCATGCCGGACGCCCACTACGATCTCATCGTCATCGGCTCCGGTCCCGGTGGCGCCTCTTTGGCACACAGGCTCGCCCCGCGCGGCAAGCGGATCCTGATCCTCGAACGCGGCGATTACCTGCCGCGCTCCCGCGCGAACTGGGATTCGCAGACCGTCTTCGTGGACGGTGCATACCAGGCCAAGGAAACCTGGTATGGCGGCGACGGCCGGGAATTTCATCCCGGGCTTCACTACTACGTCGGCGGGAATTCGAAAGTGTATGGCGCTGCGTTGTTGCGCCTGCGCGAGCGCGATTTCGGCGAGATCCGCCATGCGGACGGGATCTCGCCGGCATGGCCGCTTCCCTATGGGGTCTTCGAGCCTTATTACGCCGAGGCCGAGCGGCTGTTCCACGTACATGGCCTGCGCGGTGAAGACCCGACGGAACCGCCCTCGGGCGAGCCGTTCCCGTTCCCGCCGGTATCGCACGAGCCCGCCATCCGAACTCTCAGCGACGGGCTTCGGGGCGAAGGTCTGCAGCCTTTCCATCTGCCGCTCGGCATATTGCTCGACGAAAAGGACGGCAAGGCAACGCCCACCAGCACGTGCATCCGCTGCGATACTTTTGACGGCTTTCCTTGTCCATTGAACGGCAAGGCGGACGCACAAGTGATCTGCGTGGACCCGACCCTGCGAGCCCACGCCAACGTCACCCTCAAAACCAATGCCTATGTGTCGAGGCTGCATACGGACCCGTCCGGGCAAATCGTCAGCGGCGTAGAGGTGGAATGCGGCGGACAGACCGAGCGGTATTCGGCGGACATCGTCGTGGTCGCTTGCGGCGCACTGTCGTCGGCGTTGCTGCTGCTGCGCTCGGCAAACGCCGCTCATCCGCACGGGCTCGCCAACGGCTCGGGCCAGGTCGGCCGCAATTACATGCGCCACAACCAATCGGTGCTGATGGCCTGGATGCGCGAGCCGAACGAGACGGTATTTCAAAAGACACTCGCGATCAGCGACTATTATTTCGGCGCCGACGATTGGCAATATCCGCTGGGGCTCATCCAAATGTGCGCAACCTCGCACGGCCCACAGGTGCGCGGCGAGGTTCTGCCGGCCTGGCTGGAATGGCTGCCCAAGTCCCCGTTTGAACAGATCGCCCGCCACTCGATGGATTTCTGGCTGTCCAGCGAGGATCTGCCGCGGCCTGAGAACCGGATTTTTTATGACGGTGATCGCGTGATTCTCGATATCAAGGAGAACAACATGGAGGCGCACCGACGCCTCAGGAAAAAGCTCGAGCAGATCTTGGCGCGCATCGGCGCGCATCCCGTGTTCCTCGAACG
>Ga0182012_10003470_pt1 | contig 16804 bp, 10 predicted proteins | sample 612S2SmetaG_FD_120486 | JGI IMG/M metagenome (GOLD analysis project Ga0182012, IMG submission 120486) | Permafrost microbial communities from Stordalen Mire, Sweden - 612S2S metaG | ecosystem: Environmental > Terrestrial > Soil > Wetlands > Permafrost | place: Sweden: Stordalen | collected...
CCGGAGCCACGCGCATGATCAGCGCATCGTCTTTGAGGCTGATAATTGTGCCGCGAATGCCGCCCGTGGTGGTGATTCTGTCGCCGGTCTTCAGATCGGAAAGCATCTGCGTCCACAGCTTCTGCTTCTTCTGTTGCGGCCGAATCATCATCAGATACACCACGCCGATCATCAGCACCGGCAGAAGCAGAGAAAATCCCGAGCCGAAGCCGCCGGCCCCCGCAGGCGCCGCAAAAGCTACGGAGAACATCGTAATTCCAGTCAACACGCAATTCCTTTCGTCGGAAGCCGGCCAGAAGGACTCTCCGTCCCAGCCGGTCTTCGTTGCCGGACGCGCGTCCAGGCCCACAGCCCGCACGCCACCCAGCCCAATTTTTGTCTCCGGGAATTTCCTGCCGGGAGCGGCATTCTCGATCCCCGTCCCTGACGATCATGGCCTGCCTGCCGCTGTTCGCCTCAAAAAGGCCTCAGCCGCTGCACTGCCTTTACTTCCTTTTCGACACCCTTGACCCCAGTGAAGCCCTAATCCATGCGGTTCGCAGATTTCCCGCGTCTTTCCCACACCGGATGCATCGCAACCAGTCTAGCAAACCGGTAGCAGAAACGAGTAAAACAGCTCGGTAAAATGGAGATCTGCCAGAGAACTAAGCGACGAGAGGGTTTTCAGGCGGACTTTTCAGGGGCGGACCCTACTGCCAGCGGTTTCCAATAGCGCAACCCCGGCTCGGCGCAGCTCAAACACATTCTCAGTCCATCCCGCTCCACAAACCGGTCGAAATTCACCCCTTCGCCGCATTCCGCGCAGGCGACCCGCTCGCCCTTGTACCCCGGCATCTCTTTTGGAGGCAGTTCGACCGTCACCCACTCCTCGCGGAAAAGTTCTTCATCCGTCAGCTCCCGGTAGGCCATCATCTGCTGCTGGCCCTTGTTCTCAATCTGAGGGTACCGCTCCCGCGCCAGTTCCCGCGAGTTTTCAAGCGCCACAATCCGGATCGCGCGCCCCGTAGCCAGATTCTTGAAGGTCGCCGCCATCTTGCCCCAGTCGCGAAACTTCAGCGCCCGCTTGCCAAGCCGGCATCCGGTCACCAGGCCGATCGCGTCGGTTGCACACCGATCGATCTCCACAAACGACACCAGTTTCTTGCGATCCGCCCCGCGCGGCTCGGTCACCTCCAGGCGCCGGCAAGCCAAAAGCGCCATGCGAACCCCAAGAATCTGCCCTGCGCACAGATGCCCATGCGCAATCTCCGCCTGCCGCAACAATTCCTCGAAAGAATCCATCCGCCAACCTCACGCAACGCGTTCCCCCCACCCTAATCGCCTGCAATTGGCGATTAGGGTGGGATACTTTGTACCTATCGTCTTTTATAGTCTTTTACGGCTTTCGGAGGAATCAAGGCTCGGAATCGTCCCCATCCTCCACCAGGCGCGCCGATCCGCCCACCAGATCGAAACTCGCCGCATCCCGCCCCGCCGGATGGAACGTCACCTTGAGCGGCTCCCGCTCCCACTCCGGCGCCGCGCAGGCTGGCCAAACGGCGCCCTCAGCGTCATACGCCGAAAGCTTCTTCGCCAGCACCGGCTTGCGCACCCCCACCTGCGCCACCACCGCATAGAGGCTCTTGCCCGTCGCTGTCACGCCGCAATACGCCGCGTAATCGCGAAACCAGGCCACCTGGCTCACTCCGGGATCGTAATCCGGCAGCTTCAGCGCCGTCACATGGCCCGTGAGTCTGTCGACGAGCAGCCACGGGCCGCGCTGCCACACCCAATGCTCCGCGGGCTTCGCGGCAGGCTTGTCCGTGGGCTTGTCGGAAGGCAGCGAATCGTTAATCCGCAACGCCCGCCGCACCACAAAACTGCGGTCGGTAATGTCGTGCGCCTCGCCGGTCGTCCACTCGCTCACCCGGCCATCCACCAGGAGCGGCCGCGCTTTGAGCGTCGTCTCGTCCGGCCCGGCGCCTGCCGGATCGCCCGCCTTTGAATAAGGAAACTGCCGGGCCGATCCCAGCAAAACCACATGAGGCTTCTTAGGCGGGACGGCGGCAAAGGCAGCCATCCCGGCCGCAAACAGCGCGACTGAAAGGAGAACGCGGAAGCGAAGGAGCATATGCGCACCGAGTTTACGCGCTTTTTCGCCGCCTGAAATCTGACATCTACTTCGGCTGTGCCAACTCCACAGCCCGCGCCACGCGAAACGCCGTTGATTCGGCAAAATGCCCGGCCAGCACCTGCATCCCCACCGGTAATCCCGCCTTGGTCTTGCCGCACGGCACAGTTACCCCGCAAATCCCCGCCAGGCTCGCCGTCACGGTATAAATATCCGCCAGGTACATGGCCAGCGGATCATCCGTCTTCTCGCCCAGCTTGAACGCAGCCGTCGGAGCCGTCGGCGTCACAATCGCGTCCACGCCGGCAAAGGCCGTCAGGAACTCCTCCGCCAGCAGACGCCGCACCTGCTGCGCCTTCTTGTAATACGCGTCGTAATACCCCGCACTCAAAGCGTAAGTCCCCAGCAGAATGCGCCGCTTTACCTCCGGCCCAAAGCCCTCTTCGCGCGAGAGCCGGTACATCGACGAAAGATTCGTCGCCTGCGCCGAGCGATGCCCGTAGCGCACGCCGTCAAACCGCGCCAGATTCGCGCTCGCCTCCGCCGTCGCCACCAGGTAATACACGGGAATCGCGTATTTCGTGTGCTTGAGGCTGATGCGCTTGACGATCACTCCCGCGTCTTCGAGGGCCGCAATGCCATCCTCAACAGCCTTGCGCACCTCAGGATCCAGACCCGCCGCAAAATATTCTGCAGGGATGCCGATCTTCAGCCCCTTGACGTCCTTGGCCGACTCAGCCGCGTAGTTCGGCACCGGCAAGCGCGAACTGGTCGCATCCTGCGCGTCGTACCCGGCCAGCACGCCCAGCACCTCAGCCGCGTCGCGCACATTGGCCGCAAACGGCCCCACACGATCCAGCGAAGAAGCAAACGCGATCAGCCCATACCGCGAAACCCGCCCGTAGGTCGGCAGCACGCCCACCACACCGCAGAAGCTCGCAGGCTGGCGAATCGACCCGCCGGTATCCGTGCCCAGCGTAGCCACAGCCAGATTTGCCGCCACCGCCGCCGCCGAACCGCCGCTCGAGCCGCCCGGCACCCGCTCCGTGTCATACGGATTGCGCACCGGCCCGTACGCCGAGTTTTCATTCGACGAACCCATGGCAAACTCATCGCAGTTGATCTTGCCCAGTAATACAGCGCCTGCGGCCTTCAGCTTGGTCACAGCCGTCGCGTCATACGGCGGGTAATAATCCTTCAGAATCGCCGAACCCGCCGTCGCCGGAGCGCCCTGCATGGTCAGCACATCCTTGACGCCGATCGGAATTCCGGCCAGCGCCGGCAGCGAATCGCCCTTGGCCGCGGCCGCATCCACGGCAGCAGCCTGCGCCAACGCCTGCTCCCGGCTCAGCGAGAGATACACATTCAACAGAGGATTGTGCTTCTCAATCCGAGCGTAATACCGCTTCGCCAGTTCCACGGCAGGCAGCGTCCCGGAGGCAATCCCCTCCCGCAACGCCGCAATCGTCGCCGGCTTTTCTACCAGATTTTCCGCGGACAATTTTGTCTCCGTCATCGCTCAATTACCTTGGGCGTCTTAAAGAAGGCCCCGTCCGTATCGGGAGCCTCTTCCATCACGCTCGCCCGGTTCAGCGATGGCTTCAGCGCGTCGAGCCGCAGCGCCTCGCCGTGACCAGGGTCCTTCACTGAATCCAGCAAATCGGCGACCTGCGCCATCGGCTCGACCTGCGACGTATCCAGCTCGCTCAACTGCGCCACGTATTCCAGAATCGCGTTCAAGTTTCGTTGCATGGCGGGCTTTTCGTCCTCAGCCAGCTCCAGATTCGCCAGCTCCGCCACACGTTCCACTTCTTTGAGACTCACCCTCGTGCTCATGCCGTTCAATCCTCAATCGCGTTCCGATATACAAGCCCGCAAAACCCAAGTATATCCGGTCGAGAATCAGCAATGGAGCGCGGTATGCCATCCCAGCACACTCCGTTCCGGTGTCAAAGAAGTTGTTGTCATCCTGAACGAAGTGAGGGACCTGCTTCTCAGCGATCTATGCGCACCCATCACGACCCTAAACGCTGACCACCCTCACCCCGCACTGGGTGAAGGCCTTCATCGCGTCGTCCGAGATGCCGTCGTCGGTGATGAGCACGTCGATGTCGGCCGCCGAGCAAATCACCGCGGGGCTCACCATGCCCACCTTGCTCGAATCCGCCACCACGATCACCTGCTTGGCGCGCCGCGTCATGGCGCGAAAGACCGCTGCCTCGTCAGCCTGGATCGTCGTTGCGCCGCGATCCGCATCCACGCCGCAAACGCCGATGAAAACCCGATCCATCACCACCACATTCAACGACTCGATGGCCGTCGGCCCAATCAGCGAAAACGCTCCGGGCCAGCGCATGCAACCGCCCGTAATCGTCGTATCCAGGCCATTGCTCGAGCTCAGCTCCATGCCGATATTCACCGCGTTGGTGATGATGTGCAGCCCGCTGCGGGCCCGCAGACTTCGCGCCACCTGCGTCGTCGTGGTCCCGGCCGTAAAGCCGACCGTTTCGTTTTCCTGGACCATCTCCGCCGCAGCCAGCGCAATCCGCTGCTTCTCCGGGGCAAAACGCTCTTCGCGCACCCGGAACGAAGCATCGAAGCGAAATGGCTCATAAATGGCCTGTGCGCCGCCCTGCTCTGCCAGCAGGACGCCGCCATGGGTGCGATGCACCAGCCCGCGCTCCTCAAGCCGCACCAGATCGCGCCGCACGCTCGCCGGCGAGGTGGCAAACAGCTCAGTCAGCTCCTCCACCGAGGTCTTGCCATGGTTGAGCAGCAGCCGAAGAATCTCTTTTGCGCGCTTATCTGTCTTTGAGGACATACCGGGCCGTCTCGAACTCCCGATCCCATAATCGGGTCGCAATTCATTCGCGGAAACAACACCATTGTACGGAACTGCGTGGAGTACCAGCGCGAATCCAGGCCTTCCGTTCGCTGTCCCGGAGCGCAAGCTCAGCGCACGGATATTAGCGCGTTATCCAGCGCCAGCCTCAGGTTGCGCACATCCTCCGCCACCACCACATTCCGCGTGTACTCGTCGCTGCCCTCATCGCCCAGATTCAATCCCTCATTGCGATACGTCACCGGACTCGGCACCGGCCTGCGCAGCGACGCATGGAACTCGCGTGCTCCAGTCGTCTGGGCAATCTGCTGCACATTTTCCGGCCGCACATTGCCGCAGACCATCACGCCGATGCGGTCCTTCGCAGCCTTCACCAGTGCCGCCGCACGCGCACTGCCCAGCATGGCATTCTGCGCCCCGCCCGAGGTGAGCACGCGATGTGCTCCCGTCCGAACTACGTCTTCAAGAGCCGCATCCAGGTCCCGCGCCATATCCAGCGCGCGATGAAACGTCACCTGCATCGGACGCGCCTGCGCCACCAGCTCCGCGGTGCGCTCCACATCCACTTCGCCGTCTTTCGTCAGCAGCCCCAGCACCACGCCGGCAACGCCCAGTTCCTTCGCGCAGGCAATATCGTCGTGCATGATGGCAAATTCATCTTCCGAGTAATAAAAGTCTCCGCCCCGTGGACGGATCATCGCAAAAACCCCGATGCCGACCCGCGAACGCACCGCGCGCATCAAGCCTGCGCTGGGCGTCAACCCTCCCTCAGAGAGAGCGCTGCACAACTCCACCCGCTGCGCTCCGCCGGCCTCAGCCGCAATCGCCGACTCCACCGAATCGACGCAAATCTCTAACTCCATCATTACTGCATCCCTATAAGTAAAACCAGTTCGCAAAAACCCCGGAAACCCGACTGAAACACCGAGGATCAGCCGGGAATCCGGGGGGCGAGGCTTAGTCCGGAGATTGCGCGAAAGCCGCACCAGGGTTAGAAGTGATAATTCGCCGAGAACTGCAGGTGACGCTCGACCGAACGGGTGCCTTGGCGAGAAACGTTTCCGTAGTTGACGCCGTCGCCGATGCCCGTATCCGGGTTGCCATAGCTGACGATGTTGAAGGCATTGAAGGCATCAAACCGGAAGCCGACCGTGTGCGACTCCGTGATGTGGAAGTCCTTGAAGGCCGACATATCCGCGTTGAAGTAACCGGGCCCGCGGATCGCGCCATTGGGCGATGAACCGAAGGTGTCGTTAGCCGGCACGCCGAAAGTACAAACGCCCCAGTTCGGATCAGTCGGCCCGTATGCTTTACTGCACGGAGTCGCCGAGGGATCGGTGCCGAAGTAATGCTCCAGGCTGCGATGGACGATCTTCAGCGGGCGGTACTGATTGACGCGGTTCGGTCCGTAGCTGTTGGAGTTGCTACCCCCGCCCAGAACTGTCCCTGGGAAGCCGGAGTAGGCAACCACCGCTGTCGAAAGCTTCCAGCCGCCAATCACTTCATCCACCACGCGGTTTGCAGAGGCGAAGTATTCTTTGCCTCGGCCAACCGGCAGAGCATAGACGCCGGTCGCAGTGAGATTGTGCTTGATGTCGTAGCCGGCCGGCCCATCGTCCGGAGAGCCATTGTAGTAATTCTGGAATGCGCCGGAGCTGCCATAGCCGCTGACGTTCAGTGAGTAGTTACCCAGGCTGTTGGTCATTGCCTTACCGTAGGTGTAGTTCACCGTGTATTCCAGACCGTGCTTCTCATGCTGGCGCAGAACCACCTGCATCGCGTTGTAGTTCATCATGGCCCGCGACTCGGTGATCAACAATCCGCCGTTGCCGCCTACACCCAGCGCGGAGTCGATCCCGTCCACGCCGATGTATTTGCTGTTGTAGAACGGAGCCGAAGTCTGATCGCCATTCACCGTCAACTGGTTGACATTGCCGTAGTCCTCAATATGGTGCCCCGTCTCCCCCACATACCCTACCTGAAGGGAAGTCGATGAGGTAAGCGCGTATTGCAGGGTGAGGTTGTACTCCTGCACATAGGCCGGCTGAATATTCTGCGGATACGCGGTGTAGCCATTGTTGGAGCTGCTGTACTGAACGGACGTGTCGGAGGCGGTAAAGCCTTCCTCCGCTGTATTGGGCGTGGAGACAGCAGTGGTGGTCGGCGAGTTTACCGAGAATCCGGCCGCCTGCAGGAACGGTGCAATCGCCGTCAGCCGCTGATTGAACGAGTTGCCTTCATAGAAGCTCGATGCGCCATAGCCGGCGCGAACCACAAAGCGGCCATTGGCCTGATAGGCAAAGCCCACGTGCGGCATCCATTGCCTGAAGTTGGGCTGGTAGCAAGCTCGGTTGCTGCAAATTCCAGCTCCTGGAAGCGCGCCCACAGGAAGTGCGTGGGCATACAGAATCTGTCCGGTGGTCAGGTCGATGTTTCCGGTCCTGTTCTGCTCTTCCACCCACGGCTCGTCGAACTCATACCGCAACCCGGCGACCAGCGTCAGATTGGGGGAAACCTTGAAGTTATCCTGCGCATATCCTGCCGTGCGCCATTGCCGCTGACCCACGTTCACGCTGGCAAGCGTGACTCCCCCGCTCGATACCCGATCCAGCACAAAATCCGCGGGTCCGTATCCGCTCGAATTGTTGCCATTCGAAGTGAAAGCGCCGCTGTAGTTGAGCGAGCCCAGATAGCCGTCGTTGTTGCCCGTCGGATAGTTGTTCTGATACCGCCGCGCCTCAATGCCCAGGCTGACGTAGTGCTTGCCATGCTGCCAGTTCACACTGTCAATGTAGCTGTAAGTGTTATCGATGACTCCGCCGTTGTAGGCCGACGTCCCGATACTGCTCAGGCCGCCATTCAGGTTCTGGTTGGTAAATCCCTGGAATTTCTGGCCAGGAAAGCTGATGCCAACGACCGAGTTGCCCGATGTTCCAAACTTACCCGTGGTGTCTACCGGGAATCCCTGATTCCAGTCCGTTCGCGTAAACCCGATGCGGGCGGAATTGATCAACGAAGGCGAAAAGGCATGCACCCAGTTGGCGCCCGTGATCCATGTGGGATAGAAGTTGTAACCAGGAAACGTGATGGCAAGAACCGGCGTCTGCCCGTCATAGGCGTGAGAGATCGAATAGAATCCCGTGATCTTGTCCTTCGCATTCGGATCGAATTCGATCTTTACGTCGCCCTGATTGTTGGCCTTGAAGCTACGCTGTTCGGCTTCGTAGTTGTTGTTCGCAATCCCATCCTGCGGCGTTAGGCATTTGCCTCCAGCGGGAGTGACCGGATTGTCGCCGCCGCAATCCGGATACAAGGTCGGATTGGCAAACAGGTATTTGGCTACCGGATTGTTGATGGGAACGCCCATGTTGTTGGCATAGGGCTTGAAGCCGTTCAACGGGTCATAAAGCTGAATCGGGTTGTCGCCTACCAGCAGGGCGGAGAAATCGCCTTTGCGAAAAGCGTCGGGAATCACGCTGGCCGTTTTCAGGCCACCCTGGTGATACCGAGCTCCCAGGTAATCTCCAAAGAAAAACAGCTTGTTATGCAGAATCGGCCCGCCAATGGTGCCACCAAACTGCGACTGCGAATAGGGATTGATCGGCGTGACTGGCGTCGTCTGCCCGTTCCCGTATGAATTCGCGTTCAACCGATAATCCTGCACGTAGCCGTAAGCCGAACCGTGGAAGCGATTGGTCCCGCTCTTCAACACGCTCACCACGCCGGCGCCGTTCACATTGCCGTAATCGGCCGGCGAATCCGCCGTGATCACGTGAATCTCCTCAAGTGCCGCCGGCGCCGGGCTGTAGGAGATCAGGTTGTTGTACGTCTCGTTCATATCGATGCCGTCCAACGTATAGTTGTTGGCCTGGGCGCGGTTGCCGTTGACGTTCGGCGTGTCGGAGTTATAAGTGCTGCGTTCGATGCTAGTCGTGCCGGAGGTTCCGTAAGTACTCACAGCGCCCGGTACGTACAAGGTCAATGCGGAGAAGTCGAGGCCGTTCAAGGGCATGTTCTCGATTGCGTCGGCCGTAAAAGTGCTGTCGACAGTCACGTTTCCGGTTTCCAGGATGGGCGCCGCTGCCGAAACAGCGACGGTCGTCGAACTGCCGCCAACGCCAAGCTTCAAATTGAAAGTCGCGGTCTGAAGCACCTCAAGTTGAAACGCGGGAACCTTCGCTGATTCAAACCCCTTGGCCTCCACCGAAACGGAGTACTTGCCGATGGGCAGGAACTCGATCCGGAAGATTCCCGATGCGTTTGTCGTGGCGGGAGAATCAACACCCGTGTCTTCGTTGTGCGCAACTACCTGCGCCCCCGCAATGACAGCATCGCTTGAGTCGGTAATGGTCCCGGTGATCGTTCCCGTCACCGTCTGCGCCTGCGCCACTGTGCAACCGAGCAGCACAGCAATCGTCATTACGAATAGCGTCTTGAGTAAATTGATCTTCATTTGAGCCTCACTGGAGTTGGTGCTGAGAAAGCGTACTTCTTCGGGACGGGGAGTTGGTTTTTGGACGATTACCATTCCGATTGCAATCTTGTGAATGTACGGTAAGCCTTTTTGATTGCTTTGTCCACAAAAATGATTGAATCGGTCACAAATGGGCATCAAGACTGCAATTCAGCGCACCGACTGTGCAAAGAATCTGCAACTTCCGCGCTTTCGGCATAAGAAAATGGGCCATTGCCGACCCCGGCAATGACCCTCAAGACGACTGACCGTCCGGTTTCTCAGGAAGAAACACCCAGCTTCGACTTCGGCCTCGTAGCCTCGCTCCGCCCAAATCCAGCTTCGGTCAGCTCCGGCCGGTCCGTCATACGAATCGCAAACCGCCCGCCCGCAGCCACGTCGGCATGGCGAAACCAGGCATTCGGGTGCGGCTTGCCATTCAGTTCCACCGAAGCGACATACACGCTCTTTGCCGACTCGCGCCGCGCCTCAACTACCAGCTCCCGCCCGCCACCGAGCTTCATCGTCACGCGGTCAAACAGCGGCGACCCGAAGACATATTCCGCGCTTACCGGATCGACCGCATAGAACCCGATGCTGCTCAGCACATACCACGCCGACATCTGCCCGCAATCCTCATTGCCAGCCATGCCATCCAGATGATCCGAGTACATCGTCGTGTTCAGCATGTGGATACGCTCAGCCGTCTTATCCGGCCTGCCCGCATAAGCATAGAGGTAAGCAATATGGTGGCTCGGCTCGTTGCCATGCGCATACTGGCCCACCATCCCGGCAATATCCGGCGGCGCATCGGCCGGCAGCGTCGAAGGTTGATTGAACAGCGTGTCCATCTTCGCCACAAACGCCTCGTCCCCGCCCAGCAATGCGATATACCCCGTCACATCGTGCTGAATGCCAAAGGTCGTCTGCCACGCATTCGATTCCGTATAATCGCGCCACTTCTTCGAGTGGCCCATCTCAATCGGATCGAACGGCACTGCCCACGAGCCATCCGCCATCTTAGGCCGCAGAAATCCCGTCTCCGCGTTCCAGTAGTTGCGGTAGTTGCGCGACCGCTTGCGCAGCAGGTCCGCGTCCGCTTTCTCGCCCACACGTTCCGCCACGCAAGCTACAGCCCAGTCGTTGTAATCGTACTCCAGCGTCTTCGAGACTGACTCCTCTTCCAGATCGCATGGAATGTACCCCATCTTGCGATACAACGGCAGCCCGCGGTAATCGTCCACAAACGCCCGCTTGTGCATTACGGCATAAGCGCGCTTCCAGTCGACTCCAGCAAACCCCTTGGCGCAAGCCTCTGCCATCACGCTTGCCGAGTGGTAGCCGGTCATCGTCCCGGTCTCTTTCCCCTGCAGCGGCCAGACCGGCATCCCCTGCGGACTCTGCTCCGCCATCCGAATCAAACTGTTCACCATATCCGGCACACGGTCCGCATGAATCAGAGTCATCAGCGGATGCTCCGCTCGAAACGTATCCCACAGCGAGAATGTCGTGTAGTTGCGCTCGCCTTTGGCAAGCTGATGCGCTTTGCCATCCATGCCCATGTACTGCCCATCCACATCGTCGAACAGGGTAGGCGCCATCAGCGTGTGATAAAAAGCCGAGTAGAAAACGCGCTTGTCATTCTCACTCTTTGTCTCCACGCGAATCTTGCCCAGCTCCGCACGCCAGCGCTCTTCAGCAGCCCGCTGCACCGCCGCAAAATCCCACCCCGGGATCTCCGCCGCCAGGTTCTTCCGCGCGCCTCCGGTGCTCACTCCCGAGATCCCGGCCTTGACCAGAATCTGCTCCCCAGCCCGCGTCTTCCAGTGCACCACAGCCTTGACGTTCTTACCCTTAACCTCGTCGTCCGCAGCAACCGGCTTGTCGTCCGAGAACAACTCTACCTTGTCGAATGGCCGCGAGAACTCGAGCGCGATATACATCTCCCGTCCATCGCCCCAGGCCTTGGTCGCCCGGCCGCCCAGCAGTGTCTTGTCTCCTAAACTCACGACACTGCACCACTCCACGTTGTCTTTCCCATACGCATGCGCCAGATCCAGCACAATATGGCTCGTATCGCTCTCTGGAAATGTATAGCGATGCAAGCCGCAATGCTCCGTAGCCGTAAGCTCCGCGCGAATCCCCATGTCCTTCAGGAGCACAGAGTAATACCCCGGATGCGCCTTCTCATCGGTATGCGAAAAGCTCGACCGGTACCCGGTACCCGGCTGCTTCCGGTCTCCAGGCACAAGCCGCACGTCACCCGTCCGAGGAACCACAAGAAAATCCAGCAAATCTCCGCACCCCGTCCCGCTCAGATGCGTATGGCTGAACCCCATGATCGTGTCGTCCGAATCGTGGTATCCCGAGCACCAGTCCCAATCGTCGTTGTAGGTATCCGGCGAAAGCTGAACCATCCCAAACGGCACCGTCGCCCCAGGGAAGCAATGCCCATGGCCACCCGTCCCGCAAAACACATTCACCAGCTTGAGCAACTCGCCATCGACCATCGGCGTGCTAACCGCCCGAGCAATCCGCGGCAACCCCGAAACCGCTCCAAGAGCCGCAAATCCCTGCAATACCCGTCGCCGCGTCCAGTTCCATTGCTGCATAATCCCTCACCTTTTCAAGTCCCAGTCCAACAACCAATGTGGGTGCCCCATCCTAGCCGCCGCATTTGCGGCAAGGATGGGAACAACCAATCTCCCAACCATCCAAAATTCAGCCGGGTGGAAATCGCCAATCTCCACCAATCACTTCGCCGCTGGAAAGCCCAGCGACTCCGCCGCAGGCAAGTCTTTCCCCGCATCAAAATCGCGAATCACCTCGGCAAATCTCCATCCGCGCTCCTGCCACTTCTGAACCTGCAAGTCATACCGAACTAACACATTGCCCAGCCAATATGGCCGATTCTCTCCGAGCCACACCCGAGCATACTCGTCCCTGATCGCCGAATACGCATCGCGCAAATCCTGCATCTGGCCATTGTTGCTGCTGATCCCATAGAGCAGCGAAGAAACGTCAGAACGGCGGCTCTTGTCATGCTGGCCGTCCACCGCCTGCGCATAGCCATCCGTCATCTCCCGGCTCAGCTCCCACTTCATCCCGATAAAGTCCAGGCGCCGCGCTCCCAGGTCCATCCCCTCCAGCGCCGCCTGCTCCTTCAGCCCCGGCTCGGACGCCCGCGCCTGCTCCACCAGCACAATAGCGCGTTCCGCATGCAGCCGCAGCTCCCGGGCAAACGGCATCAGCTTGACGCCCAGCGCCTGGCCCTCCGCGCTCCACGGATCCAGCCAGAAAACGTCGTCGCTGCTCAAGTCGGATTTCGCCTTACCCAGCGTCAGGTTGGCCAGCATCAGCTCCTGCTCCGCCTCATTGATCTTCCCGCTGGTATCGCCATGAAACACCGGTCCATACGCCGCCTGGTACGCCGGAATGCTGCTTTCCCCCGGCTGCCACGCCGCGACCGCGCCAAACAGCACCCCGTACCAATCCTGGTTGAACAACCCCTCGCCATCGTCGTTCCACACCGTGGTCAACGCACCCGTCGAGCCAAGCCGCTGCCCGTCGCGAATGAATCCCTGGATATTCGGAAACGCTACATTCGCGTCCGGATACACCAGGCTCCAGTTCGCATCTCCCGGAGCAACCCACGTCTCGATGCCCGCCTTGGCGAACGGCTCGATCATGTGGTCGAAACCCTTCGTATCCCAGTAATTCCACGGCACAGCGATCATGTCCTTGGGCAGCCCGGCAACCGCCTTCGGGTCGGCCCCGCCAATATCGCCCCAGAAGAGCAGCCGCTTGTGCAGCGGCGCAAGCGCGTCGTGAATCTGGGTCAGAAACTGCACATACACCGGCCCATACCCCTGCTGTTTCACCGCGTCTTTCGTCCGTCCCCGCCCCAGATCGTCCGTCTCGTCCGCGCCAATGTGCACAAACTGCGAAGGAAACTCCTTGTCGATCGTTCCGAACCAATCCTTGATCAGATCCAAACTCTGCGCCTGCCCAGGAGCCAGCACCTGCCCATGCGGAGTCTCAGCCGCATCGGCGTACGCGTCGTATTTCAGCACGTGATGCAGATGCCCGAAAGCCTCCTGCTCCGGCAAAATCGTCACGTGGTACTGCGCCGCATACTTGACCAGGTCAGCCACATCCGCGGGCGACATTGCCGACCCCGGCACCGCAGCCAGCGGCTGGTTCGGATACTCCAGCGTGTGCTCAAAGTAGGGCGAGTAGATATTCGCCTTGAACGAAGCAAAGACCCGCACCTGGTGCTTCTGAAACTCCAGCGTGGGAAACGGCCCGCGCGAAAGATCGTCGTCGATGGCCCTGTACTTCATCGCCGGCCAGTCGCGCACTATGCCCAGTGGCAACTCCGCCTTTTCGCCCTTCAGCGGCAAAAGCTGCTTCAGCGTCTGCACTCCATAAAAAATCCCCACCGCTGATTCGGCAACTACAACCGCGCGCTTTTCGCCAATCGCCAGCGCATACCCCTCGGCGGCCATCTCGGGCTTCAGAGCCAGATGGTTCGCAGCCATGGCCTCCTTACCCTCCGAAGAGGACGCACGCAGCAGCACCAACGGATACCCGCCGGATTTGACTGCCCCAGCCGCTTCTTCTAAGTCGTGCGCGGCAAACTCGTCCTCGGCGTCCCGCCCCGGCGCCTCAACCCGAATCCCCGCCGGAATCGCCACCACGCCCGAAAAATGCGCCTCGCGCGGCGCGGGCAGCAAATGCAGGGGATTCTGGGCGATCGCCAACCCAGGCAAAAAAGCCAGCCCTGCCACAAGCGCCATGGGCCGCAAAGTCCCACCCCAATTTCGCATCGAAATCCCCCGGCAAACCATCAGCATTCGCGCCCCTTCCGATTCAGAAAAATGATCGTTTCAATTCAATACGATCATTGTATGCTGGCCATACGCCACAGCCCAGCGCTGAAAGCGCGAAGTTATCCCTGCCCAGGGCGAAGCCCTGGGAAAAACCAAGGAAAAGGTCTCCGAGGGCTGAAGGCCCGACCTAATTTCCGTTCCCGCCGTCCAAATAGGTGACAATAACCGCTATGACCTCCGAAACCTCCGCCGCCAACCGGCGTTACAGCCTCTTCCTGCTTCTCGTCGCCGGCCTCGGCGGATTGCTCTACGGCGTGGACGTGGGCATCATTGGCGGCGCGCTGCCCTACCTCGAAGCTACCTCCAAGCTCACCCCGGGCGAACTCTCGGTCATCGTCGCCGCCGTGCTGCTCGGCAGCGTGATTTCGACGCTCTTTGCCGGCATCTTCGCCGACTGGCTCGGACGCAAGCCGCTGATGGTCATCAGCGGCCTCAGCTTCCTCATCAGCATCCCGGTCATCGCTCTCTCCAGTGGCTATGAGCCGCTCTTTTTCGGCCGCCTGTTGCAAGGCGTCAGCGGCGGATTCATCGGCGTCGTCGTCCCGCTTTATTTGGCCGAATGCCTCAGTGCTTCGACTCGCGGAAAGGGCACCGGCATCTTTCAATGGATGCTCACTCTCGGCATCTTCGCCGCCGCGCTGGTCGGCATCTATTACAGCTACCGCGTACAGGCCGTCGCAGCCACGGCCACAGCCGACGCGCTGCTGGTCTTCAAGGACCACGTCTGGCGCCGCATTTTCTGGGTTTCCATGCCGCCCGGAGCGCTCTTCGTCATCGGCAGCCTCATGGTCACGGAATCCCCGCGCTGGCTCTTCCGCCGCGGCAAAAAGGAGCAGGCCTTCGCCGTGCTGCTGCGCTCGCGCTCGGAAGAGCAGGCCAAAACCGAGCTGCGCGAGATGGAAGAGACCGCGCAAATCGCCGTGGCCAAAAAATCCGCGGCCAACGCGGTCAAGGATTCCATCCTCAGCCGCAAATACGTGATTCCCTTCCTGTTGGCCTGCGTCATCCTCACCTGCAACACCGCGACCGGCGTCAACTCCGTCATCCTCTACAACACCGGCATCTTGCTCCAGAGCGGTCTTTCGGACCTCCAGGCGCACTGGGGCTACGTCGCGCTTACGCTGGTGAACTTCCTGATGACCATGGTCGGCATGTTGCTGGTCGACCGCAAAGGCCGCCGATTCCTGCTCATTACCGGCACCACCGGCATCATGATCTCCATGATCGCCGTTGGCCTGCTCTTCCTGCGCACGGAAAAGAAGAGCATCGACGCCGGCTCGCAGATCCAGCCGTTAGTTACTGCCGATCAGCAACTTAGCGTCAGGTTCGATCCGACCGAAGCCAAGCGGTTGCTCGCCGCCCAGGGCTACACCGGCACCGAAATCGACCCTAACCGCGCCTCTTTCGCCGTGATCTATGCCTTTGGAGACTTCCCCTGCACCACCAGCTTCGTCCGCTCGGACGATACCGCCGCGTTGCCCATCCAAATCAAGCGCGAGGATTGCGTTCCTGCCAACTCGGTCGAGTCCTTCTTCAAGAATCCCTTTGCGAATCTCGAAGCCGCCCGAACTGCCCCACTCCAGGTGAAAAAAGCCCTGGTCGGCAGCGTGCCCGAACCGACTCACGGCTGGCTGGTCGCGCTCGGCTGCTATGCGTTCATGGCCTTTTACGCCATGGGTCCCGGCGTCTGCGTCTGGCTGGCGCTTTCAGAGCTGATGCCGACCCGCATCCGCTCCAACGGCATGAGCGTCGCGCTGGTGCTCAACCAGTCTGTTTCGACGGCATTGGCGGCGATCTTCCTGCCGTTTGTCAGCAAGTTCGGCTATTCCAGCATGTTCTTCCTTTTCGCCTGCTTCACGCTTGTCTACTTCCTGGTAGCAGCCCTGTTTCTTCCCGAAACCAAGGGCAAAACCCTGGAGGAAATCGAAGCGCATTTCGCCAGGAGTTAGGAACGCGGGGCTGGGGTTCTTCGGTAAAGGCTCAGGTTTCCCGGCTTCGGGCGGCTCTTTTTGGGGAAAGTGGTTTTGTACGCGTAACGTTAATCGTCGGATTTGTTCTATAGATTGACGGATCCGTTACATTGCGGAGCGGATCAATTACATTGCGCGGCGGATCGGTTACATTGGGCGTCGGAGACGGATTTTTTCGTATTCCTGAATCCGTCTGGAGAGATGATTCCTGCCTTGTGGCGTTCGCTGGCGGTGGCAGGACGAGCCACTGCGGAAACCTGATGGGTTTTGTGGTGTCCCATCCTTGCCGCAAGGTGCGTTGCAAGGATGGGACACCAGGCTGTTCGGGCGGATTAAGAGGCTCCCTGATACTGGATCGAGTTGTTGAACGTCGAGCCCGATATCTTGAACTTCTGCGTCGGGCCATTCGGGTCGAAGCTGAAGACCTGGAAGTAGGTGTTGTCGCTTCCGAGGGCGACCCACACCTTCAACTGAACATGGTCCCCGGCGGCGATGCCCTTGCACTTCGATTGCAGATCCATCGTTCTGGATTGGGCA
>Ga0182012_10003471_pt1 | contig 16800 bp, 16 predicted proteins | sample 612S2SmetaG_FD_120486 | JGI IMG/M metagenome (GOLD analysis project Ga0182012, IMG submission 120486) | Permafrost microbial communities from Stordalen Mire, Sweden - 612S2S metaG | ecosystem: Environmental > Terrestrial > Soil > Wetlands > Permafrost | place: Sweden: Stordalen | collected...
TCCTGATGCGTGGCATCGTGGATGCTCTGTTCCTCGACGCGCAGGCCGGCCAGATCGGCCACTGCGAAGAACCGGCGATAGTTCAGTTCGGTGTCCGCCCGTCGGGCGCTTATGAGCTCGTAGTGCTGGCGCCGGTGCACCGCCGCGGGGCTTTCCCCCTCGTGATGGCTGCCGGGAGCCAGCGGGTACCTGTGGTCGCCGTAGACAAGCTCGTCCGCGTCGACGGCCAGGTCGCGGCCAGCCTCGAAGTCGTCTGCCAGCACGGGCACCAGGACTTTGCCGTGGCCCGCCTCCCAGTCGACATCGAACCACGCGGCGTGCGGCGCCTGCGGCCCGAGACGCAGGAGCTCCCACCAGGCCTGGTTCTCGGCCGGATCAGCGACACCCATGTGGTTGGGCACGATGTCGACGATCAACGCCAACCCGGCACGTCCGCAGGCTTCACTGAGCGCCCGAAGCCCTTTCTCACCACCCCGCGCTGGATCCACCCTCGAATGGTCCACCACGTCGTAGCCGTGCGGCGAGCCCGCAGCCGCCTCGAGTATCGGCGAGAGATAGAGCGCGCCGACGCCGAGGTCGGAGGCGTAGGGCACGATCCCCACGGCATCGTGCATGGTGAATTGACCAGTGAGCTGGAGCCGGTACGTCGAGCTGAGCGAATTCGTCGACCGTGCGGTCATCAGGTGTCCATTCTTTGCTGCTCTGTTGCGTCGTCTGCGAAGCCCGTTCGGGCATCTCCGGCTGAATCTGGTCGTCTCTACCCGCGTTCGAGGCGCGCTAACCCACAACGCGCGTCGGGGTTCGCAGGTCCGTCCTCCGTCGAACCGCCGCGACGGCTCCCGCGCTGACCCCGGGGGGTGGTTCAGATCGACATCCGCGGCTGCACCACCAGATACGACATCAGGCCGTGCATCTGGAACAGGCGGATGACCCGCCGGTTGGGGTGATGGATGACCATCCGGCCACCATCGGACGTGGTCCGCTTGTGCTCGGCGACCACAACCGACAGTCCGGCCGAATCCATGAACTCGAGCTGTGCGATGTCGAGATCGACGCGGGTGATGCCTTTACGGGACATCTCGGCGAACTGCGCGTCGAGCTGGGGGGCGGTGCCGGCGTCGAGCGTGCCCTTCAAGGCCACCACCATGCCGCTATCCGTCTGCGACACTTCGATCGCCAATGCGTCAGCCGATGCCGGCAGCTGCATGGTCATCGTCTCACCACCTCTTTCGAAAACACGCAAGATGGCGCAACGGGAACTCGTCCACCCGTAGCGCTCCGATTCTAAAGGCGCCGCGTCGTCGTTGAGGTGGATGCGTGAGGTGGATGCGTGAGGAGATTGGCCGAGGCGCACCACTCGGGAAGTCAGGTCTACCCGGGCGGTTCCCGTTCCACGTACCCTTCGTTCCCCCCGGCGAAACGAACTCAGGAACAGTCCAGGACCGCCCACACCGTCTTGCCCGGTTCGCGAGGTGACGTTCCCCAATCCTTCGCCACGGACGCGACGATGTGCATGCCGCGTCCGGACGGACCTATCGTCAGTTCCATCACGGCGACCGGAGACGGGTCATCGTCGGCCACCTCGACCAGGATCCCGCCATCGTGACGTACCACCGTGACGGTGAAGGGGCTCTTCGCGTGCACGCAGGCGTTGGTCGCCAGCTCGCTCACGACGAGCCCGAGGTCGGCCGAGCGGCATCCCAGATCCGCAGCCGCTGCGACAGCGAAGTGGCGGGCAGCGGCGATCTGTGACGGTGACGGGGCAAACAATTCGGTCACCACTTCCGTCATCTACCCTCCGAGAGGCGTTCTCAACCGCCCCCGACCAGGGCCGGGTCGCTCACCCGGTTCCCTTCCACTGCACCAGGAGCAGGGTGGCGTCGTCGTCGAGGCGGGAATTGTGGTGTTCGAGGACGGCGCGCCCGATGAGGCGGACGATCTCTTCGGCCGGCAGCTGATCCGATGCCATCTGGCCCACCAGGTCGGCCAACTGCTCCAGACCGAGCCCGCCACCGGAGCCAGCCTTCCCCTCGACGGTGCCGTCCGTGTAGAACAGCACGCTGTCACCGGGCTCGAGCGACTCCTCGGCCACGCTGGGTCGCGCGTCGGGAATCCCGAGCCCCCACGGGACCGTGGGCCGGCAGGCGAGATTGCCGATGACCTTCCCGCCCCGGATGTGGAGCGGCAAGGGGTGGCCGGCGTTGGTCCAGCGGATCAGACCTGTCTCCACGTTCAACTGGGCGAGCTGACCCGTGACGAATGCCGCGCCGTCGTAACGAGCGGAGATAACGGCATCAAGTTCTCGGTGCAATGCCTCGAGCGTGCGCCCGTGGCGCCGCTCATGGCGGTAACAGCCGACGGCCAGCCCGGCCAGCACCGCCGAACTCAGGCCATGACCCATCGAATCCATGAGGGCGATGTCGAAAATAGGCCAGTTCAGGGAGTAATCGAAGCAGTCACCCCCGATCTCATAGGCCGGCTCGAGCAGGCCCGCCACTGTGATCAGCGGGGTTCGGAGGACCAGAGGGGGCAGGAGGTCCCACTGCATGCTGGCCGCCAGGGTCATGGCCTGACGGCGGCGGTGAAGATCGAAGACATCGCTCACCCGGGCGTTGACTGCGACGAGGTAGCCGGCGATCACTCCCAGGTCTTCGGCGGAGCGCAGCCGCATTTCGGCATCGTCGGGGAGCGTGAGGGCGAGCACGCCCGTGCGCTCCGAACCTTCGAAGACGGGGGTCCAGACGCGGATGCCGTCAGCCCGCTGTGCCGTCACCAACTTCTCGCTCAGGAAGGCCCGCCCCGCCATGGTCGACGCCACCTCCTCGCGCTGGGGCAGCTCGCGGTGGGCGGAGTAACTGCCGAGGGGCTCGAGCACCGTCTGCCCAAAATCGACGAGGTAGACGACCACATCGGACGCGCCGATGTCCACGCCCAGGCTCTCGATCGCCGCCGGTACCGCATCGGGCTGCGCGAGGAGAGTGGAGCGTAGGACCCGGGTCAGATCGAGTTCGGCCATGGAGGGTCGAGCCTATGCGCTCGCCCCCGCCCCACCCCGCCCTCCGGCGTGCGCCCGGCAGCTCCGGCGAGCGCCCGGTGATGTCGGCGATGCCAGCGATGCCAGGCACAGTCGGCGGCTGTCAGCAGGGTCAACGGCGACCATGGGGGTTGCGGTCGAGGGCTGTGACGTCGGGTGGAGCAGGTAGCATTTGCGTGTGACCTTGAAAAGCAGGGCCACCAGGCGCGAGACGACGAAGAAGGAGCACGCAATGTTCTCGCTCGTGACGGCCCGCGAAATCGGGCCAGCATGACCGACCCGGCCGAGAGCTTCTCCGCACGGGTCGTGAGGCTTGACAGCGGCGAGGTGGTTGTCCTCACGGGTGAACTGGACATGGCCTCGGCGCCGGAGCTGACCAAAGTGCTCCGTCCGTTGGTCGCAAACGGCCCGCGCGAGGTGGTGTTCGACCTTTCGGACCTCGACTTCGTCGACAGTTCGGGTATCGCCGCCCTGATAGCTGTGCAGAACCAGCTGCGCCAGCAGGAACGTCACCTGTGCATCCGCGGGGCCCAGCCCAGCGCTGTCCGGATCTTCGAGATCGCCGGGCTCTTGGACTTCTTGAACGTGCGGACCGAGGCGTTCGAGACCGGCTCCGCTTGACCCTCCGTCAGCGCACCAGGAAGTCCGCCAGCAGGCCCGACACCTCTCCGGGAGCTTCGAGTTGCATCCAGTGCCCGGGTCCGTCGATCCGCTCGTAGCGCCACGGGCCTTCCACGTGCGCCGCTGAACGTGTCATCTGCCCCTCGGTGAGCGCCACGTCGCCACTGCTCCACACCCCCATTGTCGGAGACTGAATCGGTGGCAATACCAGCGGCGGTGCGATGTAGGACTCGGGCGGGACGTTGGCTCGGTACCAGTTGAGGCCTGGGGTCAACGACCCGTTGGCCTCGAGCTCTTCGATGACCGCGTCGGCATCGGGGTGATGTCCCCACGCCCGGAAGTTGGCCCAGTCATCATCGGAGAGCCAGTGCTCGGCCACGCCCTCGAATTGGAAGAGCAACATGTACCACGACTTCTCGTGCTGCACGAAGTCAACGGACCTGAAGGTTGATGGGTGGCCGACCGAGAGGGTGACGAGATGATCGACACGTTCAGGAGCGACCGCAGCCAGCACCCAGGCCACGGCGGCACCCCAATCATGCCCGACGACGTGCGCCCTCGGCTCCCCGGCATGGTCGAGCACCGCCCCGACGTCGCTTGCCAAGAAGAGCATGTTGTACGACGCCACATCCGGAGGCTTGTCGGAAGCGCCGTACCCCCTCATGTCGGGCACGATGACCTTGAACCCGGCGTCGGCCAGCGCGGGAACCTGATGACGCCACAGCCGGCCTGAGTCGGGGAAACCGTGCAGCAGGACGACGGGGCTCCCCTCGCCCGTGACCTCGTACTCGATCCCCACTCCGGTGCTATCTGCGCGCATTGCGTCTCCGTTTCAGTCAGTCCAGCAGGCCACAGTCAGTCCAGCACGCCACAGTTGGTCCGGCAGCCGATGCTCAGCCCGCCACCCGACAGCTCGAGATTTCGTGGACGCTGCTTCGCTTCAGGCGTTGGCCAGCGCAACCAGCTCGGAGCGATCGGGCCCGATCGCCGGCTCGTCTCGCCACGTCGCCCCCTGCGCCATGATCGCCTCGAACACCCCGGGACGTGAAAGGGCGACCTCGGGAAGCTCGAGCACGGCGACGATGCTCACGAAGGCCCGGAACACATCCGGGTCGCGCTGGCTGGCCAGGCCGAGGGCGCCGCTCATCTCGAAGGACGGATCGCCCGGGTCGTAGGGCTTCCCCTCGGCAATGGCGGACATCTCGGCCAGCCGGTGGCGGTCGAACGCCAGCGTGCCGCGGAACCACGGCTCGACGGTGGCCGCAGTGGCCGCCGCGAAGGCATCCGACAGTGCAGCCGGATCGTCGGGGCCGGTCTGGCGCAGCGTGTCCCGAAGGGCTTGCGCATGGAGCATGCCGATGGACGCTCCCCGCCCCACCGAAGGGTTGGTGCACGCCCACGCATCGGCCACTGCGAGCACGCCGGTGGCCACCGGGCTCCCGCCCGGACGCAGATCACGATAGCGGTCCTCGATTTTTGCGATGGTCACGATGCGGTCCTCGAGAGGATCACCATCCAACCAGTGAGCCACCGTGGGAAGCGCCCGCACCGTCCGCTCCCAGCGCTGCGGATCCTTGAGTCCGAGAAGCTCCCGGTCCCCGGACCGGGCGACGAGGGTCACCGCCCACGTGCCGTTGTCGGCCGGCAACGTGAGCACCGAAATGGAGCCGTAGTCCTGGAGCGGTGCGCCGAGCGCCACCGGCAGCTGGCCGTTGCGAGAACGGAAGTGCCGGCCCAGGTAGATGAACCCGCTGTCGTCGACCTCGTCGACGGGACGCTGCGCTCCCAAGGCCTCCAGCCAGTCCGGGAGCGCCGAACGGCGCCCGCTGCAGTCGATGACCAGGTCGGCCCGGATCTCTTCGCCTGCGCTCGTGCGGATCCCCTCGACGTGGGGTATCCCGGCCATGGCCGAAGGACCTTCGAGGAGCCCGGCGACCGACACCCCCCGGCGCACCGTGAGACCCGGGGTCCCCTCGGCCACCGACGCGACGGCCCGCTCGACCACGGCGCGCCGGCCGGACAGCATCGTGTAGCGCTCGTCGCCCTCGCGCGCGCCGCCACTGATCATCTCGGGGGCGTCGTGCACGGGGTTGAAGCGCAGACCACCGTCCTTCTCGATGGCGGCCGCCACGTCGGGCAACTCGTCGTCGAGGATCTGGCGGTACCGCGCCAGGAAGAGGTGGGGAAGACGGAACTGGGTCACCCCTCGGCGCTCCCAGGTGTCCCAGGCCCCCTCGGGATCGTCAGGGGCCGGTTGCGAATCGCGCTCGACAATGGTCACGGTGTGCGTGTCCCGGGCGAGCATCATGCCGAGTCCCATGCCGACCACTCCCCCACCTACGATCAGGACCTCGGCCATTCCCACGCTCCTTCGGTATTCTCCGGGGCGGACACATGTTCACGCAGCCCACCGAGCATAGAGCGTCCGCCCGGAAATTCCCGGCGCCCATCGCCCGGCCCTCGCCGAAGCCCGGCACCCGGCAATCGCCGAAGCCCGGCACCCGGCCCTCGGCACCGGGCCCCCTCACTCGACGGTGACGCTCTTGGCCAGGTTGCGCGGCTGATCGATGTCGACGTCGCGCAACAGCGCGGCGTGGTACGCCACGAGCTGGAGAGGGACGTTCAGGACGATCGGGTCGATCTCCGGTTCGAGCCGGGGCACCACGAGGGCGTCGTCGGCCAGGTCGTGCAGGGCCGGGGAGTGCCCGATCGCGATGACCGGCCCGCCGCGGGACTGGATCTCGCGGATGGTTGCCACGTTCTTCTCGAACAGCTCGTCGTCGGGAATGATGACGAACGTCGGGAGTTCCGGGCAGATGAGGGCCAGCGGCCCGTGCTTCAGCTCGGACGCCGGATAGGCCTCGGCGTGGATGTACGAGACCTCCTTCAGCTTCTGCGCCGCCTCGGCCGCCACCGGGAAACCGCGCACCCGGCCGACAAAGAAGGCGCTCGTCATGGCGCGGTAGCGCACGGCGATCTCGCGTGCCCGGTCCTCACAGGCCAGCGCTTCTTCCAGCGCGCCCGGCAGGGCCTCGAGGGCGGCGATCAGCCGGCCCCCGTCCCCCTGTCCGAGGTCGCGGATACGCCCGAGGTGAAGGGCCAGCAACGAGAAGGCGGTCACCGTGGACGTGAATGACTTGGTTGAGGTGACCGAGATCTCCGGCCCGGCGTGGAGGTAGATGCCCCGGCCGCACTCACGGGCGATGCTCGAGCCGACCACGTTGACGATCCCGAGGACAACGCCGCCCTTTCGGCGGATCTCCTGGACGGCGCGCAGGGTGTCGAGGGTCTCCCCCGATTGGCTCACCGCAACGTACACGGTGTCTGCCTCGATCAGTGGCTCGCGATAGCGGAACTCCGACGCGGGCTCGGCTCCGGCAGGGATGCGCGCCATGCGTTCGATCAGCTGCGCCCCGGCGAGGCCGGCATAGTACGCAGAGCCGCAGCCGAGCACCTGGACGCGCCGGGTCCGCAGGATCTCCTGGGCGCTGAGCTCGATCCCGCCGAGGTGGGCGGTAGAGAAGCGGGGCTCGAGGCGGCCCGACAGGGTCCGCCGCACCGCCTCGGGCTGCTCGAAAATCTCCTTACGCAAGTAATGGGCGTGCGTGCCCTTCTCGTAGGTGGTGGCGCTCCAGTCCACGGTCTCGACGCCCTTCGTCCGCTCCGCCCCCTCGATGCTGAGGGTGCGGAACTGGTCGGCCTCGAGGATGGCGATCTCGCCGTCGTCGAGATAGGCGATCTGCTGGGTGTAGCGGATGAGCGCGTTCACGTCGGATGCCACGAAGTGCTCGTGCTCGCCGATCCCGATCACCACCGGGCTGCCGTTGCGCGCCGCGACCATCTGGGCCGGGTCGTCCCGGTCGATCACGGCGATGCCGTAGGTGCCCTCAATGCCCGAGAGCGCCTCGCGCACCGCCTCGGCCAGGGTCGGCGCTGCGGAGAGCGCAATCAGGTGGGCCAGAACCTCGCTGTCGGTGTCGGAGCGGAACTGGTGGCCCTGCGCCCGCAGTGAGGCCTTGATGGCCTCGGCATTCTCGATGATCCCGTTGTGCACGAGGGCGATGCGGCCGGTCGGGTCAGTGTGGGGGTGGGCGTTGAGGGCGTTGGGGACGCCGTGGGTGGCCCACCGGGTGTGGCCGATGCCCACCACGCCCGCGAAGCCGTCCGGCGTGGTCGACCGCAGCTCGGAGATCTTCCCCTTGACTTTGTGCACCATGAGGCCGCCCCGGTCGAGCACGGCCATGCCCGCAGAGTCATAACCCCGGTACTCCAGTCGTGCCAGACCGTCGAGCAGCACGGGAACCGAGTCACGGCGCCCGATGCACCCCACGATGCCGCACATGTCTAGTAGCGCCCTGTCTTCGCCCTGGCTTGGTCGTACACCGCCTGCAACTCGCCGGCGAGCTGCTCGGTGGCGGCGTGCACCGCCGAGCGCGACACCCGCCCTCCGCCGGTGCGGCCCGGGGCCGCCAGCGCGGGGCCGATGACCACGGCGATGGTGTACGGCTTCGGAACGGCCTGGCCCTTGGGCATCGACAGGTCCGAGCCGCCGATACCGATGGGCACGATCGGCGCCCCGGTACGGGCCGAGAGGAATGCGGCACCCTCCATGAGATGCTCCACGGCGGCCCCTTCACGGCGGGTGCCCTCGGGGAACAAGACCAGGCACTGTCCCCGTGCCAGGACCTCCTCGGCCCGCTGGAGCGCCTGGCGATCGGCCGACTCGCGGTGAACGGGGAACGCACCTACGTAAAGCAGGAGCCGGCCCAGCCGCGGGTTCTTCCAGAGCGAATCCTTGGCCATGAAGAACAGCTTGCGGTCCGTGCAGAATGCAGTGAAGCCGAAATCGGCGAACGACCGGTGCACCGGGGCCAAGATGACAGGCCCGGTGTCCGGGACGTTCTCCCTACCGGTCACCCTCGGCCGGAACCACAGGCGTAACAGCGCGGTGAAGATGACGCGCATGACCCGATAGCCCACCTTGCGACTGGGCTCGATGGCGAACTCCTCGTTCCGTCCCGGTGCCTCGACTGCACGCGCGGCCGGCGTGGGCCCCGGCATGCTCCCCGTCTCGGGCCCCGGCGTGCTCCCCGTCTCGTGCCCCGGCGTGCTCACAGCCATGCCAGCACCTCCTCGACCACATCGTGCACCGTGCGATCCGTCGTATCGATGAAGTGCGCGTCCTGTGCCCGCGCGAGCGGCGAGGCCGCCCTGGTCGAGTCGATCCGATCGCGCCGGGCCACCCGGTCCGCCGACTCATCCTGGCGCCGCCGGACGCGTTCCTCGGTGGACGCCGTCAGGTAGACCTTGAGTTCGGCCTGGGGGAACACCACGCTGCCGATGTCCCGGCCCTCCACCACGCCTCCGCCGTGGGCGACCGACCATGCGCGCTGGCGCCGCACGAGCTGGTCACGCACCGCGGGGTTCGCCGCTACCACGGAGACGGCCAGCCCGACCTCTGGGGAACGGATGACATCCGTCACATCATGCCCGTTGATGAGGACGCGGGCGCCGACTTCTATATCGGACCCGGCCGCGAGGGTTGCCACGGCCTCGTGGTCGTCGGGGGGGACGCCCCGTGTCAAAGCGAGGGCGGCCACGGCGCGGTACATCGCCCCCGTATCGAGCCGGTCGATACCCAGCCGGGTCGCGACTGCGGCCGCGATCGTCGACTTCCCCGCCCCGGCGGGCCCGTCAATGGCGACGATGAGCGCCCGGGGCCCGTCCGCGCCGTCCCCCGTCAAATGGGCGAGATCGTCGGCGAAACCCGGGTAACTGGTTTCCGTGGCGCCGAACCCGGTGATGAGGCTGCGCTCTCCGGGCGTGGCGGCGAGGGCCGCCACGGCGGCGGCCATCGCCATGCGGTGATCGCCCCGGCTGTCGAAGCGGGCGCCGTGCAGGAAGGCGCCGGGCCCAACTCCCGTGATGGACAACCGGTCCCCCTGCACCTCGGCCTTGGCCCCGAACGCACTCACCATGTCGATCACCGCTCGCAGGCGGTCGACCTCTTTGACCCGCAGTTCGCCCACGTCGTGCAACACGGTCGTCCCCTCCGCCACGGCTGCGGCCACCGCCAAGGCGGGGACCTCGTCGAGCGAGGGGATCTCCGCCGCCGCGACCGTGGTGGCCCGCAGCGGTGTGCCCGCGGCGGCGCTCGTGGCCCCGATGGTGACCGTGCCGTCAGGCGCAGGGGTGACGGTCACCGCCGCTCCCATCCGCTGGAGCACCGAGACGTAACCCAGCCGAGCTGGTCCCGCGTAGATCCCCTGCACCTCGACCCTGCTCGAGGGCACGACGCACCCGGCCACCACGAAAAACGCCGACGCGGAAGGATCGCCGGGCACCGTGCGCGGCGTCACCGGGCGCAAGGCGGAGGGATAAAGGGTCACGATCCGTCCATCCCCCCAGGCCTCGACAGTGATGGTGACACCGGCCTCCGCCAGCATCTCCTCGGTGTGGGCGCGGGTGGTGACGCGCTCGCGCACGGTCGTGGGCCCCGCAGCGGAGAGCCCGGCCAGCAATATGGCGGACTTGACCTGCGCACTGGCCACGGGTGTCGTCCAGTCGATGCCGTGCAGGTGCCCGCCCGATACCCGCAGCGGGGGCAGGCACCGGGATCCCGAGCCGGTCACGGTCGCCCCCATGTGCCCGAGGGGTTCGGCCACCCGGTCCATCGGACGTGAGGACAGCGACGCGTCGCCGAAGAGCTCGGTCTCCCACTCGAACCCGGCCACCAGCCCGGCCAGCAGGCGCATGGACGTCCCCGAATTGCCGCAGTCGAGTGGCGCCTGCGGCCGGTGCAGCAGCTCCCTCCCACCACGGACCGTCACACTCCCGTCGGCCGCCCGCTCCACGCGCGCGCCCATTGCCTCGACCGCAGCCAGCGTGGCCGCCACATCGGCTCCGTCCGAGAGGCCGCGGATGACCGAGGTGCCCTCCGCCAGTGCCGCCAGGAGCACGGCGCGGTGCGAGATCGACTTCTCCCCCGGGGTGCGCACGGTGCCCCGGGCCGGCACACCGCCCCGCACGACCAGCACGCGTGGCGCCGTCATGACAGCGGCTCGTCACGGCAGTGATAGCCCCGCTTCTCGATGGCCTTGCGGAGCCGGGTTGCCTCTGCGGTGTCGACCACCAAGATGAGCACGCCACGTGGGCCTTCCGCCGAGTGCGCGATCTCGATGTCGTAGATGCTGATGCCTCCGTCGGCGGCCAATGAGGTGATCTCGGCGAGCACGCCATGCCGGTCGGGGACGGGGATGCGCAGCTCGGACAGGTTGTCCGGGCGCACCATGCGCGACGGGAGATTGCGCCGGGCCAGGCTGGCGCCTTGCAGCACGCCGAGTATGGCCTCGCGATCGTGGCCGGCCACGCGGTCGCGCATCAGGGTCAAGTCGGTGACCAGGGCGTCGAGTGCGGCGGTGATCGGACCGGCGTTCTCGGCGCAGATGTCGGTCCAAATCCCGGGGTGACCCGCCGCCACCCTCGTCATGTCACGGAATCCGCCCGCGGCGAGGCGCAGCAGCGCGCGATCCTGCACGGCACCCGCGGTGGCGGCGTTCATCAGGGTGGCTGCGACCAGGTGGGGCACGTGGGAGATCACCGCCACCAGGCGGTCGTGGTCCGCGGGGGTGAGGACCAGCACATCGGCATCGAATTCGGTGACCACGCTCTGCAGGCGGTCGAAGGCCTCGATGTCGGTGGCACTCGTGGGGGTGAGCACCCAGACCGCACCCTCGAACAGATCGGGGGCGGCCCCGCGCAGTCCCAGCTGCTCGGAGCCCGCCATCGGGTGGCCCCCGATGAAACGGGGATGGTCGGCCGCGGCCACGATGGCGCTCTTCACGCCGCTCACATCGGTCACGACGGCATCGGGGCGGCGGCTCGGGTTGGCGAGGATCCGGCTCACCTCGGCGGCCACGGCGGCCGCGGGCGTGGCGACGAAGACGACCTCGGCATCGAGATCGTCCCCCGCCTCGTCTATGACGTCGTCGCGCACGGCCTCGGCCAGTCGTTCGGCGTCAGCGTCGAGCCCGGAGACGTGCCAGCCGCGCCGGCGGAGCGAGAGGCCGATCGAACCACCGATGAGCCCGGTCCCCACGACGAGCGCCCGCCGGCGCGTCCCGCTCTCAGGCCGGGAGGTCATCGCGGAGCCCTTGGGCGCCGTGGAGGTAGACGTGATGGATCTCGTCCCGGCTCCTGGTCGTGTACACGTGGAGGAGGACCCGGATGCAACGGGGCATTGCGCCGGGCACGGCGATCTCGGCCGCGCAGAGGAGGGGAACGGCCCCGAAACCGATCTCCCGGACGGCAGTGGCCGGAAAGATGCTGGTCACGTCCGCCGTGGCCGTGAACAAGGCGCTGACGATGTCGTCCTCCACCAGGTCGTTGCGCTCCATGAGGGCGCGCATCAACTCCTGCGATCGCTCCGTCACCTGCTCGGTGCTGTCGACATCGACAGTGGTGGCCCCGCGCAGGCCCCGAACCATGAGAGGTGCCGACATGGCCGCTCACTCTACTGCCGGGGCTCAGGGACGGGGCGGGGGCATCACGACCGGCGGCGGGGGCATCACGACCGGCGGGGGCCGCACAGCCTTGGAGGCGGCATCACGACCGACGGGGTCGGTTCGCGGCCGCCCCGGCCAGTGCCTGCACCTCCGCCGCGCGCAGCGGCCGCCAGTGCCCGGGGGCGAGGGCCGTGTCACGCAGGGTCCCGATCCGTGTGCGCACCAGCCGGCGCACCGGATGTCCCACGGCGTCGCACATCCGGCGGACCTGCCGGTTCCTGCCCTCGTGAATGACCAGGCGCAGCACGCCGGGCCCGAGCACGCCCACCTCGGCCGGCGCGGTGAGCCCGTCTTCGAGCTCGATCCCCTGGCGGAGACGGCGCAGGGCGCCCGGTGCCGGCGTGCCGCCTTCCACCTCGGCCACGTACTCCTTGTCGACTCCGTGCGACGGGTGCGACAGCAGCTGGGCCAGGGCACCGTCGTTGGTGAGGATGAGCAACCCCTCCGTCTCGAGGTCGAGGCGGCCGACAGGGAACACCCGAGGCTCGGCCGGCACGAGGTCCATCACGGTCGGCCGTCCCTTGGGATCGGCGGCCGTCGTGATGACACCGGCCGGCTTGTTCATGACGTAGTGGACCAACCCCGGTGCCACCGGCAACAAGACGCCGTCGACTTCGACCCGCGCCGTGGCGACATCCACGCGGCGTCCGAGGACGGCGACCTGGCCGTCCACCGTGACGCGGCCGGCGGCAATCAGTTCCTCGCAGGCCCGACGTGATCCCTTCCCTGCCCGCGCCAACACCTTCTGCAGTCGTTCCGACGACCAGTCCCGCGCCGTCTCGTCCCGTTCGTGCGCACGGTTTTGCTCGTCAGCCATTCCGCCTTGCCCTCAGCTCGTGATCACGGGGCCGCCGGGCCGGTGGGCGCGCCCTCAGACGTCGTCGGGGTGCGCGGCTTCGCCGACGCCCAGTGCGGCCTGCAGGTCCAACTCGAACGCGCCGGCCACCTCGGGTCCCGGGAGGAAGTCCTCCACCGGGGGCAGCTGCCCCAACGAGCGCAGGCCCAAACGCTCCAAGAACAGGTCGGTGGTCCCGTAGAGCGCGGGCTGTCCCGGCCCGTCTGCCCGCCCGACCACCTCGATGTAGCCACGCTGCTCGAGCAGTCTCGTCACGCCGTCGACGTTGACACCGCGCAGCGAGGAGATCTGCCCGCGCGAGACCGGTTGGCGGTACGCCACGATGGCCAGGGTCTCGAGAGCGGCCGTCGACAGTCGATGAGAGACATCCCGGTTGGCAAAACGCTCCACGTACGGCGACATGGCGGGGTCCGTCTGCAGCCGGGCACCCCCGGCGATGCGGGCCAGCACGAATCCCCGGCCCTGGGTGCGGTACCCCTCGGCCAGAGCGTCGAGTGTCTCTTCCACCCGCTCGACCGGCTCTTCGAGCAGCTCGGCCAAGAGCCCCGGCAGCACCGGCTCCACGGCGACGAACAGCACGGCCTCTATGGCTCGACCGAGCTCGTCACTCTCCATACGTGTTGCCCCTCACCGATGTCTGCACGTCACCCCTCGTAATCGTCGATCTCGAAACCGGCCATCTCGCCGAGCCCGCGCCCGCTGGACACGGAGGCCAGTTCCCCCTCGGGGTCGAGCCAGTCGATGTGCAGGTCGCCGAAGGTCCGTCCCTGCCCCAAGGTGACGCGGCCCATTTTGCACAACTCGAGCAGGGCCAGGAAGCGCACAATGACCTCCATGCGGGTCGCGCACGGCTCGACCAGGGTGCGGAACGACGTGGCCCGGTCCCCTCTCGGCACGGCGATCAGGGCGGTGACGGCCTCGGCGACCGACACGGTGTCCACCGTCACGTGCGACAGATCGACCCGGGGGGCGGGGCGCTCCGCTGCGCCGCGCAGGTAGGCCTGGGCCAGTTCCTCGGGCGTCACCCCGGCCAAGAGGTCGGGCGCGTGGACGGCGAAGTCGTCCGGAAGCCCGACCTCGCGCGGCACCGAGCGCGCCGCCTGCTCCGCGAGGGCGACGAAGGCATCGGCTGCCGCGGCATAGGCCCGGCACTCGAGGAGACGGGCCAGCAGGAGGTCCCGTTCCTCCCAGCCGATCAGATCATCGTCGTCGGCCGCCGTCTCGGGCCCCGGCAGGAGCTTCTGCGATTTGAGCTCAATGAGGATGGACGCCACGAGCAAGAACTCCGAGAGCTGGTTGAAGTCGATCTGCTCTCGCTGCTCGGCCAAGACCCTGACGAACCCGTCGACGATGGGGAGCAGAGGGATGTCGAGCACGTCGACCTCGTGTGTCGAGACCAGGTGCAAAAGGAGGTCGATGGGACCCTCGAAGGTGGGCGTGGAGACCGCAAACGTCACGCCCCGACGATACCGAACCTCCCCGAGCCGGCCGCGCACCCCCCAAAGGCCCAGCCCAGGTCGTCCGGAGCCGGCGTCCCCCGACCTAAGGTTGCGGGCCATGCAACGGGTCCTCTCCGGCATCGCCCCCTCGGGCGACTTCACCCTGGGCAACTACCTGGGGGCCTTGAGGCACTGGGTGACCTTCCAGGACACGAGCGAGGCCTTCTACTGCGTGGTGGACCTGCACGCGCTCACCAACGAGATCGAGCCGGCCGTGCTGCGGCGCAACACCCGTGACGCGGCACTCAATCTCCTCGCGGTAGGGCTGGACCCGCAGCGCTGTACCGTTTTCGTCCAGAGCCACGTCCCCGAGCACACCGCGCTGGCCTGGCTCCTCGAGTGCACGGCCACCATGGGCGAGCTGCGCCGGATGACCCAGTTCAAGGAGAAGAGCGAGGGCAACGAGTCGGTCAAGGCCGGCCTGTTCACCTATCCCGTCCTCATGGCGGCCGACATCTTGCTCTACGGCGCCGACGCCGTCCCGGTGGGCGACGATCAGCGCCAGCACCTCGAGCTGGCCCGGGAGCTCGCCATACGCTTCAACAACCGCTATGGCGTAACGTTCACCGTCCCCGAGGCGGCCATACCTGGGGCGGCGGCCCGAGTGATGGACCTCCAGCACCCCGAGCGCAAGATGTCCAAGTCGGTCGATTCGCCGCTCGGCACCATCGGCCTCTTGGACCCCGCCGATGAGATCGCCCGCAAGGTGAAAAAAGCGGTCACCGACACCGAGGGCGACGTCCGCTACGACCGGGCCGCCAAACCGGGCGTGGCCAACCTGCTCGAACTCCTCGCCGGAGCGACCGGGCGCACGCCACAGGAGGTGGCCACCGGGTACACGCGCTACGGAGACCTCAAAGCCGATGTGGCCGAGGCGCTGAGCGAGCTCCTGCGCCCGGTGCGCGAGCGCCGCGTCGCCCTCGAGAAAGACCCGGCCTTCGTGGAGTCCGCGCTCGTGGAAGGAGCGGCCAAGGCCCGCGCGGTCGCCTCGCCCATGTACGCTGCGGCGGCCGACGCCGTGGGCCTCCTGCCCCCGGCCCGGCCTCATTACTAGCTCCAGGGCAGAGCTGAAAGGCAAGTGTGTCCATCACCGAGCATCCCCCTTGGGGACAAGCCCTCACGATCCAGATGCCTTCACCAAACGCCGAGCAATCGGGGCCGCCTTCGTGGCAGCCGGCGCCCGCGTCCCCGCCGCCGCCTTCGTGGCAGCCGGCGCCCGCGTCCCCGCCGCCACCGTCGCACACCACCGAGCGCCGGGTCGCGGCCCCCGCACTGCCAGGACGCGCGCGCGACCCGGGGGGTCATTGCTGGGATGGCCGGTCCTGCGACCATCCCGCCCACGGACCGAGCGGTGGGCCGATCCACCTCATGCGCTGAAGGCTCGTGCGCTGAAGGCTCGTGCGCTGAAGGCTCGTGCGCTGAGCGGCCGTGCCACGGCGGGACCGATTCTGTTACCGGGGGCGGTGGTACCGGCGGCGGCGTTGCCGGGGGCAGCGTGCGCTGGTCCGCTCATGGCGCCGGGCCAGCGGCTTCGGTTAAACATTTCTCCTGTGGAGGCGCCCGCCGAGGCTCGTGGTGGAGTACCAGCCGACCTGTTGCCCTTCAGCGCCGGCCCCAAGCCCGGCGCCACTGCCACGGCGGGGATGCAATGACGGGGGTGACCCGGTCACGGCGTTTCTCCCACTCGATCTCGTCGGTTCCGGCCGCCCGCAAATTCGTGGCGGCATCGCTGCGCGAGCTCCCACCCGAATGCTGCGAGATCGCAGCCCTGTTGGTGTCCGAGCTCGCCACCAATGCCGTCGTCCACGCCACCAGCGACTTCACGGTGACCGTGCTCCACCCGGACCCGGGCGGGCGCGTGCGCATCGAGGTGGTCGATGCCAATCCGGCACAGCCGCCACCGCTCCGGCCGACGCCCCCGACCGCCCCACACGGCCGGGGCCTTCTCCTCGTGGCCACCCTCTCCGAGCACTGGGGTGTCGAAGATGCCGGTGCGTCGCCCGGCAAGAAGATCTGGTTCGAGTTGGCGTCCGCCGCGGAGAAGCGCGAACCGTAGCCTCAGCCGAAGCGGATGTCAGCCTTCAGCACCCCGAGCCACCAGTCGTAGAGGTGATAGATGAGCCAGGTGAGAGGGCCCTGGCCATGGCCGGACAGGTAGAAGTTGATGACCACGAGGCCCATGACGATGAGCATCGTGTACGGCCGGATACGCAGGTACTGCGGCCA
>Ga0182012_10003472_pt1 | contig 16796 bp, 14 predicted proteins | sample 612S2SmetaG_FD_120486 | JGI IMG/M metagenome (GOLD analysis project Ga0182012, IMG submission 120486) | Permafrost microbial communities from Stordalen Mire, Sweden - 612S2S metaG | ecosystem: Environmental > Terrestrial > Soil > Wetlands > Permafrost | place: Sweden: Stordalen | collected...
CATCCCCTGACGGAAGGCCGGCAGCGTGTCCCGCCGCTCGAGGTAGCCGCAGATGAAATGCTGCCCCGGCTGGGCCAGCGAGGCCTCGATGACGATGTGGTAGAGCGTCACGGCGGCCGCCAGCTTGGCCGGGGAGCGGTCGGCGCGAAGCTCCTCGGCCATCGTGTCCAGCCGGTCGAAGATCTTGCGGAAGCCGGAGGTCAGCTGTGGTCGGATCGCCTGCAGCCCGCTGGCGGCCGAGCCGTCGCCGATGCCGCAGACCTCCTGCATGAAGCGCCGGAAGAAGACGGCGTGGCGCGCCTCGTCGACCTGCTGGGTCGTCAGGAAGTACTTCTGCTCCTCCCGGGGCGCCGCGTCGATGTAGGGGGAGAGGTTGTCCGCGACGGCGTCCTCGCCCCAGAAGAAGAGGCAGTAGTTCCACAGCGCGGCGGTGCGCTCGAACTCGGTGAAGTCCTCCTGCCACTGGCGGGCATCCTCGGTGAAGTCGAGATCCATCGCCGACCAGTTCCCGCGCTCCCAGCGCGCGTAGAGATCCTCGTAGGAGATCGCGTCGGCCGGAAGGGCGGCCAGATTGGGGGAGCCGGGCTGCGTGTAGCTTGGTGCGCTCGCCATCGAATGCCTCCGGGTCGGGTACGGATAATGAACATTATCGGAATAGCGACTATTCTGCCGAGTAGGATCACCGCATGACGAGAGCCGGCACCGAAACAGACGCCTGGACGCCGCCGCCGGCGCCCGCCGGCGGGCGACTGACCCGCGAGCAGAGCCGCGCGAACACTCGCGATCGGCTCCTGGCAGCGGCGCGCAGCGTGTTCGCCCGCAGCGGCTTCCACGGCGCCTCGGTCGAGGAGATCGCCTCCGAGGCGGGCTTCTCCACAGGTGCCCTGTACTCGAACTTCGAGGGCAAGGAGGACCTCTTCCTGGTCCTGATGGAGCGGGAGATCGACGAGCACGCGCGCGAGGTCTCCGAGGCCGTGCGGGCACAGGCCTCCGTCGCAGAGCGGGCAGCCGGCGGGGCCCGGCAGTGGATGACGACGATCGAGCGCGAGCCGGAGCTGCTGCTGCTGCTGATGGAGTTCTGGGCCTACGGCGTCCGCGACCCGGCCGTGCGCCCGAAGGTCGCCGAGCGCTTCGCCCAGGTTCGCCGCACGCTGACGGGCCTGATCGCCGACGGGGTCAGGGACTTCGAGCTCGAGCTGCTGATCCCGGCCGAGCAGCTGGCGGTTGCGATCGACGCCCTGGCCGACGGCATCGCCCGCCAGAAGCTGGCCGACCCCGGCGCGGTGCCGGATGAGCTGATGGGACGGATCCTCGGTCTGCTGCTGGCCGGGGCTACGCGCCCGGCGGGAGGCACAGACACGCATAGTGGACCGTGAACAGACGCTCGGCGAGCGCCGGCGCGGCGCGGTGCGCACCGGCCCGGATGGCCCACCTGGCACTCGCCTTCGCGCGTTGCGACGGCGTGCGGGCGAAGTAGCGCTGCACGGCCAGCGGGAGCGGATCGGCAAGCTCGCTCGTGGGGCGCAGCCCGGCGCCGGTCACGATCGCGCGGGCCCCGGCACGATCGAGCGAGCGCAGGTGCCCGATCTCCTCGGCGTGGGCGCGCTTGCTCTGCCGCCGGGCCGAGAGGTTCGCCTCGAGCGGGACCTCGATCACGACCGCCCGGCACACACGGGCTACCTCGGCCAGCAGCGCCGTCGGGTCCGGCGCGTGCTCGAGCACATGCGAGAGGATCCCGAGCTCATAGGCTCCGCCCGCCAACGGCAGCGTGGCGCCGTCGAAATGCCCGACCGAGTCGACCACGGGGCGCGCCGCGGCGATCGCGGCGGCCGCGCGGCTGATCTCCATGCCGGCGAGCCGCCCGCCGAAGCCGCACGCGTGCAGCTGCTCCATCAGCGCGCCGTCGCCGCAGCCGACGTCGAGCGTGCTGCTCGGCTCGATCCCTTCACGGCGGCAGAGCTCGATCACGTGCTCGGCCTTGCCGATCGCGCTCAACGTCCGCCAGCCCCCATACAGCTCGGCCTCGGCGCCGCGCGCGGAATAGGCCCGCTCGTAGAAGGCGATCAGGGGGTCGGAGTCCTCCACCGCGAGGATTATTGTGGGCCCGATGACGGCCAAGCTATCGGCGGCGCTGCGCAGCGCGCCGGCGACGGTGCCGGCATTCGCGGCGCTGGCGCTGCTGATCGCCTGGGCGAGCGACCAGGCGGGCTACCCCGTGACCCACTGGGCGCCCGGGGGCCTGGTCATGATCGGCCTGCTCGGGATCGCCCTGGCGGTGGTCGGGCTGCGCATCTCGGAGGTACCCGTCACGGTGCTCGTGGCGCTGGGCTGCCTGGCGGCCTTCACGGCCTTCAGCTACCTCTCGATCCTGTGGGCCGGGGTGCCCGGCGACGCCTGGGAAGGGGCCGACCGGACGCTGCTCTATCTGCTGGTGTTCGCGCTGTTCGCGGGCTGGCGCCAGCAGCCGCTGAGCGCGGCGATCCTGCTCGGCGCATGGGTCCTGGCGCTGGCCGGCCTCGCCCTGGTGACGGCGGTTCATCTCGATCGCGCCGGCGCCGGGTCGCTGCCCGGTCTCTTCCCTGGTGGGCGGCTGATCTATCCGAGCGGGTATGCCAACGCCAACGCGGCCGAGTGGCTGATGGCCTGCTGGCCCGCGCTCCTGCTGGCGCGCAGCCGTCGGCTGCACTGGGGGCTGCGCGGCCTGCTGGCCGGCTCGGCGGTGCTGCTCGCCGAGGTCGCGCTGCTGAGCCAGAGCCGCGGCTCGTTGTATGCGACGCCCGTGATGCTCGTCGTCGTCTTCGCGGCGCTCCCCGGGCGGACCAGGACGTTCGGCGTGCTCGTGCCCGTCGGCGCGGGGATCGCCGCGGCCGCGCCGTCCGTGCTGCGCGTCGGCGACCACCTCAGCGGCGGGAACGTCGTGGCCTCGACCCTCCACCACGCGATCGCCGTCACATTCGTGGCCGCGGCCGTCGTCGCGCTCGCCGTGGCCGTGGCCGCCGCCGCGGAGTCGCGCTACAGGCTCCCGGCTCCCGCGGCGGCGCGGCTCCACAGGGCCAGCGGCGCCGTTGCCCTGGGCGCTCTCGTGCTGGTGCTGGCGGGGGGACTGGTCGCGGCCGGAAACCCGCTCGCCCGGCTCGAACACGGCTGGAACAGCTTCAAGGGCGGCTATGGCGCCGACGCCAGCTCGGGTGACCGCCTGACCAGCGGCCTGGGCAGCAACCGCTACGACTTCTTCCGCGTCGCGCTCGACGAATTCGTCGCCCATCCGCTCCTCGGCATCGGCGCCGACAACTTCCAGCAGCAGTATCTGCTCCACGGTCGCAGCAGCGAGACCCCGCGCTATCCCCACAGCGTCGAGCTGCGGACGCTCGTCCAGACCGGCCTCGTGGGGACGCTGATCGCGCTTGTCGGCCTCGGCGCGGCGCTGCTCGCCGCGATGGGCGCGGCGCGAGGCGCCGATCCGCTCGGCCGCGCGGTCGCGGGCGCCGCCGTGGCCGCGTTCGCCTACTGGGTCCTCCACGGCTCATTCGACTGGTTCTGGGAGTTCGCCGGCCTCGGCGCGCCCGCCTTCGCCTGGCTCGGCCTCGCGTGTGCCCTGGCCCCGGCCCGGCCGGGACCGCGGCTCGTCCCAGACGGCGAGCCGGGGCAGGCGGGTCTCGAGCAGGCCCCCGCCGGCGCCCCGCCACCGAGCACCCACCGCCGGCTCAAGCTCGGCCTCGCGGCGGCGCTGGCGCTGCTCGGCGGGCTGGCCTTCGCCGGGCCCTGGCTCAGTCAGATCGAGGTCGAGCGGGCGGCGCACAGCTGGACGAGCTCCCCGGACTCGGCCTACGGGCGCCTGCGGACGGCGGCATCGCTTGACCCGCTGAGCGACGAGCCGTATCTCGTCGCCGGCGGCATCGCGCTGCGCCTCGAACAGTTCGCCCGCGCCCGCGAGCAGTTCGCCAAGGCCCTCGACAGAACGCCGGGGGACTCCTACGCGACGCTCGAGCTCGGCGTGATCGCCTCCTACGAGGGCCAACGGGCGCGGGCGCTTGGCTATCTGCGGCGGGCGGTCGCGCTCGATCCGCGCGAACCGCTCGGCGTGAGCGCGCTCGCCCTGGTGCGCCGGGGCAGGCGTCTCAGCGTCCAGGGGCTCAACCGCGCGATCCTGCTCGAGGGCCAGGGATTCTGAACGGGACAGAGCGTTTCTGCAAGCAAACCGGCTCCTGGCGGGTGAGTCGTGCGCTAGCGTGGAATTGTCGCAAAACCGCCCGCCGCCGCAGGGATGCATGAGCAACAGACGCACGACAATCCGCAGAGCCGTGACGTCAGCGTTCGCGCTGGCGGCCCTGACGGCGCCCGCACAGGCGAGCGTCAACCCGCTGCTGAGCGGCTACGGAGGGCCCGGCCAGGGCTCCCAGGTGATCCTCGGGGCCACCCTGCTCGGCCCGCCCGGTGGCGGCTCGGGCCCCCGCCAGGGCGCGACGGTGGCGAGCGAACTGACGGTGCCCCCGCCGGCCCGGGTCGTGACCGCGCCACCCGCGCCGGCGCGGCCCAGCTCCCACCATGCCCGGGCGCCGGTGAAGCGCCTGGGCGCGCAGGCACGCCGCTCGGTCCCCGCGCCGACAGCCGCGCAGCGCTTGATCGCGAGCCCGCGGGCCGGCATGTCGGCCGCCTCCGGCGGAGCGCTCGGGCTCTCCGGCGGGGAACTGCTTCTCATAGTCTTCGTGCTGGCGGCGATGTTGACCACCGGCGCGCTCACTCGCCAGCTGACCCGCGGAACGCCCTAGAAGGGGGCAACAGCTAAAGGGATGCGACACAGGACCCGAGAAACCCTTTAGGGGTCAGGGAATCCCGAACTCCATGGACCAGCCAAGGATCACCCGGCAGTCATCGACGACCGTACCGCTGCGGACGGCATTGACCCACGACGCCCCCTGGCCGCGGGCGGCGGCCGACGGGGCCTTCGCTGGCCCGCTGCAGTGGGCGCTCGAGGGCTACGGCTGGGGCATCGTGCGCCGGACGACGGACTTCGTGCTGCTGTGCGTCGCGGTCGTCCTCGCGCTGGGCGGCCCCGGACGTGTGCTCGCCTCGACCCCTGAACAGCAGCCGCTGCTTGCGATGCCGCTGATCGTCACGGCGCTCTTTCAGCTACGCGGGATCTACCGTACGCGGCTGCGGGCGCTCGTGCTCGACGGCATCCTGCCCGTCATCAGCGCCGTCTCCGTCGGCGCGATGGCCGTCGCGATGCTGGGCATCTTCGCGAACGGGCAGGTCCCGAGCCAGCACGACTGGCTGCGCATGTGGCTCTTCTCGCTGATCGCGGTCAGCCTCGGCAGGGCGGTGCTCGCCTACATGCAGCGCTGGGCGCGGGCGAACCGCCTGGTCGGCAAGCCCGTCCTGATCATGGGCGCCGGCATGGTCGGCGCCCAGGTCGCCCGCAGGCTCGAGAACCACCCCGAGTACGGGCTCACGCCGATCGGCTTCCTTGATGAGGATCCGCGCTCGGTGGCGGAGGTCGGCGGGCGCGACGTGCCGATCCTGGGCACCGTCGAGGACCTCGAAACGACCGTTCAACGGACCCGCGTCAAGCACCTGATCGTCGCCTTCTCCTCGGTGGCCGACGCCCGCGTGAGCCGCCTGATCCAGCACTGCCACGAGCTGGGCGTGGAGGTCTCCGTCGTGCCGCGGATGTTCGACACGATCAACGACCGGGTCGGCTATGACACGGTCGGCGGCCTGCCGTTGCTGTCCTTCAAGGCGGTCGATCCCAAGGGCCTGCAGTTCGCGATCAAGCACGCCCTCGACCGGATCCTCGCGTTCCTGCTGCTGGTGCTGCTCGCGCCGCTGATCGCCGCGATCGCGCTGGCCGTGCGTCTCAGCTCGCCCGGGCCCGTCCTGTTCAAGCAGCGCCGTGTCGGGCGCGACGGCAGGGTCTTCGACTTCTACAAGTTCCGCTCGATGCGGATACCGCGCGGCGAGGGGGACCCACGCCGGCCGGAGGGGAGCGCCCTGGACTTCCTGCTGGCGGGCGACATCGCCCCCGGCGGCGTCGAGGGCGAGGACCGCCGCACACGCGCCGGGCGTCTGCTGCGCAAGACCTCGCTGGATGAGCTGCCGCAGCTGTTCAACGTCCTGCGCGGCGACATGAGCCTCGTCGGGCCGCGCCCCGAGCGCCCCGAGTTCGTGGAGCTCTTCCGCCAGGACATCCTCCGTTACGGCGAACGCCACCGGGTCAGGTCCGGGATCACCGGCTGGGCCCAGGTCCACGGCCTGCGCGGGCAGACCTCGCTGGCCGAACGGGTCGAGTGGGACAACTACTACATCGCCAACTGGTCGCTCGGACTCGATCTGAAGATCCTCGCGCTGACGGTCGTGGCGCTGTTCCGCAACGCCGAGTAGCCCCCGCCGCGCGCAGCCGCCCCGCCGCGGCGCTCAGATGCCTGCAGACCCTTTGCGTGGGCGGCGGATCAGATGCTCTGCTGGGTCGCGTGGCCGGGGCCCATCCAGTACTGGAAGACGCGGACCCGCAGGCCGCTGCTCCCAAGGGCCGCCGGCAGCGGGACGCTGAAGCGGTTGAAGCGGTTGAGCGTGAAGAGGACCCGGTAGCGCAGCGTCGAGCCGGCGAAGACTTCCAGCTGCATGAAGTCGCCGACCGGGCCCGAGCCGCTGGCCACGACGTGCGAGCCGACGCGGTGCAGAGCCAGGCTGACGGCGCTGATCGCACCGAACGGCGAGCTCAGGGCCTTTGCGAGCGCCGCGAAGGCGGGCTTGCGCTGACCGAATTCGGACAGCACGCCGAAGTCTTCGTCACTGGAGTCCTCGAGCTTGTAGACGGTCGCGGCCGCGATCCACGGGACCCGCGCCAGCGCGCGGAAGGTGTTGGTCAGGTTGAGCGCCTGGGTCGCAGGCGTCACGCATCCCTGTTCCTCCTGGATGCGTTGGCGCGGCCAGCAGCTCGTCCAGCCGAACTCGTCGAGCCAGAGCGGGGTGTTGTCGCCGTTGGCGATCTGGACTTCGTGGATCGAGCGCACCGACGCCAGGGTGAGGTTGTAGTAGTGGACCGAGAGGCCGTCGTAGTAGCCCTTGATGCCGGCGGCGTAGAGCGCCTTCAGGAAGCGGCCGTTGGAGCCGGTGAGCGAGCCGCCGAGGACGGTCAGCGAGGGGTCCGCCTGCTTGATCGCGGGGTAGGCGGCCCGCAGCAGGGCCGCGTAACGGGCCGGTTTTTCGGGTCCCGCGAAGTAGGCTTCGTTGACCTGGTCGGGCTCGCTCCAGACCTCCAGGGCGGCGAGTCCTTTGCCGTAACGGCGGGCGAGGTAGGCGACGATCGACGTGTAGGGCGCGGTGGTCCGCGGCGGGTAGGCGTTCGCCGCGCTCGCGACGCCCGGCCGGCATTCGCGCAACAGCTTGGCCGGTGCCGAGGATGCCCAGCAGGGCGTCCGTTCGACGGTCATGATCACCTTGATGCCGGCCGCTTCGGCGTCGGACATCAGACGGTCGGTGAAGGCGAGGGCTCGCGGGTCGAGGCCCTGACCTTCGCGCGGTTCGAGGGCGGCCCAGGCGATCTCGACCCGGACGACGCGCGCGTGGACCGCCTTGGCCACGGCGATCGAGTGGTCGGCTTCGCTGGGCGAGGAGTCATAGCCCAGGCCGACGACGTTGAGCCCGCCCAGCAGTCCGGCGGAGCTCGTGCGGGCGCCCGCGTGGGTCCTCGCCCCCGCTCCCGGAGCAAGGGCGATGGCCAGAGCGAGAGCTCCGGCCACGGTCAGCGCGGTCGTATGCAGACGGGAGTTCATCCTCATATCTATCGGGTAACCATACGCGGGACTCAAGCGGTCCGCGCCGCATCGCGCAAGCGGCGACTAGGCTGTTGCAGCGATGTCCCCCACCTGGATATGGATGCAGATCGCGATCGTAGTGTTCGTGGTCATCGGAATGGTGATCGCGATCACCAAGCTCGTCTAGGCCCGGTGGGGGCTCAGCGGCGCCAGGCCGCCCGCCAGCGCCAGAAGCGCGCGCGCAGCGGCGGGGGGTCGGGGATCGTCTCACCGGCGAGCACGGCAGCCGGCACCTCGGAGGTCAGCCAGGGAGCCAGTTCGCCCAGGCCGGCACGCTCGAGCTCCTCGGACATGCCGGGCGCGCGCCGCTCGGTGTCATGGGCGTCAGAGGCGACGTTGTGTACGAGGCCCGCGCCGAACAGCTCCAGCGCGAAGCGCGCTGGGCCGCGCCCGAAGCGCCCGACGAGCGATCCCGCCGTCACCGACATCAGCACCCCCCTGGCGGCCAGGGCGCTGACCGTCTCGGGCCGGCGCTGGAGCGCGGGGCAGCGCTCCGGGTGGGCCAGAACGAGACGGTGCTCGCGCTGCAGCTCGGTCAGTCGCTCCTCGAGCCCCGGCGCGACTGGGCTGAAGGGGGGCTCGACGAGCAGCCACGGCCCGCCGCCGAGGCGCAGGCGCGGGAGCTCGCCGGGATCCAGTTCGGACATATGGCTGACCGAGACCTCGGCCCCGGCACGCAGGGCGAGCGGAATCCGCTCCTGCTCGAGGCGGCTGGCCAGGACCGCGACGAGATCGCCGATCGTCTCGGCGTCGTTCGGATAGTGCGCCGAGACGTGGGGGGTCGCGACGAGCGTGTCGATACCGGCGGCGACGGCCGCCCGAGCCAGCGCCACCGAGCCCTCGATCGTCTCCGGTCCGTCGTCGATCCCGGGGAGGACGTGAGAGTGAAGGTCGATCACCGAGCCTCAAACCATAGGCGAGCAGCCCCCGGCCGCCGTATATGATCGAGCGCCGCGCCCACCGGCGGCGCGCAGCGGCGGGGACCGCCTCAACCGGCAAGAGGAGCGCGATGTTCAAATCCATCCTGGTTGGAACCGACGGCTCCGAGACCGCCACGGAGGCCGTTCGCCAGGCCGTCTCGCTGGCCAAGAGCGTCGGCGCGCAGCTCCAGATCGTGAGCGCCTATGAGCCCGTTCCCTCTCAGCGCCTCGCCGAGGAACGCCGCCAGGCACCCGAGGACCTGCAGTGGACGATCAACCCGCGCGAGGACATCGACGCGACGCTGGCCGCCGCGGCGGAGATCGCCGCCGCGGAGGGCGTGCCGGCGGCCGTCTACGCGCGCCAGGGCGATCCGGCCGACGCGATCCTCGATGTCGCCGAGGAGCAGGGCTCGGACCTGGTGATCGTCGGCAACAAGGGCATGACCGGGGCCAAGCGCTTCCTGCTGGGCTCGGTGCCCAACAAGGTCTCCCACCATGCGCCCTGCTCGGTGCTGATCATCCGCACCACCTGAGGGCCGCTCGGGGCCCGCTCGGGCCGAGCTCAGCTGACGCCGCCCGCGCCGGAGGGCCGGCGGCGTGCGAGGTCGAGCCCCGCGGGCTCGCCGGCGGGGGAGAGCCCGGCGATCTCGGGGCGGTGGCTCGCGGGAAGCAGGCGCAGTGCCCGCCGGGCGCGGGCGCCGAGCGGCACGACGGCGTCGATCGGGCGCACGTGCATCTCGCGCTCGATCGCATGGATCGCCGAGAGCGGCCCGAGCCGGCGGACGGTCTGGTGGGGCATCGCGGCGTTCGCGGGCGCCCGCTCGGCGATCAGCGCGACATCGGCGCCGCGCGCCTGGAGGGCCTCGAGCCACTGCTCGCCTTCGCGGGCTCCCTGCTCGCCCGAGGCGAGCGCGACGATCTTCAGCGGCCCCACCCGCCGGGGACCGAAATGCTCGGGCTCAGCGCCGGCGTCGCCGGCGGGCCGGCCGGCGCCGAGCAGGACGAGCACCCAGACGAGGGCGTCCGAGCTGACGTCGAGTGAGATCTTCGCGAGGCCCCGCCAGCCGTCGCGCCAGCCCCCGTCGATCAGCGCCCGGTAGGCGAACTTCACCGCCGGACGCACCAGGATTCCCTTCAGGTAGCCCGCCGGTGAGCCCGGGCGGATCACGTGGCGGCTGTCGAGGCGGGCGTAGCGCCAGGTGTCCGCAAGCGCTTCCCATGGCGTCGCCGCGAGCTCGTGCTCGAGGTCGCCCTCGAGGATCACGGGCCGCTCCCGCAGCTCGATCCCCTCGTGCACCGCCCGCTCATCGTCGTGGCGGTAGACGCTGCGCCTGAACAGCCGCGAACGGTAGGCGGGGTACTTGGCCGACGGCCCCAGCGGGGCGCCGAGGAAGCGGTTGCGCAGCGCAAAGACGGCCATCGCCGCCCCCGGCGGGGGGGCGCGCAGCAGCTCGAGGATGCTCTCGCGCAGGCGCGCGGAGACACGCTCGTCGGCGTCCACCTCGAGGATCCAGTCCGTGCGGGCGGCGTCGATCGCGAGGTTGCGCTGGGCCGCGAAGCCGGGCCAGGGGTTCTCGATCACCCGCGCTCCGGCCGCGGCGGCGATCTGCACGGTCGCGTCGCTCGAGCCGCCGTCGACGACGATCACCTCGTCGCAGAAGGCGACGCTCGCAAGCGCGGCGGGCAGGCGCTCCTGCTCGTTCTGCACGATCAGGCAGGCGGTCACGAGCTCTCTGGGCTCTGGTCTTTGCTCGGACAACGGCTCGAGGAAGCCTAGAGCGTCGGCACGGCGGCAAATCCGGGGGGTTGGCGGACCGGCGCTAAGGTCGCCCGGTCCACGAGCCGACAGGAGAGCGGATGAAGATCATCAGCGTGATGACGACCGACTCGAGCGGCGGAGCCGAGTTCGCGGCGCTCGAGATGCTCGAGGCGCTGCGCGCGCGGGGCCACGAGACGGTGATGCTCAGCGACATGCCGGGGATCGCCCGCGACACGGGCGTGCAGGTCCTGCCGATCTCGCTCGGGCCCAAGCTCTCGACCGGCAGCTGGGTCTCGCTCGCCGCCCGCTGGCCGCTGCTGCTCGCCCGCTTGGCCGCTGCCCTACGCGCGCAGGCCCCCTACGACGTGCTGATGGTCCACTACAAGAAGGAGCAGCTGCTGGTCGGGTTCCTGCCCCACTCGCTGCGCCCGACCGTCGTCTGGTCGGAGTGGGGGCCGGTGCCGTTCCCGCTGCGCCGGGGCCTGCCGCGTCACGCCTATCTCGCGGCCGCCCGCCGGGTCCCGCTGGTGATGGCCGTCTCGGAGGGCACGCGGCGCTCCGTGACCGAGGTCGGGGTGCCCGCGGAGAAGGTGATCGTCGTCCCCAACGTCCTTCGCACCGAGGAGATCCGCTTCACCGAGGCGGGACGGGCGCGGGTTCGCGCCGAGCTGGGGATCCCCAGCGGAGCCTTCGTCGTCGGCTGCATCTCGCGCTTTCACCCGAAGAAGCGCAACGACGTCGTCGTCGAGGCGGTGCGGGGGTTGGCCAGCGACGAGGTCCATCTGATCATGGCCGGTAGCGGCGAGACCGAGGGCGAGCTGCGCCGGCTCGCGGCGCCGCTCGGCGAGCGGGCCCACTTCATCCCGACCCCCGGCGCCGATGTCCCCGACGTCCTGTCGGCCTTCGATGTGTCCGTCTTCTGTCCCAGTCCGACCGAGGGGGCGCCGCGCGCGGTGATCCTCGGCATGCTGGCCTCGCGGCCCTGCCTCTCGACGGGGGCCGAGGGAGTGGCCGACATGATCACGCCCGAGTTCGGCGGGATCGCCTCGCCCGAGAACGACCCCGCCGCGCTGCGTCCGCTGCTCGAGCGTTTCCTGGCCGATCCGCAGGAGGCCGCACGGGCGGGAGCCGCCGCGCGGGCCCACGCCGAGGCGACCTACGCCGCGCCCGTCGTGGCCGAGCGGATCGAGCGGCTCTTCACGGACGCGATCGCCGCCTCCTGAGGGCGGCGATGGCCGTCCTGGCAAGCGCCTATCCTCCGGCCCCGATGGCGTCAGCAGGCGGAGCCGAGACGGGCCGGCGATGAAGCGCGCGGTGATCCTCGCGGGCGGCGAGGGCACCCGGCTGCGCCCCTACACGACGGTGCTGCCCAAGCCGCTGATGCCGATCGGCGACCGCCCCGTGCTGGACATCGTCGTGCGCCAGCTCAAGCGCCACGGCTTCGAGCGGATCACGATCGCCACCGGCTATCTGGCGGAGCTGATCGAGGCCTTCTTCCGCGACGGGGCGAGCTACGGGATCCCGATCGACTACTTCCGCGAGCGCCAGCCGCTCGGCACGGTCGGCGCGCTGGCCTTGATCGAGGACCTGGCCGGGGAGGACGTGCTGGTGATGAACGGCGACGTGCTCACCGACATCGACTACGGCGCCCTGCTCGAGCGTCACCGCTCGAGCGACGCGGCGGCGACGATCGCGACCAAGCAGCGCGACATCCAGGTCTCCCTCGGCGTGCTGCGCTTCGCCGACGCCGCGGACCCGACCCGGCTGACCGGCTACGACGAGAAGCCGACGATCGACTACGTCGCGAGCATGGGCGTCTACTGCTTCGCGCCACGTGCGCTCGAGCGGATCGTGCCGGGGGAGCGGCTCGACTTCCCCGACCTGGTCCTGCGGCTGATCGCCGACGGCGAGATCGTCCGCTCGTGGCTGAGCGATGACTACTGGCTCGACATCGGGCGCCACGACGACTACGAGCAGGCCCAGGAAGAGTTCGAGTCGGTGCGCGAGCGGCTGCTGCCCGGCGAGTAGGCGGCGCTAGGCGGCGACGCCGAGCGCGGCCCGGACGGCGTCGACGACGAATTCCACATCCTCGCCGGTCATCGTCGCGCTGAGCGGCAGGGCGCAGTGGCGATCGCCGGCCTCGGCCGCCTGCGGCAGGCCGCCGGGCGGTGCGAAGCGGCTGTACTCGGTGAAGGTGTGGAGCGCCGGGTACCAGGTCGTCTGAATGCCGGCCCGCTTGAGCCGGTCGCGGAAGTCGTCGCGCGTGTAGCGGTCCGCCAGCAGCACCGGGAAGGCGAAGTGCGAGGTGCGCTCGACGGCCTGCTCGTCGAAGCAAAGCTCGATCCCCGGGACATCGGCGAGACGCTCACGGTAGGCCCTGACGATCTCCCGGCGTGCCTCGATCGCCTCTGCCAGCCGGCTCAGGCGGCTCAGCCCCAGAGCCGCCCGCGGCTCGTCGAGGCGGTAGTTGTAGCCGATGTCGACGATGTCATAGGCCGGGTCGTGGCCGCGGTGGCGGTCCCAGGTGCTGCTCGTCATGGCATGCGAGCGAAGCAGTCGCACGCGCTCGGCGAGCTCCTCGCTGGCGCTCGTCACCATGCCGCCCTCGCCGACGCACAGCTGCTTCTTCGAGAAGAAGCTGAACGCGCCCAGCTCGCCGACCGTGCCGACCTGGCGAGGGGAGTCCTCGACGCGCGTTCCGATCGCCTGCGCGCAGTCCTCGATCAGCGTCAGATCGTGCTCGTCACAGAGCGCCCGCAGCTCAGCGATTCGGGCCGGGTAGCCGCAGAAGTGCACCGCCACCACGGCCCGTGTGCGACGCGTGATGCGGCGGGCGACGTCCTGCGGATCGAGGTTGAACTCGTGCGGGCTGACGATGTCGCACAGGACGGGCTCAGCGCCCGCGAAGCGAGGGGCGGCGGCGCTCGCGACGAACGTGAAGGCCGGCACGATCACCTCGTCGCCCGGGCCGATCCCGGCCGCCAGGCAGGCGAGGTGAAGCGCCGCCGTGCCGCTCGAGACGGCCACTGCCTGAGGCGTCCCGACGAACTCGCAGAGACTCGCCTCGAAGGCCCGCGTCCGTGGCCCCATCGTCAGCCAGCCCGACTCCAGGCACTCCATCACCGCCTCGATGTCGGCCTCGGAGATATCGACGTTGGTCAGCGGGACCTCCCAGTCGCAGTCGCTCATGCCGCCAGTGCCTCCGCCAAGGATGACACGACCCGGTCCTGGTCGGAATGGGTCATGTGGGGATAGAAGGGCAACGTCAGCTCGGTCCGCGATGCCAGCTCGGTGATCGGCAGCGAGAGGCCGGGGAAGCGCTCGCGGTAGGCCGTGAAGCGGTGGATCGAGGGGTAGAAGATGCTGGTCTGGATACCGTGCGCGCGCAGCCGCCGGATGACCTCCGCCTGCAGGCCGTCCGCTTCGAGCATGATCGGCATCACGTAGCAGGAGGAGCCGGCCACGTCGGCGTCCTCGAACGGGACGATCACGCCATCAACCTCATCGAGCAGCGCGCGGTAGCGCAGCGTCAGCTCGCGGCGGCGTTGGATTTCGCTCTCCAGTCTGCCCATGCGCGACAGCAGCAGCGCCGAGCGCGGCTCGTCGAGGCGGTAGTTGAAGCCGAGGCCGGTGACGTCGTAGGTGTCGGTGCGCCCGCTGTGGCGATCCCAGGTGCCGCTCGTCATCGTGTGCGAGCGGTGCGCCCGAGCGTGGGCGGCAACCTCGTCGGAGTCGGTGCACAACAGCCCGCCCTCGCCGACCGAGAAGACCTTGTTGGAGAAGAAGCTGAAGGCGCCCGCCAGCCCCCAGGTGCCCAGTTTGCGCCCGTCGAGCGTCGCGCTCGGGGCGTGCGCGACGTCCTCGATCAGCGCGATGCCGCGCTCGTCGCAGAGCGCCTTGAGCCGGTCGGCCGCGGCGGCGTAGCCCGCGAAGTGCACCACGCAGACGGCCTTTGTCCGCGGCGTGATCCGCCGCTCGACATCCGCGGGGTCGAGGCTCGGGCGCTTGCGCGAGACGATCTCGGCGAAGACCGGCGTGGCGCCGCAGTAGACGACGGCGGCGGCTGTCGCGGCGAAGGTGTAGGACGGCACGATCACCTCGTCCCCCGGGCCTACGCCGGAGGCCAGATAGGCGAGATGCAGGGCCGCCGTGCAGCTCGAGACGGCGATCGCGTGGCGGGCCCCGAGGTGGGCCGCGAAGGCCTCCTCGAAGGCCGCTGTCCGCGGCCCCATCGTCAGCCACCCCGAGCGCAGCGTCTCGGCCACCGCCTCGAGGTCCTGCGGTTGCAGCTGCAGGTCGAACAGCGGCAGCTCGGGGAAGGTCTCGGTCTCGGTCATCGCCAGCCGGCAGCTCAGGGAATGTTCTTGTAGCGGCCGTCGAAGGGATCCCCGAAGGCGCCCTCGTCGAGCGCCGCGATGATCTCGCCGATCCCGTCGGGGACCGTCATCAGCGTCTCGAAGCCCAGCTCGGCGCGGATCTTGTCGAAGCTGACCTTGTAGTCGCGCGGATCCTCGTCGCGACGGACGTAGGAGACGCTGCCGCGGTCGAGCAGCTTGCCGATCTCCTCGACCAGGTCGAGCTTGCGGTAGTTCTCACCCGAGCGCCCCGCGTTGAAGACCTGCCCGGCGACCTGCTCCGTCGGCGCCTCGAGCACCGTGCGCACGGCCCGGCCAGCATCCCGTACGTGTATGTAGGGGCGCCAGAACTGCTCGCCGAAGACTTCGAGCTCGCGGTCGGCCCACAGTTCGCGGGTGAACTCGTTGACCGTCAGGTCGAAGCGCATCCGCCGCCCGACGCCGTAGACGGTGGCGAAGCGCAGACACGTCGGCGAGAGCCCGTTGGACCCGGCGCCGCCGAGGATCAGCTTCTCCATCCCCACCTTCTGCTCGGCATACAGCGAGACCGGCCGCAGCTCGCCGTCCTCGGTGATCGGCACCGTCGGGTCGGCCATGCGCCCGTAGTTCGAGCAGGTCGAGGCGAACACGAGGCGCTCGACCCCGGCGGCGGAGGCGTCGCGGACGAGGCTCTCGGTGGCGGCGACGTTGACCTCGTGCGAGCGCGCAGGGTCAAGCGCGCAGGCCGGGTCGCCGACGATCGCCGCCAGATGCACGACGCCGTCGGCGCCGCTCAGGGCGCGGGCGCGGGCATCGGCGTCGCGGATGTCCCCGCGGATTACGGTCACCCCGGCCGCCTCCTGCTCGGCGGCGATGTCCTCCTGGCCGTGCAGCAGCGAGTCGAGCACGCGGACCTCATGGCCGGTCTCGAGCAGCTCACGGACGAGCAGTGCCCCGATGTAGCCGCTGCCGCCTGTGACAAGGGTGGTCCTGGACAATGCTGCCTCCGCTCGCTCTGGTTGTCGTCTTGACCCCGTCGGGCGCCCCGGCCGGGTCTTGGGAAAAGACCAGGGCGTTGGCGGCCAAGGCCATGGTATTAGGGCTATCGGCAAACCCTCCGGTGCGCTTGAGAAGCCTCCTCGAGGCGCTCAAACGGGGCCATCCCGTGGGCCGTCGGGGCCGGCGGCTGACCATTTGTCCATCAGTCCCCCGGACCCGTGCTCAGCCGCCCACATCGGCCGACACTAGGAAAGAACGCTTGCACGGCTAAGGCCCGAAGCGAGGAGCGCAAACAAGTCGGACTGCAGCAAGGTCGCATCAAGCCGAAAAGGCACCCCCGTCGTGAGACGAGTCCGCAAAGCCAGGGGTCTCCAAGAGACCGCCCAGCTACCGAAAAGAGACGCGAGCAATGACAAACGGCTACCGCAGGACGAGGCTCTTCACGTGCATCGCCCTCGCCCTGACCTTCGCGCTGATGGCCGGTTCCTCGCTGGCCGCCACGGCGGGCCGTCCCCGCCACGTCTCGGCGCGAGCCGCTCGCGCCGCGACCGGGCGGGTGCTGATTGCCCGCTGGCGGGCCGAGGTCGCAGCCGACCGCGTGCTCGTCACCCGCGCTGAGCAGGTTGGGCACTGCCAGGACGCGCGCGCACGTCGATGTGTCGCCCTGGACCGGACCCTGCAGCACGCCGGCACGCGCCTCGCGCGAGCCGAGGGCCGGCTGCGTGAAGCGGTCCGCAGCGGCGAACGGACCAGAGGCGCCCGCGCCGTCCCCGCCGCCTACTCCTCCACGACGATCCCGGCGCCGCTCGTATCGGTGCGCGGCCAGACCCTCGTCTGGGCGCTCGTCGCGCGGGTCCCCGCCTATGTGGTCGAACGCCGGGTGAGCGGATCCCCGCTGCAGGACTACGTGGTCGACGACGAGCGTTTCACGCCCCCGCCGGCGCCGGGCTCGTCGGTCGAATACCGA
>Ga0182012_10003473_pt1 | contig 16795 bp, 9 predicted proteins | sample 612S2SmetaG_FD_120486 | JGI IMG/M metagenome (GOLD analysis project Ga0182012, IMG submission 120486) | Permafrost microbial communities from Stordalen Mire, Sweden - 612S2S metaG | ecosystem: Environmental > Terrestrial > Soil > Wetlands > Permafrost | place: Sweden: Stordalen | collected...
AATCACGCTGGTGACCGGAGAACCATCGGTCGGATCAGCTGCCCATCCATTGATGTAGATCGAATCGGTACTGGCAACCGTAGTGCTGCCGGTACTGGCATCGATTGCCGTTTCCAGATTACCCAGCGGCGTACCGTACACCTTAACGGTTTGCGCGTTGGAGGTAGCCGCAGAGTAATTGACGTCCGCATATTTAGCGGTGATCGTGTGTGTGCCGGCAGCCAGGGTTAAGCCTGTCAGCTGGGCTGTGAACGCACCGTATCCGCCTTGCTCCAGGGTCACGGTGGTTGCAGTAGCGGTGCCAAGCAGCGTGGTTCCATCGTAGAAGGATACCGGACTCGTTGGCGGGAAATCCTGGTCGAAGAAATACTCGCCATAGCTGCTGTAGTAAGTGCAGGCGGCGGAAGTGGTTGAACCGCTGGCGCAATTCAACACTGCCGCATATGAGTACTTGCTGGTGGCCAGACCTTCGGTCTTGCCGGTTAGAGTGATGGTGATCGGCGTCTGGCTTACAGTTTCCGTGAAGGTGCCTGTGCTGGGGCCGGCCGTTGTCGAAGTGCCGTCGTAGACCGCCGTGATGATGTGGGCCCCCGCGTTGAACGGGTCAAGAGTGGAAGTGGCCGAAATCTTCTCTGTAGCGGCGTGTGAGGAGCCAACGGAACTGGTTCCCAGCAGGACTGAGCCGTCGTACCAGGCGACTGTTCCTGCGGTAGGTGCTGTTCCACCGGCAACGAAGGCAACGGTAGCGGTGAAAGTAGGCGTCCCACCCAACGTGGTTGGATTGGCACTTGAGGTTACCGTGACGGTTGTGGCCGGCGCCGAGCCCACAGTGATCGCCGTCGCGGTCGAGGTTTCTGCGTTGTAGTTGGTGTCACCGTTGTAAACGGCGGTGATGCTGCCGCTGGCAGTGATCAGGGTAGTGCTGGTCACCGCGTAGGCTGTATAGGTGTAGCTGGGATAAGCCGCAGTGTCCGGCGGTTGCAAATAGGTCAGCCCTGGAACGACGGTAGCCGTTCCAAGCAGCGTTCCCGTCGGACCCCCTTCGTAGAAGCTCACTGTTCCGGTCGGAGCCGACGCGAGGGGATTTCCGCCTGTGGTCAGAGCGGAGAGGCTGAATGAAGCGGTGAGTTGCGTCGCCGCGCCCGAGGTGATGTTGGTTGTAGGAGCCACCGCAAGCGTTGGCGTAATGCTCAGCTTGCTTATCGTGATGTTGACTGGAGTCGCTGTGGCCGAGTTAAAAGTCGAATCACCAGAGTAGGTTGCACCGATGGAGTGAGTGCCGGCTGGAATTGCCGGAGCCGTGGCGAACATGTAGTCGTATATTTCGCTGCTTGAGGTGAGCGCACCTTCAATCAGGTAGCCGTTTCCGTTGGGATCGAGTGTCTCCGTCACCCACGGAGAGCCATCCACCGTGAAGCTGACGGTTCCGGTCGGTACGCCTTGCCCGGAAACGCCGGTAACAGTTGCCTCGATGTCCGCCAATCCATCATAGGTGAAGCTGGTGGCAGGGGTAAGGGTTGCACCGTTGCTGCTGATCGAGTTAGGAGTGATGGTCACCGAGCTGTTTTCGCTGCCCACCGTTACCGTCACTGGTGCGGACAAGCTGGAGGCGAAGTTGTTGTCACCGGCGTAGCGAGCCGTCAACTGATATGTTCCCGCAGGCAGATTGCTGATCGAGGCCGTATAGTTGCCGCCGCTGAGCGTCGCGAAAGGCGCGGGACCATTCCATGCTTGCGAAGTTACATTGACGGTTTGGCCGAATGCACCCTGGCTGAGGATGAACGCCACATCGCCCGTGGGCGTGCCCGAACCGGAGCCCGGTGTGACCGTGCCGCTGATGGTCACAGTTTGCCCATGAGCCAATCCCGAAGTCTGGGAAAGATTGAGGGTGGTATCTGTGCTGTTGAAAGTGACCGTGTCCCATTGCGTGGCCAGATTGTAAGCATTAACCGAACCAAGACCGGTGGCTAGATCGAACCCTGGACCCGCCTCGAAGCCGATCTTCTGGGCATCGCTCGAGCAAGCGGAAGTCGCGCAAATCAGGTTATCGCCAACCGTGATGTCCTGGAAGGCGCAACTCGACGTTACTCCGCTGGCGTTGGTGCTGCTGGTACCCACTGCCGGCTGAACCTGCGAGTTGCAGGTTGTCAGACTTTCGGCTGCGGCCAGCGTGTAGTAAATGTAGCCGGGCATTCCCTGGCGGCCGCCATTTGCCTGGTCGATCAGCGCCTGGATGCCAGCCATGCTGGGCGCAGCAACCGACGTTCCACCGACGATGTCAAAGTAGAATTGGCCACCCCCGGGGGATTCGCATCCACCTTCGCTGCAGAAGACGGTACCGTCGTGCTCGACCTCAGCAGCCAGAGACAAGTCGGGCGTGTAACGGTGGGGCACACCAGAAATCAGAGGCAGAATGTTCTGCATCGGACCGATTCCTGTGATCACCGCTGTTGCTGTTACTGCTGGCGTGCCGGTAGGTGCCGCGATCGCGACTGTCGGAATCGAAGTGCAATCAAATCCCTTACCGGCTTTGAGGGTTCCCCCCTGTGTGCCGAAGTTGAAAGCCAACCCAGTGATCGTTCCGTTGGTACTTGAATAAGTCGCCGTGATTGCCGGCTCAGTGACGCAGCCGCCCGTTACGGTAACAGTGGGAGCTTTTGTGTAACCGCTGCCGGGGTTTGTGATGTTGATGCCAAGCGCCCAATCTCCACCCGCCAGGGTAGGATCGGTCGTCGGAACATTGCTGCCGCGCTGCCATGAGGGCTGCACGTAGTAGGCGCTGACAGCGCCGCTGGCCGACCAGAGGTCTCCAAGATCTGCGCTCGGATCGAGCGAAGCGTCTGAGTTCTTCGAGCCATTCCAGGGAATCTCAGGAATGTAGGAGAGAGCATTGTTGTTTTCGTTGGAGAGCGAGCCGGCATACCAATAAGGAGAGTTGTCTGCCGGGGTCGTTGCGCTCGGCGTGGTGGATGCGCCTTCGTTAAAGGCCGTGCCGCCGACCGCTACTGCGTAAGGCGAGGAACCTTCCGCGGGCGCCGCATATCCAAGCACTTCATACGAATCAGCGCTTTGATCGTCGCATTGCGCCGGGCCGTTGTCGCCGTTGGCGATGAACACGCTGATGCCTTGCGCAGCGGCCTGTTCGAACGCCTGTTCGTTGAACTCGTTGCCGCCCGTACCTTCGTTGCTTTCGCAGTCGCCATAGCTGCTGCTGATGACGTCGGTCAGATTATTCTCAATCAGGTACTCGAACGAAGCCGTAATACCGTCGACCAGGTAAGTAGGGGTTCCAATGACGAAGTAGACCTGTGCGTTGGGCGCATAGCCACCGGAGATTTCTACGTCCAGATCGGATTCGCCGTCATCGCCCGGCTCAACGCCGTTGTCCTGACCCGCGTTGATGAAGATTGGATCGTTATCCGGCAGGCCGAAAATTTGCCGATAGCTCACAACGTCGCTGAGCAGAATGTCTGACCGGCCTACAATGCCGATCTTGATACCGGAGCCATTGATGCCCTTGGAAATCAGGGGAGCCGTGTTGAATATTGTCGCAAAGTCCCCAGGTCCGACAAATTCGTTGCAGGTAGACTCCGTGGTTCCCGTGCAAGCGCCGCCATAGACGTGCGGTCCCTGCAGAAACGCCTTTTCCTTCCTGATCGGGGTCATCCGGCTCTTACGGAAGAAATTGTTCATACTGACGCCCGCAATCACGGGGCTGAGCGCTTCGGGCACAGAGATCTCGCTGTTATTCGAAACGTGCATCTCGCCGCCCACCTGGAAGCTGTGAATCTCTGTCTTGAAAGCCTCCTCCAGTTGGCCCGTGTTTCCACTGAAGTGGAGTACACGTTTGCTCTTGCTCACGTCTTCAACTTGAAAACCATGTGACTCAAGCCACGCGCTCACCTTAGCGATATCGTCGTCGTGAACGCCAAAATACTGGCCGAATTGTTCCGGCGTGACCCACTGATGGTAGTTCGCAGTTCTCTTGTCCTGCTGCTCGTCGAGAATGCGACGGAGTTCGTGCTTCTGCTCGTCGCTGGACTTGAGAACCATCACCATGTGCTCTGATGGAGTCAGCGGATCGACGCGCCCCATGTCAATCGCGTGTTTCAAAGCGCCGGGCAAATGGCCGTAGAGCGTTGATCGCCTGGCCTCATCGATCCTGGCTGTTACGCGGACCGTGGGGACTGCTGTGGTATGAATCTGCCCCGGCTTCATTTCGGCTCTGGAAGCGGACACAGCTCCCCCGGCGCTCGCGGTCGAAGCGTTCGGATTGGCAGACTTGTCGGCTGCCTGTGAATTCGGTGCGGCTAAAAGCAGGAAACCTGCGCCTGCAATCGCACACAAGAGTCTCTTGGCACTGGCGGTCATTCAGAACCTCGTTTGTTCAAATGTGAAAGTCGAGCTGCAAGAAGATAAAGAGAGACTGCTTCGAAGAGGGGACTGCAGAGACCCTGAACATGCCAACTCTGCTGGGGTCAGTGAACGCCGAGCAAGAGACCGCTCAGATGGGAAGAGGGGGCCCGTAATACACGACTGGGTTTTCCGAGGGTACCCGCTCATTAATTCAGGTTGCTCCCAATCCGTCAACAAGCTTTTCACAAATATTTAGTAACCGGCCTGGGAGCTGTGGTTGGTTACTGTTTGAGAGTTTCGGTAATCGTATTTAGTTACCCCGAATGCAGCGTGCCTTTCCGCCTCTGAAGGCGGAAATTGATTTTTATTCCTCAATCACCCTTGTAGCTCCGCGACCTCGAGGGCTTCTACATTTTCTTCTTGCTTTCTTCGAAGACCGGGCTTACGATTGTGTTGAACCTCCAAGTCCATCCCCCTGATCAGACCCCGGCTGGTGTTAATCTCGTAAACCTCTTCTTTGCATTTAATGCATCGGCAGTTGCTGAGTAAGTGTCTCTTCCCACTAGAAAGGAAACACATTGAGCTCACATTGCCCCACCATCCCCGGGGGTGCGTCAAGTGGTTTGCAAACTCTCACCCCAGCGGAACGTCATGCCGCCCAAAACGCTCTTTCCAGAGTCTTGAGTGCGTCCGGCGGGTTAGCTTCAGCTATCCGAAACTTATCGCGCAGCGCCACACAGCATGGCGGATCAATGATCGCCGGTAATTCTGCCTCATCTATGCAGATACAGGGCTCTGGCAACGATACTTTTGCTGGTGGATCTCGAACACTGATGACTGCCAGCATCGCTAACGACACTGTTGTGAGTGGATCTTCCGTAACGTTTGACGGTCATACCGGTATTCTTGGCGCGCAAGGATTGGCGAACTTCGCGCTGAACGCCGACACTATCAGTGCGGCTGGAGCAACTGTGATGAGCATCAAGTCTCAACAGCCAGAGGAGAGCACCAGATCCCATACCGTGACTTTGGGCGACAAGACAACCGTTACAATAACCGGTCTGTCCCACCACGACATCTCGAAGTTATCTCACTAGTTAAGGTCAGGCAAATCGAAGGGTAATAATTCAATCTGAGTACTCAAAGGCTGGGGCTGGTATTCGCCCCCAGCCTTTGACGGTTCTACTCATCTTCCAGGTTCAAAGTCGGCACGCTGGCTTCCTGTCTCGGCCATGTCTCCGCCTCTGACATCCCTTTCCGGGCGCTCGGCAACCTCGGCCTGGGCATTCGGAGCAATGCTTTTGGATTTGACTGTAAGAGAAGAAGCCCTTGCAATGTGTCTGCTCACTCTAAAAGTGGAGTCGCTATGGATGTGGATCTGCCCATCCCTCGGGAACCTTCAGGGCTGAGTGAGACTTACGAGCTCGCGTCATCTGTCCAGATTTTGACACTCCCCGAGGGGATTTACTCTTTCACAATCAGCGGCAGCGAACCGAATATATGCGATCGGCACAAACTGATCTTGCCGTCCCTTCAAATCGGGATTGCTCCCGTCCGAGCCGCCGGTAAAGTCGAACTTCTCACCAGGATGTGCAAGGTAGAACGATGGCTTGTAGATGAAAGTGACCTGATCGTGGCAAGAATCGTCGGCGGCGACGGCGCAATTCTCCTTACTTCCGTCCGAACAACCCGCAGTCGTCCGCTGTCTGTGAATGTGAACCGGCTCAACGCGGCGGCCATCCCAGGCGATGGAAATGCAGCAGGTTCAAAGACTGTGAGTGACGCTACGAATGAGGCCATTCGCCTGTGTCTACTCACACACATCAGACATCTTGGAGACATCGAGTTTGAAGGTAGCTGGGCTGGATGGCCTGGACAGCGTTTGTGGATCGAAGGATTTGCCATTTCATCCGTCAAAGGACTGCCATCGGATTCCATTGAATACTCAGGCGTTGTTGCAAGCGGGTTCCAGACGCCCTGGCTGCGAAGTCAGGAACTCTGTGGAAGTCGCGGAGGGGGCATGCCATTGCTCGGCTATGCAGTTCGTCCGAGGCCTGACGTCGCAGAGGAGTTTGAGTGTATCTATCGCGGAAGGTTCGTCTCGGGGGCAACTGTAGGACCTATGAGGAATGGTGAGCTCTGCTCGTCCACGGTCTCGGGTGACCCGTTGGAGGCAGTCGAGGTACAGGTGTTTAAGCAGGGGCACTTTGTCTCGCGAACAGCGAAACATTAAGAGGAGCCGGACGCGAGCCGCTGGCTCACATCCATTTTCGACAGCTGAATCCTGGACACAGGAAAACTAATGCTTCCTGATTTCATTTGCCGTACAACGGTGACGGTTCACTAAATGGGATGCTTTGTTCGTCGCAAATCATGCTTCAACCGCTCCTCAGGCAGGAGTCGCGATTGGTCTGTCCTATTTTCCGAGTCACCTGCAGCTGTCTCTTCAAGCTGTGATCAAGTGTTTCCAGTGTATCCCTTTATCCGTGATAAAGAATTATCAATTGGTCAACGGCCTGCTCGACGGAAAGTGGCTTTGGCAGGTTGTGCCGCATCTGAGTCCACAACTTCGGCTGGTTGACACATTGCTCGATGCGCGTGGCCAAATCCGCTGGATTATTTACACGGAAATGGAGTCCAGTTTTTCCATGAACGACCTTTTCGGCCATTCCACCCACGTCGCTGCAGATAACGGGGCGACCTGCTGCAAACGCCTCCTGAATGACAAGTGGCGAATTCTCCCACCAGATGGACGGAACAATTAACCAGCCGCTACGTTGCAGAATCCGACTCGCGTGTTCGGGCATGTAGGGGCCGCACAAGCGAACCGAATCCTCAAGCCCTTGCAGGCCTTTAGACAATTCGGGCTTGAAATCGTCGAGTGCGTGCTGAACGGATCCGTGGATCTCGACCCGCACTCTCTTCCTGACCAGGGCTGGCAGCATCCGAATTGCATCCAGCAAGACCAACGTTCCCTTTAGGCGCGACAGCTGGCCTAGCACCGCGAAACGGCGTTCTATGTTGCGCTTCGGAGCCTCCTCGTTCTCTGCCGTACGCTCCGGCTGTCCGTTGTCCAGGATCACCAACTTTTCCGGAGGTAACCCCCAGAATTCATAACGGTCCCGAAGAAACTTGCTCGGGCAGACAAACTTGTCCACGAGGCAGAAAAAGGATTTGATAAATCGCTCGCGCAGGAAAAACTCCTGCGGCGAAATGTCAGGGAAACACATGTGACAATCCAAAGGCGCTGCTCGGCTACAAAGCAGTCCGCCGGTTTTCAACATCTGGCCTCGTGCGTGGCAAATGGCGAGGTATTCGTGAAGCGTCACAATAATTCTGACGTCCGGGCTGTATTTCTTTACCTCGCGGATCAACTCCAGACCAAGATGGACATAGTGATGGAAATGAACTGCTGTCGGGCGGAAAGTCTCCAATAGCTGTCTGAAATCCCGCACAACGACCCGCGCGTTGGGTTGAGAATGGCGGAAATGGTTCACCGGTGGAACGTTAAAGAGCAATTCCATGCCATCCTTGGATCTCGCGGTAAACGGAGTACCCACGTGGCCCGGATGCTCAACGGTTCGGGCAATAAACATCGCGTGGATGCCACGCTTCCGCAGTTCCAACCATTGGTTATGAGCGGAAATCTCACCGCCCCCCAGGCTAAAATCAGGATGGCCGTGGGAAATGACCAGAACGCGGGGCCTACTCAAGGATTCTCACCTTTCATAAGCTTTCCAATTTCGCGCTTATTGTCCCTGCGCAACCGTAAGAAGTTGCGACTGTTCTTGCTGGGTAGCCGCCGATTCGCGAGCTCCTCGATCAGACCAGACCAGCGTTCATTATGAAGCCAGCAGTTATACGCGGTAAGGTTTGCTCTCCAACGAGCATCACCAGTTTTATTTTGAGACTGCCTTTCCAAATGGTAGAGCTCGATGTCGAGCGCGACGTAGTTTCTAAGACCATTCCGTCGCGCCTTTAGGCAAAGGTCGGAATCTTCGAAATCTCCAATGATGTAGTCTTCAGATAGTCCGCCCAGTTCGCGGTAGTGATCGGCTCCGATCAATGCGCAAGCCGCCGTGACTGCGTCGACTTCCCGAATACCTCGCAGATCCATCCCCATATGCCCCTTCGACGGATGGTCGTTGATCCACATTCCGCCCCATTCAGAATGCCGCCGAAATTCGATCCCGGCATGCTGAACGGTGCTGTCTTCGTAAATCAACTTCACACCGAGCAACCCTGGATCTTTCAGGCTACTGTAACTCTTGATTAACCGGGGTATCCATCGTGGATGAGCAGGCAATACATCCGAATTCATAAGCAGGAGGTATTTTCCGCGGGCGAATGTGGCAGCATAGTTGTTTGCACCGGCAAATCCGAGATTAATTCCGGAAGACGCCACTGTGAACGGAATCTGGTAGATGGCAAACAGCCCCGGCGCTGCCAGGCGAAACTGGTCGACAATCGAAGGGTCATCGACAACGTAAATCAGCTCAACATTTCTAAACGTTTCGTCATTCGCAAACTGAGACATTTGAATCTCAGCAAAATCCCAGCGTCCATACAACGGAACAATGATGGTAACTTTGGGACCCGCGGGTTCTTCCCCAAATGTTTCTGCTGAACCGAGCAGGGAAGGGATCTTTCGAGCAGCCCATGCCGCCCGTACCGAAGGCCCCACTTGTCGGTCCATCAGCGTCCGCAGCTGCCTCTGTTCGCAAGTAAAGGTGCCGAGGATGCTCCGCACTGTTTGCAGAGCTGACTGGGCGTGCTGGAATGCCGGCAACTTCATCCTCCGCTCTTCCCCGGTGCGGGAAACAACAGACAACCAATAGGGGCGCTCTTTGGTAAAAGCTTTGACGTAGCAGACAAAGCCATGTTGGTCATCGTTGGAATCAGCGCCGGCGGCCTCCAGATAGGTTGCGACGTCCGCGCGAGTTTGCCGCGTCCAGTTTTCACTTACCGAAAACCGGGCTTCTCCGCAATTGCAGTTAACGATCGTCGATTCGCCATCCTCCGCATAAAACCAGCCTGCTAAGAGGACACCTCCCCCTGGAATCGGAATTGCCTGGTCGATGTGGATCCAGTATCTTGGCCAATGGTTTGCGTGCTCGATAGACAGGGGCAATTGTTCCGTCAATCGGTCATGGCTCAACTCAAGCAGATTTCGGAGTGATCGGGTCGCATGAAGTTCCGGTATTGCTGAGATAAGCCGTTCAACCACCAGGAGTGCTGACTCGACATCCATCTTGTTTAACAGAGCCAGGAGTCGGTCTCTTGATTCAGCTACATTCGATGAAAGCGTTCGAGTCAGGAAAAAAGAGTTCGCGTTGTTTGTTGTAATCGCGACGATCGCTTCGCATGCGACGTTGTGTGTGGCTGTCAGCGGCTGGACAAAGACAAAGCCTGGAGGGCGGCTTGACGCCCGCTGACGGTAAATTGCGGTATCCGAATTGATGTCGCGTCTCGGAACCGGCGTCGACGCGTGAAGGAGGTCGAATACATCATTGCTGACGCTGAGTTCCACTGACGCCAGATCATCCGTTGGATCCAGGCACCAGCCATATACTATGAGAATTCGTCTATCGAGCACACAACACAGGTCGATTTCGAATTCGGCAGGAAGGGGGAGTGCGGGGAGATCCCCCTCGTCTCCACCATTCGAAGTCGCGGACAAAAGCAATTTCAGTCGGGCCATTTCCATCGCGGGCAGGCTCGACAACAACTCCCGCAGCGTGGCAAGGTCCGACGCCGGCAGTGAATACAATACCTGTTCATGGCGCTGAAAGGTGCCGCGGCTCTCGTAGATCTCTCCGGATCGTGAAGTTACGCTGAGGAGGAAGCTATCAGCTTGATCCAGGGAATGTTGAAAGTCAATCAGTGCGTAGAAGCCGTGCTCTTCGCCTGGGCCACTCTTGAAATGTTGCGATACGTCGGGACGGCGAACACTTTTTGAGAGCGACTTAAGATCGACAGTTGTCCCTCCGATGGAAATGAAAGCCCGATCGACTTGACTTGAAAACCCGAGGACCCATCCGTACACCAGCAGTCGGTGTCCAATAAGATGGGCGAAATCGATGCTCGCGGACATTTTAGCCGGAGAGTCAGGGTACAACAGCCGCGGTGGAGTTACACCCTGCTGCTCTACCGCTATCGGATCGGATTTCGCGTTCATTCTCGAGAGTCCACTCCTGCCATGTCTATGCGCTTGATCTCCGGTAGCCGCGATGCAAAACCGGGGCGGTTCCGTCGTCCCTGGTTCAGAGCTGAAGAAGCCGGCTCTCTTCCTGGAGGTGCGACTGGTCAGAATCGGTGACTAGAATTGTAAAACACAGTTGAACCTGTTTCAGGTTCAGGGCTGTTATTTCTGGCGGGGAAGAGAGTTTTTCGGGCAAATCGGCCAGTCCTGAGACAACTCGCTCGATCTGCTGTGAAATAGACCTCATTCTTCATTCGCAAGCTGGTCTCATAAACCTCATGCGATTCGACTGCAGCGGGTGAGACCCTCCATCGAAAGGGGGGCACGTCACATGCAGTCCGGCTAAGCCGTTGCGCTGTATATGAGACCAGATCAGGGTCATATATATCCGGCCTGTTGTTGAGCGTATGGGTGATCCGTTCTGGCCATAATGGAATCTGGGCTTCCTCTTCTTATCAGGTCATCGGCCTTGAATGGCCTTCCCCCGTCAGGTTCTGAAGTAGCTGGTCTCACCAGTTGCGCCATCGTTGGCAGCTCAGGCATCTCGTTGGGAATGCGGTTTACAGCTCCAGCCGACGGAGTGAGGATGGTCTCAGCTGGTGAAGCGGAGGCGAGTCTCTGCTGGAGAGCAACTCGCCAGGGAATAGCCGGCTGCGACTCATCGAGACGGTGAGGGTCTGTGCGGAACGGCATCCGTTCCGCGCACAGACAAGACCCCACCGGACGATAGATCGCTCATGCCTCGGAAAACTCATGGACGCTCCTGGCGCCACTCGCGGCTGCGTTGGGTGTTGGCACTCGTCGGGGCCAACGGCAATTGTTTTTCCTGGACCGCGCGCCGGTACTCTTGCTCCCGTGCGATTAGCGACCAAATCCCATTTCCGTGCGAAGTAGATTTCGACTCCCACAATAATTTCGGGCTGCCTAACATTTTTTCAACAAGTTCCTAGGTCAGGGAAAAGGCCTTGATTCGCTCGACAAGCACGTCAATATTCACGTTCCAGGGCTTATGGTGAGTCCTGAAATCGTTGTCGGTGGCTTTCCCAACGAAGATTCCAAAACGATGGCCGCAAGAGGCAAACAAGCAAATGTGGGCGTGAATCCAATGCGGTTCGGACTCAATATCAATGATTTTTGTTTCGGGATGGCAAAAAACTACGTTAAACATTCCAGACCCAGAGGGTCCAACGACCATGGACGCGAAAGAGAAGACACGAATCTGTTCGGGCACCGAGAGCGTCTCCGGATTTACAATTTGAAATGCCATCCCCTTTAAACGCTCGATCAATTCTGCTTCATTCTGCATGGTTCTTGGTGAGCCGAGGTTCGACCGCGAAAGCCGGGAAACGTAAACCCTCTTGCCGGCTTCTCGCCGCTCGCCGAATTTATTGCGCATTCTTTCGAAAAGGCTGAGGCTCTCACCGTCGATGAACGCCTGATTGTTCCGGATGGAAGGCACAATCGCCCGGTCCAGCTGATAAACAACATTTTTGGGATCATGTTCGATGATTCGGTTTTCCGGTACTTCCAGAATTTGCAGGTATTCTCGAAACGATGGCAGCCCAGCCCAAACCAGAAAACTGGCATTCCGGTCCAGGCTGAACCGCTTGATCATCTCGACTTTCGGGAGAACTCGAAAAAGCCATGAACCATAATTTGAAGGCTCCGCCGAGCTCAGGTGAATCGTCGTTCCAGGGATCCGCTGAATTTGGCGTCCTTTGAGATCAAGCTTAAATGCCACTTCCCCTTTGGCTCGCCCCAAGCCGGTCTCCTCGTTAAGAGGGTCGGGCATGGAAAGCGTCCTCAGGAATTCCCGCTGCTTTTCTTCACCCGCTATCGAATCGTCGTTAAAGAATCTGCCGTCGTTTGACAGAACCGTGCGAAATCCTACAATGCGGGCCTTTTGAGCTCGCGCGACAAACGCCGGGGGTGAAAAGAAAACATCCGGCGAGAGCCCCGAAAACAAACCCACATTGTCGGGGTCGGAAAGGAATTCCGGCATGGGGCGAACGAAGGAACGTACAGCACGCGGCGGTTCTACGAGGACGTCCGCCCAAGCGTCAGGTTCAGAGAAAAGGTCGTCGGTTGCCGGCAGGTCAAGTGCGTCCTGATAGACATAGCCAGTTAGCGAATCACTGCCCTGGTCCATGGTTCTCATTCTGCACCGCCGGCGAGGGGCGCCCTGGGCACGGACTTTACTTTTTGATGCAATTCGGGACCCTGATCCACTTTGCTTTCCTTTTCAGGATCTTCATCTACGGTTGAGGTATGAAAAGACCGCGCGGGGCAATATTCTGATTCGTTCTCCGTCGCAAACATCGGAGAACCGCCAAGTCAAATCAACTCAAGATTATTGCCTCTACGATACGATTATGTATGCGATTCAGCTTTGTAATTCTCACCTGGAATCGATGCCGATTCCTGGAGCAATGTCTCAATTCGCTATTTCGAAGCATCGCGGATCTCCAGGGCAGCGAGATTATCGTACTCGATAATGGCTCGGATGACGGAACGCACAATATCCTCGGCGCTTTTGGAGAGGCGAAATCCCTGCGCTTGATATCTCGAGTCAGGAATAATGGCCTCAACGCCTACAAAAGACTGTTTGGGGCCGCATCCGGCGATTACATCGTCGATGTGGACGACGACGTCCTTGAGTTTCCAGTCGGGATCGACCAAATTCTTGCAGAGTATATGAAAACGTTCCAGGACTACGGTTTTATTGCCCTGAATGTTGTGCAAAACGAGCTTACAAATGGGGCGCGCCCCGCGCTCGAAGAGTATATCGAGGAAACCAGAAACGGGAAAACAATTCTCCGCGGTCCAACGGGTGGCTGGTGCGCTTGTTTTCGAAGATCGGAGTTCAAGAAGATACAGAAGGACTTTCTGTCGGCTGACCTTCATATGGGGTACGGCGAGGACACTTTCCTGACCGCGAACTTCGAGCAACGGCTCTCCTTAAAGAGCGGCATCATACGAGATGTTTATTGTCTACACGCGTCGGGTCCGGAATACGCGAAAAGGTATGGACACCTGGACCGGGAAATCGAAAAATATGCAAATTCCAATCTGGATACTTTCGTGGAAGATTACCAGAAATATAGAGACGCTGGTAAAGAAAACGCTTCCCAGTCCTGAAGACACGCGCGCAGTCTTTCGTCGTGAATTAACCGGCAAAGCGGGTCACGCCTGAGGTTCCTCCCGTTCAACTTCATGGGAATCCACGGGAACGAGTGGGGATGGATTCCCGGGGGCACGCGCCTTTGAAAAGGAGCCAGAACATTTTCTCAGATATGCCGATAGAGCCTGCACAGGCCTTCTGTCGAAGGCTCGATGTCATGCAGGAAGCGGAGTCCTCAATCGGCAATGTTGAAATGTGTTCAATCCACGTTGAACCGGATTGACAGCCCTCCGGGGATCAGGTGGTTCGCACCAGCGCTGGATCGCGCGTGGAATTGCTCCGCCCGTCGTCAACCCAGGGCGCTTGTTATGGCGCTGGCGAGCCTGTCGGCAATTCTTGTCGTTTCGTCGTGCTCCACCACCTTCGCCCCTCCACAGACCGGCGGCGCCGCGGCGGGTGCCTTGAACGTGGGCAGCGACAGCCATGTTGTGGTCATGGAGTACGAAGCCTGGTTCGGGCCAAACGCGATGAACTTCAGGAATGTCCCTTCGAAACCGGCCCTGCAATCGCCGGACATGGAGGCTTTGGGCGGCGGTTATGACAGCGCCGACCCGGCCGTGATCCAACAGCACGTTTCCTGGCTGGAGGCCATCGGAGTGGATGCGGCGCTCATTGAAGTGACGAACAACGTGAGTTGCATCTTCAACAGCCAGTGGTTTATCGACACGTACCTGCCAAACTGCACCCCATCCTTCCGATCTTCCAATTGGACAATCCGCGACAACACTGGCAATCTCTATCCCGCGTGGAACAGTCTGGGTACAAAGCTAAAACTGATACCGATGGTGGGGGGCGTCGACAACGATGTCTTGTACCCCGACCAGGACGGCACGACGGCTCTCGAAAGGGAGATCGGCTATTTTGGCGGGCTCCTTCAGAGATACCCGAATCTGAGCGTGATCTACCTGGGCAAACCGCTCATGATCGTATTTCTTGGTGCGGCGCAGGATCCAAATGCAGCCGACAACCCGCTTTGGTATCAAATTGAGATGTTTCTGCGGGGACATCCGGATATTGCCAACAAATATACGTTTCGATTCATGGCGGGCTACCTCGACAGCCAGCCGGGACTGTGGCAAAGCCCGAAGTCCCCGACGGCGCCGGTGCAGATCTCATCGGCGTATGGGTTCTGGAGTTGGGTCGACCGCCTGAATACAGGATGCGCGATTTCTGGCTGTCCGTATTACCCCTCTTATAACCGGACCGGTTCCAGAGTCGAGAATTTCACCGTCTCGCTTGCCACCGACGGCGCAGAAGGCGGATGGGGGTGCCCCAATCCGAATTCCGCACCCTACTGTCCCGATGACTCTTTGCGCTTCGGCAACGACCCGAATCAATCCTATGTCACTTTCAATCCATTCATGACCTATGCAAAACAGCTCAATCCGATCTTCCTGATCGTTCACCAGTTCAACGAATTCACTCCCCCGGACGAGGGATTTGACGCTAATTCGAACGACGACGTTGAGCCTGCCAGTCTTTGGGGGACAGGTGCTCTCACCAACGTCCAGCAACAAATACAGGCTTACCGGCAAACAGTCGGGCCATAACGCTTCGCGATGTACTCCCAGGTGAAATCTACAAAGGTTGGCAAAAGGCTTCGGCCCCCCCTTGCCTTTGGCCGCCAGTGCATGTCGGTCTCTATCTGGGGGTCGGCAACGCGATCGACCACCGATCGCGTGTGCTACGGGCTCAGGTGCGCGTACCGTGCAGCCCGAGGTTTGGTGAACGGCACCGTGACTGTGGTCAGTTCGGTATTAAGTGCGTTCCGCGGTTTCGTCGAAGAGTGAGCCGGAAAACGCCAAAGCTCTGAAAAGTGGGTCTTCTTGATCGCGGCCAATTCAGACCTACCTTCAGGCTGGGCTTCGGCCCCCGATCAACCGGCACACCAGCCGCAGACTCGGCCCGTCGCGAATTCAGGGGAATTGCCGGCCCGCAGATAAGTTGCCTGCCAGGGCTTCAGCACACGCCTTCCCGCGCTCGAAGTTGCGACTCGACCGCTCTCAACCAGAGCGCCGCTTCGGTCCAGCGCCTCCGGCCGCAGTTCAACCCCGCCGTCTAACGTACAGAAATAGAGTCCGATGTCCTCCGGTGTCCCGTCAGAACAGGTCAACGACGGTGACCGTCTCGATCTGTGATTCGCCGGGCGGGTAGGCCGAATTGCCGTTGTATACGGCTCTCAGATTATGAACGCCAACCGAGAGCAACGGCGTGATACCAATCAGTATCCCGTCCGGTGGCACCTCAGTCGTGCAGAGAGCTGTGTTTCCGTCGTAGAGCGTGACAGTCCCGCTCAAGGCCTGGCCCCTCTGTTTCCGGATTTCGACGCTGTATACGGCAGGCAGGGGGAACAACACTCTGTCCGTCAGCAGGTTTAGAGTGACGAGAGTCGGAGCAACTCCTGTGACGGCCACGGATGCGCTGCTGGTTGTGAAATTGCTGTCGCCGCTATAGACAGCCGTCAACTGATCCGTACCTACAGGCAGCACCGGCGTGGTAAAGGCTGTGCCCACGACCGCAGTTCCCAAGGTTGTTGAACCCAATGTGTAGGTCACGGTACCGGTGGGCGTGCCAGAGATCTGTGGGGAGATCGTCGTGGTCAGCGTTGCGGTGGTGCCGGCGACGGTTTGTTTTGTCATCGCCGTAATTGTTGTCGTTGTGCTGGCCTTATTCACCTGCAGGAAGACATCTCCAAACGCCGGAGCATAGTCGGCCGAGTCCGACGGCTGGAAGACAACGACTAACTGAATGTTACCGGCAGGCAGAATCGCGCCGGAGGTAATAACTGGCACGGGGATACTGCCATAGTTATAGGTCCCAGTTAGATTGATTCCGTTGTAGCTCGCTTGGGCGTTTAACTGGGCGCTGCCCAATGGCGTTCCGTAAGTAATAGCGGCAGGCGTGGCCCAGGTAATCGTGGGGGTCGCCTTGGCCACGGTGAAGCTCTGCGAGACCGGCGTGGCCGCCGCGTAGCTGCTGTTGCCCGCCTGCGAGGCGGTCACCTTCACCGTCCCCGCTCCCGTGATGGCCAGCGTGGAGCCCGACACCGTCGCCGG
>Ga0182012_10003474_pt1 | contig 16789 bp, 18 predicted proteins | sample 612S2SmetaG_FD_120486 | JGI IMG/M metagenome (GOLD analysis project Ga0182012, IMG submission 120486) | Permafrost microbial communities from Stordalen Mire, Sweden - 612S2S metaG | ecosystem: Environmental > Terrestrial > Soil > Wetlands > Permafrost | place: Sweden: Stordalen | collected...
CGCGCCACGAATGAAGATCCGCTCGAATCCCTAAGTAGCCGCGAATTTCAGGTTTTTTCCCTGCTCGTCGAAGGTATACGCGCTAAAGAAATCGCCGCGCGCCTTTCGCTGAGTCCGAAAACAGTGGATACCTACCGTTCGAGCCTGATGCGCAAACTCGACATTCACGATGTAGCTGGCCTAGTTAAATTCGCCATTCGCCGCGATTTAGCCGATCTTCGCGCGTAACAGCCCAAGGAACTGTGGGGACACTTCGCAAGGCAGCGTTCAGCCGCTGCCTCAGCGTTCCTACTTCGGCGGCTCGTCGTCGCTTAAATACTCCTCCGGCACATCGTCTTCCGGCACCTCTTCTGTCACAACTTCCCCGTTGTCCGCAGTGCGCGCATTCTCAATGCCGCTCAGCACTGATGCTTCAAAAGACTGTCCCTCCTCCAGAAGTTCCACAACGCTTTCCGAATTCGAATCTTCCTCATCCGAAAGTCCCTGCAAATCTCCCGATTGAACCGCCGCTGGGTTGTTCTTCATTTTTTCGTAATTGCTCCTCTTGAGAGGACGACTTGCCACGGCAAAACGACTGCTAGTAATTGCACGGGACACTGCGCAAAGATTACGCCAAACACAACTTGTGATCCCAGTGAGTTCTGCTTGCTGGTAAATGGACCTGCTTGCTCTCGCAGAGCGCTAAGTTGCTGTGAGCTAACAAACTAATTCAGTCAGGCGCAAGAGATTTCAGCGGGTCGGTTTGTGGTCGTTGGCGTGCTTCTTACCATTGCGTCGAAGGAATTACATGAAGAAACAAATCTCTGCAATCCCTGCGGGATTGTTGCTGGCTTTGGCGTTGTCCGCTCCAGCCAACGCGCAGAACAATGCCGCCGCCAACACGCCTACCGCAGATCAGGCGAAAAACAATTTGACAGACCGCGATCTGATGAAGCAAATCCGCCACGACGTAGTGGAAGACAAGTCTTTGTCTACCTACGCACACAACGTCAAGATCATCGCTCAGCACGGGCGGGTGACACTGCGGGGGCCCGTTCGTTCCGATCAAGAAAAACAAACCATTGAAGAATACGCACACAAGTACGTTGGCAACGGCAGTATCGTCAACGAGATTACTGTGAAGGGCGAAACCAAGACTAATTAGTAAGTTTTGAAAGGTAAGAGTAAACAACAACATGGCAGGTAAAAACACAGCCGTATTTGGCATTTTCCGCGATCAAGCAGGCGCAGAACTGGCGGTGGACAGTTTATTAGCCGCCGGTTTTCGCAATGAAGATCTTTCCGTCTTGATGCAAGACAACGTGGGGACGAGGGATTTTGCCCTGCGAAAAGAGACGAAAGCTCCCGAAGGGGCCACCACGGGCGCGGTGGCGGGCGGCGCGATTGGCGGCACGCTCGGCTTGCTGGTAGGGATCGGTGCTTTAGCCATTCCCGGCCTTGGACCATTCATCGCAGCGGGGCCGATTATGGGTGCCTTGGCTGGCATTGGGTCCGGCGGGGTCATCGGTGGTTTGATTGGCGCACTCGTCGGGATGGGCATTCCAGAATTTGAAGCCAAGCGTTATGAAGGCCGCATTAAAGACGGGGGCATCTTGGTATCGGTGCATTGCGACACTAGTGAATGGGTAGGCAAGGCGAAAGATATCCTCAAGCACGCCGGGGGCGATGATATTTCGTCCACGTCGGAGTCTGCGGCAGATTACGCGAAGACAGACTCACCTCGCACACGGGCGGCTCAGCTATAAGCGCCCGAGAGCAAGTTGATTTCAAAAAAAAGATGGGCGGCTTCGGCTGCCCATTTTCCGTTTAGGGCATCGAGTAGAGGCAGGGATTGCTGCCTCCCTGAAAGCAAAAACCACTCAATCTAAAAAGCCAACGACTATAAAGCTGCAGGCATTGGCAATGAGCACTTAGCAAGTGACTTAGCGATTAAGTTAATCGCTTCTGGCTCACTTACACTGCGCGCCACTGACGTTTCCAGAATCAGCATGCTGCGTGACCGCTCCAGCATCTTCTTTTCCCGGAAAGACAGGGGTTTCGTCATCTGGATGATCACGAGTGCCTTAAACACTTCCGCGATTTCCAGTAAACTGCCGCCTTTCATTTTGTCTGAGTTCTCTTTGAACCGGTCTTTCCAATCCGGGGCGGAACAACAGCGACCTGCCGCCAGATAAGTCAAAACGCGATTGATTTCGCTACATTTGGTGACTTTGCGGAGTCCGACGTCCCCGACATGGGAAAACGGAACCATCACTGTCATCCGATTAGGCGAAAGTCGAAGCAAATAGAAGCGCTCCAACTGACTACCGAAGGCACGGGAACTGATGTTCTCAATGGTGCCTACTCCGTGGTTTGGGTAAACCACCTTCTCACCGACCTGGAAGGTCATGCACGGACCTCTTTCATCGATCACTGGAATAACGTCTAGCCTGAAAGGAATAGTAGCGCTGTGTAAAGAATTCGTCAAGAGAAATTTACAAACATGTCCGAAAAGGTAGTGTACAGCTCTTAAACGTTTAAAATTGGGGATTGAGCCAGATTGTGGCGAAGTGCCACCTCTCGTAGGTGTATATCAAGGCACAAAAGAAAAGCGGACTTTGCTTGTAGCAAGTCCGCTTCCAAACACCCTAAACCTTAGTAAAACCTACAGAATATCCGCTGACCAATTCTCTAGGATTCCTTTTACTTTCTGACAAAACTGATCGGCCAAAGCACCATCTATCAACCGGTGGTCAAACGTTAACGCCAAGTGCGCCTGTGATCGGATGGCGATTGCATCGCCTTCCACCACAACGGGAAGCTTTTCCACGGCGCCGACGCCGAGAATCGCTACTTGCGGCTGATTAATGATCGGCGTTGCGAAAATAGAGCCGAAACTCCCAAAGTTCGTAATGGAGAACGTCCCGCCCTGCACTTCGTCAGGTTTCAATTGCCGGGAACGGGCGCGAGTAGCCAAATCAACGATCGACCTTTGCAAGCCCGCGACGTTCTTTTCATCGGCATTGCGGATCACCGGCACAATCAGACCGCCTTCCAGCGCCACAGCCATGCCAATGTTGATGTCGCGGTAGTACACGATGTTCTTACCGTCGATCTGCGCGTTAAAGATCGGGAAACTGCGCAGCGCTTCCGCCGTCGCCGCCGTCACAAACGGCAGGAACGTCAGCGAGAAGCCATTGCGAGAGTGGAATTCGTCCTTCGCCTTGGCACGCAGCTTGGCGATCTTGGTCATGTCTACTTTGTGAACGGTGGTCACGTGCACCGAGGTGTTCATGCTGGCCACCATGTGCTCGGCAATCTTCTGCCGCATGTTGGACATCGGTTCCACGCGCGTCTTTGGCTGCTCGGCCAACGGAAGGTTCGAAGCAGCCGCTGCTGCTGGCGCGGGAGCACTGGAAGCCGCTACGGGTGCCGGAGGTGGAGCAACTGCAGCGGGTGCCGGTGGTGGCGGTGCCGTTGGAGCGGGAGGCGGAACGGCCGCAACCGTTTGGGGCTGCACAGGGCGGGGCGGGGGAGCGGCGGGGGGTGCCGAATGCGTACGAAACGCCGATGTAGCCATATACGTTTCCACGTCTTGCTTGGTAATGCGTCCACCCGCGCCGGTGCCTCTTACCTGCGACAGATCAATGTTGTACTCGCGCGCCATTTTTCGGACGAGCGGCGAAAGCAGCCCGTACTCTTCTTCTCCTTCGCTGGAAGCAACAGGCGGCGGAGCGGCGGGAGCTGGTGGCGGCTCAATAGGATACGGTCCCGCAGCGGCCGGCCGGGGAACCGTTGGTGGGGGAGGCGGCGGAAAACTACGGACGGGCGGTGGCAATGGAGCAGCAGCAACCGGAGCCGGGGCCGGTGGTGGAGGGGGTGGCGGCGGAGCAGCTTTGACTTCCGCAACCGGCGCCGGCGGCGCTGCTTTCGGCGCGGCGCCATCACCAATCCGCGCCACAATGGTCTTGATCGCCACCGTTGCGCCTTCCTGCACCAGCACTTCGCTTAGCACACCGGCCGCCGGCGACGGAATCTCCGTATCTACCTTGTCGGTCGATATTTCAAATAGGGGCTCATCGCGCTCTACGCGATCTCCGGGCTTCTTCAGCCAGCGCGTTAGCGTGCCCTCTGTGATACTCTCGCCCATCTGGGGCATTTCCACGTCAATCATCGCGTCTCCTGCAATCCTTGATGTGCCATCAGCGGTTCGTAATCGAAAACGTTCGCTAGCGAAGTGGTTACGGCACCCATCACTTCGTCGCGGCTCGCACTACACCCGAGACTTCTCAGCGAGCAAACTGGCTTGGTCAACCCGCACGGAACAATATATTTGAAGTAGCTTAAATCGGTGTCCACATTCAGCGCAAAACCATGCGACGTAATCCAGCGGCTGATATGTATCCCGATTGCGGCGATCTTTTCGCCCCTCACCCAAACTCCCTCATAACCTTTTTCTGGAATCCGTTGCGCGGCTATGCCAAAAACACCGAGCGCGTCAATCAGACACTGCTCAATGCTGTGGAAATACGCATGGACATCGCGTTTCCATTCTCGCAAATCGAGAATTGGATAGCCCACCAACTGGCCCGGCCCATGATAAGTTACATCGCCGCCCCGGTCGGTCTCAAAGTAATCGATGCCCGTCTTGGCCAACACGTCCGCACTCGCCAGCACATTGTGTTCTTTGCCGTTGCGGCCCATCGTCACCACGTGCGGGTGTTCCACAAACAGCAGCGTGTCCACGCCTTCGCCCCGCTTGCGCTCGTCCACTAGACGCTGCTGCTGCACAAGCGCATCGGCATAGCGCATGCGCCCCAGGTCCAGCACTTCTAGTGGTCTTTGCATGCGTGTTCAGCTCTTAGATGTTAATCGCCAAACCGTAAACGTTGTTAAACGCTTCGCCGATTGCTTCGTAAATCGTCGGGTGCGCGTGAATGGTGTTCATCATCGTGTCGACCGTCGCTTCCGCCTCCATCGCCGTCACCGCTTCGGCAATCAGTTCGTAAGCTTCCGGCCCAATGATGTGGACTCCCAGAATCTCACCGTGTTTCGCATCGGCTATGACTTTTACGAACCCTTCGTGCTTGTCGAGGATCGTTGCCTTGCTATTTCCAACGAACGGGAACTTGCCCACCTTTACGTCGAAGCCTTGCGCGCGTGCTTGCGCTTCGGTCAAACCGACGCTGCCGATGCCAGGATCTGTGTACGTTGCACCGGGGATGCGGTTACGGTTGATCGGACGGACGTCCTTGCCGGCGATATGAGCAACAGCGATCATCCCCTCCGCCGTGGCCACGTGCGCTAATTGCGGGGTTCCCGCCACAATATCCCCAATGGCGAACAGCCCGGGCTCGTTGGTTTCTTGAAAGCCGTTGACTTTCACAAAGCCGCGATCCAACTGCGCCGCCGTATTCTCTAAGCCAACCTTTTCTGTATTCGGCTTACGACCCACGGCCACCAGCAGTTTGGAGAATTCCATCTTTTCCACTTGCCCGCTGGCCAGCGTGACGTCCAGGCTGACGCTGTTCGCGTTGCGCGTAATGTTCTCGGCACGCGCGCCGGTTTCCACACGAATGCCCGCTTTTTTGAAGCTTTTCTCCAGCTCTTTGGAGATCTCTTCGTCCTCCGCCGGCACTACGCGCGGTAACATCTCCAGTACCGTGACCTTAGATCCGAAGCGGCTGAAAATCGACGCAAACTCCATGCCCACCGCGCCCGCACCAATGATGCCGAGCGTTGGCGGAATCTCCGTCATATCCAGAATTTGAATGTTGGTGAGGATCAGGTTGTTATCGGGCTCCAGGCCCGGCAACATACGCGCTTCCGAACCGGTGGCCAAGATAATGTTCTTGGTTTCGACGGTTTGCGTGCCTTGGTCGCTAGTAACTTCAATGCGACCGCCCCCCAACAACCGAGCCGTGCCTTTGATCAGGTCCACCTTGTTCTTGCGCATCAAGAACTCAATGCCCTTGGAATGCTTCAACACGATCTTATTCTTCTTGTCAAGAATTCGGCCGTAGTTCAAGCGAACATCTTTGCACTCCACTCCGTTCGCTTCCGGATGCAGGAAATACTCCCAAACATCAGCGGAATGGAGCAGGCTTTTGGTGGGGATACACCCGACCAATAAGCAGGTACCGCCCAGTCGTACCTGGCGCTCAATCAGCGCCGTTTTCAAGCCATATTGACCAGCGCGCACGGCAGCGGAGTAGCCCCCGGGGCCGCTGCCAATGACCACAACATCGTATGCCATTTTCGCTTCAAGTGTAGCAAGGGCTTTCTCCTTTGCTTGCTTGGGAATACCCCGGCCCAATGCGAGCCCAAAGAAAACAGCGGACACTCCGGTCTCCGGCGATACTGCTGATCCGACCAGTTTCGCAGGCGCGTCCCGTTTTTCGTACTACCCTGTCGGTTGCATACTTGCCACGGAGGCCATGCGTTACCGCGGCAAGGTTGTTTCTGGTCTGATGAGAGTTGCACTTCCATGCTTCTAGACTTCAAATATCAGCAGCCCAATCAATTAACCCTTTGCCTTCTTTGAACCCTTCGCCTTGCCGGAACCGTTCAAAGCCACCGCTTCGCGAACCAGCGCCTTGAACGCGGACTCATCCAGCTTTTCTCCTTCGCGAATATCAATCGCGCGGCGCGTATTTCCCTCCAGACTCGAATTAAACAACCGCGCCGGGTCCTGCAAAGCCGCTCCCTTCGCAAACGTAAGCTTCACCACGTTCTTATAAGATTCACCAGTGCAGATAATGCCCTTGTGTGACCAAACCGGAACACCCCTCCACTTCCACTCCTCCTCCACCTCTGGGTCCGCTTTCTTGATTAACTTGCGCATTCTGCTTAGTGTTTCCCCACGCCAGTCCCCAAGTTCCGCAATCCTCTTAGAGATCAACTCCGATGCCGATGGGCCTTCACTCGCATCTGACTTTTTCATGTTCCTATCCTAAAGAAGCCACTAACTGCGATTATCATTAAGAGCCGATGTTCAATTCGCAACAAATGGCGCTGGCGATTCGAACTTTCTTACTGATCATTTTCATCGCAGCCGGTGCGGCGCTTCTCCGCTTCACATTCCTCGGCCCTTTTCGCTTCGTGTTTTCAGTGACCTCGCCGGTGAATGCCGAATCGTTGATCGCAATCTCATTCATACTACTTTTAACCATCGGCTTATCGTTCGGCAAGCAAGGTTCGATGCCGGAAACTCCAGCCGTCGGCCATATTGTTCCCTGCCTCGCAATCATTGGAGTAACAGCTCTGTTATTCTCCACAACCCTGCACGCCCCTCTGCTTTTTGATGCCTACACCGATGTCGCCCTCGCCGCGCAAGAAAGCCTCGCAAAAACCATTGGCAAGTTTTACAAACATCCGTACGAGGGCGATTTTTTCTTTCGACCGCTTGTCGTTTTGTCGTACTGGATTGATTTCCGGTGGGCGGGCTTCGATCCCTTTCGCTGGAATCTTTGGAACTTGGGAATGCATATTCTCACCAGCCTGCTGGTCTACTTATTCGCCCGGCAATTGTCACTTTCCCCGCTCCTAGCCACGCTTTCCGGGCTCATCTTTGCAGTTCATGGAAGTCGGCCCGAGGTGGTGTCATGGGTGGGAGAACGCTTTGATCTGCTGGCCGCCTTTTTCGTCATGCTCAGCCTCGTAGCGCTCATTGTTTCCTGGGACTCCACACACAATCGCAAGGGCTGGTACGCGCTCAGCATCGCGTCTTTCATTCTGGCGCTCTTCAGCAAGGAGTCTGCTTATTGCTTTCCGTTACTTGTTGTGGGGCTCATCCCATTCCTGTCCCACATACCAAGGCGCGTCATCCTCCGCTCGGCGCTGCACTTCCTGCTAACCGCTGCGCTGGTCTTCCTCTATCGCTACTGGGTCCTGCAAAGTATCGGCGGCTACAAAACGGGCGGCGGCGACGCCACGATCCTTCGTTTCAGCGCAATTCGCAGCATCCGGGCGCTTTTCTTCCGCGAATGGGCATTCCTGTTTTTCCCAATCAATTGGTCGGCGGATACGGGAGTTTGGATAAAGTTGTCAGTCGCCGTATTCTTGGCTGTTTTGTGTGGCGCATTGCTTTGGTGCCGGCCGCAACGCAAATATCTTTCGGGTTCGCTCTTTCTCGCCATCGCTGCGAGCCTCCCCGTCCAACACCTTCTCCTGCTTAACCAAGATCTCGCCGGGGCGCGCGTGCTCTATTTGCCAATGCTCGGAGTCAGTCTCTTTTGGGGCTTCGTACTCCAACAGTGCAAGGGGAGGTCTACTCTCATACTTCTGGCAACGGGCCTCTTAGTGTCGCAGATGATTGTGCTTCACCATAACTTGTCCATCTGGAGAGAGGCTGCCTTCTTATCGCAAAAAACCTGTCGATCCTTAGGTGAAGAACTCAAACGAACAGGAGACGCCGCTATCGTTGCCGGCCTGCCTTCCATTTGGCATGGTATCTTCTTTCTGCGAAATGGCTTTTCCCAGTGTGTCGCCATGAACTCCGGCGCATCTGCCGATCTGGTTCAAGTCAACGACGACACAAGCAGCGTGCCTCTCCACACCAGAGTTTTTGTCTGGAGCCCCGAAAACAATCGACTGCAAGAGAAGTGAACGTCCGTGCCCGAAACGGCCAGCTGCTCCCGCACGTATCATTGTCTTAGGTCTATGCGCATTCTTGCCCACTCGGCCATTCTCGCCGGCTTTACCCTTACATTGATGGCGCAAGGCAACGCGCCAACCAGTCCCGCCGCCGCAAAGCGTGAACCTCCGCCCGGACCCCTCCGGTCCATTCATGTCACTGGTAACACCACCTATTCGGCTGAAGCCATCGTCGCCGCCAGCGGTCTGAAAGTGGGCCAGCGCATCACCCAAACGCAGATCGAACAAGCCCGCAAAAAGCTGCAGGATTTCGAAGTCTTCAACAGCGTGGCGTTCGAATACCGCACCACGCCCGTACCCCCGCCCCAATATGACGTGACATTTCAGGTTGTTGAAAATCCGCAAATCTTCCCCATGCGCTTCGAACGCTTGGGCGATCCGGAAGCCATCCGCGCTTACCTGAAAGACCATCTCGAACTCTATGCCGACCGCATTCCCGGTACCGACGGTTCCCTGCAACGCTACAAGGCCGCTGTGCAGGCATTCGTTGCACAAAGCAAGCCCGATACGAAAGTGCGCGTAGCCATTTCAAACGATGATCCACAATCGCTCACCGTTCTGTTTACGCCCAACGTCCCCCCGCCCACTATTTCGCAGGTAGAAGTAAGCGGCAACGAAGCGGTCGATACCGGATCCATTCTTCGTGCTGTAAACGAAGTAGCCATCGGTGTGCCGCTTTCAGAAATGCGCTTGAAGATGATTCTCGATGGCGCCATCAAGCCCGTATACGCTGCCAAAGGCTATGCGGCCGTCAGTTTCCCCAAAGTGGAAGTAGAGCCGTCAAAGACGAACGCCGGCGTCGTGGTGAAAGTGCAGATCAAAGACGGGCCCCTGTTCAAGTTCGGCAACGTGCGCTTTCTGGGCAAAGGCTTGGAAGAGGACGAAGTACGCTCAGCCATCACCTTCAAGCCGGGGCAGACCTTCAATTCCGACCAGATGGATAACTTCCGCCTCGACCTGATTCAGAAGATGAAGCACCGCGGCTTATTAGACGCCAACATTACCAACGAGACACAAGTTGACGATGCCAACAAAGCGGTCAACGTGATTTATCATGTCTCCGCCGGTGAACCTTACAATTTCGCGAAACTCGATATTCAGGGGCTCGACATCACCGAGCAACCGGTGATTGAAAAACTATGGGGCGAAAAGCCAGGGCACTCCTTCAATCCCGATTACCCGGAATTCTTTCTGAAGAAGGTGCAAGAGCAGGGCTTGTTCGACAACCTGGCCGACACGCATTCCGATTACACAACCGATCCAACAAATCACACGGTTACCGTGCATCTCTACTTCAAAGGCGGCAAATCGAAAGCCGACAAGGAACGCGAAAAGCGGGAAGAAGAGCGGAAGCGCTCGCCTTACTAGTTGCATTCATTACGGAACTGTCCACATTTCCCCTGTATGGTGGATTGCAACCAGAGGCAGTTTTGTGATCTCTTATTAGAGAATGCGAATCCTAGTGTGTGTCATCACTCTCATGGCCTGGCTTCACGCCACTCAAGCTACTATCGCACTCGCCGCCTCTGTTGGCAGCAAGCCTTGGCATTACGAAAAAGTGGACCCACACAGCGGTAAGCGCATCTTAACCATCGACGCCAAAACGCTCCAAGCCGCCAACGATCGACCTGTCATGGAACTGCACGGCATGACTGTGCGTCTCTATTCCAACGACAGTTCAAACTACAAACAATTCTTCAGCGATAAAGCTCTTCTCAACTACCAGCTCGAAACACTTACGTACGGTCAAGGCCTATCGAAAGTGATCAATTTGAAAAAGGTGCCTTCCAAATAATGGATCAGGTAGCGCTCGTCACAGGTGGGGGTCGGGGACTAGGTCGTGCGTTTGCCATCGCCCTTGCAAAGAAGGGGATGCGCGTAGCAGTGGCCTCGCGCAACGCCGGCGAACTCAATTCCACCGTCGCACTTCTGAAAGCGGTCGGCGTAGAAGCTTTGGGCATCGCTACAGATGTGACTGACGAAACAGCGGTGGTCCACTTAGTTGACACCACCGAAGCCATGCTCGGTCCCATTGATCTCCTGGTCAACGGCGCGGGTGTGTCGGCACCCTTTGGCCCAACCTGGGAAATGAATTCCCAAGAATGGTGGCGCAACATCGAGATCAACCTCAAAGGCCCGATGCTCTGCTCAAGCGTTGTGGCGGAGCGAATGGTGCAGCGGCGTCGTGGCCGCATCATCAACGTTGCCAGCGCGGCGGGAACCGTGAGCATTGCCTACATGTCTGCTTACGTAACGGCCAAAACCGCTGTCATTCGCTTAACAGAAGTAATGGCCGCCGAACTGCGCCAGCACGGCGTGATGGTGTTTGCCATTCAACCTGGTACCGTGAAGACCGCCATGGCAGAAGAATTGATGCAATCCGAAGCAGGCAAGCGCTGGCTGCCTTGGTTCAAGAAAATCTTCGACGAAGGCCGCGATGATTCGTCGAAGCCCGGCGAAGAACTCGTTCTCTATCTTGCTTCAGGCAAAGCCGACGCACTCACCGGCCGCTTCTTCGCCGCTCCCGACGCACCGTCAAACCTGCTCGATCAGACCGCGCAGATTTTGAAGGGCGATCTCGGCGTGTTGCGTCTGCATTAGGGAAATAGCAAGAGTTCCCTCTTTGCCCGAACCAATCGCCGCCGCCGTGCGTCATCCTGTTATAAGAGAAAGACGGAATGCCTTTTTGCACACAATGCGGGACTCGTGTCGAACCCACTGCCTCCTACTGCGCGCAGTGCGGTAAGGCGCAGCCCCGTGCCACTTGGCAACCCCCGTCGCAAGATGTCTTGAACGGCGTAAACGAGCACACCGCTTGCATCCTCTGCTACCTCCCCGTCGTCGGCGTCATTCCGTCCATCATCTTTTTGGCCTCGCTGAAATTCCGCCACAACCAGCGCGTGCGCTTCGACGGCTTCCAGTCCGTCTATCTGTTCGTTGCCTGGCTCATTGTGTCCTCGGCCCTGCCGTTTCCCCATGGCCTTTCGCATTTAGTCGAACTGCTCTGCTACATCTGCTGGATTTTCTTGCTAGTCAAAGCCGCCCAATCCGAGCAGGTACATCTGCCCATTCTGGGTGATCTGGCGGCCCGCTCCGCCTCCGAACAACTGTAGTATAATTATTCATTAGAGTGAATAATAATTCAAAACGGCACCGCGTCGGTGTCGTCGGATTCCGTGGCTACAGCGGTATTGAACTCGTCCGGCTGCTGACCCGCCATCCTCACGTCGACCTGTTTCTGCTGGAACACCGCTCCGATTCCGAACAGCGGCCCCAGCCTTTAGGTCACCAACCCCCGACAACCATTGCCGCCACCGTCGAAGCCATCAAACAAGAAGCCATCGATTTGGTTTTTCTAGCCACCCCGCCCGAAGTTTCCATCGAACTAACCCCTGGCATTCTGGAAGCGGGCACGAAGGTGATTGATTTAAGCGGCGCCTTCCGTTTGCGCGACGCCGAAACCTATTCGCGCTGGTACAAAGAACGCCATACCGCGCCCTCCCTCCTCGCCGAAGCGCGCTACGGTTTGCCTGAGTTTTATCGCGACAAAATTCGCGGGGCGCGCCTTGTTTCTAATCCCGGTTGTTATCCAACCGCGGCGAACTTGGCCATTCGTCCACTCGTGAACGCGCAAGCTGTCGACCGTGCGCGCGGCATTGTGTGCGATGCCAAATCAGGCGTCAGTGGCGCAGGCCGCAAGCCTTCTTTAAAAACCAGCTTCTGCGAAGTGACCGAAAATTTCAGCGCCTACGGCTTCCTCGAACACCGCCATGTACCCGAAGTTCTCCAAAACTCCGGTCTGGGCGAGCGAGAGTTTACTTTTACCGCGCAACTTCTTCCTATTGAGCGCGGCATTTTGGAAACTATCTATCTGCGTACTGAGCGCATTGAGAAAGCTGTCGATCTGTTGGCATTGTACGAAGAGACTTACGCCAATGAGCCTTTCGTCCGCTTGTATGCGCCCGGCAAAATTCCCGATCTGCGCGCCGTGCAACACACCAATTTCTGCGACATTGGCTTCGTTTTCGACGTAGCCAGCCAGCGCGTCACCATTGTGGCAGCCATAGATAATCTCGTGAAAGGAGCGGCCGGTCAAGCTGTGCAGAACATGAATCTGGTGCTCGACTATCCCGAAACTGAGGCGCTGCTGTGAAAGTCTTGATCAAGCTAGGCGGCACACTGCTTGATGACGCCGCCAAGCGGAATGATCTTGCGCGTCAACTGGCGCAAGTGGCGCGCAACTCTGAGTTAGTTGTAGTCCACGGCGGCGGTAAGCAAGTCACGCGCTTTCTCGAAGAGCGCGGTGTCAAAAGCACATTCGTCAATGGTCTGCGCGTGTCAGATGAATCGGTGATTGATGCTGTCACCAAAGTCATCGCTGGTGGCATCAACAAACAATTAGTCGCCGCTCTGTGTGCCGCAGGCCAACCCTCCGTGGGTTTGTCCGGCGTTGATGGCTTACTCACCACGGCCCAACCAGTCAATCCCGAATTGCAGTTCGTTGGCAAACCGCAGCGTACCGACGGCAAGTTGCTCGATGTTCTTGTAGGTGCCGGCTATTTACCCGTGGTTGCTTGCATTGCGGCCGATGCGCAAGGCAATATCTACAACGTCAACGCCGATCAGATGGCCGTTTCCTGCGCTATTGGCTGGCGCGCCGACAAGCTACTCTTTCTCACAGACGTACCTGGCGTGAAGAACGCCGCCGGTGTTGTCGTGCCGCACCTAACGCCTGCCGATGTCGCGACTCTGATTCAAAGCGGAGTCGCACACGGCGGCATGCAGGCTAAATTGGAATCCGCCGTATGGGCACTGGACGGCGGCCTTGCCGAAGTGGTCATCGCGCCAGGCCAGCAACCTGATATCTGCGCGCAGCTCATAGAAAGGCGCGATGTTGGTACGCGCCTCTCTTCGAAAGAACGACAACACGCATGAGCACTATCGCGTCCGCCGTTGCCGTCAGGAAAGCCGCCATGCGCGATATGCCCAATATTCTTGCGCTCATCAATACGTATGCTGCCAAAGGCATCATGCTCCCGCGGACCCAATTCGAAATGTCCGAAAATATTCGTGATTTTTCGGTAGCGTATCAATCCATTCTGGGTACTAGGACTGACAAACTGATTCACTCCCCCACAATCAATTCGTCTAATGTTCGCCAGTAACTGGGACGAATACTCGCTCTTATCGGAAAAATATTAGTCACCTATTGGTAAAATTTTCTGAATTTTAATATTTTCTACTAGCATTTACCAAAAAAGTACCATATAGTGGGTACCACAGCCGTTTTAGTACTTGGCTGACCCTTCACTGGGGGAAGAGACTAACAAATGCGAGCCCTAACAGTTGACGTGCAAAGTTCCGCGGGACGAATCTTATGCTGCACCATTTTTCGTCCGGGCGGTCGAAAATTATTGGCCAAAGGCCATGTCTTGAGCGACGAAGATATCCGCTTGCTGGAAACAGAAGGAATGCAGCAAGTTTGGGTCACCGAGTTAGAAGAAGGAGAAATAGGCGAGGATGAGGCGGTCATGGCGGTTGCCGAAGTCATGTGCTGTGGGTCCGTGGAAATTCGGTTGGCTGCGGGTGGACGCGCCAACTTAATCGCTACTGCCGATTCCTGTGTACTGGTCGACGATGAATTACTCAAACAAATTAATTGCACAAGCAGCGTGGTCATTGCCACCGTTCCCAATTATAGATTTGTGCGGAACGGTGAGCGAATCGCCACCATTAAAAGCTGTCCTTTTGCTGTTTCACAGGCGCAATTAGAAACTGTTCTGGGTATTCTCGGAGAACGCGGCGCAATCCTGCAAGCGCGACCCATTCGCGATCCAGGCGTCGGTGTTCTCTATACCGACCCGGTCCATGGCGACCGTGCCAGGGCTTTGTTTGAAAACATCGTCCGCACCCGTGTTGAGCGCTTCGGCGGCAATCTCCGCTACGCCCTCTCCGCGGTTGAGGATGAAGAACAAGTCATGCGCGCCATGCAGCATTTACTGCGCACCAAGCCCGCCGCCATTCTGATTGCTTCCACTACCGCCCCTGCGGGACCTGAAGATGTCATTGGTCGTGCCATGGTGCGTTTAGGCGCTCACGTCGAACGTTTCCTCGCCCCTGTTGAACCAGGCAACCTCATGCTTCTTAGCTACAAAGACGATGTGCCGATCGTCTCAGCTCCCTGTTGTTTCCGCTCTGCCAAGCCGAATATTCTGGACTTGGTCTTACCCCCAATGTTAGCGAAGTATCGTATCTCCGGCTGGGAAATTGCTTGCCTGGGTCACGGTGGACTTCTCGGTTGAACTGCCTGTGCGCGCATTCCCCTGCGCGCTCTGACGGCTGATCCTCCTTTGGCCGTCTTGTTCATCATTGCCGGGCGCTCCCGCCATTGCGCCCGGCATTTTTATTTCTTCTTCTTTATTTTGTTCTTCTCCACCCGCAACGCAAACGCCGCCCTTAGCGCGCCTGTCAGCACATCTTCATTCGCTTTAGCTAAAACGATGTGCGTCGCGCCCATCCGCCCCCATCCCCCAGCCACCGGCAAAAACACCTCCGCCGATTCCTCCACAAACGCGGCCTGCATCTCAGGCGTGAGCATCAAATTCCCGTAGCCCAACTTCTCCGAAGCCAGCGTCGCAAAGATGTGCCCCCCCACCCGAAAATCCGCCGCGCCCATATGCGAGCCCTCTTCCGCCCCCGGCAAACTCAACGCAATCCTACGAAAATCCGCCGCCTTCATACGGTTCCCCATAACAATGTAAAACCCTCCTCCCGCGCTCATTAATTGCGTCTGACCCCTTTTCCATAAAGGGGTCAGACGCAATTATTACGATATAAATTCCCCTCACCGTACCAGCACCACTGAACCCGGCGGCTCCTTCCTCTGCTCAATTTCCTGATGCCGCCACAACTCCCGAAACTCCGCACTATTCCCCCGCAACTCCGCCAACGTTCCTTCCGCCACCACTCGCCCCTGCTCCAACACATAAACATAATCAAACGAATGCAGCAAATGCAGCCTGTGCAGCGCCGATACCATCGCCTTCCCCGCAAACGCCGCAAACAACCGCTCATAAATCAGCGCCTCCGTTTTCGGATCCACACTACTCGTCGGCTCATCCATCAACACCACATCGCTCTCTTGCGCCGCCAAAATCCCCCGCGCCAGCGCTAGCCGCTGCTTCTGCCCGCCCGACAGATTCACGCCCTTCTCCTGAATCCCCGACTCCAACCCCCGCGGCAACTCCTTCACCACCTCGCTAAAATGAGCCGCCTCGCAAGCCCGCGCCACATCCTCCGCCGCAAATGGCAAATCTAACGTCAAGTTGTACGCAATCGTATTCTCAAAAATCTCCGGGTCCTGCGGAAACAGCGTCACCGTCTCATTCAAACTCGCCAAACTCCGCTCTTGCCCATCCACCAGAAATTCGTAACCCGCCTCCGGCTCATACAAACCGCGCAACAACGCCAGCAGCGTACTCTTCCCACTCCCGCTCTCGCCAATGAGCGCCACCCGCTGCCCGCGCCGCAATTTCAATTGAATATTGTGCAAACTCTGTGGCGCATGCTCCTCGTCATATGCCTCCCTATGCGAAAAATTCAGATTCGTCAGCTCCAGCGCCTGCCACTTCACCGGCAAATCACTCGTCTTATCCGCCCTGTGCTGCTCTAAGAACGCCTGCTCAATCCCATGCGCCGTCCGCACATCCGTGTTGTATTGCACAATCCGGTTGTATTCCGCCGCCATATCGTGAAACACGCTCGTGAACTGGTTCACATAACCCAGCAGCATCACCAGCGTCCCCACATAAAACAATTTCCCCGGCGTCCAATGCTGAAACACATACCCCGCCACAATCACGCAATAAATCACCGCCACCAACGTATCCGCCACAAACCACTTCCACTCATTCACCACCGCATTGCGCCGAAACGGATGCAGCAAGTTGTGGATCTTCCGCGCCAACCCGCCCTCCATACTCCGCTCCAACCGCAGCGTCACCACCGTCATGATGTTCGACAAGCTATCGAACAACGTCGCCGACACCACATGCTCCGCCTCGTTCACCGCCTCCTGCGTCTCAATAATCGGCTTGTCAAACCGCATGATCACCCAGATCGTCAAAATCCCCAACGCCGCCCCCAACCCGCCAAA
>Ga0182012_10003475_pt1 | contig 16788 bp, 27 predicted proteins | sample 612S2SmetaG_FD_120486 | JGI IMG/M metagenome (GOLD analysis project Ga0182012, IMG submission 120486) | Permafrost microbial communities from Stordalen Mire, Sweden - 612S2S metaG | ecosystem: Environmental > Terrestrial > Soil > Wetlands > Permafrost | place: Sweden: Stordalen | collected...
GCGGTGGCGATGCGAACCCAGATCGCGTTCTAGATGATTGACTTCGGCAGGAGCAGCCGCCGGGCTGCCCCTGCCGGCTGGTCCTTGGCGGATTCCGGCGCCTTAAGAGCTTTACAAGCTCCGGCTAAACACGACATCTGCCTTGCACGCGTTGGCAAGGGAGTATGCCCATGAAGGCTGTCGGCTACACGAAATCGCTGCCGATCGAGGCGGCGGAGGCTTTGATCGATTTTGAAACCAGCCAACCGGAACCGACCGGTCGCGATATTCGCGTCGCCGTGAGGGCGGTATCGGTCAATCCGGTCGATGCCAAGGTGCGCAAACGCGCAGCACCTCTCGAAGGCGAAACCAAGGTGCTCGGCTTCGATGCCGCCGGCGTCGTCGACGCCATCGGCCCCGAAGTCACGCTGTTCAAGAGCGGCGACGAAGTATTCTATGCCGGGTCGATCCTGCGCCCGGGCACCAACGCGGAATTTCATCTGGTGGACGAGCGGATCGTCGGCCACCGGCCGAAAACGCTCTCCTTTGCCGAATCGGCCGCCTTGCCGCTGACCTCGATCACCGCGTGGGAATTGCTGTTCGATCGCTTCGGCGTGGCGCCGGGCAAGAGCTTCGATCCGCGCACCCTCCTGATAATCGGCGGCGCCGGCGGCGTCGGCTCGATCCTGATCCAGCTCGCCCGCCGTCTGACCGGATTGACGGTAGTGGCTACGGCATCGCGGCCGGAATCGCAGAAGTGGTGCAGCGATCTCGGCGCCCATGCCGTGGTCGATCATTCAAAGCCGATCAAGCAACAGGTGGAGAAGCTAAAGTTTCCGCCGGTGGGGCTGGTCGCCAGCCTCACCAACACCGACCAGCATCATAAGGCGCTGGCCGATATCATCGCGCCGCAGGGTAAATTCGGATTGATCGATGATCCCCAGGAATTCAATGTCAGCGTATTCAAATCCAAGGCGGTCTCGATCCACTGGGAGGCGATGTTCACGCGGCCTTCATTCCAGACCTCGGACATGGTCGCCCAGCACCATCTGTTGAATGACGTCGCCGACCTCCTCGACAAGCACGTGCTGCGCACCACGCTGGATCAGACCTTTGGCAGCATCAATGCCACCAATCTCAAGCGCGCGCATGCGCTTCTGGAATCCGGCCAATCGCGCGGCAAGATCGTGCTGGAAGGCTGGTAGACCTCAGGCGCGCGGCGCGTCCTCGCAAGGCATCGCGCATCTCATGCGATAGTCTGGACAATGCCGCCCTCGGCGCGGAGCACTGCGCCGTTGGTGGCCGATGCTTCTTTCGAAGCGACATAGAGCACCATGTTGGCGATTTCCTCGACGCTGGCAAAGCGCTGCAACAGCGAGGTCGGACGAAACTGCCTGACGAAGCGCGCGCCGGCCTCCTCCATCGACTCGCCGCTTTGTCGGGCAAGATCCCTGACGAAGGTCTCGACGCCTTCGGACATCGTCGGTCCCGGCAGCACCGAATTGACGGTGACGGCGGTACCGCGGGTCATCTCGGCCAATCCGCGCGACACCGCGAGCTGCGCGGTCTTGGTCATGCCGTAGTGGATCATTTCCTTCGGAATGTTCAGCGCCGATTCGGAGGAGATAAAGACGATGCGACCCCAATTGCGCTTCAGCATGCCCGGCAAATAGCTGCGTGAAAGCCGTACGCCGGACATGACGTTGACCTCAAAGAAACGGTTCCAGTCTTCGTCGGGAATATCGTAGAAACCCTTGGGCTCGAAAATCCCGGCATTATTGATCAGAATGTCCACTTCCGGCAGCTTTCCGACCAGTGCGCTGCATCCGGCGGATGAGGAGACGTCGGCGGCAACACCCCGGACCTTGCCGCCGGGCACCGCCTTGGCAATCGCCGCGGCGGCTGCCTCGACCCTTGCTTCCGTCCGGCCATTGACCACGACATCGGCGCCGGCCGCCGCAAGACCTTTGGCGACCGCGTGGCCGATGCCGGAGGTCGAGCCCGTCACCAGCGCCGTCTTTCCCTTGAGATCGATGATCATGAAACCTCCCCCTGGCTGATGACACGGATATCGGGAGCTTCGGGCGCGTCTGCAATCGCAACCGAGGCCCGGTGGCTACGATTAAAAAAGCGGCGCACGAAGGCGCCGCTTTCGGGAACTACGGTCTTGAAATCAGGTCTACGCGGCGGCGGCCTTGTCCTGCTCCGGGCCGGAATCGAGGCCCTTGGCATCGACGTCGCGGTCGACGAATTCGATTACCGCCATCGGCGCGTTGTCGCCATAGCGGAAGCCGGCCTTGATGATGCGGGTATAACCGCCCTGGCGGTCCTTGTAGCGGGCGGCCAGCACATCGAACAGTTTTCGGGTCTGGTCGAGATCCCGCATTTCGGAGATCGCCTGCCGGCGCATGGCGAGGCCGCCCTTCTTGCCGAGCGTGACCAGCTTTTCGACGATCGGACGAAGTTCCTTCGCCTTCGGCAGCGTGGTGACAATCTGCTCGTGCTTGATCAGCGACGCGCACATATTGGCAAACATCGCGCGCCGATGCTCGGCGGTGCGGTTGAGCTTGCGATGAACCTTGCCATGACGCATGGCGTCTCTCCTGCCTGAACTGTGTCATTCCGGACGCCGCGAAGCGGCGATCCGCAATCTCGATCTATCAAACCCCGGGGATTCCGGGTTCGCGTTGCCGCGAGCCCCGCGATCGCGGAATCAATAATGGTCCTCGAAGCGCTTGGCCAGTTCGTCGATATTTTCCGGCGGCCAGCCCGGCACTTCCATGCCGAGATGCAGCCCCATCTGGGCCAGCACTTCCTTGATCTCGTTCAGCGACTTGCGGCCGAAGTTCGGGGTACGGAGCATCTCCGCTTCCGACTTCTGCACGAGGTCGCCGATATAGACGATGTTGTCGTTCTTCAGGCAGTTGGCCGAACGCACCGACAGTTCGAGCTCGTCGACCTTCTTGAGGAAGGCCGGGTTGAACGCCAGATCCGGGATGATCTCCTGCGTCACTTCCTTGCGCGGTTCCTCGAAGTTGACGAAGACGTTGAGCTGGTCCTGCAGGATGCGCGCGGCATAGGCCACCGCATCATCAGGCGAGATCGCGCCGTTGGTCTCGATGGTCATCGTCAGCTTGTCGTAATCGAGGATCTGGCCCTCGCGGGTATTCTCGACCTTGTACGAAACCTTGCGCACCGGCGAGAACAGGCTGTCGACCGGGATCAGCCCGATCGGCGCGTCCTCGGGGCGGTTGCGCTCGGCGGCGACATAGCCCTTGCCGGCGGCGACGGTGAATTCCATGCGGATTTCGGCGCCCTCGTCCAGCGTGCAGATCTGCAGATCCGGATTGAGCACCACGACGTCGCCCACGGTCTGGATATCGCCGGCGGTGACGACGCCCGGCCCCTGCTTCTTGACGACCATGCGCTTGGGGCCTTCGCCCTGCATCTTGATCGAGATATCCTTGATGTTCAGCACGATGTCGGTGACGTCCTCGCGAACGCCAGCGATCGAAGAGAATTCGTGCAGCACGCCGTCGATATGCACCGACTGCACCGCCGCGCCCTGCAGCGATGACAACAGGATGCGCCGCAACGCGTTGCCGAGCGTCTGGCCGAAACCGCGCTCGAGCGGCTCGGCAACCAGTGTCGCGAAGCGGACGGGATCGGTGCCCGGCGTCACCTGGAGCTTGTTTGGCCGGATAAGTTCTTGCCAATTTTTCTGGATCGTCACTGTGTCACCCATGAGCCAGTCAATTTGCCATCCAAATTACTGGCGTTGGAGATCGCGGATCAGTCCGCGGGCTTATAAAATTTCTAAAAACCAGCGCTGGCAGCAAAGCCGCCCGCGTTCGAACGTCAAACTCTCCGGCGTTTGCGCGGGCGGCAGCCATTGTGCGGGATCGTCGTCACATCGCGGATCGATGTGACGGTAAAGCCCGCGGCCTGCAACGCGCGCAGCGCCGATTCGCGGCCCGAACCCGGACCTGCGACTTCAACCTCCAGCGTCCGCATGCCATGTTCCTGCGCCTTCTTGGAGACGTCTTCCGCCGCCACCTGCGCGGCATAGGGGGTCGATTTGCGCGAACCCTTGAAGCCCATCGTTCCGGCCGACGACCATGCAATGGTATTGCCCTGTGCGTCGGTGATGGTGATGGTCGTGTTGTTGAACGACGAATTCACGTGCGCGATACCGGATGCAATGTTCTTGCGCTCACGACGGCGAACACGGGTGGCTTCCTTGCCCATTCAGAGAACCTTTCCAACGATCTCGAACGCCGCCGTCATGCCAGCGGCTACACCTAATGAGCGAGCAGCGAATGGTAAGGCTTTGCCCTATTCGCTATTCGCTACTGACTATTCGCCAATTACTTCTTCTTGCCGGCGATCGACTTCGCCGGCCCTTTGCGCGTGCGCGCGTTGGTGTGGGTACGCTGACCGCGCACCGGCAATCCGCGCCGATGACGCAGACCGCGATAGCAGCCGAGGTCCATCAAGCGCTTGATGTTCATGCCCGTCTCGCGACGCAGATCGCCTTCGACCATGTAGTCGCGGTCGATCACCTCGCGGATTTGCAGCACTTCCTGGTCGCTCAGCTGCGCGACCCGGCGATCAACGGGAATCTTGACCTTCTCCAGGATCTCGGCCGCGTTCTTCTGGCCGATGCCATGGATATACTGAAGCGCGATCAGTACGCGCTTGTTGGTGGGGATGTTCACGCCGGCAATACGAGCCACGTACTTTTCTCCTGTCACCGGCCGCTGACCGGCAGTCTATTTTAGTTAACTCGGGCAGGTGTCCGCAAACGCGAACACGACGCCCTCCCCTCGTTCATCTAGGGGCCCGGCATCGTCCAAAAACTATCCGACTGGATACCGCGCTTAATAAAGGATTCAAACCGGTTTCGTCAACCGTCCCTATGCCTTAGCTCGCCGTTTCGTGACCTTTTTAACGGATTTCTTGGGTTTGCGGGCAGCACCGCTCTTGGAGCCCGCCCCGGCAGCACGAGACGGCTTTTTTGGTCCCTTGGAGGCCGGCTTCCGGGCCGCGCCCGACCCCTTGGCGCGCTTGCCGGAGGTTCCGGCGCGGCTCACGGCCGCCTTCGAAGCCCCTTTTACGGCCGTCTTGGGCCTATCGGCGGTTCGCTTGGCTGCGGTCGCTTTTTTGACAGCCTTGGTTTGGGCAGCCCCGGCTTCCACCGCGCCGATCGCGGCCAGGATACGGTTAATCTCGTGGGTGACGTGCTCGATGGTCATCATGCCATCGACCGTCAGCAGCTTGCGACGCTCCGAATAGTAGTGAATCAGCGGCTCGGTCAGCGCGCGGTAGCTTGCCAACCGCCTGGTCAGCACCTCGGGGGTGTCGTCGGCGCGTACTTCCTCGCCTCGTGCCCGCATTTCCGCGGCGCGGGTTTCCACCCGCTGCAACAGCGCGCTTTCGTTGACGCGAAGCTCGATCACGGCATCGAGCTTGAGGCGTTTCCTGCGGAGCAGCTCATCGAGCGCTTCCGCCTGCGGCACCGTGCGCGGAAAGCCATCGAGAATGAAACCCTTTGCCGCGTCCGGCTGATCCAGCCGGTCGGAAATGATGCCGATCACCATGTCGTCGGGCACCAGACCGCCGCTGGCCATGATACCCTGGGCCTTGATGCCGACCGGCGTCTGCGCCGCAACCGCGGCACGCAGCATTTCCCCAGTCGACAGCTGAACAATGCCAAAGCGGTGAATCAGCCGCTGCGCCTGGGTTCCCTTGCCCGAGCCCGGCGGCCCCAGAAGTATCAGTCTCATCCTTGTTCGCCCCCCGGCCCGGTGAGCGATAAACCGCACACCCTCATTCTTATTTCCAGCGCAAGACCAACCGAGTTCAGCGCCGCCTTCCCCGCAACTTCGACTTCCTGATCAGCCCCTCATACTGGTGGGCAAGCAGATAGCCCTGCACCTGCGCCACCGTGTCCATGGTGACACTGACCACGATCAACAGCGACGTCCCGCCAAAGTAGAACGGCACGGAGGCGTAGGAAATCAGAATTTCGGGGATCAGGCAGACAATCGCCAGATAAATGGCGCCCAGCACGGTGATGCGCGAAAGCACATAATCGATGTATTCGGCGGTGCGTTCGCCCGGCCGGATGCCCGGAATGAAGCCGCCATGCTTTTTGAGGTTATCGGCCGTCTCGGTCGGGTTGAACACGATCGCGGTATAGAAGAAGGCGAAGAACACGATCAGCGCCAGATAGAGCACCAGGAACAGCGGCCGGCCATGGCCGAGCTGGGTCGTGATCCATTGAAACCATTCCGGACCCTTGCCGGCATTGAAATTCGCCACCGTGGTCGGCAGCAACAGCAGCGAGGAAGCAAAGATCGGCGGAATCACGCCGGAGGTATTCAGCTTCAGCGGCAGATGCGAGGACTGGCCCTCGAACATCTTGTTGCCGACCTGGCGCTTCGGATACTGGATCAACAGCCGCCGCTGCGCGCGTTCCATGAACACGATGAAGGCGATCACCGCGACCGCCATCACGATGACAATCAGGATGAGCCCGGTCGACAGCGCGCCCTGCCGACCCAATTCCAGCATATTGGCCAGCGCCGAGGGCAGCTCAGCCACGATGCCCGAAAGAATGATCAAGGAAATGCCATTGCCGATGCCGCGCGACGTGATCTGCTCGCCGAGCCACATCAGGAACATGGTGCCGCCGGTCAGGGTGACGGCGGTCGAAAGACGGAAGAACAGACCGGGATCGGTGACGACATTGCCCGCGCCCTCCAGGCCGACCGCGATGCCATAGGACTGGAACGCGGCCAAAAGCACCGTGAGGTAGCGGGTATATTGATTGAGCGTCTTGCGGCCGGCCTCGCCCTCCTTCTTCAGCGCCTCGAGCTGCGGCGACACCGTGGTCAGAAGCTGAATGATGATCGATGCCGAAATATACGGCATGATATTCAAGGCAAAGATCGCCATGCGGTGGATGCCGCCGCCGGAGAACATGTTGAACATGCCGAGGATGCCGCCGGCCTGCGAGTTGAACACCTTTTCCCAGATGCTGGGATCAATGCCTGGCAGCGGGATGTAGGTACCAAACCGGTAGACCAGGAGCGCGCCGAGGGTGAACCAGATACGCTTCTTCAGCTCTTCGGCTTTTCCGAGCGCCGAAAAGTTGAGGTTTGCCGCCAATTGTTCCGCTGCTGAGACCATGTTCGGCTTCCCTCCCGCGCGCGCCTTGATCTGCCATGCTCCGGACGACGGGGCACAGTAGGCGCCGGACATTATTTGGTGCTCGGCTTCGATAAATCCATCGTCGCCTCGCCCGCCCGCCCGTCACCGGGCGGGCGATGACGCAGATGTTACGCCGCCTCGCCTTCATCCTTGGCCGGCGCCAGGATCTTCACGGTGCCCCCCGCCTTCTCGACCGCGGCAATGGCGGATTTCGAAGCCCCGTGAACCTCTATCGTCAGCTTGGCCTTGATTTCACCCCGGCCGAGCAGCCGGACGCCATCCTTCGGACGACGGATGACACGGGCCTTGACCAGAGATTCCGCATTGATGGCCGCGCCGGCGTCCAGCAGCTTGGCATCGATGGCCTCTTGCAGGCGATCGAGATTGATCTCGGCGAATTCGAGCCGGAAAATATTGTTAAAGCCGCGCTTCGGCAGCCGCCGGTGAAGCGGCATCTGGCCGCCTTCGAAACCCTTGATGCGCACGCCCGAGCGCGCGGTCTGGCCCTTGCCGCCGCGGCCGGCCGTCTTGCCCTTGCCTGATCCGATGCCACGGCCGACCCGCATCCGCTTCTTGCGCGAGCCGGCATTGTCGGCGATATCGCTGAGCTTCATCGTTCGCTTCCCTTAATCTCCGGGCCATGATCGTCACCGAAAGGCGGTAGCCATTTCGGGATCACGCCACCATGCTTATTTCCCGTCGACGATGCGGACGAGATGTTGGACCTTCGCAATCATGCCGCGAACTTCAGGGGTGTCCTGCAGCTCGGTGACCCGGCCGATCTTGTTCAGCTTGAGGCCGATCAGCGTGGCGCGCTGCGAGTGGTGGCGGCGGATCGCGCTGCCGGTCTGCTCGACCTTGATCATCTTTGCGGCCTTGGCCATCGTCGTAAACTCCAGATCGTCTTCCATCCGGCATGATCTTTGAAGAAAACGGCCATTGGCCACTTTTTTCCGATCATGCCCGCTTTATTCGGCCACCACCTCGGCGTCGCCGCCGACGCGGCGCGACTGCAGCGTCGAAACCTTGATGTTGCGGCGCGCCGCGACCGAGCGCGGCGAATCCTGATGCTTGAGTGCATCGAAGGTCGCACGAACCATGTTGTAGGGGTTCGACGAGCCGATCGACTTCGCCACCACATCCTGAATACCGAGCGTCTCGAACACCGCGCGCATCGGACCCCCGGCAATGATGCCGGTGCCCGCCGGTGCCGCGCGCAGATAGACCCGCCCCGCCCCGTGACGGCCCGCGACGTCGTGATGCAGCGTTCGGCCTTCGCGCAGCGCGACGCGGGTCAGGTTGCGCTTCGCCGCTTCCGTCGCCTTGCGGATCGCCTCCGGAACTTCGCGCGCCTTGCCATGGCCGAATCCGACCCTGCCCTTCTGATCGCCGATCACGACCAGCGCCGCAAAGCCGAAGCGCTTGCCGCCCTTGACGACCTTGGCCACACGATTGATGTGGACGAGCTTGTCGACGAACTCGCTGTCGCGCTCTTCCCGTCCGCCCCGGTGGCCGCCACCGCGTTCGCGTTCACCTGCCATGGTGTTTTCCGATCCTTAAAAGACTTGCCTTGAGAGGCCAGCGCCCCTGGGTGTCCGTTCCATCCATAACTTCAGAAGCTCAAACCGCTTTCGCGCGCCGCATCCGCCAGCGCCTTGACGCGACCGTGATAGAGATAGCCGCCGCGATCGAACACCACCTCGGTGACGCCCTTCTTGACCGCGCGTTCCGCCAGCAGCTTTCCGACAGCCTTGGCGGCGTCGATATTGGCACCGGTGTTGCCGCTCTCGCGCATCGCCTTTTCCAGTGACGAGGCCGATGCCAGCGTCTCGCCCTTGAGGTCGTCGATCACCTGCGCATAGATGTGCTTGGAGGAACGGAACACCGACAGCCGCGGGCGGCCGCTGGCGGTGCGGCGCAACGACAGACGCACGCGTTGCTTGCGCCGGGCATTGGTGATCTTGAGTCTCGACATGGCCGGCTCCCGTTACTTCTTCTTGCCTTCCTTGCGGAAGATGAATTCATCCGAATATTTCACGCCCTTGCCCTTGTAGGGCTCCGGCGGACGGTAGCTGCGGATCTCGGCGGCGACCTGGCCAACGCGCTGAACATCGTTGCCGGTGATGACGATCTCGGTCGGCTTCGGCACCGTGATCGCGATGCCTTCCGGGATCGCATAGACCACGTCGTGGCTGTAGCCCAGCGCGAGCTGGAGGTTCTTGCCCTGCAGGGCTGCGCGATAACCGACGCCGGTGATCTCGAGCTTCTTCTCGAAGCCCTTGGTCACGCCGGCCACCAGATTGGCGACCTGCGCGCGCGCGGTGCCGTAGAGCGCCTGGGCGCGGTTGGTGTCGACCCGCGGCGCCACTTTGACCGCGCCGTTTTCGAACTTCACCTCGACGTCATCGTGCACCACGAACTGAAGCTGGCCCTTCGGTCCCTTCATCTTCACGGTCTGGCCCTCGACGGTGGCGGTAACGCCCGACGGAACCGTCACTGGCCGCTTGCCGATACGAGACATGACTATTCCCTTCCTCAAAACACCGTGAAGAGAATTTCGCCGCCCACATTCGCGTCGCGCGCGTCGTGGTCGGCCATGATTCCCTTCGGCGTCGACAACACCGAGATGCCGAGGCCGTTGTTGACGCGCGGCAGGTTCTTCACCGAGGCATAGACCCGCCGCCCTGGCTTGGACACCCGCTCGATCTCGCGAATCACGGGCTCGCCGTCGAAATATTTCAGCTCGATCTCGAGCTCGCTGCGGCCCGACGCATGGTCGATGCTGGCATAGCCGCGGATATAGCCTTCGGCCTTCAGCACCTCGAGCACGTTGGCGCGCATTCTGGATCCCGGGGTCGAGACCTTGGGCTTGGCGCGCATCTGGGCGTTGCGGATGCGGGTGATGAGATCGCTGATCGGATCGTGCGTGGACATCTTGACGACCCTCCTTACCAGCTCGACTTCACGAGCCCGGGAACCAGACCCTTGGAGCCGAGTTCACGCAGCGCGATGCGGCTGAGCTTGTTCTTGCGATAGACCGAACGCGGGCGCCCGGTCATTTCACAGCGGTTACGAATCCGGGTCGCCGACGAATTGCGCGGCATTTCGGCAAGTTTCAGCGTCGCCGCGAATCGCTCTTCCATCGGCTTCTTCTTGTCGGCGATGATGGCCTTCAGCTTCGCCCGCTTCGGCGCGGCGTTCTTGGTCATCCGCGTGCGACGATTGTTCTTCTCGATCGAACTCTTCTTTGCCATGCTTGGCTCCTGGGTTTCCGCGTTTGAGAGGCTTGAGGTCAGCTTCTCACTGCCGGAACGGGAAATTGAATGCGGTCAACAACGCTCGCGCCTCATCATCGCTGCCTGCCGTGGTGCATACCGTGACATCCATGCCCCACGTTTCCCCCATCTTGTCGAAGTCGATCTCGGGAAAAATGATGTGCTCCTTGATGCCGAGCGAGTAATTGCCGCGGCCATCGAAGCTCTTCGGATTGAGGCCGCGGAAATCCCGGACCCGGGGCAGCGCGACATTGACGAGGCGGTCGATGAACTCGTACATTTTGGCCTTGCGCAGCGTCACCTTGCAGCCGATCGGCTGGTTCTCGCGCAGCTTGAAGGTGGCGATCGCGACCCGCGAGTAGGTCACAACGGCCTTCTGGCCCGCGATCAGCGACAGATCGGCCGCCGCCAGTTCCGCCTTCTTGCGGTCATTGACGGCTTCGCCGACGCCCATGTTGAGCACGACCTTGTCCAGGCGCGGCACCTGCATGATGTTGGCATAGCCGAACTGCTCGGTCAGCTTGCCGCGGATTTCCTTGTCGAACTGCGCGCGCAGGCGCGGCGTATATGCGGTATCAGCCATCGATCTCTGCTCCCGTGCGCTTGGCAAAGCGTACCTTCTTGCCATCCGCATGAATCTTGAACCCCACCCGCGTCGGCTTGCCGTCCTTGCCGACGATCGCGATGTTGGACAGGTGGATCGGCGACTCCTTCGAGACGATGCCACCCTCCTGCGCCTGGGTCTGCTTCTGGTGACGCTTGACGATATTGATGCCGCGGACCAGCGCCTTGTTGTCGTCCGGACGCACCTCGAACACTTCGCCGGTGCGGCCCTTGTCGCGGCCGGACAACACCACCACCTTGTCGCCCTTCCGGATCTTGGCAGCCATCACAACACCTCCGGCGCAAGCGAGATGATCTTCATGTGGTTCTTGGCGCGCAGCTCGCGCGGCACCGGCCCGAAAATGCGGGTACCGACCGGCTCCGACTGGTTGTTGATCAGCACGGCGGCATTGCGGTCGAAGCGGATGACGGAGCCGTCGGCGCGGCGGATGTCCTTGCGGACCCGGACCACGACCGCCTTCATGACGTCGCCCTTCTTCACCTTGCCGCGCGGAATGGCTTCCTTGATCGACACCACGATGACGTCGCCCACGGTAGCATAGCGGCGCTTGGAGCCACCCAGCACCTTGATACACATGACACGGCGTGCGCCTGAATTATCGGCCACGTCGAGGTTGGTCTGCATCTGAATCATTGATGCACCTCGTCCTCTTCCTGATGCGCAAGAATTTGCGCCTGAATTTTTTTCCCAAAATCCGGTTCGGCCTGGCCGAACCGCTTTCAGGCCGTTTTCTTCTGTTCACCCCGGACCACGGTCCAGCGCTTCAACTTCGAGATCGGCTTGCTCTCCTCGATCCACACCATGTCGCCCGGCTTGAACTCGTTGTTCTCGTCGTGCGCGTGGTAGTTCTTCGAGCGGCGGATCGTCTTCTTGTAGATCGGATGGGTGAAGCGCCGGTCGACCCGCACCACCACCGTCTTGGCTTGCTTGTCGCTGACGACCACGCCCTGGAGCGTACGTTTTGGCATATTAAGCCCCTTACTTCTTCTTCGCGCGCGCTTGCGCGGCGATGGTCTTGATGCGGGCGATGTCGCGGCGGGCCTGACGCAGCCGCGAGGTGTTCTCCAGCTGCCCGGTGGCGCGCTGGAAACGCAGATTGAAGCGCTCCTTCTTCAGATTGAGGACGGCGTCATCCATCTGATCGGGACTCATTGCGCGGATATCGGCGACTTTCATCTCGGCCATGGCCAATTCCCTATTCCGCAATGCGCGCGACGAAGCGCGTCTTGATCGGCAGCTTGGCGGCGGCGAGCGACAGCGCTTCCTTCGCGGTCTGTACGGTGACGCCGTCGATTTCGAAAATCACCCGGCCCGGCTTGACCCGCGCCACCCACAATTCCGGCGTCCCCTTGCCGGAACCCATGCGGACTTCGGCGGGCTTCTTGGACACCGGCACATCCGGGAAGATGCGGATCCAGACCCGGCCGGCACGCTTCATGTGGCGGGTAAGCGCGCGGCGCGCGGCTTCGATCTGGCGCGCGGTAATGCGCTCCGGCGCCATCGCTTTCAGGCCGAACTGGCCGAACGACAACGTCGCGCCCGAAGTCGCGGCGCCGTGGATACGGCCCTTGTGCGCCTTCCGGAACTTCGTTTTCTTTGGTTGCATCATGGCTTTGCGCCCTCAAACCTTCTCACAAATCGCTTCAAGCCGCGTCGCGGCGGGGCCGTGAGGTTTCGCCCTCGGCCATTTTCTTGTCCTGCGCCATCGGATCATGCTCAAGGATTTCGCCCTTGAAGATCCAGACCTTGACGCCACAGGTGCCGAACGTGGTGAACGCGGTGGCGACCCCGTAGTCGATGTCGGCGCGCAGCGTGTGCAAGGGCACGCGGCCCTCGCGATACCATTCCATCCGCGCGATTTCGGCGCCGCCGAGACGGCCCGAGCAGTTGATGCGGATGCCCTCGGCACCGAGCCGCATCGCCGACTGCACCGCGCGCTTCATGGCGCGGCGGAACGCGACCCGGCGCTCGAGCTGCTGGGCGATCGATTCGGCAACCAGCGTGGCATCGAGCTCGGGCTTGCGGATTTCCACGATGTTGATGACGACGTCGGAAGCGGTGATATCGGCGACGCGCTTGCGCAGCTTGTCGATATCGGCGCCCTTCTTACCGATCACGACGCCGGGACGCGCCGAATGGATCGTCACCCGGCATTTCTTGTGCGGGCGCTCGATCACGATCCTGGCAACCGCTGCCTGCTTCAATTCCTTGTGCAGGATCTCGCGGATTTTGACGTCCTCGTGCAGCAGCTTGCCGTATTCGTTCTTGCCGGCGAACCAACGGGAATCCCACGTCCGGTTGATGCCGAGACGCAGCCCGATCGGATTGATCTTCTGACCCATCGTTCTCTCCCGCGCCTCTGGTTAAGCGCTCGCCTCGACCTGACGAACCACGATCGTCAGCTGCGAGAATGGTTTAAAGATACGGCCCGAACGGCCACGGCCGCGCGGTGCGAAACGCTTCATGACGATGCCGTTGCCGACATGAGCCTCGGCGACGATCAATTCGTCGACGTCGAGATCGTGATTGTTCTCGGCATTGGCGATCGCCGATTCCAGGCACTTCTTGACATCGACCGCGATTCGCTTGCGCGAGAACTGCAGATCGGCGAGCGCGGCCGAAGCCTTCCTGCCGCGGATCAGCTGCGCGACAAGATTGAGCTTCTGCGGACTGACCCGAAGCATCCGGGCGATCGCCTTGGCCTCGTTGTCCGGGAGGCTCCGTTCGCGCTTTGGTTTGCTCATCGCTTAAGTCCTCAAGCCTTCTTGGCTTTCTTGTCGCCAGAATGGCCGTGGAAGGTCCGGGTCGGCGAGAACTCGCCGAACTTGTGCCCGACCATTTCCTCGTTGACCGATACCGGCACGTGCTTCTGGCCGTTATAGACGCCGAACACCAGACCTACGAACTGCGGCAGGATGGTCGAGCGGCGGCTCCAAATCTTGATCACGTCATGACGGCCGGACGCGCGCGCGGCATCTGCTTTCTTGAGCAGGGAGCCTTCGACGAACGGGCCTTTCCAGACTGAACGAACCATGTCCGGCGTTCCTTACTTCTTCCGCTTGTGGCGGCTGATGAGAATGAATCTGTTGGTCGATTTGTTCGAGCGGGTCTTCTTGCCCTTGGTGGGCTTGCCCCAGGGGGTGACCGGATGACGGCCGCCGGAAGTGCGGCCTTCGCCGCCGCCGTGGGGATGGTCGACCGGGTTCATGGAGACGCCGCGGTTATGAGGCTTGCGGCCGAGCCAGCGATTGCGACCGGCCTTGCCGATCGAAATATTCATGTGATCGGGATTCGACACTGCTCCGATGGTGCCGGTGCAACGGCCGTGAACCAGACGCTGCTCGCCCGAGTTCAGGCGCACAATCACGTAATCCTGGTCGCGGCCGACGATCTGGGCGTAGGTGCCGGCGGACCGCGCCAGCTGGCCGCCTTTGCCGATCTTCAATTCCACATTGTGGATGATGGTGCCGATCGGCATGTTGCCGAGCGGCATCACGTTGCCCGGCTTGACGTCGACATAGTTGCCGGCGATGACGGTGTCGCCGACCGCAAGACGCTGCGGCGCCAGGATGTAGGCTTGCGTGCCGTCGGTATATTTCAAAAGCGCGATAAAGGCGGTGCGGTTCGGATCGTATTCGAGGCGCTCGACGGTCGCCGGCATGTCGACCTTGGTGCGCTTGAAATCGACGATGCGGTAAGCCTGCTTGTGGCCGCCGCCGCGAAAGCGCACCACCATGCGGCCGGTGTTGTTGCGGCCACCGCTGGAGTGCTTTCCTTCGGTCAGGGTCTTGACCGGCTTGCCCTTGTAGAGCGCCGAACGATCGACCATCACCAGCTGGCGCTGGCCCGGGGTCGTGGGGTTGAATGTTTTCAATGCCATCGCTGTATCGCCTTATAGCCCGGTGGTGACATCGATGCGGTGGCCCTCTTCGAGGGTCACCACCGCACGCTTCACATCCGACTGCGAACCGTAGGTGCCGCGGAAGACCTTGGTCTTGCCCTTGCGCACCAGCGTGTTCACGCTCTTGACCTTGACGTCGAACAGCTTCTCGACGGCTTCCTTGATCTGCGGCTTGGTAGCCTTGCTCGCGACCCGGAACACGACCTTGTTGTGTTCTGAGGCATAGGTCGCCTTTTCGGTCACGACCGGGGCGACGATGATGTCGTAAAAGCGCGGATCGATAGTCTTCATTTGAAGCGCGCCTCCAACGCATCGAGCGCTGCCTTGGTCAGCACCAGCTTCTGACGCCGCAGAATGTCATAGACGTTGATGCCCTGGACCGGCAGCACGTCGATATCAGGAATGTTGCGCGCTGCGGTGGCGAAGCCGCTATGGACCTCGGCGCCGTCGATGATCAGCGCATTGGTGAGCCCGAGGCTTGAAAAGTGTCCAACCAGCGCCTTGGTCTTGGCGGCTTCCAGCGTGGCCGATTCAATCACGATCAGGCCGCCGTCCTTGGCTTTCGCGGACAGCGCATGTCGCAGCGCCAGCGCACGAACCTTCTTCGGCAGATCGGTCGCGTGCGAGCGCACCACGGGGCCGAAGGCACGGCCGCCGCCGCGGAACTGCGGCACCCGGGCCGAGCCATGACGCGCACCGCCGGTACCCTTCTGCTTGTACATCTTCTTGCCGGTGCGCCAGACATCGGCGCGGCCCTGGGCCTTGTGGGTCCCAGCCTGACGCTTGTTGAGCTGCCACTGGACGCAGCGCTGGATGATGTCCTTGCGCGGCACCAGGCCGAAGATCTCGTCCGAGAGCTGGACCGATCCGGCCGCCTTGCCGTCAAGCGTTGTGACGTTCAATTCCATCTCACGCGCCCTCCTGCTCGGCCGGCACTGCCGCCGCCGGTTCGCCGCCGGCCAGGCGGAACTTGCCCGGCTTCGGCGCCTCCTTCGGCAACGCCTTCTTGACGGCATCGCGCACCGCGATCCATCCGCCCTTGGAGCCCGGAACGGCGCCTTCGACCAGGATCAGTCCGCGCGCGACATCGGTCTGCACCACGCGCAGATTGAGCGTGGTGATGCGATCGACGCCCATGTGACCGGGCATCTTCTTGTTCTTGAAGGTCTTGCCGGGATCCTGGCGTCCGCCGGTCGAACCGATCGACCGATGTGAAACCGAGACACCGTGGGTGGCGCGCAAGCCGCCGAAATTCCAGCGCTTCATGCCGCCGGCGAAACCCTTGCCGACCGATGTGCCAGTGACGTCGACGAACTGTCCGACCACGAAATGGTCAGCCAAAATCTCGGCGCCGACCGGGATCAGCGCGTCTTCCGAGACGCGGAATTCGGTGACCTTGCGCTTGGGCTCGACCTTGGCGACTGCGAACTGGCCGCGCTCCGCCTTCGGCAGATAGACGGTCTTGCGGGTGCCCGAACCGAGCTGCAGCGCGACGTAACCGTTCTTCTCGGTCGTGCGATGACCCAATACCTGGCAATTTCCCAGCTTCAGCACGGTCACGGGGATATGTTCGCCGGTCTCCGTAAAGACCCGCGTCATCCCGACCTTTTGTGCGATCACTCCGGAGCGCATCGGCGTGCTTCCTGTTCTTTCTGTCCGCTAAAATCCGGACGGGCTTAAAAGTTAGAGCTTGATTTCGACGTCGACACCGGCCGCCAGATCGAGCTTCATCAGCGCGTCCACCGTCTGCGGGGTCGGATCGACGATATCGAGAAGACGCTTGTGCGTGCGCA